>Ga0180436_10000858_pt1 | contig 30270 bp, 26 predicted proteins | sample SS_ome_2_FD_132434 | JGI IMG/M metagenome (GOLD analysis project Ga0180436, IMG submission 132434) | Hypersaline lake sediment archaeal communities from the Salton Sea, California, USA - SS_3_S_2 metaG | ecosystem: Environmental > Aquatic > Non-marine Saline and Alkaline > Hypersaline >... | reverse complement strand
TGGGGGCTTGCCCTGCTGGGCGTTCTGTTCCTCGGTTCGCCGGCCTGCTGGACGGGGCCCCGCGCCGGAGAGCTCCTGCGGGTGCGGTGTTGGCCCTGGGATGACCGTTTCCGGGTGGTTCTCGATCTCAGCGCGGCCACGCCCCATGTCGATCGCGTCGTGACCGATCCCGACCGAATCGCGATTAACCTGCGCGACACGCGGGCGGCCGGCGTCACGCTTCCGGCGACCGAAGATTGGATGGTCGAGCGGATTCGTCTGAATCGTCTGCGCAGCGGAACGGCGCAGATCGTGCTGGATCTGGTGCAGTCACCCTCGTTCAAGATCTTCGAGCTTCCGCCGGGAGATGGCCGGCCGTACCGCATCGTCTGCGACGTGTTTCGCCCGCGCGAGCCACAGGCCCGCGACGGCGCCACCCCGTGGGTCGTCGTGATCGATCCTGGCCACGGCGGCCACGACCCGGGCACCGTCTTTCGCCGCCTCAAGGAGAAGGAGATCGTCCTCGACGTCGCGCGGCGCTTGGCAGAGGCGCTGTCGCGCGAGTCGGGCGTGATCGCCCACCTGACGCGCCGCAACGACACGTTCATCAATTTGGCGGAGCGCCTCGAGCGCGCGGAGGCGGTCGACGCCGACGTCTTCGTCAGCATCCATGCCAATGGCTTCCGCAGCGCTGCCGTCCGCGGGGCCGAGGTCTACTTCCTCTCGCTGCGCGGCGGGACCGACGCCGCGGCGCGTGAGCTGGCGGTGCTCGAGAATGCCGCGGTCGCCGATGCGCCCGATCCGGTGATCGACGAACTGCCGGAGCTGCCCTTTGCCGTCGATTTGCTCACGACCGACACCATCCGCCGCAGCAGCCTGCTCGCCGAGGCGATCCTCGATCAACTCGTCGCTCAGCGCCTGGCCGCCTCCCGCGGCGTGCGCCAGGCGAACTTCGTCGTCCTGCGCTCGTGCCGTGTTCCGTCGGCCCTCGTCGAACTGGGCTACATCTCCAATCCGGACGATGCCCGCCGCCTCTCCTCGCCCGACCACCGCCAGGCGCTCGCCGAGGCGATCGCCGACGGCCTCCTCACCTTCCGTAACCGCTTCGGACGCCAGTCGTTGACCGCTGAGCCCACTCCCGCCGCCGGCGCTCCCGCGACCTCTGCGCCCTGATTCCCCCGCCATTGACGGTCAAGGTAAGCAACTCACGGGTCGATGATTACAGGGCGAGGCCGGTCCCCATCCCGGCGAACGGCAGGGATTCCACCGTGGAGGCAGATCGATGTCCGCCGAGAGCGATTTCAGCGCGGAGGAAATGCGGGTTCTGCGACCGCTCTTCCTCTCCTCGAGCGACGGCTATCTGAAGGAGATTCGCCGCATTCTCGCCCTGGCCGCAAAGCGGGGCGCGCTCGCGGCCGATACGCTCCAGACGCTGCACCGCGCGATCCACAGCTTGAAGGGCTCCGCCTTCCAGATCGGACTGGCGCCGATCGGTGACGTGGCGAAGGTGATGGAGCAGGTCGTTCTTGGCCTCCAGGTGGCGGGCGATGGCGATCCGCGAGTCTGGACGGCGGCGCTCGAACGCGGCGTCGCGCAGCTCGAAGCGAACTACGAGGCGTTGCGGACGGAGGCGGAGCTCCCGCCCCCCGATCCCGCGCTACTCGCGCAGCTCACGCAACTGGCCGCGGACCTCGATGCGCAAGGCGGCGGGCAAGAGGCGGTCGGGAGCTAGGGCGCGGGGCGATCTGAGGGCGCGCGGGGGCAGCGATGGATCTGGCGACGATCATCGGTATCCTGGCCGGCAGCTACCTCGTCATTTCGGCGATCATCATGGGTGGCTCGCCGCAGTCGTTCATCAGTCCGCAGTCATTGCTGATCGTCGTCGGCGGAACGATCGCCGCCACCTTCATTCGCTTCCCGATGGCGATCGTCTTCACGACGCTCAAGGTCGTCAAGAACGCGTTCATCCACAAGCTCAAGGCGCCGGCCGATCTGATCGAGGAGATCGTCAAGCTGGCCGAGAAGTCGCGCCGCGACAGCCTGCTCTCGCTGGAGAACGTGGAGATCAGTGATCCCTTCCTTAACAAGGGCATCCAGCTCTGCGTCGATGGCACCGAGCCCGACTTGGTGCGGGCGACGTTGCGCACCGAATTGACGGCGATCGTCGAGCGGCACCAGCGGGGCCAGCGCATCTTCAAGGGCATGGGCAGTGCCGCGCCCGCCTTCGGCATGATCGGCACGCTGATCGGCTTGGTGCAGATGCTCTCGGGCATGGATGATCCGGGCTCCATCGGTCCGTCGATGGCGGTCGCGCTGCTGACGACGCTCTATGGATCGCTGATTGCCAACCTGATCTGCTTGCCGATCGCCGACAAGCTCGCCGAACGATCGAAGTCGGAAGTGCAGAGCAAGGAGATCGTCATTCAGGGCATCATGGGCATCCTGGCGGCGAACCATCCCGGGATCGTGCGGGCGCGGTTGCTGTCCTTCATCGAACCGCGCTTCCGCCAGGTCGTGATCGACAAGACCAGCCGCCCGCGCGCCGCACAGGGCGGCGCGGCGAAAGCGGCTTAGTGCGCAACGGGAGCGACGATGTCGGACGCCGAATTCGCGACCGATTCCGCCGGCGAGCCGGAGGATGAGTTTGCAGCCGCAGGTGGGGCGGAAGAAGAGGCTGAAGAGGGGGCTCCGGCCTGGATGGTCACCTTCGGCGACATGATGTCGCTCTTGGTCTGCTTCTTCGTGTTGATCGTTTCCTTCTCGACGATGGATGTCGTCAAGTACCGCCAGCTCGTCGGGTCGATGCGCCAGGCCTTTGGGGCGACCCCGGCGGTGCAGTCGACGGTCGTCATCGGCAGCCCCGCCTCGATTCACGCCGCGAGCGGCATGCAGGGCGAGGAAGCGCTGACCGACGAGATGCTCGAGCACGAGTTGACCGACGCGATCGAGGCGGAGGGGCCCAAGGGTCAGGCGGCGCTCAAACGCACCGAACGCGGCTTGGCGCTCACCCTGAACGGCGAGTCCCTCTTCGCCACCGGTTCGGCCGAGCTCGAGTCGAGCGCCTATCCGCTGCTCAGTCGCGTGGCCAAGGCGGCGCGTTTCTTCCCGCGCCAGATCTACGTCGAAGGCCACACCGACAATGTGCCGCTGCGGGGCGGCTTCTACCTCTCGAACTGGGAGCTCTCGGCCGCGCGAGCGTGCGCGATCGTGCGCTACCTGACCGATGTCGAGCATATCGCGCCCGAGAAGTTCGTGGCCTGCGGCTACGCCGCCACGATGCCGGTGGCGAGCAATCGCACTGCCGCCGGCCGTGCCCAGAATCGGCGCGTCGAATTCATCTTCTCCGCCGGCGACGATTGACCCCCGACCCCGACCCTTTCCCTCATTGGCCCTTTCCGCGCTAGACGTCCCACCGGGTGTCGCACGCGTGCCATCGAGCTTGCGCCGACGGCGGCACACCGATCCGTCGTCGGGCGGGCGACGGCGCCGGTGGGGCTCCGCCCCGGCCGGATCAGACGCGAGGAGGGCGGTCGATGGGAATCTGCAACGACTTCGCAAAGCGAGATCGGACGAGCCGGACGGCCGGCCGCGCGCCGCGGGGCGGCGGCGGGTGTGGCCGCCTGTCGCGCGGCTGGGCGGCGGCCTGCGGCGCGGCGCTGGCCTGTGCCGCCGGGTTCCCCGCGGCGCTCGCCGTCTGCATCAACGAGGTGCTCTACGACCCGGCGGGCCGTGACCGGGACGGGGAATTCGTCGAGCTCTACAACCCTGCTGCCGTCGCCGTGTCGCTCGCCGGCTGGCGTGTGGAGGCGGGCAACGGCGCGCGCGCGGGTGACTGGCGGCGCCAGTGGGAAGGGACGGCCGGCGATCGCATCGCGCCGGGGGGGTACTTCGTCATCGCCGGTCGAGCGGTCGCCGGCGCGGTCGATGCGCGCGCCGCGTTGACGATGCAGAACGGGCCGGACGCCGTGCGCGTGTGCGGACCCGAGGGTGAAATCGATCTCGTCGGTTGGGGCGCGCACCAGTTTCCCGAGTACGCCGAAGGGCGTCCGGCCGAAGATGTTCCCTCCGGCATGCTGCTCGCGCGCGTGCCTGACGGGGTCGATAGCGGTGACAATGCGCGCGACTTCCAGCGCCGGGCGCGGGCGACCGTGGGCGCCCCCAATGCGCTTCGCCATGCGCTTGCCCTGCGACGCTGGCTGCCCGGCCCGCCCGTCTGGGATGGGTGTCAGCCGCCGCGGATCGAAGTTGCGCTCGTCAACGACGGCACCGAGGCGCTCGCGCTCGCCACGGCGGAGGTCACGATTCGCGTCGCCGAGCGCCCCGCGGTCACCGTCGGCCTGCCGCCGCACTTGCTTGCCCCGGGCGGCGAATGCGAGGCCGCTTGGGAGCTCGTGCATCCGGGGGCCCTCGGGCTGGTCCCCGTGCGGCTCGAGGTTCGGCATCCGGCGATCCATACGCTGGCCGTGACGGAGACGGTGCGTACCGGAGCGGGGCTCGTGCGCCTCTCCGAGCTGCTCTACGCCCCCGGCTCCGGAGAGGGCGAATGGATCGAGCTCTTCAATCGCGGCGACCGGCCGGTTGATCTGGCCGGCTGGTGCCTGCGCGATGCTTCGGGACGCGAGGCGGTGCTGTCGGCGCCAGCGACGATTCCCGCGGGGGGATGCCTGCTCGTCGCCGCCGAACCGATCGCCTTCCAGCGCGTGCATGCTATTGCTAGCACCGCCCTCGCCGCCTGGGAAGGAAGCTGGCCGACGCTGAACAACACGACCGACGCGCAGCTCGGCTTCGCCGACGAGATTTGCCTGATCGGCGGCGACGGCATCGCGGTTGACTACGCGCGCTACGCGACCGGCAGTCTGGACGGCGACGGGGTCTCGCTCGAGCGCTGGTTCGGCGCCGGGGCGGCGATCGATCCGTGCGCCTGGCTGCCTTGCCCGGCCGCGTCGGGCTCCACCCCGGCCCGCGCCCGCGCGGGGGACGAGGGGGTTTCCTGGGTGCCGGGCGCCGATGAGCGGCCGCTCGTGCTCTACCCCGATCGAACGGATGCCCCGGGGGGCTGCCGGGTTCTCGTCCCCGCCCCGGTAGGGGCGGTCCACGATGTGACCGCCGAGGTCTATGCGCTCTGTGGCCGGCGCGTCGCGACGCTGGTCGCCGCAGCGCGCTGTCGGGGACCGCTCGTCCTCGAGTGGGCGGCGCGCGGGGACGACGGCCGGCGCGTGCCGAGCGGTTGTTACCTGCTGCGCATTCTGCGCCGCGACCGCGCAGCGCGGTGCGAGCGGCGCACGGTACGGCCGCTGGCGGTCGTACGAGGCTAGTGGCGTGGGGGGGGCGCCACGAAACCGACGCCGGTGGCCGGGTCGAGTCTTTGCCGCGCGGGGGGCGCGGGCGCGCGCGGGCCGCGTTGCCCTGGCGCTCGCCGGGGCGGCGTGCGGCGTCTGCCTTGGATGGGGACCGGCACGGGCCGCGTACGAGTGGCGGCCCGGCTGGGGGGCACCCTACCTGCTCGCTCCGCTCGAAGAGCAGATCTCGCGCGCGGCGCAGCCGGCGCGCGGCTGGCTGCACGTCGCCCAGCCCTTCGGCGTGCCCGGTCTGCGCTTCGAGCAGCTCGCGCTCTTCGGCGTCCCGGCGGGCACGCAGCTGCGTCTCGGACGTCTCGCCGCGCCCGGCTACGAGGAGTTCTCGGGCGGGATCGCGGTCCGCGTCGGTGCCACGCGTGCGCTGGCGCTGCGCGCCGGTCTGCGCGGTTTCGCGACCCAGGCCGGGGGTGAGTGGACCGACGCGACGGCGGGCGTGACGCTCGCCGTCGAGTGGAGCCGCCCGGCGGGACTGCCGTGCAATCTCTCCGGCGGCCTGGTCGACCGCGAGTTCGGCGGGAGGGGTTCGCTGGCGCAGATCGCCTACCTCCGCATCGGTGCAGCGGTCGGCGCGCACCGCCTGCTGGTCGAGCGGGCGGCCGTCGCGGACTTGGGGGGCGAAACGAGCCTGGCGGCGCTCTTCGGTCTCGGAGCGCTGCACCTGCGAACGTCGCTGCGCACCCTGACCGGCGAGACCGGGCTGGCCATCGGCGTCCCGGTGCGCCAGTGGATCCCCACCGTCGGCGGCCGCTGGCATCCTGCGCTCGGCTGGACGCCGCTCCTCTCGCTGCAGCGCTGCGCACACGACCCCGGGCGGGCGTCCCGGTGAACTTGGTGCCGCCTGAGCATCCGCCGTCCTCGGCGCCGCGGCCGCGATTCGCGCTGGTCCCCGTCGCGACGCTGGTGTTGTTGCTCGTCGGCGCCCCCGCTGCGTTTGCGCTCACCGCCCGCGCGGCGACGCCCGCGACGGCGCGCTCGCCCGGCGGGGAGGGCTCCCTGGGCTGGAGCTATGCGCGCCGCGGGGAACAGGGGCGCCAGGAGTTGACGCTGCGCTGGGAGGCGCGGCGCTGGCAGGGGGGGCTGCGCTACCGCGCGGGGCAAGGACGCGGGTTCTTCGAGTTCGTTCCCCGCCCCGGGCTTTGGCTCGGCTGCGGTGAGCTCGGCTTGCAGTGGGGGGTCGGAGCATTGCTCGGCGAACCCCAACCGTTTGCGCCTCTCGACCGGCGCGTGCCGCGCCGCGGCGACGCCTGGATGCGCGCCGGGGGCACGACTGCCTGGCGCGACAGCCGGGCACCCGCACTGGCCGTACGACGCACCGCGGCCCCGTTGCAGTGGAGTGCCTGGGCTCGGGCGGGGGAGGTCGGCTTCGCCTGCGCGGGGCGCTCGGCGGGGCTCGCCCTTGCGCGCCGGCTCGGTTCTCCCCGCGGGCGCGCCTGGCTCGCCTCACTCGTCTGGGGACGGCGCACCCCGACGCTCGATCTGCGGCTCGAAGTGGCGGGACCCTTGGCCGGACGCTCAGCGGCTGGCCTGCCACGCGCGCCCTGGGAGCTGGCCGGCGCCTGGCACTGGGATGCGGCGCCGGCGCTCGGCCGCCTCAGCGGCGGCTTCTGCCTGCCGCTGGCGGCGGACGTCATGCCCCTGGCCCGGCCGACAGCAGGCTGGTTCGTCCGCTGGGACCGGCTGCACTGGGGACGGGCGACGCTGGCGCTAAGCGCGGCGTGGCGTCTCGATCCCGCGGTCGCGCGCGCGATGGCGGCCACCGCGCGCCGCCTCGGTCTGCGTGTCGGCCTGCGCGTGGCGCACCGCGCGCGGCTCGAAGGCCAGCTGCACGTTCGACGGGTGAGACAGGGCGTGCGCGATGCGGGCGGAAGCGGCCGACCGGGACACGTGCAGGCAACAGTCACCGGCGGGGGGTGCTGGATCGAGGTCGGTGGGCCGCGCTGGCGCGGCCGCTTGACCTGCCGGCGGCACACCGATGTGCACGCCTATGCCTGGGGCGCGGGGACCGCCCGCTGGACGGCCAGCGACGAACCGGCGACGGCGTGTCAGGCCACGGAAGCAGCGACACCGGCGGGTGAGGTGCGGCTTTCCCTCCGGCATCGGGCGCGACCGTTCGAAGCGGGGCTCGCCTGCGCCTGGCTGTTGCCCGGGAGCATTGCGCTCCCCGCCGCGACCCGCGCTCCCGGAGGGCGCACGTACTGGCGTCGCCTGCCGGCCGGTGGTCGCGACTGCGTGGCCTACGTGGCGCTGCGCGATCGCCGCTGGCGCTGTGACCTGATCGTCACCGCGACTGCGGCGGAGGGCGGGCTCGACGTCGGCGTCGCCGCCGGGTGCGCGCTGTCCCTGGGAGGCTGACGGCTGTGTGCACGGCGCCCGCCTGGGGCGCCGCGCACGGGCGGACCCGCAGCGAGGATCGCGGTGCTGCCCCACGGTCGGCCGATCCCGCGGCCGGTGCCCCGCGGCTCCCTTGCACCGCTGCGGGCGACTCTCTAGATTGACGGCGAGGAGGAACCATGGCGCCGTCGCCCACACTGCTCGATCGAATCGCAACCCACCTGGCTGAGGTCGCCGCGGCGGTGCCGGCGGAGGAGATCGCGCGCGACTTCTTGCGTCTCGCCACGCCCGACAGCGGCGGCGCCGGCCGGCTCGTGCGCGCACTGCTCGCCGGCGACGCGCGCTTCGAGGAATGCGCCTCCGGCGCCTGGCGTCGTGCCCCCCGCAGCGCGGCGGCGCTGGCGCCGCCCGGTTTCCTGATCACGATCGAAGTGCCGGCGGCGGCCGCGCGAGAGCCTTGGTTGTGGCGGGTCTGGGGGCGCCCGTGGCGCGCGCCGGTCGAGCCGCCTGTCTGCCACGTCGGACTCGATCGCAGCGCGACCCTGGAGACCTTGCTCGCAGCGCTGGCAACGCAGCCGGTCGGGACGGACCGGCCCGGCGCCCTGCGCCGTTGGCTCGGGGCCCAGGAACGGCTCCACGGTGTGCCGGAACGTGAGGCGACGATCATCGACCTGCGCGCCTGGGGACGCCTGCTTGCTCCGGCGGCGGAGGTGGTGCGCGAGACCCCGGCGTCGGCGGCGGAGCCGGACGCGCCGGCGCAACGCCTGCGGCAGCTGGAAGCGACGTGGGACGAGGTCGTCGCCGCGGCCCGGGAGCGCGGCGTCGAGGATTGGCAGCAGATCGCACGCCTGCCACTCGAAGCGCGTGCGGCGGAGCGGGAGCGGGTCTGGCAGGTGCCGCGGGCCTTCGATCGGGAGTTCGTGACGGAGCTGCCGGTCGGCCCCGGGGTCTACCGCTTCCTCGATCGCGAGGGGCAGCTGCTCTATGTCGGCAAGGCGAAGAATCTCCGTCGTCGCGTCGGCTCCTATTTCCAGCCGCTCGATGCGCGCTCGCGGCGTCGTGCCGCGCTCCTCGAACAGCTGCATCGCCTCGAGTTCGAGGTGACGGGAAGTGAGTTGGAAGCGCTCATCCAGGAGATGAGCGAGATCCGCGGCCGCCGCCCGCTCTGGAACGTGCAGATCGAGCTGCGGACGTCGGCCGACATACCGCTGCGCGAACAGGATCTCGCCTGCCTGGTGCCCGACAGCGAACTGCTCGCCTCCCTCTTTCTCGTCTCGGGCGAGCGGGCGGCCTTGGCGCGCATCGCACCAGATCAGGTGCCGACGGCCGAGGAGCTGTCCCGAGCGTTGCGCGCCTTCTTCGCCGACCGCCAGGCGGAGCATGGCTGGCGCGAGTTTGCCGCTCCCGAGCGCGAGCTCGTCCGGCGCTGGCTCAGCTGGGCGCCGGAGACGGTGACCCTCCTTCATCTGGCCGATTTCGATACCTATCAGACGGTCGCCGCCGCCCTCTTGAGCGCCATGCTCTCCGGGGCGGGTCAATCGGCGGAGCGGGTCGAAGTGCGCGCCGCCGCGACGCCCCGGCATCCTTGAGCTCGCCCGTCCCGCTCGCGCGTCCGCGGTCGCCGACCCGGGCGGGCGCTTGACCCTTGCGCGCGCGCTGCGTACCGTGCGGTTTCGGCGATGCGGTCGGCGCGCGGGTGTTCTGGCGGTCGCCGGTGGATGGGGGGAGCGATGGCAGAGCAGGCCGAGCAACTGGCCGCGCTGCGCCGTGCGCTACACCGCGGCGCGGAGCGGTCGAACGACGAACGGGCGACGGCCGCGCAGATCGCCGACTACCTGCACGCGCATGACCCGCAGGAGTTGCTCACCGGGCTGGCCGGGCATGGCGTCGCGGCGCGTTTCGCCGGGCGCCGCGACGGCCCCGCACTGCTGCTGCGCGCCGAGCTCGATGCGCTCCCGATTCCTGAGTCGATCGCGCTCGCGCATGCCTCGGAGAGCGAGGGGACATCCCATAAGTGCGGTCATGATGGACACATGGCGATGCTGGCCTCTCTCGCTCCATGGCTGCGAGAACAGCCACCGGAACGCGGCAGTGTAATTCTTCTCTTCCAACCGGCCGAAGAAACAGGTGAGGGGGCGGCCCGGCTGCTTGCCGACCCGCGCTTCCGCGCCTTGGCACCGGACCAAGTCTTTGCGCTTCACAATCTGCCCGGCTATCGGCTGGGCAGCGTGGTCTGCCGGGACGGCGTCTTCGCCGCCGGGTCGCGGGGCCTCTGGGTTGAGCTCGAGGGTGCCACGGCGCACGCGGCCGAGCCTGAGCGCGGCTGCAGTCCGGCGCTCGCGGTTTCGCAGCTGATCGCCTCGCTGAGTGCGCTGCCGCAGACGGCGGCGGCGATGCATGCGGCGGTCAAGTCGACCGTGATCCATGTGCAGGTGGGCGAGATCGCCTTCGGCACCACCCCGGGACGCGCCCGCGTGTTGGCGACCCTGCGGGGAGCGGAGGAGGATGCCCTGGAGCGCATCGGGCAGGATGCCGTCCGTCTGGCCGAGGGCCTGGGCGCGGCTCACGGGCTGGCCGTCGAGACGCGCTGGACGGAGGTCTTTCCGGTGACGCGGAACGAACCGGGAGCGGTGGCGCTCCTGCGAACGGTTGCGCGCGAATGCGCATGCGACTGGCATGAGCTGGAACTGCCGTTTCCCTGGTCCGAGGACGTCGGCCATCTCGTCGCCGCCTACGGCGGCGCGCTCTTCGGACTGGGCGCCGGTCGCGAACAGCCGGCGTTGCATCATCCGACCTATGACTTTCCCGATGCCCTCCTGCCGATCGGACGGCGCGTGTGGCAAGCGCTCGTCCGCCGAGCCACGAGTTGAACGCCGCCACGCCGGCGTTCGCACCCGCACGCGGGGAGTGAAAGGCGCATGAACCACCCGTCGCACATCGAGCTCAGCCGCTCCGCCTACGAGCGCAATCTGCGCTTCCTGCGGCGGCAGGTCGGGCCGCAGACGCGCGTCGCCTCCGTGATCAAGGGCAATGCCTACGGACACGGGATCGACGTCTTCGTGCCGCTCGCCGAGGCGTGCGGCGTGCGCCAGTTCTGTGTCTTCAGCGCCGATGAGGCCTACGAGGCCTTCCGCAGCCGGACGGCCCACAGCGAGATCCTGATCATGGGCGAGGTTTCGGGGGATGCGCTCGAGTGGGCGATCAGCGAAGACATCGCCTTCTACGTGTTCGATCTCCCGCGCCTGGCCGAAGCGCGCGAGTGCGCGCGGCGCGTCGGTCGCCCGGCGCGGATCCACCTGGAGCTGGAGACGGGGCTGAACCGGCTCGGCCTCGAGGGCGAGGAGGTCGACGCGGCGATTGCCGAGCTGCGGTCCGCTTCCAATGTGTTGCGCATCGAAGGGGTCTGCACGCACTTCGCCGGCGCCGAATCGGTGGCCAATGAAGTGCGCGTCATGGAGCAGTTCGCCCGCTACCGAGAGCTCTGCCGCTATCTCGAGGCCCAGGGGCTGCCGCTCGGCACACGGCACACGGCGTGCTCCGCCGCGGCCTTGAGCTATCCGGACACGACGCTCGACATGGTGCGCATCGGCATTGCGCAGTACGGGTACTGGCCCAGTCCGGAGACGCGGATTCGCTACGTTCTCGAGCGCAATCGCCGGCAGGCGAACGCGCACCGGCACCCGGAGGAGGCCGGCGGACAGTTGCCGGATCATCTACGCGGCAAGGATCCGTTGCGGCGCGTGATGCGCTGGGTCAGCCGCGTGATGAGCTTGAAGACGGTACTGCCCGGGGAGTTCATCGGCTACGGGACCTCGTTCCTCGTACGCCAGCGGATGCGCATCGCGGCCGTGCCGGTCGGCTACTACCACGGATTCTCGCGCGCACTGAGCAATCTCGGCTACGTCCTGTGTTGTGGCCGGCGCGCCCCGGTCGTCGGGCTGGTCAACATGTCGATGATCATCGTCGACGTGACCGGCATCCCGGACGTCACGCGCGGCTGTGAGGTCGTCCTGATCGGGCGGCAGGGGCGGATGAATATCTCGGTCTCGTCCTTCGGGGAATTGTCGCGCAACGTGAACTACGAGGTCTTGGTGCGCATTCCCCCCTCGCTGCCGCGGCGCGTCGTCGCCTAGCGGGGCCCGACGCGCTGTTGTCCGGCGCGGCCCCCGGCGCGCCGTGCGGCCGCCGCCGCTCCTGGAACGCTCAGATCGAAATCCCCCTTGCGTTGGGCCCGGATTACCGCCGAGAGTAGGGGGGCGGGGTTCCCCGCGACGCAGAAGCTACCGGATGCCTGGTGTTCGGCCCCCTGACTCGACGCCGCTGGCGCCATCTGCATCCCGACGACCACCTCAAGGAGGCAGTGCATGCCGGAACGATGGATCCTGTGGGGGATCATCATCGGCTACATGGTCTTCATCTTCCTCAAAGGGGTCTCGAAGGCGAAGCGCATCGGCGATGCCGACGACTTCCTTGTCGCCGGGCGCAACGTGCCCTGGTTCATGCTCTTCTGTACGATGGGCGCAACGGTGATCGGGGGTGGCTACTCGATCGGCGCGATCGGCAAGACCTACGAGTGGGGCATTCTGATGCTGCTCGTCTCCACGGGCGGCTATTTTCACTTCATCTTCTCCGGCCTCGTCGTGGCGCCTCAGTTTCGTCGGGCGGAGCTCTACACCGTCGCCGGCTACTTCGGGCATCGGTTTGGGGAGCAGTCGCGGTTTCTGGTGCTGATCCTCTCGCTGCTCTTCTCCGTCTTCATCGTCGCGGCCCAGATGGCGGCGTTCGGGACCGTGATTTCGGCCATCATGCCCGGTCTGGCCGAGATGCAACACGCCTTGCGCTGGGCGATTCTGATCAGTGGCTGCATGGTCGTGGTCTACAGCACGGCCGGCGGCCTGCTCGCCGTGATCCATACCGACTTCTTCCAGTTCGTCGTCCTCTTCATCGGCTTCGTCATCACGCTCGCCTTCTGCGTGCCCGACATCGCCGGTTCCTACAACGCGGAGACGGGGAAGTTCGTGCCGAGTCGCTTCGGCTCGGTCGACATCATCGCCGGCGAGTCTCTATCCGAGAAGCTCGACTCGCGTCCCGATCCGATCTCTGCCTACATCCGCGCGCAGATGGAAGCCGCTGGCAACCCCGCGCTGAACCCCGCGGCGACGGACGAGCTGACGGCGGAAGAGCGCACGCGCGCGCTGGTTGACGGTCTCAATGGCGTCCTCGACGATCCCGAGCTGCACGCTGCGGAGCGCATCGCCGGGTTCACGCTATCGGAGCAGACGCGCGCATTGCTGGCCGAGGCGCCAGAGGAGGGGCGCGAGCTGCGGCGGCTGAACCTCTCTCTGCTGCAAGACGTCTATCCGCAGGAGTTGACGCGCAACCGGCAGATCTCGAGCAACTTCTTCGCCGTCGAAGGGGGCAAGGGCTGGCTCTTCCTGATTACGACGTTTCTTGCGTTCCTCTTGGGTGAGACCTTCGCCCCGGGCTACGCGACGCGCTACTGCGTCGGTAAGGATGTGCGCGAAACGCGCATGGGAATCGCCGGGGTTGGGTTCTTTCTGGCGCTCACGTTTCCGGTCATCCTCTTTTTCATCGCGCTCTACGCGCGCATTCACTTCCCTGATATCGACCCTCAGCAGGCATTGCCGATGGTCGTGGAACAGCTACACAGTCCAATCATTGGCGGGCTGATGATCGGCGCCCTGCTGATGGCGGTCATGTCATCGGCCGACTCGGCGCTCAACTCAGCCACGGCGATCTTTGTCAAGGACCTCTTCGAGCATCAGCTCGGCTGGAAAGATCGCGGCGACGGTCGGATGCTGCGTTTGGCGCGTATCTGCACCGCCGCCCTGGGCGGGACGGCAATCTTGGTCGCAGTGCTCTGGTCGGACATCATCGGGCTGCTGCTCTTCACCTACCACGTCTGGGCGCCGGCGATCATCTTGCCGGTCGTCGTCGGCGCGGTGCGCAAGCAGCGCTCGGTCCACCTCAGTCGCAATATCTTCTGGACCATGATGACGGCGACGGTGCTGACGTTGCTCTACCGGGCGATGATCTTCATGCACATGCGCTTCGGCTGGTTTCCGTTCGGGGAGGGCTTCTCCGAGATCGTCGCCGGGTTCGACCCGGCCGTGTTTGGCGTCTTCGTCTCTCTGCTGGCCTATGCGGCGCTGACGGTCGCCAGCCGCTTGCGGGGAGAGGTCGCCTAGGCGCGATCGCTGGAGCAGCGGCCGGGCCGGCTACTTGTCGGTCACTTCCGGCCGGGGTGCCGTCCGCGGCCGGGAGGTGCGCGCGGTCACCGGCGCGGCGGGTCCGCCCGGCTGGGCGGCGGGCCCTTCGCCGACGACGGGTCCGAGGCGCACCAGCGATTCGGGACGCAGCGACTCGCCGAACGTCTCCAGGTCGGGAACAATCTGTTTCTCGAGGTAGCGGTTGCCCATCAGGCGCACGAGCGCGGCGTAGTTGGGCTGGAAACGCATCGTGTCGCCGACGGCGAGGCCGCCCGGGCTGTCGCCGATGTTGATCACCGTGATGTCGCTGCTCGCGCCCGCGAGCTGGTAGTTCGGGTTCTCCGGCTTCAGCCCGCTGACGTCGGTGTCGAGCTGGCCGACGCCGACGAGCGCGCGATAGCCGCGCTGCCCGGGGGAGACCTCCTCGGAGATGCCCTCGGAAGAAAAGGGGGCGACCTGCGCCGTCTCCGCCAGCGGCGTCAGGCTCTTGCGTTTGATCTCGATCAGCTCCGCCTCGAGAATCACCGTATCGCTGCGCAATCCTGGCAATGTGCCCCCATTGATCAGATCGGTGCCGAGGAAGAGCGATTCCCCGACACGGAAATGGTTGATCGTCGTGGGCAGCTGGCCATCGAGCACGAGGGGCAGCGTGGCGCTGGTCCCGCCGGAAACGAGCGGCAACTGGTGTCCGAACTTCAGTTCGAGCAGCTCGCGGTAGAGCAACAACTGCATGAACTGGTCGACCGTCGGGACGACACCCGCCAGGCAGCCGAGGTTGGCGCCGATCCCGAGCACCTCGATGTTCGGGAGCTGGAAGACCTGGTCGTAGAACTTCACCAGCGTCCCCGGCAGAATGCCCTCGCGCAGGTCGCCGAGCTCGATCATCACGATCACATGATGCGTGCGTCCCTGCTTGCCCGCCTCCTCGTTGATGCCGCGAATGATCTCGCTTTCGCTGTTGAGGCTGACGTCGCAGTAGCGCACCACGTCGGGGATCGCGGTCGGGGAGGGCACGCGCAGGTACCAGGACTCGATGCTCGGATCGATTTCGCGGATCGCCGCCAGGTTGTCCATGCGCGATTCGCCGAAGGACCGCACGCCGAGCAAGTGCATCGCGCGCAGTGTCGGTTCGTGCCCGCAGAGCACCTTGGTGACGAGCGTCCACCGGGCCCCATGGCGGCGCATCCAGCCGTCGATGACCTGCAGATTGTGGTGCAGCGCCTCGAGATTGATCAACACGCGGTTCATTGCGAACCTCCTGCGGAGTAGCGCATCTCGGCGTACTTGCTCGTGAAGCCGACTCGCTCGTAGAGCCGCTTGGCGGGATTCTCGTACTCGACATGGAGCTTGACGTCGCCGTCGCAACGCGAGAGCGCCTCTTGCATCAGGTGCCCACCAATGCCGGCGTTGCGGCGGTCGGGATGGACCGAGATGAAGACGAGGATCCACTCCGGGATGTAGCCGGACATGCCGGTGCGCAACATCACGACCGCCCCGACCAGTTCCCCCTGGTCGGCGGCAAGGACGATGAAGCCGCCCTTGCCTTCGGCGGAGGAGTGCACGTAGTCGAGCGCGCGCTGGATGTCGGGTACTTCGTCTTCGTAGGGCTTCATGTTCTCGTGCAGAAACTGCGCCAGCTGTTCGCGGCTCGCCCAGGCGGGATAGCCGTCGGCTTGGCGGACGACATGGATTGTCAATGGATCGGCGGGCGATTGGGCGCCGGCCGCATCGGATGCGTGCATTGCGCTTCCCCTTTCCGTTGCTTCGGGCTTCTGACGGCGGGGCATCGCGCGCACGGCGGCGCGCAGCCAAGTCGTTCGCGCAGTCCGTGGCGCCGCGCGCAACCGCGTGCGAACCGGCGGGTCGGGCGCATGCCGCGCGGCAGTTCGTTGGCCGGTGCAACCATCGACGGACACTGTCGAGTGCAACCCGGCGAGCCGGTGCGCGTCGCGCGTGGGGGTTGCTTCGTGCGGGTGCCTGCCGGGGCAACCGGTGACCCGGTGCCCCACGCTGCCGGCCTTGCGGTCAGAAGCTTCGTGGAGCATGCATGTTTGCGTTGTCTGCATCCTGGCATATGGCGCGCTGCGTGTCAACTGCGCCGCCGGATCGAAAAGGGGGGGGCGAGCGTCGAAGCTGTTGGTGCACAATGGGCTGCGCGTCTCTCTCGGGGTTGCCCCCAGGGCCAGGGGCAATGCGCGCCGGATAGGTGGGCGCCGGCGCACCGACGCCAGGTGCGGATCGCCCCCGATGCGCAGGCGGCGGCCGGACGGCTAGGGTGCGGGCTTGGCAACCATGGGCGCCCCCCCCCCCACCTGGAGCAGCGGTCAGGCGTTCCCTCCTGCGCGACCACAGACTGCGCAGCGCATGCTCAGAGCAGATCCGCGGTGGTGTGAAGCAGGTCGATGAAGAGATAGTTCATCCGGCCGATCAGTAGCGAAACGCGGGCCATCACCGTGTAGCCGAAGGCGGCACCGAAGCCGAGCATCAGGAACCAGATGCCGACCCGCGAGATCACGCCGACAGCCTTCTTGTGCTCGATCGAGAAGTAGAAGTAGATCAGGACGCTCAGCACACCGACGATCAAGATCAAGTTGTCGACCGGCGTCATGCGCCCGCCGATCGGGTTCAGAATCGTCGAGCCGACCTGCGGCACCACCTCGCCCTGCAGCTTCTGCACCATGTTGATGCCGACGTAGTAGGCGATATAGACGGCGAGCGAGATGCGCGCCATCCAGGCGATCTTCGGGATGAAGCGCGTGTAGAGGTTCAGTCCCAACAGCAGCGGAATCAGCAAGTGCGCATGGCCGACGAAGTCGCCGAAGAGCGGGCGGAAGAGGTTCGGCACGAGCGTATTGACAGCGACGATGCCGATGTAGTAGCCGAGCGAGATGCCGGCAAACAGACTCTCGGCGAAGCGGAAGAAGGGATTGTCCTTGTAGAGGAAACTGAAGATGCAGAGCGTCAGGAACGCGCCGATCCAGATTCCGATCAGTTCCGTCATCCTGCCTCCCGCGCTGCGCCCCTGGGGCCGGGCTCGTGCGCGCAATCGCTCCTAAGCTTGGTGCTGCTTGCGCCGGGCGTCGCGTCGCTGTACCAAGAAGTAGACCGTGTTGCCGAAGATGATGAAGAGCATGATGATCGCATGATCGACCGTCTGCGCATCCATGCCCTTCATCGCCGTATAGATGCCGGCCTGCTGATAGATCGTCATCAGCTCGGGATGCGCGTCGATGAGCAACTGCTCATACTCCGAAGCGCCCTTCAGCCCGCCGAGCAGCCCGAGCATCTGTCCTGAATCGAGAAAAGCGTAGTACTTGGGCGCCGAAACCGCGGTCGTGCCAACGGCGACCGGCGTACCGTATTGGGCGTTGACGAGATTGGCCCACCACTCGCCGATGATGTTGGTCGAGAAACTGACGACCAACGCGATCTGCTCGTGATTCACGACCCGACGCATCAGCGGCAGCTGGTTCGTATCGGTTCCGAAGAAGTCCTGGGGGAAGACCTCGGCGAAGGCGTTGCCCATCATCTGCTTCATCGCCGCCTGCGCGCCGTCCTTGTATCCGAGGAAGGCGTAGTCGACTCCGTACTCGAGATCGGGGTACTCGCCGGCGACACCCTCGAGGATCTCGCCCGCCATCGTCACGCCGCCGATCGGGAAGAGCGCGACGACGACCACCTTGACCCCGCGGGTGAAGCAGTGACGCAAGGTTGCCTGCGCCATCGGATTGTTCTCCGGCGCAGTCGTCGGGCCGTAGTCGAAGGAGACCAGCACCACCTCCTGCTGACCGAGCCCTTCGATCTTGTCGAACAGCCTCTCGACCGGCGGCGTGCTCGAGACCGGCAGCCCGATCGGCAGCAGCAGCGGGATCGTCGTCCCGAGCGCAATCAGGAGGTAGATGATCCGGCGGTCGATGTGGACCAGGCGTTCCAGATTCACGTCATCCCTCCGCTATTCCTTGACGCCCAGGTAGGAACGTTCGATTCCGAGAATCACGCGCAGCGAGAGACTCGCCGCGCCGAGCGCGGCGCCGATGATGATACCGCGCTGGGCGGCGGCATTCGGCACGGCCATGATCCAGTCGGTCACCTGCGGCAGCCAGCGCTCGCCACCGGGCAGCCAGCTGAAGACGTACTCGCCCAGCGGAGTGCGTCCCAACATGACCACGAAGGCGGCCGCGAGCAAGATCGTCGCCTCGACGTTGCGCACCCGGAAGGCGCGAAACGCAGCCGATGCGATGTAGAAGGCAAGCAGGCTGAACATCGCCGCCTGCAGCGGATTGAACATGTTGCGCGTCATCCAGTAGAAGGGCGTGTCGCTGCCGTCGGGGGCGGTTAGCAGGCCCTGAAACGGGCCGACGCGCATCGCGCTCAGAATCCCGAAGGCGCCCATCACGAGCAGGCCCGTTAGCAGGCTGATCGCGAACGGCCATCCCGGCCGCCGGCGCTCGATCTTGCGAATGCTGCCCTGGACCACGCTGACCACGCCAAGCAGGAGCGCGAAACCGGCAATGATCACCATGTAGGACTCGACGCGGTCGCGGACGAAGGGGACGGCCGGTCCGATCACCGGCGTGTGCTCCGTCAGAAAGAACGTCACGATCGGCACGGCCCCGACGAACAAGGTCAGCAGCAGCGGCAGGCGCAGTTTCCAGAACATCGCGCGCGTCTCCCCGGATCAGGATCCGTTGATCGACATGAAGTCCTTCAGCGCGTGCACGCCGAAGATCTGGAGCAGGATGCCGATCAGCATGTAGACGATCAGCATCGCCTTGGTGATGTCCTGCCCCTTGATGCTGCCGAGCATCGCCGGCTCCCGTGACAGGTAGGCGCCGGCGGCGAAGAGCTCTTCACCCATCAATGTGTAGTCGCAGACAACGGCGAAGAAGGGCAACTGCGTGATCTCCGCCGTCCCGGCGATCTGAATCGCGCCCGTCGCCTGCCCCGTTTCGGCGAGCAGCAGCGACTCGGCATGGAACTGGCCGATCAGGAAATTGGCGGCCGGCTTCTCGCGCACCATCAATCCCGTCACCGAGGCGGTATAGGCGAACTGGTCGTAGGTCACATAGTGCACGATGTCGGAGGTGTGCAGGTCGGGGCGGCCCGCCTGCATGTAGGCTTCCTGGACCGTTTCCCGCGCGGCCGTGAAGGCGAGCGGATCCTTGCAGGGGACGTCGAGGTCGACGGCGTAGCGCGCCGTCAGGCTCCCGACGTGGCGCAAGACGGCGAGGCTGGCGATCGTCTGGATTTCCTCGAGGGAGCCGGCGCCGGTGAGATAGAGCACCTTCTTTCCGAGCTCGGTCGCCCGGCCGACCGCCTCCTCGATCGCGTTGATCCCGGCGATGCGGCGGATGAAGAGCTGGGCCCCCTTGCGCGAACGATCGATGAAGACGAGCACGAGGATCGAGAAGACGAGGAAGAGAACGAGCGGCGCGCCGACGCGGGTCGGTTCGTACCACGTTTCGCCGCCCGCGATCTGAGCGCGCGCGACACCGGTTGCCGTCAGCAGCAGTGCGCCCAGCCAGCCTGCGCGTGCGGTCCCGTGCACCATGAGAATCCCCCTCTGCCGAGGCCGGCTCGTTCCCGGAGGTAAGCCGCACCCGTCGGATCCGAATCGCGTCGGCGCCAGTCTAGACAGGCTGGCGCCGGGCTTCAACCCGCGCGTGCTCGTCCGCGGCGCCCCCCCCCGGCGGCAGCGACAAGCGCTGCGCTCCGCCGCCGCACGATCGCCCCGGCCGGCGGCGTCAGGAGCGCGGCGCGGAGGCGGCCAGCAGGGCGGCGATGCGCTCCAGCGCGTCTGCGGTCGATGTGACGCGATAGAGGTGTTCCGGCTCCGTGAAGCCGTCGATGCGGAAATCCCACGAGCCGAGCGCGACCACCGGGCGCCCGCACTTGAGCGCCAGGGCGATCTCGGAAAGCGTCCCCAGCCCCCCGGCGACGGCGGCGACGACATCCGCGGAGAGGACATTCATCAGATTGCGCGCATAGAAGATACCGGAATAGAGGGGGAACTCGATGTAGCGGTTGGGCGGTGTTTCGCCCGCATCGCGGCCAGGCAGGATGCCGATCGTCGCCCCGCCTGCTTCCCATGCCCCGCGGGCGGCCGCCTCCATCACCCCCGTCCCGCCGCCGCAGAGCAGGGTGTAGCCGGCGCGCGCGATCCCCGTCCCGAGCGCGCGCGCGCGGGCGTAAGTTGCTTCATCGCAAGTGCCGGCCCCCATCACTCCGACGATCGGCGCCCGCGCGGCCGCCGCGTCGCCCGCGCGGGCGCCGCGCGGGCGTGGGGCGTGGGTTTCGTGCGATTGCGAATCGCGTGGTTGGGCCGCGTTGCTCATGTGCGGGTCCCTTCATTCAAACGCCGCCGCTAGAACAAGGCTCGGCCGGCGAGGGCGACGACGAGCAGCAGACCGAAGGCCATCTGTAGCTGCGCGGTACGGATGTCGAGCGTGACCCAGGCGGCCGGCGCCGCCGGAGTTGCTTCGGTGTCCACGACCTGGCGCATCGCGCCGATCGCGAGCGGGAGGCTCAAGAGCGTGGCCAGCGCCGGCATCACGTACAGACCGGCAAGCACGAAGCCGACGACAAGCGCGTAGGCCGCCGCGAGCAGCAGGACGTAGAGCCGCCGGGAGCGATCACGCCCCAGCAGCATGGCGAGCGTGCGAATGCGGGCCCGGCGGTCGGTCTCGATGTCACGCAGGTTGTTGGAGTGCAGGATCGCCCAGATCAAGACCGCGATCGGCAGGCTGTAGAAGACGGGCGTCCAGGCCAAGTGACCGGCCTGAACCGTGTAGGCGCCGAGGGTGATGCCGACCCCGAACGTGAGAAAGACGCAGGCGTCGCCGAGCGCGCGGTACTTCAGCTTAAGCGGCGCCACCGTGTAGCCGGCGCCGATCACCAGGCCGCCGGCGATCACCGGCAGCAGGACCGCCCCGGCGCGCCAGACGAAGTAGGCGGCGAGCAGACCGGTCAGGAGCCAAAGCAGGCCGGAGGCGAGCAACGCCTCGCGCGGCGTCATGCGGCCGGAGACGAGCATGCCGCGCGACGCGCCTTGGGTTTCGACGCTGTCGACACCGGTGCGGAAATCGAAGTAGTCGGCCAGGAGGTTGGCGGCGGCATGTACCGCCGCCGCGCCGGCGGCCGCCAAGATGTAGTCCCCCACCTTGAGTCGGACACCGGCGTGCACCACGGCGACCAGGCCACCGAGGAGGGCCGGGATGACCGAGGCGGGAAAGGAGAAGGGACGTGTTGCCTGCCACCAGGTCTGAATCCGACTCATAGGCACCTCGCGCGCGTTGCGACCGGCGCCGCACTCTAGCGCGCGGGGCGGCGGTTGTCCAGTAGGCGGCCGTAGAGGGCGGCTGTTGCGGTCGTCATGCGGGCGCAGGTGTACGCGGACGCCGCGCGCGCCGCCGCCGCGCCGAGACGCTGGCGCAAGTCAGCGGCATCGCGCAGCCGAGCCAGCTGGCGGGCGAGTCCGGCGGCGTCCCCGGGATCGTAGAGCAACCCCGTTTCCTCCTCGACCAGCAGTTCGCGCAACGCCGGCAGGCGGCTGGCGATCAGCGGCCGCCCCGCGGCGAGCGCCTCGAGCGCGGCGAGGCCGAAGCCCTCGCTGCGTGATGGCAGCACGAGAACGTCGCAGGCGCCGAGATAGGCGGTTGCGTCGGGCACTGCACCGGCGAAGTGAACGCGCGCGCCGGCGGCGCCGAGGTCGTGCGCCTGGCGGCGCAGCGCCGCTTCGCGCGGCCCACCGCCGACGAGCAGCAAGTGTGAGTGGTCGGGCGCGTGCGACTCCGCTGCCAGCCGGGCGAACGCCGCGAGCAGCGTGGGATGGTCCTTCGCGGCGTGCAGCCGGGCCACGGCACCGATCAGGAAGGCGTCGGGCGCGATCGCGTGCGCCTGGCGCACGGCGGCGCGCCGGGCGGGATCGCTCGCCTGACGGGCGATCGCGTCCACGTCGAGACCGTGGGGGATGCGGTGCAAGCGATCCGCGGGCAGGCGCTCCCGCGTGCGAGTGAACTCGGCCAGCGCCCGCGACGGCACGATCACCGCGGCCAGGCGCCGGTCGAGCGCGCGCACGAGCGCTGCGAATCCGGGCCAGCGGCGGTAGGGTTCCATGCCGTGGCGCGTGGCGAGCAGCGGTGGCGCCCCGCGATAGGCGGCGGCCAGCGTGCCGTAGAGGGTGGCGTGAATCAGGTGCAAGTGGACCAGATCCGGCTGGCGGGCGCGCAGCAGGGCGCGCAGGCGGCGGGTGAGACTCGGGTCGGCATGGCGCCGGATTCCCAGGCGCGCCACGGCGAGGCCGGCGCGGCCGCAGAGCCCGACGAGCGGCGCGATCGGCCGCCGGGGATCCTCGAGCCAGAGCACTTCGGCGCGCCAGCCGCGATCGGTCAAGCCACGACAGAGATCAATGATGTGGCGTTCGGAGCCGCCGATGCCGACCGCCTTCTGGATGTGCAGCACGCTCGGTGGGTGCTCATTGTGTGCGCCTCGGCTTCGACAGGCGGCGTGCTGCGTGCTAGCATCAGGCATTGGCTCCTCAGGCTGATCTGTTTTGCATCCTGCCGCCGCAAGCAAAAGGAGACAAGATGAAACGCGCACTTCACTCCACCCGGCCCGCTTCGTGCGCCCTCGCTCTGGCCCTGTGCCCGTTCCTGCTGCTCGGCGCGCTAGTGGCCGTCGCCGACGCGGAACTGCTCTGGGTGCAGGTCCGCGACGGGCAGAGTGGGGCGCCGATCGAAGGCGCCTTCGTGATGGTCGGCCCGTGGGAGGGCGAGCCGTTTGCCGGCAATGTCGGCTTCACGGGAGCCGATGGGGCGCGGCTCTTCTCCGATCCGGCGCTGGCGGAGCCGCAGACGGTCACCGCCGGGGCGGAGGGCTATGGCTTCACGACACTCTGCCGCTCCGCCCTCGGAACGGTCGTCTTGCCGCTCTACCCGACCGTGCTCGATACGACGCTCGGCGGGACGGCGACGCAGGTCGACGGCGTCGTCACCGCCATGGATGTCGCCAACAACGACGGCCATCTCGACGTCGGCGTCGTCTCGACCGCCCTGCCACTGAGCAGCTTTGCGATGCAGGACAAGCTGCCCTTCTATCTCTGGCTCGAACCGACTGATTTCCCGATCGTTGGGTCGATCGACATGCCGAGCAACATCTTCATGCCCGATCAGGTCGAGTTCGCCTTCTTGCACTTCGCCAAGGAATCCTACGGCCTCTACGTCCCGGGAAATCGGGACGTCAGCTTCTTCTGCGCCGCGGCCCGCGTTCCGTTCGACGACCTCTTCAACGGCACGATCGCCAACGCCGAGGTCTTGAGTCTCGGCGTGGAGCGCGATGTCAGCGTGTCGGGGCCGATGGAGCTGGAGATCGAGTGCGATCTGGACCTCGAGCAGGAGCTGACGGTCTCGATCGAGGAGACCCCGCCCGGGGCGCGCTTGCAGGCGGCCGCGGCCGGGCTCTACCTCGAGGCGGGCGTCGAGATGGCGATCGCCTACGACACGAAGGGTGATCTCGCCCTCGAGCGAGCGACCTACACGCTAGCTGCAACCGAGCCGACCGGCGACATCAGCGATCTGAGCAACGCGGTCGTCGGCACCTTCAGCGACAGCTCGGCGGCGCTCGAGTTCTCGGCCGGAGTCGTCGATCGCAGCAACTTCACGCTGCCGCACGAGGTGACGTTCGACGACTGGATGCTCCTGCCCGATCTAGACCAGTTGCAGCGGGAGTACTACTGGAGCGATCCCACCAACCCCGGCATCAGCCCTGCGCCGACCTGGACGCGGTCGAACCTCGGGCTGCGCGCGATCACGCCGGGAGACACGACCGTGCAGGGGACGGTCGCGTGGCGCATCATCGCCCCGGCCGCGGATCTGCACTTCGAGTTGCCCGCGCTGCCGGCATCGGCCCCGGGCCCCGCGGGAGGGCTGCCCGATCCGGCGGCGACGCCGGAGGAGGATCAGCTCTACTGGAGTTTCTTTGCCGCCAACTCGCCCGGGGGAGCGCAGCTCGCGATCAACGACTTCACGCAGGGCGCCACGCATTGGGTTTCGCGCTGGATTCCGATCGCGCGCCCGAATGCCGCCGTGGGCGATCCGGTCCCGGCGGTCGGGCGGTTGAGCGTCACGCCGGCGCTGGCAAGCGGCGCCGTGACCCTCGCCTGGCCGCAACGTGGCGCGACGGCGGCGACGGTCGAGATTCTCGCCCCCGACGGGCGGTGCCTGCGCCGCTGGCAGACCCGGCTCGACGCCGGGCGGACCGTCTGGAACGGGCGCGACGCAGAGGGGCGCGCCGTTTCCAGCGGTCTCTACTACGCCCGCCTTTGCCAGCGCGGCACGCCGATCGCGACCGGGCGCTGCGTGCGGCTCACGCCCTGAGGCGGCGGACCGCGCGGCGGGCGTGCATGCCTTGACGAAGCGCCGGGGGGCGCAGTACCCTACATTCCTTTGGTTTGCTAGGCGATCGAGGCACCGCGGCCCTCTCGCCAAGGGGGGGTGGCCTTGAACATACGTAAGGAGGAAAGCTGGATGGCAGAGGAAGCAACGGCCAAGAAGCCGGCCAAGAAGACGCGCGGCTATGTCGAGGTCCGGGTCGACGAATGCAAGGGATGCGGGTGCTGTGTCGAGGTCTGTCCGCGTGGCGTGCTGGAGCTCTCCAAGGAGCTCAACCGCATGGGATACCACCCGGCCGCCTACAAGGGTGAGGGCTGCATCGCCTGCGGGTTCTGTTTCTACTCCTGCCCCGAGCCGGGGGCGATCACGGTCTACGTGAAGGACGAGAACGACTAGCGCGAACGGCCTCAAGCGGGGAGGGGAGAGCGATGGCAAAGGTCATTATGAAGGGCAACGAGGCGATCGTCCACGGCGCCATCTTGGCGGGCTGTCGGACCTATTTTGGGTATCCGATCACGCCGGCCAGTGAGATTGCCGAGACGGCCGCCAAGTATATGCCGCGCGTCGGCGGCACATTCTTGCAGGCCGAGAGCGAGGTGGCGGCGATCAACATGGTCTATGGCTCGGCCGGCGCGGGCGCGCGGGTGATGACCGCCTCCTCGGGGCCCGGCATCAGCCTCAAGATGGAGGGGATCTCCTACATCGCCGGGGCCGAACTGCCGTGCGTGATCGTTTCGGTCGGCCGCGGCGGACCGGGGCTCGGCAGCATCGCCCCCGAACAGAGCGACTACCATCAGGTCGTCTGGGGCGGCGGGCACGGCAACTACAAGAACATCGTGCTGGCGCCGGCCTCGGTCCAGGAGATGAGCGACCTGACGATCCTCGCCTTCGAGCTGGGGGACCGCTATCGCAATCCGGTCTTCCTGATGACGGATGGGGCGATTGGGCAGATGATGGAGCCGGTCGAGTTTCCGGCTGCGACCGCGGAGGCGCCGCCGAAACCCTGGGCGCTCGGCGTGGGGCCCGAACGGCGCCCGAATCTCGTCTCTTCGATCTTCCTCGATCCGGATGAACTGGAAGAGCACAACCAGAAGCTCGCCGACAAGTACGCCGAGATCGAGAAGCAGGAGGTGCGCTACGACGAGTACCTGACCGATGATGCGCAGCTGCTCGTCGTTGCCTTCGGCATGACCTCCCGCGTCGCCCGCTCGGCGATCGATGCCGCGCGCCAGGAAGGCCACAAGGTTGGCCTGTTGCGTCCGATCACGCTCTGGCCCTTCCCCGACGCACGGATCGCCGAGCTCGCCGAGCGCGAGCAGGTGCGGCGTTTCATCGCGGTCGAGATGTCGACCGGGCAGATGGTCAAGGATCTGAAACTCGCCGTTCTGGGCCGCAAGCCGGTCTCCTTCTACGGGCGCTTCGGCGGGAACATCCCGTCCGAGGCGGAATTGGCGGCGGAATTCAAGCGTCTCGCGGCGGAGTAGGAGGAGCGGCCATGGAAGTCAAGTTCAAGAAGTCTCAAGCGCTGTACGACGTCTACGAGCGCAAGCCGTCGGGCGATCAAACCGTCATTCACTACTGCCCCGGCTGCGGCCACGGCAACATCCACAAGATGATCGCCGAGGCGCTGATGGAGCTCGAGTTGCAGGACCGCACCGTCTTCGTCAGTCCGGTCGGCTGCAGCGTATTCGCTTACTACTACTTCGATACGGGCAACATTCAGGCGGCCCACGGTCGGGCCCCGGCGGTGGCCACCGGGGTGAAGCGCGTGCATCCGGACAGCATCGTGATTTCCTATCAGGGAGACGGCGATCTGGCCGCCATCGGGACCGCGGAGATCGTGCATGCCGCCAACCGCGGAGAGAAGATCAGCGTCTTCTTCGTCAACAACGCGATTTACGGCATGACCGGCGGCCAGATGGCGCCGACGACGCTCGAGGGACAGCGCACGACGACCTCTCCCTACGGTCGCTCGCCCGCCAATGAGGGCTATCCCGTGCGCGTGGCCGAGCTGATCAACGCGCTCGAGGCGCCGGTCTACATCGAGCGCGTCGCGCTGACCGACGCCAAGCACATCAACAAGACGCGCCAGGCGATCAAGAAGGCGTTGCGCTATCAGAAGGAGAACAGAGGCTTCACCCTGGTCGAGATCCTCTCCGCCTGCCCCACCGGCTGGGGCGTTGCGCCCGTTCAGGCGCGCCAGTGGATCAAGGAGCAGATGGAGCCGGTCTTCCCGCTCGGTTGCCTGCGCGATCGCGGCGACGAGATCGAGGTGCAGCCGCTCAAGCCACGCCCGTTCGTGAGCGAGAACCTGCACGAGCTGCTCGACCAGCCCACGCCGGCCGAAGGCGAGACGGCGGCGCGTTCGGAAGCGAAGATGTTGCCCGAGCTTCGCAATCCGCGCTGTAAGATTGCCGGATTCGGAGGTCAGGGGGTCCTCTTGCTGGGGCTCGGCCTGGCGAGTGTCGGCATGAAGCTCGGGCGGCAAGTCTCCTGGCTGCCGTCCTATGGCCCGGAGATGCGGGGTGGCACGGCCAACTGCAGCGTGCGCGTTTCCGATGAGATGATCGGCGCGCCGGTCGTCGATGAGATCGATCTCCTGGTCGCCTTCAATCGCCCCTCGCTCGAGAAGTTCGAGTCGCAGGTGCGCCCCGGAGGCCTGCTCTTCTACGACAGCTCCTTGATTGACGTCGAACCGCAACGGAGCGATATTGAGTGCATTGCCGTGCCCGCCACCAAGATGGCGGACGAGCTCGGCAACACGAAGGCGGCCAACATGGTGATGTTCGGTGCCATCGTGGCCAAGACGGGCTTGTTCACGATCGAGGAAGTGGTCCGCTACCTGGACAGCTTCATCAAGAAGACGAAGCTGATCCCGCTCAACGAGCAAGCGGTCAAGCGCGGGGGCGCCTACATCGCCGAAATGTCCTAGCCCTCGCGCGGGTCCACAGCGGAAGGAGGTGGGTCAAGGATGGCCCCGGTCGTTCTGGTTGTGGAAGAGCAGGCGGCGCTGCGGGAGGCCTATACCCGCGCGCTGCAGGGGGCCGGGTACCGGGTCGTGGCGACGCGCCCGGTGGCGGAGGCGCGCCGCGTCGTGCGCGACGCCCGGCCCGATCTGATCCTGCTCGATCCGGACTCGGGTGGGGGCGAGGGGAAGGCGATCGCCCAGGCGGCGCTGAGTGCCGATCCGCGCGTGGCAGTGATCTACAACACGTCGCGTCCGAGCCGCCTGGAGACGGACTTCTCGAGCTGGGTGGCCGATGCCTACACCGTGCGTTCGATTGGCGCCGGAGAGCTTGGCCAAGTTGTCGCCCAGGTCCTGCGGGACCGACGGGCGCGCGGCGGCCTCGCCGCGGGCCCTATCCGCCGGAGAGCACCCGCTCGCGTCTGATCAAGTGCTGCTCCAGTCGCTGGAGGAGCTCCTGCAGGCGGCGCAGGAAGGCGCGCCCGGTGCGTGGGGCGGCCGAAATGCGCGGTTCCAGCGCGACGTGACCGGCGGTTTCCTCGAGATCGGCGAGGATCAAGAGGTCCGCCTCGAGCAGCTTCTCCAGGGCCGTTTCCGCGATCGCTTCCTGCCTGAAGAAGTGGCACTGCTCTCCCGGCGCGAAGCGCACCGAGTCGGCCAGGGTGCGCAGTTCCGCCAGGCGCCGGCCGAGTTCGGCTTGCAGCGGCTCCGCCGCCTGGTGGGACCAGCGCTGTTCCAGGCGTACCATCACGGCGAGCATCTGTCGAATCTGGCGGTAGACGCGCGCGCGCAGGCGCGCGTCTACCTCGCGGCGCGATCCCGGGTGCTTGTAGCCGTGGTAGCCGGGGACGAGATGAGCGAGATTCTCGAGGAAGCGTAGGCCACTGTCTTGTTGCGGCGCGTGCAGCATGGGTCACCTCGCGCCGACCGCCCGCAGCGGGCCGGTCCGGCTGGCATGGACAACGAATCCGCGATGCGGCCGCCGGCGGAGCGCACCGCCGGCGACAGCCGCTGCTGTCGACATCCCGCCTGTTCCCCGGCCCCGCAGCCGGTCGCCGGGCCGGCGGCCGCCGCGCAGGCGACCCCAACCAGGCGCCGACAGCGGTGCAAGGAGCGTGCCTCGGCGGCTTGACCGGAAGGAGCACCCCGCCTAGCATATTGTCGCGCAGTCGGTTGGAGCGCCGGGGAGCGCGACCGGGCTCGCCCGGCGCGGTGCCGCCGACAGGCGGAATGCAATGCGCGATACACCTGCCACCGATCCTGGTCGACGCACCCGGGCGGGGCACGCGCCGGCTACGGCCGGCGCGATGGGAGGAGTGCGGTGGAACGGATGCCGGGCGATCGAGCGGCGCTGCCGGTCGTCTTGATCGCGACCGATCGAGCGACTGAGGGAGCACGCCTGGCGGCCGTCTTGGCCGAGGACGGCTGGCGACCCGAGCGCGTCGCCACCGGCGAGGCGGGACTGACCGTCCTCGATAGCGCTCCCGTCGACGCGCTCGTCACGCGCCTGCGCGCGCCGGGGCTGAACGGCTTGCAGCTCCTCGCTCAGGCGCGCGATCGCCAGCCGGATCTCGGCGCGGTGCTGATCGTCGCCGCCGGCGAGGAGGAGCGCGCCCTGCGAGCGATGACCCGCGGCGTGGTCGACTACCAGCGCCGGCCGGTGCAACCGTTCAAGGTGGCTGGAGCGTTGCGGCGGGTGCGGGCGCATCAGCGCGCCGAACGCACCTGTGCCCGCATTGCGGGCGAGGTCGAGTTCCGCTATGGCTTCGCCGGGATGGTCGGTCGGTCCGGCGCCATGGCGCATGTCGTCAGTCAGCTGCGCGCGATTGCGCCCCTGGAACTCGATCTCTGGCTGTGGGGAGAGCGCGGCACCGGCAAGAGCCACGCCGCGCGCGCGCTGCATCAGGCGAGCGCGCGCAGCATCGGCAAGCTCGTCACGGTCGACGGGCGCAGTGGGGCGCGCCGCGCTCTCGAGCGGGCCCTCTTCGGTCGCGCCCGCAGTCCCGCCGAGCGGGTGCCGGGCGCGCTCGAGGCGGCCTCGCGCGGGACGCTCCACCTGCGCCGGGCCGATGCCCTGCCGCTGGAACTGCAGAGTCGCCTCGACGCCGTTCTGCGCGCCGGCCAGTGGCGTCCCGCGATCGATGCCGACCCGGTAGAACTCGATGTGCGCCTGATCATCTCGAGCGAAGTCGACTTGCGCGCCGCAGTCGATGCGGGTCGCTTCCATTCCGGGCTCTATGCCCGCGTGGCGGAAACGCGCATCCAGCTACCCCCGCTGCGCCACCGCCGGCGCGATATCCCGCTGCTCGTGCGGCGCTTCCTGGAGGAGTTCAGTCCCGAAGGCGAGGCGCCGCCCGCGATCGAACGCGAGGCCCTCGATCGGCTGGAGGCCTACGCCTGGCCCGAGAACGTGCACGAGCTGCGCACCGTGATCGCCGATCTAAGCGCCCGCAAGCGTGGGCGGGCGCCGTTGCGCGCCGCCGACTTGCCACCCGACATCCGCGACGCGCGCACGCGGGAGGGGGCGCTGCTCGTGCCGCTCGGCTCGACCCTGGAAGAGGCCGAGCGCCGGTTGATCGAGGAGACGTTGCGCCATGTCCGCGGCAATCGGGAGCGAGCGGCGGAGGTGCTGGGCATCAGCGTGCGCACGCTGTACCGAAAGCTACGTGCCTACAGCCGCGTGAGCCGGCGGAGCTGAGCCCCGTCAAGCATGACATATTGTCATGCTATTTCGTGCGCCAGAATCGATTCTTCATTGACCCGATCCAAGGTCGGGGGGAATGGGGCACACGAGAAGGGTTTCAAGACGACGTAATGTCCCCTTATGAAACGGAGTTCTGTTTCAAGTTGAAAGCGTCCAGCCTCGGACGGTCGCCCGCTCCAGGGCGATGTGGATCGTTCTCCAGTTATTCCGGGTTCTAACTACCTGTGATTCAGTTGAATACGATCTGCATGCCAAATTGGCACTTTCTTGGTCTGGTACTTGCTATGGGATGGCTAGATCCCGAGCCCGCAGCGGC
>Ga0180436_10000856_pt1 | contig 30372 bp, 34 predicted proteins | sample SS_ome_2_FD_132434 | JGI IMG/M metagenome (GOLD analysis project Ga0180436, IMG submission 132434) | Hypersaline lake sediment archaeal communities from the Salton Sea, California, USA - SS_3_S_2 metaG | ecosystem: Environmental > Aquatic > Non-marine Saline and Alkaline > Hypersaline >... | reverse complement strand
TCAGAATGCCGATGGAAGTAATGGAATGGAATCCTTTACTCTGGGAGATCGGCATGAAGCAAGAAGTTTTGGAGCAAATATCGGTATTGCTGGCAGGTGAATTGGATGATTCGGAAGACGATTTAGATAACTTGGAGGGGCAGGTGATCCAAGCTATTCGGCAAATCGGGCAACAGGCTCTCCAAGTGAAATTGGAAGCCAAAAAAAGGGCTACTCAGGCAGCCGAATCCGTTGCAAATGCGGGAGGAACGCTCGTTTCGTGAGTTATCGGCCCAAGACGGTCTTGACCAGTGTGGGAGATGTCACGGTTCACCGGGCGTACTATCATTGTTCGGCGTGTCGAACCGGGCAACTGCCCTACGATCAAACGTCGGGATTGGGAACCGGCCAACTCTCCAACCGCTTGGCTTCGATGACGTGTCTTTTGGCCGCCCAGAGCAGCTTTGAAGAGGCCAGTAGAACGCTCCACGAGTTGCTGGGGGTTCGTGTGGATGACAACATGCTGGGTGCGGCCGCAGAGCATGCTGGGGCTGTGGTTCTGGCCCGGCAAAACGCCGCAATCGAGGAATCGTTGGCCAATCGCACCCCTCCTCCCCCAGAGGTGCGGCCCGAGCGGCTATATATCAGCATGGACGGAACGACGGCCCCAACGCTGGACGGCTGGCGTGAGGTCAAGTGCGGAGCCGTTTATTGGAACGATCCTGTAGAAGGGCATCAGGTCCGCTATGTCGGCCGAATCGAGAATTGCCAGTCCGCAGGGCGACGCCTTTGGCATCTGGCCTGCCGATATGGACTGCGTCAGGCCAAAGAGGTTGTTGTTATCGGGGACGGCGCCCCGTGGATATGGAATCAGGCGGAGCAATGCTTCTCGCGAGCGAGGCAAATTCTCGACTGGTATCACGCCAGTGAACACGTCTGGGCCTGCGCCAACGGACTCTACGGCGAGGGCACGAAGAAGGCCAGGCGGTGGGCCAAGAAGATGCTGAATGCGCTCTATGATTACGGAGGCCACGCTTTGCTCAAACGGCTCTGGCGGTCGCGGAATTCCCACAAGTCGCCGCCGGCGGCTCTGGACGAACTGATTGGCTACGTGACGCCGAACGCCGACCGCATGGATTACCCCATTTACCGCGCCGAGGGCCTGTCGATCGGTTCAGGGCCGATCGAGTCGGCCTGCAAACGCCTCGTCGGCGGCCGTCTCAAGGGTCCGGGAATGCGATGGTCGCCCCGCGGTGCGGACGCCATTCTTGCCCTACGCATCACGTGGCTGAACGGGCAGTGGAGCACCCTCTGGGATTCCAAACCCCTCGCCGCATGAATCTACCTACTCAAACGGGATGCACCCTCGATCAGTCGATCAGTCAGGGGATCGTCATTTCCGCCCTGTGTCTTGTAAGGAAAGCTGAAAAACTGGCCGGACAAGTCTTGCCAAGCAGTTAATTGCCTGCGTATACTTACAGTTGGGTGTTTATACAGCCTCAATGAAAGGCGGCGATTGCGTTACATAAACAAGCATAATCGCACTAGACGAAAAGGGGCTGTGCTGGTTGTGGCCCTTCTGGGAATGTCGCTTCTGGTGGCGCTGATATTTTACGTCTACAACGTCGGAGACAGCGTCAACGATCGACTTTCACTCCAGAACGCCGCGGACTCAGCAGCCGTAAGCGGGGCCGGTTGGATCGCAAGATCGATGAACACCACCGCGATGAACAATGTCGCCTCGTCGCGTATGCTCGGGATTCTCCCGGTTCTGGACGCATTTCCACTGGCCAGCGAGATGACGATTCACGAGATCGACACCATCGCCGACGGACTCGACTCGCAGACCGACGCGGTTGAGGATCTGCTGAAAACGATAAGCGAACCGGGCCTCGAAAGCAGCCTGCCGGGGATGAGGGAGCTGCGGGATCGCCTGAGAGCCCAGGGCGACATAATCCGCCCGTTTGAAAGAGCGATCAACGGCGGAAGCTTCTCGATGGATCAGGTGACCCACTGGCGCGTGCCAGGGGCCGGCGGATCGGCTCCGCACGGCACAATATGGAAGGCCGCCAGGGCGCTTGAGGATTACTCGCAGGCCACCCTCGACTCAGCGGGTCTGCTGGCGCAATTCAACGCCGGGAGATTCGGCAAGGAGAACGAAGCCGAAACCGCGATCCTGATACCGGTGATACCCGAAGTGCCTCACAAGAGAGGCGACTACAACGATTTTCAGCCGACTATCGACGGACACGTCAGGGTCTGGGGCGACGAAGGAGGATCGCGGGGCGAGATGAAGAGGTCCGGGCAGGACGGGGGCGGAATACCCGACTTCGCGTATTATCATCGAATGGGACCCTGGGCCAGGATGTATCCCTGGCGACACGCACACAGAACTCGCGTCAACACAGGCGCCAGAGTCGTTGAAAGGCGAGCGAGAATCCCCGGAACGGGAACTGCAACGAGAGTGTGGGTCGGGCCGAGCCCGGGACAGCGGGCGGTGTTGGCCAGAGGCGGACGAAGCCCCCTGCCGGGGTCCGGAAGTTCAGCCCGCAGAGGCGGGCAAGGCGGTAGCGGAGCCGCCGGCGGGCATTGGAGAACCACCGTCACAGGAGGCCAGTACCGAACCGAGCAGGTGACGGTGCCTACTTACAAATGGGTCACCGACGGATATACGACATACGGTCCGATGTACTGGGCGATCAGAAGGGTGCGGCGATACGCCTCGGAGCATTTGCCCGATACGAAGTTCTACGAATACACTGACCGGATCTCGGACATCAAGCTGGGGTACATGTTCCCGGGCAAAGGCCCCAAAGCCCTGAAAACGGTCCACTACGCACACTGGATAATGGACTATGAACGCGCACTGGAAGTGGCGCAAATACCCGAAACACGAGTAACCGAGACGATCCTTTACTACTTCGACATCGCTTCTTCGGAACCGGAATCGTCGCCGAACTTCCTCAAGCCCGGCACATTCCGCACAAACGGCGGGCTGGCGCTGATGCAGCGTGCGCCGGGCTGGCACGACCCGGCGACTTTCGACGGGCATCGCCCCGACGCCACGCTTGTCTGCAACTACATCTGGAAGGCCACCGACACGTACGAGACTACGGAAGACCCGGAAATCGGAATCATATACCAGGGCGGCCCGGTCGACCCGGACACCGGGATGCCCAGCAACCCGGTCTTCCAGAAAGTCTACGTGGTGGAATACGCCATGTTCGGCGCCATAGACGTCGGCGGAGAAAGACAGGTGTCCAATCCGTTCAACTGGTCCGACAGCGAATTCGACGATCTGCCGGCGCCTATCCTGATAAACACCGAAGACTACGAAGACTACAACAGCGCAGACCCCAACGTTAACCTTGGTGTTCGCAGATCGAACTTCGCATTTCTGGCCGTGTCGAAACGCCCGAACGATTCGCCGTTCTGGCCTCAGCGGTTCCAGGGCGCCAATCCCACCGGAGCAACAACCACCGTGGCGCAGGCCAAGGTTTTCAACAACACAAGCTGGGGGCTATGGACACAGGAGTGGCGGGTGCAGTTGACCCCGGTTAGCAGATGGGCGCTCTGGACCCGGCAGATAGAGTCCGACCTGTCGCAAACCCCAATGACCCAGGGCGCCGTCGGGGCTGCGGATCTGCAAGAGATTCTGAAATATCTGCAAGCATTACCTCCCGAAATGGCCGAAAAGTTCATAGGGCACTGATCGTCCCGCGCCCGCCGGGGCGCACGGCGAAAACGCAACGCAAGACCGCGGACCCTGCACGGAATCCGGAACCGCATATTATGGAAGATTGTGTGGATTTTGCCGCCAGCGCCGCGATAGAATAACCAAAAGAGGCTACATTATGCTTTGCTACAAGAATACTGATCGAACGGGACGTAGTGGAGCTGTTCTGGTTATGACGCTTTTGGGACTGACTCTCCTGGTGTCGCTGGTGATCTACGTATATAACGTGGGAGACCAGGTCAACAAGCGGCTGTCGCTGCAGAACGCCGCGGATTCCGCCGCAGTGAGCGGGGCCGGGTGGATGGCCAGGTCCGCAAACACCACCGCGATGAACAATGTGGCGATCTCCAGGCTGCTGGGGATCCTGCCCACTATGGACGCATTTCCGCTCGCCAGTGAAATGGCGCTCAACGAAGTCGCCGAATGGGAACGAGGACTCGGACGGCAGGTAAGCGCCCTGCAGGCGTTCCTGACCGAATCGCCGACCCAGTCACTGGGGCAGACTATTGAAGGGATGATGGAACTGAGGGAGCGAATGGCGGCGCAAAGGGATATCCTGGCTCCATTCAAGCACGCCCTGCTCGACGAATCTTTCGACATGGACACCGTCACAAACTGGCGGACATCCGGCGTCGGCGGCTCGGCGCCGCACGGAACTTTGTGGAAAGCCGCATGCGCCCTTGATGCGTATTCGGTCGCGACAATGGACTCCTCGGGGCTGCTGGCCCAATTCAACGCCGGACGCTTCGGCAAGGGCAACGAAGCCGACACTTCGATTCTGATCCCGGTAATACCGGAGATTCCGAACTACCGCGGATCACTGGACGACTTCCAGCCGACTCTCGAAGGGCGAATCACCGTTCGAACAAACGGCGGCACAACTTCGGGCAGGATGCAGCGGACCGGCGCCCAGGGCGGAGCCATACCTGACTACGCGTACCACCACCGCCTCGGTCCCTGGGCCAGGCTGCTCCCCAGGCACCCCTGGCGGGTCGAGGAAAGACGCGCTACGGCCTGGAGATGGGTCGCCGGAACGGCTCCGGCTCGAGATCCGGTTATAGCAAGAGGCGGACGACCCCAACTGCCCGGCAGAGGGCGATCGTCCAGACTTGGAAGCCGCAGCGGAAGAGATGCCGGACAAGGACACTACGTTCCGACGGCGTGGGAAGTATACGGCTACAGGACTCGGGGACCGTACTGGTGGGGAACGTGGCGAGTTCAGAGATATGCGAGAGGGTGGGACAACTACGACAACTACGACGTGAACAACACCAGGAACCACGGCGAACTGCCCGACACTAATTTCTACGAGTACATGCGGGACGTATCGAAGATCAAACTGGGATACATGTTCCCCGCCTCGGCTGCGCCGCAGGCTGCAAGACTGATCCACTACCCGCAGTGGAGAACCGATTACGCAGAAGCGCTCGTACTGTCTGAAACGCCGGAAGTCAGAATAACCGAAACGATACTCTACTATTTCGACATCGCCTCGTCGGTCCCCGAAGACTCACCGGACTTCCTGAAACCAGGCACTTTTGCAACAAACGGATCACTGGCGCTGGCGGCCCATCACAGGGGCTGGGAGGATCCCGCCAGATTCAGGCCCGACGCAACCCAGATCTGCAATTACATCTGGAAATCCAAAGACAATTACGAGATCACCGAGTACCCGGCGATCGGGCTCTTTCGGGAGGAAATACAGGACGGAGTCAATGAGGACGGAAGCCCCAATATGATCCCCAAGTTCCACCCGGTCTACATGATCGAATTCTGCATGTTCGGCGGAATCGACATAGGCGGCGAGCGGGAGGTTTCGAATCCCTGTAACTGGAATTCGAGCGAACTGGAGGAGTTGCCCTCCCCCATTCTCATCGACACAGACGTCGGCGACTACGATCCGGAAACAAACGATGTCGACGCCGGGGTCAGACGGGAGTATTTCGCCTACCTCGCAATGGCCAAGCGCGCCGCATCAGCCCAGGTATGGGGCGAGAAGTTCCAGGGCGCCAATCCCACAAACGCAATCCACACGCTCTCACAGGCAAAGATCTTCAACAACAAGAGTTGGGGACTCTGGACGCAGGACTGGCAGGTCCAGTTGACCTCGCTTAACGGATATCCCGACTGGGTCCAGCGCGTCGAGCGGGATCTGCCGCAAACATCAATGACGCAAGGCGCTGTCAGAGCGGCCGATCTTGAAGAAATACTCGAATTCCTGAGAGCACTTTCCGGCGGAGAGTTGGCCGGCAAATGCCTGGGACACTAGGCCTCCGAACCTACAGGACAAGCGTGTCCTGCCAAAACGGCTCCAACACTCAACCGACCAACCGCAAACGCCGCGCCGCGACAGAGGCCGCCGATCTAGAGCTCCCCGGAAATCGCCTCGGCGAGTTCCTCTATACGACCCGGCTGGTAGGAACCCGCAGGCCAGTTGAAGCTGAAAGCATCTCCTTCATTGCGCGGAATCACGTGGAAATGAACGTGCATGACTTCCTGGTGGGCGACCGGCCCGTTGTTCTGAAGGACATTAACGCCCTGGCACCCGGTTGCATTCCGCACGGCGTTGACAAGCGACGGAAGCCGTCGGAGCATGTCGCCGGCCTGATCGGCGGGCAGTTCATCCAAAGTCACCGCGTGGAACTTCGGAATCAGGAGTACATGCCCCTCGGCCAGCGGACCAATATCCATAAACGCCAGGCACACATCGTCTTCCAGAACCTTGGCGGCGGGAATCTCCCCGGCGGCAATCTTGCAGAACAGGCAATCGCTGTCAGTCATAGTATTTGCTCCTTCCAGTGCGAACGCGGATACTGATGAAACTGTACGCACGCCGGGCCTCAGCGTCAATCCGGAAACAAGAAACAGAAAGCCCCCGGACGGATGTCCGAGGGCCTGAGTTCTTCTTCGATTTCGATCGAACCGTCAGCGCGGCTCCAAGATCGACTCTGCTACTTCTCTTGGTCCTTCTCTTCTGATTCTTCCGAATCGTCCGCAACGGGCTCTTCAGTTTCAACGGGAGTTTCCGCTGCGGCGTCGACCACGACTTCTTCAGAAGCTTCCGGGGCGTCTTCGTCCGTCTGATCCGGCGCTTCCTCGTCCGCCGTCTTGTCAGCAGTCTCCACGCCGGCGGCGGCTTCGATCCGCTTGGCCGCTCGTGCGCTTCGCCTGCCCTCTCCGCCGAGTCCGGCCCGCGAAGGCTCGTCTTCGATCAACTGGAGGATGACCTGTTTTCCGGCATCGCCGATGCGCCGCTCAGCCAGGTGAATGATCCTGGTGTATCCGCCGGGACGATCGTCGTACCTGGGCGCGATCTCGTCGAAAAGCTTCTGGACTACGGTCTGCTCTTCGATCTCGTAGTCGTTTGTCTTTTCGTCGTAGGTGTACATGTCGCGATCCTGCAGGCGCGATATGACCTGCCTGCGGGCGTGCAGCGTACCCTTCTTGGCGACGGTGATGAGTTTCTCAACAAACCGGCGCAGGTACTTGGCCTTGGCCTCGGTGGTTCGGATCGATCCGTGCTGGATCAGCGAGGCGGCCATGTTGCGTCGCATCGCGGTGCGGTGCTTGCAGGTCCGGTTAAAATGTTTGGTAGCTTGTCGGTGACGCATCGATCAAAATCCTCTCAGCTCTCGGCTGACTTACTCTGTCGCCTGTTCTTCGGCGTCGGGCTTCACTTCAGGCAGCGGCAAGTTCATGCCGAGCGTCAGGCCCAGGTCCTGCAGCTTTTTCTTGACTTCTCGCAGTGAGGTCTTTCCGAAGCTGCGAATCTGCAATAGTTCGGTTTCCGGGCAATTAGCGAGTTGCCCGACAGTCTGGATGTTTCCGGCCTCTAGGCAGTTGTTGCTTCGCACGCCCAGCTCCAGTTCCTGGACGCTCATCGAAAGCTTCCTGAGCAGTTCGGAGTCCATCTCCTCGTGATCTTCGCCGGGAGCCGCTTCGACAACCTGCTCGCCGAGTTCGAAGTACTGAACAAACGGATTCAAGTGCTTCCTGAATATTTTGGCGGCCTCGACCAGAGCCATTTCCGGCGTGATGGTGCCGTTGGTCCATATCTCCAACAGGAGACGGTCATAGTTCGTTCGCTGGCCGACGCGGGTGTCTTCGGTGCGGTACCGCACACGCGTAACGGGAGAATAGGACGCATCTATGTAGATTCGCCCGAGCTCCTGCTCGGCGTCGGGGTCGTACATCTGCTCGCCGGGCACGTACCCGCGTCCGCCCTGGACGACCATTTCCATGTCGAACTCCTTCACGTCGTCGGTCAGAGTGGCGATTTCCAGTTCGGGGTTGATGATCTCAATGGCGGAATCCGCCTCGATCAACTCCGCTGTGACTACGCCCTTGACCCCGCTGTGCAGTCTCATGGTCTTCGGCGTGTCGGCGTGGGACTTGACCACGAGCTGCTTGACGTTCAGGACAATGTCGGTGACATCCTCCATAACGCCGGGCAACGACATGAATTCGTGACCGGCGCCCTTGATTTTAATGCTCGTCACAGCCGCGCCCTGCAGGCTCGACAGCAGGATTCTCCTGAGCGCATTGCCGACTGTGGTTCCGAACCCGCGTTCGAACGGCTCAACCGAAAACCGACCGTACGTCGGAGTCGAAACGTCCTGATCGTTAACAACCCGTGTGGGTAATTCTAGACCGCGCCACCTGATTCGCATTACCTATGCTCCCGTCCATTCGGATCGCAATAAGGATTATTGATTTTGACCATTCTTCCCGACTCAGGGAACTATCGGCTGCAGAATTCAACCACAAGGTTCACTTCCACCGGAATCATGACATCGTCCTTTGACGGAACAGCCACGATTTCACCGGCGAGCTTGGCCTGATCCAACTGCAGCCAGTTCTGCACTCGCGGTTCACCGAGCTCATCCAAATTCGCCCGGATGAGAGCCTGGGACTTGTCTGAAGGCTTAACGGTAATCTTGTCGCCGACTCGAACGCGATAACTGGAGATGTTCACGCGTCTGTCGTTAATGTAAATATGTCCGTGCGCGATTACCTGGCGGGCCGCCGGTCGCGACGGAGCCATGCCAAGTTTGTGAATAACATTGTCCAGTCGGCGCTCGAGCAGGCTCAGCAGAGCAGCTCCGGTGTCGCCTTTTGTGCGACTGGCCTGACGGTACAGGTTCATGAACTGCTTGTCGCGGATGCCGTAGTATCGCTTGACCTTCTGCGTTTCGCGCAGACGCAGGCGATATTCGCTTCCTCGTCCTCGTCGCCATGAGTGCATGCCCGGCGGAACCATTCGGCGTTCGATCTTTCCGCTTTCACTGCGGGCGCCCTTGAGCATCAGGTTGATGCCTTCGCGGCGGCTTAGTTTGTCAGTAGGGCCTGTATGGCGTCCCATTTATCTATCGCTCCACTAGTCGAACTTCTGTCTGTTTTCTTATCGAGCCTAGACTCGGCGTTTCTTTCTCGGGCGGCACCCATTATGCGGGATCGGCGTTACGTCTTCGATCGACGTGATCTTAATGCCGGACGATTCGATCGCCCGAATGGCGCTTTCGCGTCCGCTGCCGGGTCCGTTCACGAGAACTTCAACTTCGATCATGCCCATCTTCTTGGCGCTGGCCGAAGCGGTCTCCGCGGCGCGCTGAGCGGCGAACGGAGTGCTCTTGCGGCTGCCTTTGAAGCCGATGGTCCCCGCCGACGCCGAGCAGACAACGTCGCCGTTGAGGTCGGTGATGGTGATCTGTGTGTTGTTGTAGCTGGCGCGTATGTGGGCGATGCCCTTCGTGACGCCTCTGCGTTGTCTCTTGCTCTTGGCCATGGGTTACCGCATCTCCTTGACCGACTTCTTGCCGGCGACGGTCTTTCGCGGACCTTTTCTCGTTCTGGCGTTGGTCTTGGTGCGCTGTCCGCGAACGGGCAGTCCGCGGCGGTGACGCAGCCCGCGGTAGCAGGCGATGTCTCTGAGCCTGGCCACATTCTGCTGAACCTGACGCCGCAACTGACCTTCGATGATGAAGTTGTCTTCGAGGATACCGGCGATCTTCGAAAGCTGTTCTTCGTTCAGATCCTTGGCGGGGGTAAGCGGATCGATTTCGCCCTTTTCGCAGATCATCTCCGCGGACTTGGGACCCACGCCGTAAATATACTGCAAAGCGTAGTACGTTGCTTTGTTGTTTGGAATGTCAACACCTGCCACACGCGGCATGTTAATCTCCTTGGCTGTCAGTCGCGGTCGGGCGTCGAATCAGACCGCATCACATACGGTCCGAACGCCCAAAACCGCGTCGGGAGGCCTATCCCTGGCGTTGTTTGTGCTTCGGGTTATCGCAGATCACGCGAAGGACGCCCTTGCGTTTGATGATCTTGCATTTTTCGCAGATTCTCTTTACTGATGCTCGAACTTTCATCGTTCTATCCGTCCCGTTGTCGCCGGCCGGACGACCCGTCGAGGTCCCGACCGCGTCAACATATTAACTTCCGTCTGTAAGCACTGTCGCCCCATCGGGCGTTATCGCTATCGTATGTTCAAAGTGCGCCGACGGCGCCGAGTCGCATGTGGCGACCGTCCATCCGTCGGCCAGGCACTTAACGTCCGCCGAACCGAGGTTCACCATCGGCTCGACAGCCAGGACCAGGCCCGGCGTCAGATTTATGTCCCGCCTGAGCAAATCACGCGAGACAAAATTCGGAACCTTGGGATCTTCATGCATGTCGGATCCGATTCCATGTCCGACAAACTCGCGGACAACCGAGAAGCCTTCGCCTTCGACATAGCCCTGCATCGCTTCTGCGACTGAGGACCATTTGACTCCCGGAGCCGCCATCGCCACCGCAAGGGCCAGCGAGTTTCTCGTCACTTCGACCAGGCGCCGCACATCTTCAGGGGCCTGCCCTGCGATATACGTCTCGGCCGCGTCGCCGCACCATCCGTCGAGTTCAACACCGAAATCGACGCTGACAATATCGCCGTCGACCACGGTCCTTTTCGACGGCAGCCCGTGAACGACCTCTTCGTTTAGCGAAACGCAGATCGCTCCGGGAAACGGTCCGGCCCGACCTCGGCCTGGAACGCCCTTGAAAAGGCACTTTCCGCCATTGGCCAGACAGAGCCTCTCGGCTTCGGCATTCAATTCTTCTGTTGTAACGCCCGGGGCGACCATGTCGCCGAGGCGGTCCAGCACAAGGCGAACGATACGTCCGGCCTTACGCATACGTTCGATCTGGTCCGGGCTTTTTAGCCTGATCGCCACGCAGTGGACCTTCTAGAGCTAGGCCTCGAGCGACTCAAGGGCCTGTATAACTTCGCCCGAGACAATCTCGGCGTCCTTGTTTCCGTCCACATCAACTATCGCCAGCGAGTCGATTCCGCGGTAGTAACCGATGACAGCTTCGGTCTGAGCCCGATAGGCTTCAAGACGCTGTCGAACGGTCTCTTCGCAGTCGTCGCTTCGCTGGGTCAGCTCAACACCTTCGCAATCGTCGCACACGCCTTCGGTCTTCGGAGGCATGAACAACACGTGATAGCCTCGATTACACTGAGGACACGTGCGGCGCCCGGTGATTCGCTTTACTATTATGTCGTCGTCAGCAGTCATGACAACAATGGCGTCCAGCGGGTTGCCGGCTTCGGCGAGCTGTTTGTCCAGCGCTTCGGCCTGTGCGACCGTTCGCGGAAAACCGTCCAGCATCAGCCCGCCGTCAACCTGGTTGATCGCCTTGGCCATCATTTCCACAACTACGTCGTCGGGGACAAGCTCTCCGGCGTTCATGTACGACGCCAGCTTTTCGCCCAACTCCGAGCCGGAAGCCTTCTCCGCACGGAAAATATCACCGCTGGAAAGGTGCTTCATCCCGAACTTCTTGACAAGTCGTTCGGCCTGCGTGCCCTTACCGGCTCCGGGAGGTCCCATCAGCACTATTTTCAACCGTATGCTCCTTTGATTCGGGAGCTTCCGCCAAGGAAGCCGTCGTAGTTTCGCATCACCAGATTAGCCTCGATGCGCTGGACGAGGTCCAGGGCGACCGACACGAGAATCAGCAGTCCCGTGCCGCCGAGGAACGACGATACGTCAAAAGGTATATTCGCCAATGTCGCGATAACCATAGGTATGACCGCGATGGTGGCGAGGAATGCGGCGCCGCAGTACGTAATGCGCCCCATAACTTTTTCCAGATACTCCGCCGTCCGCCTGCCGGGACGCAGTCCGGGAATGAAGCTTCCGTGGTCGCGGAGCTGATCGGCCATCTCCTTCGGACGGAACTGGACAGTTGTCCAGAAGAACGCAAAGAAGAAGATCATGCCCACGTAACACAGCGTGTACGTGTAGCTTGTCATCTGGAAGGCGCCGGCCATCGTACGGGTGAACCCGTTGTTCCACGTCCGGCCCATCCAGCTAAACAGCATGTTCGGGAAGATCATCAGCGAGCTGGCGAAGATAATCGGCATCACGCCGCCGTGATTGATCCGCAGCGGGACGAAGTGACGCCCGCCGGCGGTCATCCGCCGTCCGCGGACCTGCTTGGCCTGCTGCACCGGTATGCGTCTCTGGCCCTGAGTTATCAGGATCGAACCGGCGACAACAAACACAAACGACAGGGCGACGAATGCGATCTGCAGGAGACCGACCTGTCCGCCGCCGCCGCCGGTGAGGCTGGCGTCGCTCATGGCGTACAGCTTTGCCACCGCGGTGGGAAGGCGAACGACGATGCCGGCCATGATGATAAGACTGATGCCGTTACCGATGCCGTACTCGTCGATCTGTTCTCCCAGCCACATCAGGAAAATCGTTCCGCCGGTCAGTCCGACCACGCCCATCAGGAACACGAGAGTCGAGTCCTGATACCGCGGATAGAGCAATCCGCTGCCCCTCATCGTCATCATCCAGAACACCGCCTGGACTATGCAAAGAGCGACGGTTGCGTATCGGGTGTATTCCTGTATCTTTTTCTGGCCGGCGGGTCCTTCCTTGCGAAGCTTCTCAAGGGCGGGGACAACCGTAACCAGCAGTTGGAAAATAATCGACGCCGAAATATACGGCATGATTCCCAGGCCAAACAGGCTTGATCTCTGGAAGCTGCCGCCGGTCAGCATACTGGCCTGGGCCAGTGCCTGTGAAAACACGTTGCTGTCATCGCTGCCCCAAACCTGCATCGCGCTCTGGTCGAGGCCCGCCAGCGGAACGTGGAAGCCAATTCTGTAAATGCAAAGCAGCCCAAGCGTAAAGGCCATCTTCTTCAGCAGTTCAGGGATGGAGAATATGTTCTCCATGACAGTCTTGACGCGGGATTCGGCCCATAACGCCCAGAAATAGGCGCCAAGTATGAGCAGACCGAACACCGCCTGGACGATGCCGCCTAGGACCATTCCGCTGGCGGCTCCGCCGCCTCCGGAACTGGCGAACGCATCACTCAGCCCGCCGGCAATCATCCAAAGGGCCGCCAACGCCACAAGCACGCCAACAACAAGTCTGAACCTTTGAAAAAGCATTACTTAACTTCCATGAACTCTAGTTCAATCGGATAGTCCGCATATTAAACGACCTCAACGGTTCCGCCGGCCTGGGATATCTTCTCCGAGGCGCCGGTCGAGAACTTCGCGGCCGCTACAGTCAGTTTCTTCGTCAATTCGCCGTTGCCGAGGATCTTGATCGGCTTGGCGGCGTCGTCGATCAGCCCGGCGGCCTTGAGGATCTCGCCGTCAACGCGAGTTCCGTCATCAAGGAAATCGAGGTCGCCGACATTGACGATCTGGAAATCCTTGCGGAAATGGAAGTTGCTGAATCCGCGTTTGGGCAGTCGAGCGATTGCGGGGTTCTGTCCGCCTTCGTAGCCCATTCGCTTTCCAACGCCGCTTCTCTGCCCGCGTCCTTTGTGTCCGCGGCAGCACGTTTTTCCGTGGCCGGAGCCGTTTCCGCGCCCAACGCGTTTTTTGCGTTTGCTGCGGCCGGCGGTTTTCAGTACTTCACAGAGCTTCATTTTATGTCTACTCCACGCAATGCGCTGACCATTTCGGCGGTGCGCAGTTTCTTCAAGGCCGCCATAGCCGCCTTGAGAAGATTCTTCGGCGATGTCGACCCGTAAGCTTTCGTCAACAGGTTCTGAATCCCCGCCAACTCCAGCATCGGGCGCAGCTTCTTGCCGGCGATCACGCCGGTTCCTTCTGAAGCAGGTACGAGAACGACGCTCGAGGCTCCGGCGCGTCCGATGACCTGATGAGGTATCGAGTGTCCCTTGAGGTTCACGCTCACCAGCGACTTCTTGGCTTCGGAGATGCCCTTCTCCACCGCGTTGGGCACTTCATTAGCCTTGCCGTATCCCATGCCGACGCGTCCCTGACGATCGCCGACGACCACAAGGGCCGCAAAGCTGAATCGTCGACCGCCCTTGACGACCTTCGAGCAGCGATAAATCTGAATTACATTCTCTTCCAGACCATCGCTGGGACCTTCGTCTTCGCGGCCTCTTCGTCGTTTTCTGTCAAACGCCACTGCGCACGCTCCTGCTTAGAATTCCAAGCCGCCTTCTCGGGCGGCCTCGGCAAGTTCTTTAACCCGACCGTGAAACGCACATCCGTTCCGGTCGAAGACTACCTTCGTTATACCAGCCTTGGTCGCTTTCTCGGCCAACGTCAATCCCACGAGCTTGGCGCCCTTGCGATTTCCACGTGCCACGGGATCGTCGCAGACGTTCTTTTCCGCGGTGGACGCGGCGACCAGGGTGTGCCCGGCCATATCGTCTATGATCTGGGCGTAAATATTCTTGTTGCTTCGGAAAACCGTCAGTCGCGGCCTGTCCGGAGTACCAGTCACATTCTTGCGAACGTGCTTTTTTCGGCGTTTCCGCCGGAGGTTTTTCTTCTCGATTGCCTTCATAATTCGTGTCCCGCTTGGGGTCAGTATCTATCGCTTCGCAACTACGCGCCGGTTCCGGCAAAGGCCTTACCGACCTTGCGGCGGACATATTCGCCGGCGTAGCGAATCCCTTTGCCTTTGTACGGTTCGGGCTTCCGCACCATGCGGATCTTCGCGGCCAGTTGTCCGACCGCCTGCTTGTCGCAACCCGATACGGTGAACTTCGCCGGGTCCGTGTCGCCTCTGGCCTGTGGGGTCTGTATTTCAACGGTCACGCCGGTCGGCACGTCAAAGACCACCGGGTGACTGAATCCGCAGTTGACGGTGAGCTTGTCGCCCTGCAACTGTACGCCGTATCCCACGCCGTAAACTTCCAGTCCGCGGACAAAGCCCTTGGAGCAACCTTCGATCATGTTGGAGATCAGGCTCCGGGTCAGGCCGTGCAGCGATCTGCTCAGTCGATCTTCACTGCTTCGCGATACGGTTACGGTCTTCGCCGCGTCGTCGATCTCAACGCTGACTTCCGGTCGATGGGTCCAGGACAACTTGCCCCTGGGTCCTTCGACCGAGACAGTGCAATCGCTCAGCGTGACAGTAACGCCGTCTGTAATTGAAATTGGTTTCTTGCCAATACGTGACATCTCTTACACCTCATCAGCACACTGTGCACAAGACTTCGCCGCCAACCTTAAGTTCGCGGCACTTCCGATCGCTCAGGACGCCTCTAGACGTCGAAACGATCGCTATGCCCAGTCCGCCCATCGGTCGCGGAATTCCATCCACGCCGGAATAGACTCGTCGTCCGGGACGCGAGGCGCGAGTTACTTCTGTAACCACTTCTTCGCCTCTGGGACCATATTTCAAGTAGACCCGCAACAGGCCCTGTTTGTTGTCCTCTACGCGCTTGAAATCCAGGATATACCCTTCATCCTTGAGGACCTGACATACGCCCTGGCAAACCTTCGACGCGCGGAGATTGACCACGTCGTGCCTGGCCGCAAGTGCGTTGCGAATTCGTGTCAACATATCAGCTATAGGATCGGACAAACTCATCGGATCTGCTTCCTGTTTACCAACTGGCCTTTTTCAATCCGGGGATCTTGCCCGCGTGGGCGAGATTTCTCAGACAGATCCGGCAGATTCGGAATTTTCTGTAGATACTTCGGGGCCGGCCGCAAAGCTGGCACCGCCGGATCCGCCTCGTTGAAAACTTAGGCGGTCTTTTTGATTTAGCTATCTGTGCGCTTGTCGCCATAAACTCATCCAACCTTATCAGTCTTTGCGGAACGGCATGCCCATAAGGGACAGCAGTTCGCGGGCCTCTTCATCGCTGTTTGCGCTGGTCTGAATCGCAACGTTCATGCCCTGCATGAATGTGACGTTCGACGGATCGATTTCCGGGAAGACCGACTGCTCGGTGAATCCCATGTTGTAGTTGCCTCTTCCGTCAAAGCTCGATGCGTTCAATCCGCGGAAGTCCTTCACCCTCGGGATAGCCAGCGAGATCATTCGATCGAGGAACTCGTACATCCGCGATCCTCGAAGCGTGACCTTCAATCCCACGTTCATGCCTTCCCGCAGCTTGAAGTTACTTACGCTCATCCGGGCCTTGGTGATCACCGGGCTCTGCCCAACGATCTTGGCCAGTTGCTCTCGAGCAGCTTCGAGCTTGCCCTTCTCTTCGTGGGCCTTGCCCATTCCCATCGAGACGACTACCTTCTCGACCTTAGGCAGCGACATCGGATTGGCGTAGCCAAACCGCTCGTTCAACGCGGGAATCACGTCATTTCGGTATTTTTCTAATAAGCGTGGCAGCATCTATATAACCCGGCTCACTTAGCCTTCCTCAGAATTCCCAGCGACTCGCCGGATTTCCGCGCGATTCGCTCTTTGCTTCCGTCTTCGTTGACGCGAACTCCGACCCGTGTGGCCTGGTCGGTCTTGGGGTCCACGGGCAACACGTTGGATATATGGATAGGCATTTCCTTCTGGATTCGCCCGCCCTGGGGGTGTTTTCGCGAAGGACGCAAGTGCCGGTAGACGCGGTTTACGCCTTGGACCAACACCTTGTTCTTCGACGGATACACCGCCATGACCTCGCCTGTCTTGCCGCGATCGGCTCCGGCGAGAACCTTGACCATATCACCTTTAATTACGTGCCTGGCCATTATTAAACCACCTCATTGGCAAGGGAGACGATCTTCATGTAGTTCAACTCCCTGAGTTCTCTGGCGACGGCGCCGAATATTCGGGTCCCGCGAGGGTTTCCGTCGGCGTCAACTATGACAACGGCGTTCTTGTCGAACTTGACATAGCTGCCGTCTGTTCTGCGAATAGGCGCCGCGGTTCGCACAATTACGCACCTGACGATATCGCCCTTCTTGACGTCGCCGCCGGGCGCGGCTTTCTTGACCGAGCAGATGATGATCTGTCCGACAGAAGCGGTACGCCGCCGGTAACTGCGCTTACGTCTCGTTGAGCCGCCCAGCACGCGGATGCAGCCCACTATCTGGGCTCCGCTGTTGTCGGCCACTTCTAATCTTGTTTCCGCCTGGATCACAGATTCAGTCCTTTACTACACCGCGTCGTCATGGCTGATAACTCGCACCAGTCGCCACGTCTTGTTCTTGCTGATCGGGCGGCATGGAACGATTTCCACAAGGTCGCCTACGACCGCGGTGTTTTCCGGGTCGTGAACGGCCAGCCGCGTGCGCTTGTGAATGTACTTGTGGTACAGCGGATGCCTGGTAAGATTGTCCACGTCAACGCGGATGGTCTTGTCGCCGCTGATCTTTCCGACCCGGCCGGTCTTCTGGCCTGTCAGGACATTCTGCGTTACTGTAGTTTCTGTATCGCTCATTAATCTCGCTCAATCACTACTTATCTTCGCCGGCGGACGCCATCTCGCGTTGGCGCTGTACCGTCAGCAGTCTTGCGATATCCTTCTTGGCCTTGGCGATCATCGTCGGGTCCTCCAGGCGTTCGGTCACAGCCTGTGCTCGGAGGTCGAACAGATGACGCCTTAGGCGCTCGAGTTCAACGGACAACTCTTCAGGATTCAATGCTGTTACTTCGCTTATCTTCATGGTCGAAACACCTTCGATCTACGCCTTGCGGGCAAGGAGCCTGCAACGTACGGGCATCTTGTGCGCCACACGGACCAGGGCCTGCTTGGCCGTATCGTCGTCAACTCCGCCGATCTCAAACAGAACCGTACCAGGCTTGATGCACGCGACCCAGTCCTTGGTCTCGCCCTTGCCCTTGCCCATTCGCGTCTCCAACGGCTTGGAACTGATGGGCTTATCGGGGAAGACCCTGATGTACACTTTTCCCTCACGATGGAGGTAGTGGGTCGCCGCAACTCGACCTGCTTCGAGCTGACGGGCCGTAATCCAGTGAGCCTCAAGGCTCTGTATTCCATAGTCACCGAAATCCACGGTCTGGCCTCGCGTCGCAAAGCCGTTCATCTTGCCGCGCATCTGTTTTCGATGCTTGATTCTTTTTGGCATCATTGCCATGGCTGCACCTGCTTACTTACTGGCTTTATTCTGTGGGTGTCTCTGCGCCGGGTTCGGTCTTCGGGGCCTCAGGGGCCGCCGGGGCCGGAGCCGCCGGGGGAGCGGCGGGAGCCCGCGGGGCTCGATCCGCTTGCGGGCGCTGGGGGCGTCCGCCGCCGGTCGGCGCGCCGTCTCGCTGCTGATACCTGCGCCTGGCGCGGGTCATTGCAGCTTCCTGGCTGTCAGTGGTCTCTTCTTCTTCGCCGAACATTCCGCGGAAGATCCAGACCTTGATGCCAATGCATCCGTATGTCGTAACCGCCGTCGCAACGCCGTAGTCCACATCGGCTTCCAGCGTATGCAGCGGAACCGAACCTCGGACCTGCGTCTCCGACCTGGCGATTTCAGCTCCGCCGAGTCGTCCGCCGACGGAAATTTTCACGCCTTTGGCTCCGGCCTGCATGCAGGCGTCGGCACGCTGCTTGATCACGCGTCGGAAACTGGCGCGACGCTTGATCTGCTCGGAAATACCTTCGGCGACGAGGTTCGCCTCGAGATCCGGGTTCCTGATCTCGATAATATTAATGTTCACGCGCCTGTCGGTCAGGTCCTCCAAGGCTTCTTTCAGCTTCTCGACCTCGGCGCCCTTGGGTCCGATGACCAGACCAGGCCTTCCGGTTCGCAGGGATACTTTGACTTCCTCCCGCGTGCGGTCGATCTCGACGGAACTCACAGCCGCGTAAGGAGGCTGGCGGTTAAGTCGCTGATCGACGAACTTTCGGATCTTCTCGTCTTCGACGAGAAACTCTCCGAAGTTGCTCTTCGGTGCGAACCAGCGGCTTTTCCATCCGATGGTTACGCCGGTGCGAAATCCAGTTGGGTTTACCTTTTGGCCCATATCGCCTGAGTTCCTATCTTTCCTCAACCACAACGGTAATGTGGCTGGTGCGTTTCATGATCGGGTGGGCTCGTCCGCGGTCCTTGGGTCGGAACCTCTTCATCGTCGGTCCCTCGTCGACTTTGGCTGTCTCAACAAACAGCTTGTCAACGTCGCCTTCGGCCTCGTTGGCGTTGGCGACAGCGCTTGTCAACACCTGCGACACAAGAACGGCCGCTCGCTGCGGCATGAATTTCAGGACGTTCAGAGCTTCCTGAACATCGTATCCGCGGATAAGGTCGACAATTAATCCGACCTTTCTCGGACTTATCCGTGCAAATCTATGTACTGCTCGCCAAGCCATCTTTCAGTGATCCTTATTCCCGCACCTTAAGGGGCGTGCGGGTTAGATACTCGGTTACTATCGTTTTCTACCGCTGTGTCCGCGGAACATACGTGTCGGGCTGAACTCGCCGAGCTTGTGTCCGACCATATCCTCGGTGATCTGCACTTTCAGGAAGCTTTTTCCGTTATGCACGAGGAATGTCTCGCCGATGAACTCCGGCACGATCGTGCATGCACGGCGCCAGGTCTTGATGCCTTCTCGAGAGCCTGACTCTTTGGCCTTCATGACCTTCCTGTACAGTTTCTCGTCTACGTATGGGCCTTTTTTTGCGCTTCTGGTCATCTCTCGCTACTCTTGTTCGCCGGGTTTTACAGAACCAGTTGTCCGTCTCGGACGTTTCTGCGCCGTCGCAGGATCAGCTTGTTTGAAGCCTTCTTCTTTTGTCTGGTCTTTCCGCCCTTGGACAACTTGCCGGTCGGCGAGCAAGGCTGTCGGCCTCCTGCTCGTCTGCCTTCGCCGCCGCCCATCGGGTGCGCCACGGGGTTCATCGCCGTCCCGCGAACGTGCGGGCGCCTGCCCAGGTGGCGTTTGCGACCGGCTTTGCCGAGACGCACGCCCTGGTGTTCTACGTTTCCAACCTGTCCGAGCGTCGCACGGCAGGCGATGTTGACCATTCTCATCTCGCCCGAAGGCAGGATCAGGTGGGCATGTTTTCCGTCGCGCCCGCCGAGTCTGGCCGAAGCGCCGGCGGTGCGGACCATCTTGCCGCCCTGTCCGGGACGCAATTCAATATTATGCACTTCCATGCCGAGCGGGATGTTGCTCAGAGGCATGCAGTTTCCTACTCTGGGCTCGACTTTCTCGCCGCTGACGATCGTCTGTCCGGGCTTGATCCCAACCGGGGCGAGGATATACCGCTTCTGTCGGTCTTCGTACTGGACCAGTGCGATATTGCAGCTTCGGTTCGGATCGTATTCGATCCCGATCACTTCAGCGGTCATGTCGTCTTTGTTCCGCTTGAAGTCGATCACCCGATACATTCGCTTGTGCCCGCCGCCGCGATGCCTCGCGGTGATCTTGCCGCTGTGGTTGCGGCCGCCGCGCTTCTTCAGCGGCTTGAGCAGCGACTTCTCGGGCTTCTTCCTGGTAACTTCGGCGTGTTCGTTAACCGAACTGTTTCTTCGGCCCGCCGACGTCGGTTTGTATTTCTTAATCGCCATGGTGCTTCTCGCCTGGTCTTTGTCTGCTGCTAGAACAGGTCGATTCGATAGTCTTCGTGCAGGTGGACGACAGCCTTTTTCCACCTGTTGGTCGTGCCCATGACCCGTCCCTGCCGCCGGGGCTTGCCCTTGCGGTTGGCGGTTCGGACCGACTTGACCTTGACCTTGTATATCTTCTCTATCGCCTGCTTGATCTGGGCCTTGTTGGCGCCCCAGGCGACCTGGAATGCGTAGTCGTTGCGCTTCTCGCTGAGGTGCGTGCTCTTTTCAGTGATCAGCGGGCGAATGATGATGGAGTATATGTCGTTCTTCATCGCTCTAGTCTTCCTGTCCCATCAGCATTTCCATCGCCTGGCGCGTGATCAGCATCTTCTGCCGCGTGGCGATGTCAAAAGCGTTAAGTTCTTCGGCGATGCGAACGGTCAAGTCCTGCAGGTTGCGGCTTGAGAGATAGATATTCGCGTCACGCTCGTGCAGAGCCAGGAGGCAACTGCGATTGATGTTGAGGTTATCCAGCAACTTCGCCATTTGACTGGTCTTCGGGGCGTCGCACGCCAGTCCGTCGACCATGGCCAGATCGTTGCCGAGGATCTCGGCCAGGATCGCCGTCTTCCAGGCGGCGATTCTCATCTTCTGCGGCATCTTCTTGCGGAAGTCGCGGGTCTGCTTGGCGAAAGCCACGCCGCCGCCGCGAAGTACGTTGGTCCTGATCTGACCTCGTCGTGCGTTGCCGGTGCCCTTCTGGCGGAAAAGCTTCTTGGTCGATCCGCTGACCATTCCGCGGGACTTCGTCGCCACGGTGCCCTGTCGTTTATTGGCGTGATAGCCCACCACCGCCTGCTTCAGCAGGGCGCTGTTAACCCTCGTGCCGAAGGCCTCATCGCTGACTGACATCGTCTCAATCTGCTTGCCTTCCGTGTTGTATACTGGAACTTCCAACATTACCGATATCCTGTAGCTTTATTGAGCGGCCTTGGCTTTGGCTGTCTTGGACACTCTTACCTGCACGAATCCGCCGTTGGGTCCGGGTACCGAACCTTTAATAAGCAGGAGATTGTTTTCTTTGTCGACTGAGATCAGGCGGTGGTTGCGGGTTGTGACGTTCTCGGCTCCCATGTGCCCGCTCATCCGCTTGCCTTTCTTCGGCTTGGGTCCGGTGCCGGCGTTGGTGCCGTGCGAAGCGATCGAACCGATGGATCGGTGCTTTCGCTCGACGCCGTGGCTGGCGCCCTGTCCGCCGAAGTTGTATCGCTTCATGACGCCGGCGAAGCCTTTGCCCTTACTGACGGCGATCACGTCGACGTGCCGGACGTCGTCGAATATCTCGACTGTGACGCTCTGCCCGGGGGCTATCTCTTCGTCAGCCTGATTGAGGCGAACTTCGCGGGCGAACCGCTGCGGCTTGACGCCGGCCTTCTTGGCGTGCCCGATCAGGGGTTTCGTTGCGCGGTGGGCCTTTACGTCCTCGAAACCAAGCTGTACCGCGTCGTACCCGTCGGACTCGACGGTCTTGATCTGGAGTACGGGGCAAGGCCCGGCCTGGACGACGGTGACCGGGTGGAGTACGCCATCGTCGTCGTACACCTGGGTCATCCCGATTTTTCTTCCTAGCAGTGCTGTCAGCATCGTCATGTTCCAAGTCGGCGTGTCGGCGAATCGTTAAGCGTCAGCTTCCGCGATTCGCAACTACGCCTTGATCTTGATGAATACGCCGGCCGGCACCACGAGGCGGTTAAGCGCCTCGATCGTCCTGACCGTCGGTTCGTAGATATCTATGATCCGTTTGTGGGTCCGCATTTCGAACTGCTCGCGAGACTTCTTGTCCACGTGCGGGCTTCGAAGTACGGTGTAACGTTCGATCCGCGTAGGCAGCGGTACAGGTCCGCGAACCCTGGCGCCGGTGCGCTCGGCATGATCGACTATTTCTTTCGCCGAACTGTCCAACGCCCGGTGGTCATAGGCTTCCATTCTGATTCTTATTTTATCTTGCACCATGCAATCCCGTCTCCGAATCTCTCGCCTCTGACCGTTTCCGGTAAGCCAGGGTGGAGAGCCTTCCTAGGATACGCAACGAAAAGTCCCTGTCAACAATGAACTTTGCTTTTTTTGTGTTTTTCTACTCAAGTCCCATCCGTTTCAGGATATCCCGAGTCGTATGACTCGGCGTGGGACGGTACGCAAGCGGCTCCATCGTACTGTTGCCGCGACCCTGGGTAAGAGACCGCAATTGCGTTTCATAGCCGAACATTTCGGCCAGAGGAATCTCGGCTGTCAACACGCGATACTGCCCTCGTTGGACCATATCGCGGATCTCGGCGCGCCTCGCGTTGAGATCACCGGTGACGGCGCCCACAAACGACTCGGGGGCGGTCACCTGAACGCGCATTATCGGTTCGAGGAACACCGGGGAGGCTTTCTCCACCGCCGCCTCGAACGCCATCGCCCCGGCCTGGCGGAACGCCACGTCGGAACTGTCCACCGGGTGATGCTTGCCGTCAAGCAGAGTCACTTTGATGTTTCGCATCGGATAACCGGCCAGCACCCCGCAAGTAGCGGCGTCCCGCACGCCTTCGGCGACCGAGGGGATGTATTCCTTTGGAACAACTCCGCCCTTGGATTCGTCGACGAACAGGATCGCCTCGTCGCTGTCTTCGTCAATCCACGGCTCGACGCTGAGTTCGACTACGCCGAACTGGCCCCTTCCGCCGGTCTGGCGGACGAACTTGCCGACGGCCGACGCGCGAGCCTGGATCGTTTCCTTGTAGGCGACGCTTGGACGCCCCACATGAACATCCAACCCAATGTCACGGGTAAGCTTGTTCTTGACGATCTCCAGGTGAAGTTCGCCCATACCGGAGATGGTGGATTGCCCGGTTTCCTTGTTGTAGCTGTACCTGAACGACGGATCCTCCCGCCGCAGTATGTTCAACGCATCGGCCAGAGCCTGTTTGTCGGCGTTGGTCCGCGGCTCGATCGACATGGTGATGACCGGGTCGGGGAAATCCAGTCGCTCGAGGACGACTGGCGACTTGATGTCGCAGAGGGTGTCGCCTGTGACCGAGTCGTTCATCCCGACAAGCGCGACGATATCGCCTGCGACGGCCTCTTCGCGGCGGATGCGCTGCTTGGCGTGCATCTCCCAGATGCGAGTTACGTTCTCTTTCTTTTTCTGGGTGCTGTTGAGCACGCGGGTGTTGCTCTTGAGCGTTCCGCTGTAGACGCGAACGTAGTTCAGGTATCCGTGCTGATCGGACGCCAGTTTGAACACCAGCGCCGAAAAAGGATCGCCCGGATCGCTCTTTCGAATGATCTCGCGGCTGGACCTGTCACGGGACTCATGGCCCACAACGTCAGGGATATCCGCGGGGCTGGGAAGGTAGTCGACTACCGCATCCAGCAACGGGCGAACGCCCACGTGCTTCAGCGCCGATCCGCACAGGACCGGCTGGATCCTCCCGGCGATAGTCCCCTTCCGCAGCGCAGCGACGATTTCATCTTCGGACACTTCTTCGTCGGCGATGTACTTGTTCATCAGATCGTCGTCGCACTCGGCGGCGGCTTCGATCATCTCGACACGGGCCACCTCGGCCTCATCGGCCATGTCGGCGGGAATCTCTTCAACGCGGAGAATCGTAGCCACGTCGTCGGGGTCGTAGAAGTAGGCCTTCCGGCGGATCAGGTCAATCTGCCCTTTCAGGTCTTCGCCGGCGCCCATCGGCAACTGCACGACAACGGGGTTCGCGTCGAGGCGAGATCGGATATCCTTGACGACGGTTTCGAAATCCGCGCCGATCCGATCGAGTTTGTTGACGAAGCACAACCTCGGCACGCGGTAACGATCGCCCTGGCGCCAGACCGTTTCAGACTGGGCCTCGACGCCGCCGACGGCGCAGAACACGGCAACCGCGCCGTCGAGCACCCGAAGGGATCGTTCGACCTCCACGGTGAAGTCGACGTGTCCCGGGGTGTCTATAAGGTTAACCGTAGTGTCGTTCCATATGAACGTAGTGGCCGCCGAGGTGATGGTGATGCCCCGCTGCTGCTCCTCGATCAGGTAGTCCATGACAGCCGTGCCGTCATGGACCTCGCCTATCTTATAGGTCCGCCCGGCGAAGTACAGGATTCGCTCGGTGACAGTCGTCTTGCCGGCGTCGATGTGCGCCATCACGCCGATGTTTCGGAGTTTTCGGGGTTCTTTCGCCATTATCACTAGTTGCCGCAGGCAGTTGTCGTCAGAACACACATCGGCTCCGACACTGCGTATGCACAGTTATCGCGCACGGGCGGACCGCGCAGTTACGCTGAACATCGGCCCGTCGGGAGGCGACGGGCGCCGGTCTTCTCGACTCGGATCGTGCGGAAGAATCCGCGATCCGGCAGACCGGTCCGGTTGTCCTATCTCATCTCTGAGCCCCGGCCCGAATAGAACCGGGGTCGCCGGCGATCAGGCCCCTCCAATCGGATGCGTCCGATCTACTGGGGTCTGAACCCTGCGATTCAGCCAACACCGCTTTCTCGGCCCGAATGGACCCAGAGGCGAAGGTTGGGTTGGGTTTCGCTCGAAACTATCGAGCAAAGTGCGCGAAGGCCTTGTTTGCTTCGGCCATTCGGTGTACGTTCTCCCGAGTGGTCATAGCACTGCCTTCACCGTTGTATGCATCCATAAGCTCTTTGGCCATTCGCTCGCGGATCGGGCGTCCCTTGCCCTTGCGAACTGATTCGCGGATCCACCTGAAAGCCAGCGTCGTCTGCCGCTTGCGATTGACAGGCCTGGGGACCTGGTAGTTCGAACCGCCGACTCGCTTGGAGCGAACCTCGATCATGGGCTTGACGTTTTCGATGGCTTTCTCAAACACTTCCAGCGGAGTGGCGTCGGATATCTTCTTGTCGATGATGTCCATCGCGCCGTAGAAGAACCGCTGTACGGTCGACTTCTTTCCGTTGGTCATGAAGCTGTTGATGAATTTGGCGATAACCAGACTCCCGAATCGGGGGTCCGGAGCCAACTGCTTAGCCGATGCTGTGAATCTCTTGCGTCCCATAGTATCTTTCCACGCCCGCTTTATCGGGCTTTAGTCCCCGCCTTACCGGGGTCAATCAGGCGCCTACTTGGGCTTTTTGGCCCCGTACTTGCTGCGACTCTGCTTTCTGCCGTCAACACCGAGGCAGTCCAGGGTCCCGCGAACGATATGGTATCGCACGCCGGGAAGGTCTCGAACTCTGCCGCCTCGCACCAGCACGATGCTGTGCTCCTGGAGGTTGTGGTCGATTCCGGGTATGTAGGCGGTGACTTCCTTACCGTTGGAGAGTCTGACTCTGGCGACCTTACGAAGAGCCGAGTTGGGCTTCTTCGGCGTAACGGTCTTGACCAGCAGGCACACGCCGCGCTTCTGAGGGCACGACTCCAACGCCATATTCTTCTTCTTGGCCTTCTGCGTCTTGCGAGGCCTTCGCACTAGCTGATTAATCGTCGGCATTATTGTCCTCTAAACACTTCTTCAAGTATGCTGCGCTTCGGTTTCAGTTCTAAATTCGTCCGGTCAAGGCCTTCTGGACCTCGTCGGCGATCTGGGCTTCGCTGGCCGCATCGCGATCGGCCTGCTCTTGGTGCCCTTCGGGTATGTCGCGAACAAGCTGCATGTCCAGGTACGGCTTGAAGCTCGTGCCGGCCGGTATCAGGTGCCCGAGAATCACGTTTTCCTTCAGGCCTCGCAACTCGTCGACCTTGCCGCCGAGGGAGGCTTCAGTGAAGACCTTCGTCGACTCCTGGAAACTCGCGGCTGACAGGAAGCTGTCGGACTGCAGCGACGCTTTGGTAATTCCCAGCAGAAGCGTTTTTGCCGTCGCGGGGCGAGGACGCTTGGTCTTCGCCGGTTCCTGTCCGTCTGTTTCGGCGTCCATATTCGCTTGTTCGATCAACTCTCTGACGACAATCTGGCCTTCGCTCAGAGGCGTCCCGCCGGGCTCTACGACTTTCAACGATCCGGCGAGTCGCTTATTTTCGCCAAGGAAGACGAATTTGTCAACAACATCTCCGGGAAGAAGTTCGGTGTCGCCGACGGAATCGACCTGAACCTTGCGGAGCATCTGGCTGAGGATGACCTCGATATGCTTGTCATTGATGCTCTGACCGGCCGCTCGATACACCGTCTGCACTTCGCCCAGCAGATAGTTCTGAAGCGCCTCTTCACCGCGAATATCAAGGATATCCTGCAGAACCAGCGGTCCTTCGGTCAGCGGATCGCCGGCTTCAACGTAGTCGCCGGTGTGGACCAGAAGGTGCCTGTCGTGCGGCACGTGGTGATCGCGCTCCATGCCCGATTCACTGCGAATAATAACTGTCATTTTTCCGCGGCGTTTGTCGGTTCGCAGTTCGACCATGCCGGAAATCTCGGCCATGGCGGCCGGCTCTTTCGGCTTGCGGGCCTCAAAAACCTCCGTCACACGCGGCAGACCGGCGGTGATGTCCTGGGTTCCCATGATTTCCCGCGGCTGACGGGCCAGGAGCATTCCGGCGTCGACGGCCTGGCCTTCTTCGACTTCGATGCGGGCCTTGGCCGGCAGGTAGTGGAAGTCGAGGATCTTGCCGTTCTTGTCTTCGATGACGATTCGCGGGTGCATCTCGCCCTTGTGCTCGATGACAACGTATCGCTTGCCGCCGGCTGGGGCGCCTTTGCCCTTGCCCTTTTCGTCTTCGATGCGAACGGTCTCGCCCTCTTCGATGTCCTGGAAGCGGACTACGCCGTTGGCTTCGGCGAGAATCGGAATGCTGTGAGCGTCCCACCAGACCAGCCGCTGCCCGGCTTTGACCTTCTTGCCTTCCTCCACCACGACGTGTGAACCGTACGGAATCTTGTACTTCTCAATTTCACGATCCTTATCATCGTGGATCGATATTTCACCATTTCGCTTGAGTACAATCAAGCCTGCTTTTACAGACCTCTGAGTCGCTGACTTACCCTTCCTCTTGAGGTCCCCCTTCACAAACTCGTTGCCATCCTTGTCCCTGAAATCCGCCACGTCAGGAACGGCATTGAGATCGCGATACTTGACCGTACCGGAAACAGTCGCAAGGATTTCGGTTTCGACGACCGCACGAGTGGCCACGCCGCCGGTGTGGAACGTACGCATGGTAAGCTGCGTGCCCGGCTCGCCGATCGACTGTGCGGCGATGATGCCCACGGCGTTGCCCTCTTCGACCAGTTCGCTGGTGGCCAGGTCCACGCCGTAGCATCTGGCGCAGATGCCCAGCGGCGAGTCGCAGGTCAGCGGGCTGCGCACCTGGATGGTCTCCAGCCCGAGGTCTTCGATCTTCAGCGCCATTTCGCGCGTGATGATCTGGCTTTCCTTGACGATCAGTTCGTCGGTGATCGGATTGATTATGTTTTCGCGTGCGACCCGTCCGATGATGACGTCGCGCAGCGGCACGTCGACCTGCTCGCCCTTGTACGTCGCGGACTTGCTGATGCCCTTGAGCGTGCCGCAGTCAATACTGTTGACGATCACGTTCTGGGCCACGTCGGCGAGTTTACGAGTCAGGTAACCCGAGTCGGCGGTCTTCAACGCCGTGTCGGCCAGACCCTTTCGGGCGCCGTGCGTCGAGGAGAAGTACTCAAGAACCGTCAGGCCCTCGCGGAAGTTCGCGCGAATCGGCGTTTCGATAATCTCACCCGAAGGCTTACTCATCAGGCCTCGCATGCCTGCAAGCTGACGGATCTGGTCGACGTTGCCTCGCGCCGCCGACGCCAGCATCATGTAAACCGGGTTTATGTAGTTCGGATCGTTTTCACGACGATCGCTCTTCAGATCCGTCATCATGCTCTTGGTGACTTCTTCGCGTGCGTGAATCCACACGTCGACGACCTGGTTGTATCGTTCGCCGTCGGTGATCGCATCGTTGTGGAAGTCGTCCTCGATCCGGTCGACCCGCTTCTGGGCGGCGCCGATGATCTTGGCCTTGTCGCCGGGGATCTTGGCGTCGGTGATGCCGAACGACGTTCCGGCGATAGTCGAGTACTTAAAGCCAAGGGCCTTCATCAGGTCCAGCAGGATCAGGGTGTCGCCGCGCCCGAGCCTTATGTAGCAGTCTCGAATTACGCGAGCGGCGCCCTTCTGTCCCAGCGGGTAGTTGTAGAATCCCATGCCCTTGGGCAGGACGTCGTTGAAAATGCATCGCCCCGCGGTGGTCACGATCTTCCCATTGGAGGCGGTGTAGATCTTATCCTCTTCTACTACTTCGGTGTCGCGGGCGACTTTCAAGACGATCTCGGCGTGCATTCCGACCCGGCCGAGAGTGTAGGCTGTGATCGCAGCCTCGCGGGATGAATAGACCGGGCGATGCTCTCCGTCTTTGCACTCCATCGTGCGGACATTGTCGGTTACGAACTCGGCGCCCTGATTTGTCGTCAGGTAGTACACGCCAAGAACGATGTCCTGCATCGGCGAGACGATCGGCGATCCGCTGGCCGGCGAGAAGATGTTGTTCGTCGCAAGCATAAGCACGTGCGTTTCGGCCTGTGCTTCGACCGACAGCGGCAGGTGGACCGCCATCTGGTCGCCGTCGAAGTCGGCGTTGAAGCCCTTGCAGACCAGCGGGTGGATCTTGATGGCGTTTCCTTCGACCAGAATCGGCTCGAACGCCTGGATGCCCATTCGGTGAAGGGTCGGGGCTCGGTTCAGCATCACCGGATGCTGGTAGATAACCTCTTCCAGCACGTCCCAGATCTCGCGGTCGCGACGTTCGAGCATGCGTTTGGCGCTCTTGATCGTGTCGGCCAGCCCGCGGTCCTTCAGGCGGCGAATGATGAACGGCTGGTACAGTTCGAGTGCGATTTTCTTCGGCAGGCCGCACTGGTGCAGCTTGAGTTCGGGTCCCACGACGATGACCGAGCGGGCCGAGTAGTCGACACGCTTGCCCAGCAGGTTCTCGCGGAAGCGTCCCTGCTTGCCCTTGATCATGTCAGTCAGGCTCTTGAGGGGTCGATTGGCGGTTCCCTGCACCGGTCTGCGGCAGCGCGAGTTGTCGAACAGTCCGTCGACAGCCTGCTGCAGCATGCGCTTCTCGTTGCGGATAATGACGCCCGGAGCGTTGAGGTCCATCAGCTTCTTCAGGCGGTTGTTCCGGTTGATTATTCGCCTGTAGAGATCGTTCAGGTCGCTGGTGGCGAAGTTGCCGCTCTCCAGCAGGACCAGCGGTCGCAGGTCCGGCGGGATCACCGGCACAACGTCCATAACCATCCATTCCGGATCGTTTCCGGATGTCCTGATCGATTCGACGAGCTTCAGGCGTTTTGTGATGTCCTTGATCTTCTGCTTGGAGCTGGTCTTGGTCAGGTCGTCGCGAAGCGTAACCGCAAGTTCGTGCAGATCCATGTTCCCAAGCAGGACCTTGATCGCTTCGGCGCCCATCGAGGCCTGGAAATCGCTTCCGTAGCTTTCGACGGCCTGGCGATACTCGTCTTCCGACAGGACCTGCTGGTATTTCAGCGGCGTCTGACCCGCATCGATCACGACGTAGTCCTGGAACAGAATGACCTTCTCAAGGTCCGAGGTCTTCATGCCCAGCAGCGTCCCGAGTCGACTCGGGAGAGCCTTGAAGTACCATATATGCACGATGGGCGCAGCCAATGAGATATGTCCCATTCGCTTGCGCCGCACGCGCGAGTGGGTCACCTTCACGCCGCATCGATCGCAGATGATGCCTTTGTGCTTGGTGCCCTTGTACTTGCCGCACGAGCATTCCCAGTCGCGCTCCGGGCCGAAGATCCGCTCGCAGAACAGACCCTCCTTTTCAGGACGATACGTTCTGTAGTTGATCGTTTCGGGTCTTCTGACCTCTCCAAACGACCAACTGCGGATGTCGTTGGGTGAAGCCAGCATGACTTTCACCGACCCGTAGTC
>Ga0180436_10000853_pt1 | contig 30504 bp, 29 predicted proteins | sample SS_ome_2_FD_132434 | JGI IMG/M metagenome (GOLD analysis project Ga0180436, IMG submission 132434) | Hypersaline lake sediment archaeal communities from the Salton Sea, California, USA - SS_3_S_2 metaG | ecosystem: Environmental > Aquatic > Non-marine Saline and Alkaline > Hypersaline >... | reverse complement strand
TTAGTCGGAGACTTTGCTAGGGCGTATGGTAACACAGAAGAGCCGCCAGCTATGGCGGCTCTTCTGTTCCCAAGTTGAGTCGGGGCGGACGGATTTGAACCGTCGACCTCTACAACCCCATTGTAGCGCCCTAGCCAAGCTGGGCCACGCCCCGTCAACGATGTGGATTATACGACAGAACCGGCGATTTGGCAAGGCGTCGAACAGCCCTGCCCTAGATCTCCATGGAGGGAGCCTCACGCGCCAGGACGCGTTTCAGGGCGTCGTCGGGCCCGTGCGGTGTATCAGAGAACCGGTACGCCAGGTACCGATAGATGTCGCGGAGCACGGCTGTCAGGATCGGTGCCAGGATCAAGCCGGGAAAGCCGGCAATCTCGGTGCCGATGACCAACATGACCGTCATCACCACCGGATGCAGACCGATGCTGCCGCCCAACACACGCGGCACGATCAGCGAGTTCTCAATGTATTGGACCCCCATGCAGACGAGTGCCGTGACCAACGCCAGGCCCGGGCTGTGTGTCAGCGCGACCAGCACAGCGGGCACCGCTGCCACTGTGGGACCAATGTTGGGCACGATCTCCAACAGGCCCGCCAGGATACCAAGCAGCAGTGCGTATTCCAGCCCCAACAACGTCAGAGCCAGTGTCTGCAACACCGCGATGATGATCATCAAGACGATCTCGCCGCGCAGATACGCGCCCACGGTGTTATCCAGCATCCTGAGGATACTCCGCACATCCTCGCGAACGGAGCTAGGCAGCGACCGGTAGACGGAGTCCCTGATCGTCGCGAAGTCACGCAGCAAAAAGAAGACCCAGAAGGGCACGATGGTGATGCCGAGGACCAATCCGGTCGTATAGGAGACAGCAGAGAAGGTGCCCTTGACTGCCTGCTGCACCACGTCGGTGACGAAGCTCGATAGGCTTACCAGCGCCTCATCCACCTGCTGCTGAACATTGCCGGGCAGCAGACGATACTGCTGGAGAAGCTCCTCGAACCAGGAGGACACGGTGCGCCAGATGCCCGGCGCGGCCATCCAAAGCCCCTGCGCCTCGCGGGACACGATAGGGACCACTAGCGCCACGAAGCCCGCGATAGCCGAGACCAGCAACAGGTAGCTGATGACTATGCCCAAGCCGCGTGCCGCGCGCGCTAGGAACCTCAGGCGCGTCTTGGTGCCGATCCACGCGATGCCCCTCTGCAGGAGGTCCACCACCGGCGCCAGCACATACGCCAGCACCAGACCGATCACATAGAGGCCCAGCACCGAGCGAGCAGCCCAGAGCATGAGGAAGAGCCCTGTTGTCGCCGCAAAGACAAGGGCGATGCGCTTGCGTCTTTGAATGGGTATTCGGTACCAGAAGTCGAACCAGCCGCTCACGCCGCCTCCGTCGAGTGCCTGCCCCTCGAATGCTCAGTCCTCGTCGATCCGCAAGATCGCCAGGAAGGCATCCTGCGGGATGATCACGTTCCCCAACTGCTTCATGCGCTTCTTGCCGGCCTTCTGTTTCTCCAGCAGTTTGCGCTTGCGCGTCACATCGCCGCCATAGCACTTGGCCAACACGTCCTTACGCAGGGCCTTGACATTGACCCGGGCGACGATCTTGGCGCCCACCGCAGCCTGGATCGGAACCTCGAAGAGCTGGCGCGGGATCGCCTCTTTCATCTTGCGGATCAGCAGCGAACCCTTGTCACGCGCCAGATCGCGGTGCACGATCATAGCCAATGCATCGACTGGCTCGCGGTTCACCAGGACATCGATCTTGACCAGGTCATCCACCCGATAGGAGTCAAACGCGTAGTCCATCGAAGCGTAGCCCCGCGTCGCCGACTTGATCCGGTCGTGCAGGTCGATCACCATCTCGGCCAGTGGGACTTCAAAGGTGAGAAGCACACGTCGTGTGTCCAGCGTCTCGGTGACCAGGAAGTTGCCGCGCTTCTTGCGGAATATCTCCATCAGCGCGCCGATGTACTCGGTGGGCGAGATCACCTGCACTTCCATCCACGGCTCGCGCACCTCCTCAATCAGCTCCTGGTCAGGCAGGTCGGCCGGCCGGTGGATTTCGATCTCCTCGCCGCTGGTCATCACCACCTGATAGGCCACGCTGGGCGCCGTGACCACTAGGTCCTGTCCGTACTCGCGCTCCAGGCGTTCCTGTGCGATCACCATATGGAACAGGCCTAGAAACCCGCACCTGAAGCCGAATTGCAGCGCCTTTGAGGTCTCCGGCTCGTAGGTCAGCGCGGCGTCATTCAGCTGGAGCTTGCCCAGCGCATCGCGCAGGCTTTCGTAGTCGTCCGCCTCGGAGGGATAGAGGCTGGCAAAGACCATAGGCTTGGCCGGACGATACCCCTCGAGGGCTGAGTCCACGGAGCGCCCGTTCTCCGTCACTGTGTCCCCCACCCGCGCCTCGCGCACGGTTTTGAGACCCGTCGCGATGTAGCCGACCTCACCGGCCGAAAGGTTTTCGACCTGCACCATTTCGGGTTGGAAGATGCCGACCTCCACCGGTTCAGTGCGGCTTCCCGTCGCCATCATCAGCAGCGGCGTGCGGTGATCCACGGTGCCTTGAAAGACGCGCACGTAGGCGATCACGCCCTTGTAGGAGTCGTAGTGCGAGTCGAAGACCAACGCCTGCAGGGGGGCATCCACATCCGCGAGCGGCGGCGCAGGCACGCGCTCCACAATGGCCGCGAGCACGGCCTCGACATTCGTGCCCTCCTTGGCGGAGACAGCGATCACCTCCGCCGGGTCGATGCCTAAGAGCTCTGAGATCTCGCGGGTGACACTCGCCGGATCGGCCGTGGCAAGATCTACTTTGTTGACCACGGGCACGATCTCGAGGTCGTTCTCCAGTGCCAGGTAGAGATTAGCCAGCGTCTGGGCCTCGATGCCCTGGGTGGCATCGACCACCAGGACAGCGCCCTCACAGGCCGCCATGGCCCGACTGACCTCGTAGGCAAAGTCCACGTGCCCCGGTGTGTCGATCAGGTTCAGCTCATAGGTCTCGCCGTCGGGCGCGGCCCACGTCATCTGGACCGCAGATGCCTTAATCGTGACACCCTTCTCCTGCTCCAGGTCCATGCCGTCGAGGACCTGCGAGCTGCCACCCTCGAACTTCCGCGCCTCGACAGTTCCCGTGAGCTCGAGTAGACGGTCGGCCAGCGTTGACTTGCCGTGGTCGATATGTGCGATGATGCTGAAGTTGCGGATATACTTTGGGTCCACGTTCTACCTAACCGATCTGCAGCGCCGCGGCCTCTGCCATTGCGCTCCGAATCCACGGGTCGGGGGTCACTGCATCAGCCCCCAACTGCCACCATCCCAGGAACTCCACGTTGCCCGCTGGGCCCTTGAGCGGCGAGACCATAAGCCCGCGCAACCCAAGCCCCAGTGCGGCCATCGACGCTGTCACCGCCGCGAGTACTTCGCGATGCACATCAGGATCCCTCACGACACCGCCCTTGCGCACGTTCTCCGGGCCTGCCTCGAACTGCGGCTTGATGAGCGAGACGACCTCACCTCCATACGCCAGCCAACCTACGGCGGTTGCGTAGACAAGCCGGAGCGAGATGAACGAGACATCCGAGACGATCAAGTCCACGGTCTCAGCCAGCTCGGTCAGGTATCGGGCATTGGTGCGCTCGATCACCACGACGCGGTCGTCTTGCCGTAGCTGCCAGGCCAACTGCCCATAGCCCACGTCGATGGCGTAGACCTTGGCCGCACCGTTCTGCAACAGGCAATCGGTGAAGCCGCCGGTCGAGGCACCGATATCGGCGGTCACGCGCCCACTCACGTCAATTGGGAACCGGGTCAGCGCGCCCGCCAGCTTCTCCCCCCCCCTGCTCACAAACCTTGGGCGGGACTTCAGCGTGATACGCGACGTTGTTGGGACGCGCGTACCCGACTTGTCCACCATCTGGCCGTCGACCAAGACCTGGCCCGCCATGATGAGGCGCTGCGCCACCGACCGGCTTCGGGCCAAGCCGCCGTCCACAATCAGCCGATCTAGCCGTTCCTTCGTCAATACCGATCCCTGTCCCGGCTCCATAACCTTCGCAAAGGCAGGATACCTGATTGCATGTTGCCAGTCAAAGGATCGTAGCCTATGACACTGGCGGATGGCCGTCCGCAAGGAGGCTCAGCGCGATCTCCAGGTCCCGCGGCAGCGGTGCCTCGAAGTGACACCGCTCGCCGCTGACGGGGTGATTGATCTCCAACTCACGTGCGTGCAAGAACTGCCTGGGCCAGCCACTTGCCGGCCCAGGGGGGCCATAGACACCATCGCCTGCGAGGGGATAGCCCATCCACGCCAGGTGTACGCGAATCTGGTGCGTGCGACCCGTGTCCAGGCCGACATCCAGCAGCGTGTACCTACGACCGTGGTCGCCGAGGAGCCAAGCCAGGACCCGCCATCGTGTACGCGCCTCGCGTCCCCCCGATCGCACAGCCATTCGCTTACGATGGCGCGAGTCGCGGCCAATCGGGGCCTCGATAATACCCTCATCCTGGGGAACCGATCCAACTGCCAACGCCGTGTAGCGCTTGGCGACGGTGCGCCGGCGGAACTGACTCTGGAGATCGCGCAACGCCTGGTCTGTCTTGGCCAGTACGATGACCCCGGACGTGTCCCTGTCGAGCCGATGCACGACGCCGGGCCTGACCTCGCCGCCGATCCCAGGCAGGCTAGGGCAGTGGGCCATCACAGCGTTCACAAGTGTCCCAGACCTGTGGCCCGCGCCAGGGTGGACCACCATCCCCGGTGCCTTGTCGACGACCAACACGTGTGCATCCTCATAGACAATGTCCAGAGGCAGCGGCTCCGCACAGAGGTGGGTGGGTTTCGGCGGCGGGACCACAACCGTGATGCGGTCACCAGACCGCACCTGATAAGAAGCCGACTCCGCCCTGCCGTCCACCGTGATGTGACCGGAGGCAAGCAGCCGCTGGACTACGGTTCGCGATATGTCGTTGATCTGCGACGCTACATAGCTGTCCAGGCGCCCGCCGCCGGCGTCCACGGTCAGAATCTTGACGTCATCACTGCCGGCCATGGAGGCCTCGCGCCGGGAGCAAAACCAATGGAACCAACCGTGTTCGCCAAGGCGGCACCCAGCGAACAGAAAGGGCCAAGACACGGTGTCCTGGCCCCGAGGGTCTGCGGGCGTGGACCTCGCAGGAGCTACCAGGGCGGCTTGACATAGATGCCTACACGCTGGGTCTCATCGCCTGCTGTCACCAGGACCGACCCCAGGATGGCGGCGTCGCGCCGATCGGAGAAAACCTCGAAGACCGTACAGTCGCGCGTGTGCTCCGCGCGGAGATCGGTATCGTCATTCCATGCGTAGGTGTACGAGCAGTCCCCGCCGTGCCCCTGCGCATAGATCACCACCTTCCAGCCCTCCTCGGTCCAAATGGTGTCGAGGGGCCAAGCATCCAGGGCCAGGGGACCGCCGGCACAGGCGAGAGTCTCTGTCGGCACGGGCGTGGCAGTCGGATCCAGGACAGGATCGTCAGTCGACAGCGTCGAGGCAACCGGCACGCGGGCCACAGTCGCCTCAGCCGTAGGACTGGGCGCCGAAGTTGCTGAAGGCGCAGTCTCCGTCGCCAGGGCAGGCCCGGCGGTAGCGGACCAGTGACCGGCAACCGAGCCCGCCATCACGGCCATCACCGACCGCGCCGTCTCATCCGGCTGTACCGGCGTAGGCGTGGGTGGAGGCGGCACCACATCGGCCGGTCCCAGCCAGAGACCCGTCGCCTTCTCCTGTAGCCAAAGTCCCACCAGGCACGGTGACGCACCCTCGGAGCAATTTGCCACACGCTCAGTCGGCACCGTCGCGGGGATCAGTGCCACCCCGCTCGGCAGACGGTTCTCATTGCCGTAGAGATAGACGTCGTCCCGATCGGCGTCGGCAATCCAGATCGGCCCACCCAGGACACCTCTGTCCACGGCGAAGTGCGCGATCCAGCCCGAATCCGCCAGGCCGTGTCGCAGAGCTGACGCCTCGGCGAAGTCACGCAATATCGCGGTGGCGAAGATCTTGGGACCACGGTACATGATCTGTGCCCAGCCACCGTTGTAGGCCGCCAGCGAGTTGAAGATGTCGCCCTTGCCCTGCCTGACAACGATCGCCAGCGTGCGAGTTCCCCAGAAGAGGTTCGTCGACGGATCGAGAAGCTCTGCCTCGGTGGGACGCCACGTGAAGCCGGCTTCCTTGGGCATCACCTGCGTCAAGCCAACCGCGCCGACAGGCCCCACGGCCTGCGAGTCCCCTCGGGACTCCATCCACACGAGGGAAGCCAGGAAGTCGGGGTGTAGCGCGCGCCGCTCCGCCTCTTGGTCGATCAGCGGAGCCCACTGCTGCACGCGAGGGTGCCAGAAGTCCGAGAGCACGCTCTCATCGGGCCCAACTGATGCTTCAGCGGAAACAACTCGGCCCCACAGGGGAGTCAGAGTCATCGCAGCCGCGACGGCCACGATTGCCACGATTGCCACGACAACGGGGGTCCGTCGTCTCATCTAGGTCACCACCTCACCGATTGAGCGCTCTCACTGCTGCGTCGGTCTGGGCCGCCGCGACCTTGCACTCAAACCTTGTCTATCCAATGCAAGGGGCAACTATATGCGGTTTCGAGCCGCTGTCAAGCAGCGTCCTCTGCGAAGATGGCTCGAGCCGCGTTGAGATAGGCCGGGACCTCCGCCTGATCCCTGCCGGTGGCGGCAAGATAGCGCTCGAGGAGTAGCTCCGGTGTGAGGGCGGAGGGTTCCACACCGTCCAGCCGATCCCTCACAGCGCGGTCGACGTCACGGTTGATCTGTGCGTGAAACGCGTCGCCGAGGAGTGGCACGAGATCGGTGTCCCTAAGCAATGGCTCCTGCTGAGCCGTCATCTGCACGATCAGACGGACCACAGCGCTGCCAAGCTCGCGCGTCCGGAGCTGCGTCTCTATCGCGGTCAGGGGGTCAGGGTTGCCGCGAACATCGACGCGCACCGTGACAAAGCGTCGAGCGGGCAGCGGAACATAGGTGAAGCGACCCTCGTCCGCGGTGACCTCCACCCAACAGAAGCCCTTGGCCTGTCGCTCCTCACCGAAGTCGACGCGCTCCAGACTGCCGGCGTACACCACTGCAGGATGACTCCCGGCATTGAGGTCCTGGTGATGGTGGATGTGCCCCAATGCCACATAGGACCACGCCGCATCCGCCAGAGCAGAGAGCGGCACGGTCACGTCGCGCCCCACCATAATGCTCCGCTCCGAACCCAGTTCTGCCCCGCCCACCGAGAAGTGCCCCATCAGGATGGCTGGCTCCCCAAGTGTCAGTCTCGCGCCAAGCCCGGTGATGGCATCGACGACCGCGCCGGTCGTCGCTCGATCCAGCTCTTCCTGGCTCATCCGCCGGTACTGCTCACGGGTCAGCAGGCGCTGCCGCACCGGGTACGGTATCACGGCGACCTGGAGTGTCCCTCGTCGCGTCTCGACCCTATGCACGTCAGGTCTGTCGGCAACGATCACCTTGGGCACGCCGAGGGTCCGGAATATCTCGATGCTGGAGGCCCGCTGGGTCATGACCGGCACGTCGTGGTTGCCCACCAGCAGGACTGTCGGGATGCCGGCGTCAGCCAGGTGCCGGATGCGCTGGGCGAACTCCCGCTGGTTTGTGGGGCTGGGGCGCCGGGTGCGGAAGGCATCCCCGGCGAAGAGCACGACGTCGGCCTCGTGGTCGATCGCGTAGGCAACCACGTCATCCAGACGACACAGGAAGTCGACAACCCGGAGGTTGAGGCCGGTCTCCGGATCCAGGCGCCCATAGTTCTCCATCCCGATGTGGAGATCTGCGAAGTGGACGATGCGGATCGGAAGCGCCATCGCTAGAGCCTGGGCAGGACTACCCCTTGCTGTCCTTGGTACTTACCCTTCTTGTCGGCGTAGCTGACCTCACACGGGGCGTCACCCTCGAAGAAAAGCACCTGCGCGATGCCCTCGTTGGCGTAGATGCGAGCCGGCAATGGCGTCGTGTTGCTGATCTCGATCGTGATGTACCCGTGCCAGCCCGGCTCGAGGGGCGTGAAGTTGGTGACAATGCCACACCGTGCGTAGGTCGATTTTCCCAGGACCGCACCCAGGACGTTCCGGGGCATCCGTATGTATTCCAGACTTCGGGCCAGGGCAAATGAGTTGGGCGGGATAATGCAGACATCACCAATGAAGTCGACCATGGCCTGCTCGTTCAGGTCCTTCGGATCCACCACCACCATGCCGCCCATCCCCGGCGTGAAGACCTTGAACTCGTCAGCCACGCGGATGTCGTAACCGTAAGAGGAAAGACCGTAGGAGATGACCCCCTTCCGGATCTGTCCGGCTACGAAGGGGTCGATCATCTTGGTCGCCATCGATGTTTCCCGAATCCAGAAGTCAGGCTTCAAACCCATCCACTCTCTCCCTCACCGTCTGCTGAACCCAGTATCTCACCAAGCCCGCTTCACCCGCTGCGGCTGGCGTCTCGTCAAGCCCCCCCGCCATCACATGCGTTCCGGGGTACTCGTTCCCATCAACCGCAGGACGCGCGCCAGCACCGACTTCGCCGCCCGCGCCAGCATCAGCCGCGCAGCTGTGAGCCCCGCCTCCGACGGCTCATCTGACACAATCCGGCAGTCACGGTAGAACCCGTGGAAGGCCGCGGCAAGCTCCGAGGCATACGTCGCCAGATGGTGTGGTGCCAGATTTGTCGCGGCCATAGCGATCACCTCAGGCAGCACCAGCATCTTGCGGATCAGCGCCTGTTCGCTGGGATGCACGAGCAACGATGCATCGCCATCAACCGCGACGTCCCAGCCTGACTCCTCGGCTCGCCGCAGCACACCGGCGATCCGCGTGTGTGCGTATTGCACGTAGAAGACTGGGTTCCGGTCCGACTCCTCGACCGCCAGGTCCAGATCGAAGTCAAGTGTCACATCAACGGTCCGGGTCAGCATATTGAATCGGATCGCATCGGCGCCCACTTCGTCAACGAGCTCCCTCAGGGTGACAAAGTCGCCGGAGCGTTTCGACATACGTACGGGCTCGCCGCCGCGCGTCAGATTGACCATCTGATAGATGATCAGGACCAGCCGGTCAGCATCAATGCCAAGCGCCCTGGCGGCGGCCTGTACGCGTGGTACGTCGCCGTGATGATCCGCGCCCCACACATAGATAGCTCGGTCAAAGCCACGCACTACAAGCTTGTTCCACAGATACGGGATGTCCGATGCCAGGTACGTCGGCCTGTCCTCCGGATTCGGGATAACCTGCGGCGAGCGTATGAGCACCGCATCCTTGTCCAGATCCTGGTGCCTCAACCACGTTGCGCCGTCGTACTCGACCACGTACCCACCCGCGGAAAGCTTCACCATCATCTCGTCGAAGAGGCCTGACTCGTAGAGCGACCGCTCACTGAACCAGGTGTCGAAAGTCACGCCGAGCTGCGCCAGGTCGTCCTCAACCTGCTTCAGCACCTGGCCAATGCCCCACGTGCCCAGCTCGCGGACGGCCACATCGTGTTCTTCGGCTAGGTACTTGCGGCCAAAGACCTCACACGCCTTCTGGGCCAGATCGGTGACATAGGCTGCGGGGTAGCCGTTCTCTGGAAACGGGATGGCCGTATCAAGGGCATCGCCATAGCGCGACAGGATACTGGCGCCGAAGTGCCGCACCTGCGAACCGGCGTCGTTGACGTAGTACTCACGTGCCACGTCGTAGCCAGCGGCCTCCAAGACCGAAGCCAAGACATCGCCGATGACGGCGTTCCGGGCAGAGCCTATGGTGATGGGCCCGGTCGGGTTGGCGCTGACGTACTCCACCTGTACACGACTGCCTTGGCCCAGGTCCTGGTCGCCCCACGTCTCCCCGGCGTCCAGTATGACCGGTACTCGCGAGGCAACCCAATCCTCCGCCAGCGTGAAGTTGACGAAACCTGGCGGAGCGACCTCGACACTGCCGACGAAGGGTGCCGCCGGCACATGCTTGGCGACAGCCTCGGCGATCTGGATGGGCGCACGCCGCAACACACGCGCCAATCCCATACAGACGGGAGAGCCGTAGTGACCATGAGCAGCATGCCGGCTCTGGTCGACCGGGACCGTCACCGGTACCTCAAACGCCGGCAGGTCACCGGCCTCTTGCACGGCCACGAGGCCGGCCCTCAGCAGTGCGGACAACCGCTTCCGTAGGTTCGTATCCATTGACATCGGCAATGCTCCTCCAGATCGGGGTAACCTAGAGATCTAGCTCTCCGAGGAAATACGCGAACTGCTTACGCCACCACGGCCAGTCATGACTCACGTTGAAGCCCCAGTAGTCCACCCACGCGTGCACGCCCAACGAGTGAAGATCCTCCTCCAGCGCCCGCGTCTCCCGCAGACAGTCTTCCTCCCAAGCCCCCTGCCCCACGCAGATGATGATGTCACTGTCGCGGAACTGGTCGATGAACCACGGCTCGGTCAGGTTTGGCAGATAGCACAGCGGGAAATTGAAGTACACGTTGTCGTCCATGTACTCACCGACAAAGTGCTGAGGACCATAGAAACCGCTGAGGGCGATGACCGTGCCGAACACGTCTGGGTGCTTGAAAAGGAAGTTGGCCGCATGATAGGCACCCATACTGCAGCCCGCTGTCATAAGGCGACCGTCGTACCCACTGTAGTCGCGCACAAAGGGCACGACCTCGTCCATCACGTACTTGTCATACTGCAGGTGGCGCCAGCCGCGGTCTCCAGGGAACATCCAGTGAGCCATCCAGGACTCACAGTCAACGCTGTCTACCACAAACAGCTGGAGCTTGCCGGATTCTAGGTACAAGCTCACGGCCTCCACCATGCCGAAGTCCTCGAACTCGTAGAAGCGCCCGCAGCCTGTGGGGAAGACGACCGCGGGGAGACCGGCGTGGCCATAGACCTTGAGCTCCATATCCTTATTAAGACTGGTGCTCCATGTTTTCTGGTATTCAACGTTCATCCGCATCCTCCGCCCTTGTCATTGGTCGCCCGCACCGTAGAGCCCAGGCGCCACCCGCGGCCTGGATCGGCCTCGAGTGGCACCCTATCACGACAGCGTTGGGGGGACGGCCCACCTCCAGCTGGTGGCGCAATCCTCCCAACGCGTTTGAAAAGGCCGTTGCGCGACGGACCCTATGCCCGCCCGGCACTCCTGAAGATGTCAATTTTGTGCTCCACGACTGCTTGCATCGCATCGATGCACGGAGCGAACACCTTGCGCGGGTCGATCTGATCGGGGTTCTTCGCCGTGAATGTCTGCATCGTGCGGATGAAGGCGTTGCGGATTTCCGTGTCGATATTGATCTTGCAGATGCCCAACTTCACGGCCTGGGTGATCTGGTGGTCGGGGATGCCCGATGCACCGTGGAGGACCAGCGGCACGGACACGCGATCGCGGATCACGGCCAAGCGCTCGAAATCCAGCTTCGGCTCTCCCTTGTAGAAGCCGTGAGCGTTGCCGATGGCGACCGCTAGGAAGTCAAAGCCGGCATCGTCGACGAACTGCGCGCACTCGTCCGGATCGCTCATCAGTGCCTCGCGCTCGCTGACCACCACGTGCTCTTCAGCGCCGCCGATGCGACCGATCTCAGCCTCGACGGGCACGCCGATGGCGTGGCAAGCCTCGACGACCTTCTTTACCTCGGCAACGTTCTCGTCGTACGGCAGCTTGGACGCATCCCGCATGATGGAGGTGAAACCGGCGCGCAGCGAGACCATCACGCTCTCAAAGCTCGGACCGTGGTCGAGATGGATGGCCACCGGCACAGAGGCCTGGGTCGCCGCCTTCGCGACGATCATCGGAAGGAACTCCACACCCGCGTACTTGAGGGCGCCGGCTGACAGCTGCACGAGCACGGGCGATCGCTTGACCTCGGCAGCACGGATGATGGCGTGCGTGATCTCGAGGTTGTTGGTGTTGAAGGCACCGACGGCATAGCCGTTCTTCTGGGCATCCAACAGCAGCTCTTTGCTGGTTACTAGCATTCTGCCTCCTAATCAGGGGATCTGAGCGATGGTACGGGCTGCGGAGACCTCCGCTCACCCGCGCAACAAGTGATACCCTCTTTCTGGCAGATGTCAAACGTTAGGTGTAAGTTATGGTATAATCGAAATGAGTTAGAGGAGCGTTAAAGGACCATGGAACTTGGCATCATAGGACTTCCCACAAGCGGCAAGACCACCGTCTTCAATGCCCTCACGGGCTCGGACCGACCCACCGCGCTTGCTTCCACGGGCCGCCTTGAGCTGGTCAGCGGCATCGTCGACGTCCCCGACCAGCGGCTGAATCAACTGAGCGCGATCTACGATCCCCGCAAGACCACCTACGCCAAGGTAACGTACACTGACATCGCCGGCCTAGATCAGGACCTTGGCAAGACCGGGCTCACGGGCGAACTGCGTAACAAGATCGCGCCGATGGATGCCTTTGTCCACGTCGTCCGTGCGTTCGGAGACACGGTCGTGCCCCACCTCAGCGGAAGCGTCGATGCACAGCGCGACCTCGATCAGCTTGAGAGCGAGTTCTTGTTGGCGGACATGATCGCCGTCGAGACGCAGATCGAGCGAACCAGGGAACGCCTTGCCAAGGGCGCACGCGGCGATGAACGCCAGGGCCTCGAGAGTGACCTTGCGCTGTTCGAGAAGCTCTCGGTGCCGCTGGCCGACGGTGTGCCACTCCGCGACGCGGGGCTATCGGACGAGGAACGCGCTCGCGTCAGAGGCTTCTGCTTCCTCTCGCTCAAACCGGTGCTAGTGCTGGTCAACACAGGCGACGATGGGGTGGACGCCGACGGCCTGGTCTCGTTCGACCACACCTCCTCGGAGACCATCGCCATCCAGGGGCAGTTGGAGATGGAGCTCAGCCAGTTGCCCCACGACGAAGCCGAGATGTTCAAGACAGAGTTCGGGATCACCGAACTTGCTCTGGCGCGGATCGTCCAGGCCTCATACCGCCTCACCGGTCAGCACTCGTTCTTCACCGTTGGCGAGGACGAGTGTCGAGCCTGGAATCTGCGCGTGGGCGGAACCGCCCTCGAAGCAGCCGGCGCAATTCACACAGACCTCGCCAGGGGCTTCATCCGGGCCGAGGTGGTGGCGTCTGATGACCTGATTGCGGCGGGGAGTATGGCCGCGTGTCGCAAAGCAGCCACGGCACACTTGGAGGGCAAGGACTACGTCGTGCAGGACGGCGACATCGTGCACATCCGCTTCTCGGTGTAGGTATGGCTAGCGACAAACAGGGCGTCGAGTGGCTCTTCATCAACATCCGCTGGCTGCTGCTCATGGCTGTGGCTGCCACGATCGGTCTGAACGTGGCCATCAATGGAGGAACCTACCCCATCACGGCCCTAGCGCTGCTGGTTGTCGGGAGCGTGGCCAACCTGACAGCCATGATTATCTACCTCCAGGACTCCTGGCGCCCGGGCTACCGGGCCTTGATGCTGATCCAGGACATACTGATCGCTATCAGCTTCGTCGCCCTCTCCGACGACGACCTGAGACACCAGCTTCTCTTCATCTCACTCATTCCCATCACGACCGGAGCCTTGCGCTACACGTGGTCAGTGGGTATGCTGATAACGCTGGGGGTCGTCGCCGTCTACTGGTTTGTGACAGGTTGGGATGCCGGCTTGGACCTCTCGGACGGGCCCTGGAAGATGCTGTCCACCATGTTTCAGCCGGTCACCAACGGCGGCATCCTCCTGATTGCCGGACTTGCGGTCAGCCAGATCGGGGTGCGCATCAAGCAATCACTGATCGCGGACCGCAGCGAGAAGGAGCGCGCGGCCTCGCTGGAGCTCAACATTGCCCGGGACCGCGCCCGGCTGATCTTCGACTTGGCCAGTACGCTCAGCGCCACGCTCAACTACGAGCGCATCCTTGAGTCAGCGCTTCACATCAGCCATCTGGGCATCCAAGGGCTCTTCAGCGAATCCGCGGAGCTGTCGCAGGTGGGCCTCATCATGCTCTTCGGCATGGACGAGTCTCTCTACATCGCCAAAGCACATGGCCTCTCCTCAGCGGAGGAGGCCATGCGCCTCACCGCTACACGCGGAATCCTGGCCAAGGCCATCCATCAGACCGAGCCCATCGTGACCAACGAGCCCTCGGAAGACCCAGACCTCAGCAAGTTCGCGCGGCTGGCAGAGTGCCAGCAGGCCATCGCCGTGCCACTGCGTGCAGGCTACGAGAGCTATGGCCTCCTCGTGCTGGGCAGCTCGGAGCCCGACCTGTACAATGCCGACTTCCGTGACCTTCTCGGCGCAGTCTGCAACCAGGCTGTTCTGGCGCTGCAGAACGCCCGCCTCTACCAGAACCTGATGGAAGAGAAGGACCGCCTGGTCAACGTCGAGGAGGACGCCCGCAAGAAGCTAGCCAGGAATCTCCACGACGGCCCGACACAGACCATTGCCGCCATCGCCATGCGGCTCAACTACATCCGCCTACTCGTTGCCCAGAATCCCAAGGACGCCCAGGCCGAGATCAAGCAGCTCGAAGAGTTGGCCCGCAAGACGACCAAGGAGATTCGGCAGATGCTCTTCACGCTGCGTCCGCTGATCCTCGAGTCACAGGGCCTGGTGGCAGCGCTGGAGCAGCTGGTGCAGAAGCTGCAGGAGACGGTGCCCTTCGAGATTCGTCTGGAGGCCGACAGAGAAGCAGAGCAGCTGCTGGACAAGGACGCCAAAGGCGCGATCTTCTACATCGTCGACGAAGCCACCAACAACGTGCGCAAACACGCCCACGCGGACTTTCTCGTCATCCGCCTCTTCCAGCGCGGTATGAACGTGGTCGCCGAGGTAGAGGACGACGGCGTCGGCTTCGACGTGGCTGCGATGGAGGCGACCTATGCCAGCCGTGGCAGTCTGGGCATGATGAACCTCCGCGAGCGAGCAACGCTCGTCAAAGGCAAGACCATCATCAATGCAGCACCGGGCAAGGGCACGAAGATCACGGTGACCGTCCCTGCATCCCAGGCCGAGAGCGAGGGTGAGGCGAGCGCAGGGAAAGGCGAGGCCTAGCCGTGGCGGAACTGGGTGCTGGCCGCAGAGACTGGCTGCTGATCTCTGTCGTGTTGGCGACGCTGGCCTCGCTGGTGCAGTGGCTCATTGGGTACTTGGCCGGCGCACACGGCCGCCGCAGAGCAGCGAGCGGACCCTGGCAAGCCTCAGCCCAGCTGCTGGCGAGTTCCTGGCTAGCCACCCCCATACGCCTCGCCTACGGGCTGGGAATCCCCGCGGCCGCTCTCTTCTGGCAGGGGGCGCTGACATCTCGCGGTCTAGGCCTCGGTCCCCTACTCTCCTCGGGCGAGGCCACGGGGACCTCTCGCCTGTCTTCCCTTGGCGACGCGGCGGGATGGACCGTCCTCCTGACCGGCACAACACTGGCCTTGGTCTCGATCGGTACGCGTGCCGCACGCCGCCGACAGACCCGCTCACAACGGAGCCGTCGCAGTCTCGGTCGCGCTGGCCTGGAGGCCCTGTACCACCAGGTCCATTGGGCCTTCTACCGCGAGCCCTTCATCCTCGCCTGGGGTCTGGGATGGGGCTGCTGGGCCGGCGCCGTCGTGGCCGCCATCGAAACGATGATCAGTCCGGTCTTCTGGGAGCGTCTCCACAGCGGAGGGCCCGAACACCGTCAGCGGGCCCTCGTGCGTGCCGCGCTGCTCGTTGCCAGTACCCAGCTCTTCTACCTCACCGAGAGCTTGCCCCTGACGTTGCTGCTGGACATCGTCGTGGGGCTCGTCGCAGTGCGGTGGGACGATTGGACCACGGGATCGGCGCGGCCCGCCCTCTCAATCGGTGACCAGTGAAGCCATCACCACGATGCGGTGGGTGTCGACGCGATAGGGATAGCACGAGATGAGCGTCAGCACGGGCGTGCTGGTCGCGTCCATCACGCTGACCTCAGTCGGTTCCACAATTCGGGTCTGCTCCACCACATAGGTATACGACGTCGACACCGTCTGCACGGTGACTTCGTCGCCGATGGACAACTCCGGCAAGCGACGGAATATCTCTCCATAGATGTCGTTGTGGGCTGAGATCACACTGTTGCCCCGCTCGCCAGGGTTCGCACTGCCCACATGATGGCCCGCACCCTTCTTCAGTGACTCCCAATCATCACCCTCCACGACGGGTGCGTCCACGCCTATCGCCGGCACCAGGATGCGGCGTGCGTGCTCGGGGCCCTGTGTGGGCGCGGGCATCGGCGTGATCTCCGCGACTAGACCTCTCAGGTGGGCAGGCACTGGAGCCGGCTTTGACCCCTGATTGGAGTCGGGCGGCGTGTGACCGCTCGGCAGGACGAAGGCTTTGATCACCGGCGTTGGGGTCACGGTCGGCACCACCTGCACGATCCGGCTCTCCTCGTTGATCTGCCGGACCGTGATAGACATCCGAGCCACAATGAAGAGCAGGCCCACGATCGCGAGTATCTCGACGAACAGCAGGAACTGGTCACGGACCCACCGCCACTTGACCGGGCGGGCTCTCCGAACCCGAGGGGGGGCAGATCGCATCGTCGCGCTGAGCGGATGATCCGGGACCGTCGAAGCGTCACCTTCGCGCACCGGATCGCCGACCGCCCGTGAACCCGCCACGGGCGCGGGTCCCGTGACGACGGCCTCAGTGGCCAGCGGATCGCGTGCATCCGGAACGTTGCCCAGCCGGCGCAGTCGCTCCTCGCGGCGGCGCAGACGCAGCACGGCCTCCAGTTCCTGGACGCTCAGCTCATCGACATAGCGATGATCTCTCACTTCTCACCCACCGCGAAGACCTCGCGTTCGAAGAACCAGCTGAACGGAGGCAGCTCGAAGAGTACCCAGCGGGCAATGCGGAAGGCGGGATTCTCCCGCCTGTGCTGCGGCGGCGTGCTCAACCACGATCTTACGGATCGGAACCTGTGCGAGGTGAGACCCCGCCAGAGGCTGAGCGCGCTTTGCTCGTTCACGTGGACGTGTAGGTTCTCCGGGATGATCTCGCGCGGATTCCGCGGATAGCGGTCTCCCTGTCCCATCAAGACCCGCACTGCCCGAACCAGTGGGTAGGCATATCGGTCATACCAGCGGTTGGGCGCCGTGTGGACCACAATGCGCCCACCGGGCTTGAGCACGCGGTGGGCCTCACCGTATGCAACCGACAGCTCGTCCGGGTACAGATGCTCGACGATGTCCAGCATCAGCACGCGGTCCAGGCTATCGGTGGCGAAGGGCAGGTAGAGCGCCGATGCCTGGTACACGCCGATGGGACCGGCTGCGCCCTCGATCCCGTCGGCCACCTTCCTGGACAGGCGCACGGCGACCGATGCATAGTCGATGCCGTACGCTCGTGCTCCCATGGCCGCCGTGCTCCGGAGTATCTCGCCCCGCCCACACCCGATGTCCAGGACCGACATCCCTGGGGCCACCCCCGCGACGGCCAGCGCCTGAGCCAGACGGCTGGATAGGTAGGCGCCCTCGCCGGACTGGAACTCCGCGTACCCTTCACAGACGGTGAGGAAGTACGACTCATCGTAGAGGTCCGATGGAACCGCCCCCGAGGACCGCGGAGCCGGCGAAGCGCCCACTGCGGCGGGTTGGTTGATGGCGGCAGGCAGGTTCGCGGGAGGTGAGTTAGTAGGCATTGGGTGACTTGAAGATCTGTAACACGGTCCGCAGGATGATCTTGACATCGAGCAGCAACGACCAGTTCTCGCAATACCACAGGTCGTACTTGGTCCGCTCGATGATGGAGGTGTCGCCCCGGTAGCCGTTGACCTGTGCCCAGCCGGCCATCCCGGCCTTCTCTCGATGCCGCTCCATATACCGGGGGATACTGCGGCGGAACTGCTCCACGTAGACGGGACGTTCGGGCCTTGGCCCTACCAAGCTCATATCGCCGATCAACACGTTGATGAACTGAGGCAGTTCATCCAAGTTCGTCTTGCGCAAGAACGAGCCTATCTTGGTTCGCCGCGGATCGTCCTCCGTGGTCCATCCGGGGCCGTGCTTCTCGGCGTCAGCCCGCATGGACCGGAACTTGATGATGGGAAAGGGTTGTGCATCCAGGCCCATGCGCTCCTGCACGTAGAAGACCGGTCCCGGTGACTCGAGCTTGATCAGAGCCGCGATCAACATCATCAGCGGCGAGATGAGGATCAAGCCCACCATCGCACCCAGCATATCCATGCCGCGCTTTGCGGTCCTTCGCCACCCGCTCAGCGCCACGTCGTGCACCGTGAGGATGGGCAATCCACCCATCTCGCTGATACTCACGGCCCCCGCCATGATCTGGAACAGGTCGGGGTAGACTCGGATCGTGACGCGCCCTCGCTCGCATTGCGAGATCAGCCACATCACGTCGCTGTGTGACGTATCATCGGGGAGCGCGATGATGACCTCGTCGGCAGCGCGGTCGTCGATGATCGCGCTCAGGTCACGTGCCGAGCCGACAAGGGGCACGCCCAGCAGATCGCCCTCGGCCTCATCGGACGTCGGACCGTCTGCCGTCGGACCACGGGCGTCCGCGACGCCGGCCTCCATCTCCACGACACCGACCGCATCGTAGCCCAGCTCAGGTGTCCACAGGATCTTCTGCAAGATCATGCGAGCGATTTCGCCGACGCCCACGATCAGCACGCGCCGGCGCCCCCACCCGCGTCTGACGAGGCGGCGGCGCAGCCAATCATTCAGCAGGCGGCCCAGTGCGACAAGCAGGATGGAGAGCAACCAGGCATAGAGCACCATCACGCGGGAGTAGTCCTGCCCCACGACGAAGTTGCGCAGGGTGAGCGAGTCCACAGCGACGCCCATCAGCGTGCCCACCGTCGTCCCAACGAGGATGACCGACAGCTCATCGACGCGCGACGCACGTTGGAGCGAATAGAGGTCTGCAAAAAAGTAGACACCCACCAGCGAGGCGACGTGGATCAACGTCATGGGCACGTAGGCACCGATGGCCACCATGCCCTGGGCAGCATCGGGGAGCGGAATCAACACACGCAACAGGTAGGCCAGCACGAAGGCCAGCGTCGCCATCATTGCGTCGGTTAGGACAGTCAGGAGGACGAAAAGGCGTGTCGCCTCCTCGGCCTTCACGACGCGAGCTGTATCCGCCATTCCATCAGCCTTGTCTGTAGTCGCACCACCCCCAGGATCAATGCGTGCAGCGCCCGTGGCGTCTCCCCAGCATAGTGCTTGCGGTAGAAGATCTCCATCGAACGCCAGAACTCTACCCGCGCCCTGGGGTTCTGTCGGCTCGACGCCCGCTTGACGTGTAGCACGGTGACCTCAGGGTAGTAGACGACGCGCCAGCCGGCCTGCTTGATCCGGTAGGCCCAATCGAGGTCCTCGCCGTACATGAAGAAGCTGTCATCCAGCAGCCCAGCATCGCGGATGGCCTTGCACCGCACCATCATGAAGGCACCCACCACGGAGTCTACATCTGCCGCCTCGTCCTCGGCCAAGAAGGTCAGGTTGTAGCGCCCGAACCGGCGGCTCCTGGGAAAGAGCCGCGAGAGCCCGGTCATTCGGTAGAACGAGACCTCGGGGGACGGGAATGATCGGCGGCAGGCCAAATCGAGCGAACCGTCGGGGCGTACCAGCCGGGGGCCCACCACACCGACGTCTGCGTGAGCGTCCGCATACCTCACCACGGTCGCCAGACCGTCCACCGGCACTTCAGTATCAGGGTTCAGGAGAAGAGCGTATCGAGGGATTCGTGCCGCAGATGCATCACCGAAGCCCAAGAGGGCTAGGCCCTGGTTGTTTGCGGCGGGGTACCCCACGTTCTCGGAGTTGGCAATCAGCGACACCTGAGGGAACTCGTCGGCCACCATCGCCGCACTCCCATCGGTGGAGTCGTTGTCCACCACGCAGACGAGCAGACTGACGTCTCGGCTCGCGAGGACCGTTCGCAGACACCGTCTCAGAAGCTCGCGCGTGTTGTAGGCAACGATGACGACACCGACGTCGACGCTCTCCATGCCGCCATTCTAACACGCCCCCCATGCCCGACAAGAAGCCGCGGGTTGACAGCAACCGCGGCGACCCTACAATGTCTCCATCACCCACGGCGCCCTCTCCGGGCAGCCACATAAGGAGGCACCACCCATGGTCGAGGCTACGGCCGCCGACACACCCATCAACTGGGAGCAGATGCTCGCCGCACGGTCTGCGGGTATGAAGAGCTCGGCAATCCGAGAGCTGCTGAAGCTCACCCAACAGCCGGACGTCATCTCGTTCGCAGGCGGCCTGCCCGCCCCGGAGCTGTTCCCCGTACGCGAGATCGAGGAGGCCTGCAGCCATCTGCTGCGGCACCAGGCGAGCAAGGCCCTGCAGTACAGCACCACCGAGGGGCATCCACCGTTGCGGCAGTACCTCGCCGAGACGCTGTCCGAGAGGGGCACCCAGTATGGACCCGACGACATCCTGGTCACGACGGGGTCACAGCAGGCGCTCGACCTGATCGGTCGAGTCTTCCTCGACCCAGGCGACGCGGTGATCACGGCCAACCCCACCTACCTCGGCGCGATCCAGGCGTGGCGGGCCTACGAAGCGACCTTCGCGACGGTACCCCTTGACGACGACGGTATGGTCGTGGAGGCTGTGGCCGATGTGGCGAGCAGCCGGCAGGTCAAGTTTCTCTACGTCCTACCCAACTTCCACAACCCCGCGGGGACGACACTGACCCTGGACCGGCGGCACCGGCTCGTCGAGATTGCGAGAGAGCACAACCTGATCATCGTGGAGGACGATCCCTACGGTGCCCTGCGCTACGAGGCCGAGGACTTGGCCCCCATCGCGGCACTTGCGCCCGAGCGGACGATCTACCTGGGCACGTTCTCGAAGACCCTGACCCCCGGCCTGCGCATCGGTTGGGTGATGGCGCCGCCTGCCATCCGCCACCGCCTGGTCCAGGCCAAGCAGGGCGCGGACTTGCATAGCAGCACGTTCGACCAGATGATCGCCAACGACATCGCCCAGCGCGGCATACTCAAGACCCACGTGCGCAAGCTCCGCCAGGTCTACGGCGAACGTATGCACACGATGCTCGATGCGATGAGTGAGTTCTGGCCTCAAGAGTGCAGCTGGACCCAGCCCCAGGGCGGGCTGTTTCTGTGGGCCCGCACGCCGGAGTCGGTCAACGCCGTTGACCTGCTGTCCGAGGCGCTCAAGCGCAAGGTGGCCTTTGTCCCGGGTGTGAACTTCTATCCCCACGAGGACGGCGGCCACAACACGATGCGCCTCAACTTCTCCAACGCCAAGCCCGACATGATCGTCGAGGGTGTCCGGCGCCTGGGGCAGACCATCAAGGAGTCGTTGGTCTAGACTGTGGGAGATGAGTGACCCAGGTCACTCATCATTCGTCAGACCGACCAGGAAGTCGCTGACTGGACCGGCGTCGTCCAGCTCAAAGGTGGGGCACGCCGGCGCGACTCCCGGCACATCGGTCACCGTCGCCAGGCGTCTTTGCAGCCCTCGGAGGGGCTCCGGCGAGCACGCCGATCGCACGACCTCGATCTTGTCAACGGGGGCTCGCTTGAACCCCTCTAGCAGGACGATGTCGACATCGCCGACGCCCGCGAGCACGGTGGACAGTGGCGGCTCTGCTGCCACCCGTCGCGAGTGCACCACGCGGTCCGGGGCCACCAGCAGCACCTGGTCGGCGCGTGCATCCCAGTAGCGGCGCGTGTCGGTGCCGGCGATGTCCGTCTCAACCCCGCTGTGAGAGGTATGCTTGACGACGGCCACACGCAGGCCACGCGATCGCAGCTCCGCCACCACCTTGAGCAGCAGCGTGGTCTTGCCGCAGCCCGAGCGCCCCACAAACGCCACCACGGCCGGGCCGCTCCGCCCACACAGAGGATCTGACATCACGCGGCGCCGGTCGTCGCACGACCACTGAGGTGAGCCAGTACCCGAGAGGCGACCTGGTCAGGGTCCAGGTGGGTGGTGTCGACATAGAGGTCACAGTGCCGGCGTGCATGCGCAAGACGCACCTCGCGCTCCTCGGTCCACCAGGATGACGGGCTGGCCAGTCCCTCGCGCTTGGCGGCCGCCCGCTGCGTGACATCGAGATAGACCAGGACGTCGGGATTGGTGATGCGCTGCCACATCGTGGGCACCACTGAGTGCTCCTGACGTATCTCACGCACCTCATACCCCGCGGCACGCAGGTGCTGCGCGAGCGTTGACTTTCCAGCCGAGCACGGCCCCACGAGGCCAATCAGGGGACGCCGTGAACGGGGACACCGATCGGTCTGCACGCTTCCCCCTCCCACATGGCCGGCGCCAAGGCCGATCTGCGGCGTGCCTAGCGATCCGGTACAGGCATCTCGACCGTCATGTGTCGAGGCCCGTCCGCCTCACCGGACTGCACGTGCAGCGCGATCACGCTGGTATCGTCGCTTGCGCGCCCATCGTCCAGTGCCACCGCCAGCTCCAGTAGGCCATTTGCCACGGCTTGGGGCGAAGGGTCGGTCTGCCAGATATCCTCCACGGCTTCGGGGATGTACAGCCCGTCGCCGCCGGACCTGCTGCCCGCGTGGAGTAGTCCATCGGTGCAGGCCACCGCTAGGAGCCCTGGCTCCAGAAGGAGTTGCTCTACGAGGGGGCGCGTGTGGCGATAGAAGCCCAGCGCCGGCGCGGCCTCGTCCAGCTCTAGCACCTCGCCGCCGGGCCGCCGCACGAATACCTCAGCGTTGCCGCACCGGGTCACCAGCAAACGCCGGCTGTCCAGCTCCACAGACAGAATCACCAGAGACGCCGACACCTTGCCGCGGCGCTGCGTGTACAGCATGTCGTTCGCGGCTCGCGCCACAGCGCCGTCGCGGACTCCCTCTGCCAGGTCCGAGATGACCTTGCGGACCACCTGGAGGCTTAGCGACTTGGCACCCGGCCCCGAGCTCTGTCCGTCCACCAGGACGAACGAAAGCCCACCGTGGGGGCGCTCGACCATCTCCAGGGTGTCCCCACTCTGACGCGAAGCCCACTTATTGACCTTGCTCGCAGCCACCGAAATGTGCATGCGTGGCCTCCCAGTTCACTGCGTCGGCGCTCGCCGACACGCTCAACCGCGCTAGTCTGCCTCCGGCTCACCGTCGGCGAGCTCGTCGGACGTCTCGGCGCGCTTTCCGTTGATGGCGCTCGGCAGGATACTGATCTCCACACCGTCAGCGATCGTGAGTCGCGCTAGGTTTTCATCCCAGTCGATATACGTGATCTCGCCCATCAAGCCGCCGATGGTGATCACGCCGTCACCCACAGCAAGCTCCCGCTCTCGCTGCTTGGTGCGCCGCCGGTTCATGTACTGCGGCAGGAACATGAAGACGACCATCATCACAATCAACACGCCCCAGAACAGCAGTCCCCCACTATCGCCCATTCGCCTCTCCTCCTTCAACTCAGGTTGTCCGGCGCATTATACCGCCTGGCTCGCGTTGCGCCACCGGTCACGTGGTGTAGAATGTCGTCCAAGCTCCAACAAACCCGGAGGACACACGACTGCACACCCACCCCGCCGACCAGACTGCGCTGACAGCGCAGCGCTTGGAGCTGCTCCAGCGCGCAGCGCTGTCGTTTGGCGCCAGTCTGGACTTGGGCGAAGTCCTGCGTAGCGTGCTGCGAGAGGCTCAGGCCGTGCTCTCAGCCGGCAGCTGGGCAGTCTGGCTGCTGGACGCGACCGGCTCAACCCTCACCTGCTGGCGGGCAAGCGCACCCGTCAGCGAGGGTCTCGAGGGCTACCAGGTCTCCGTCAACCGTGGCGTGGTCGGCCTGTCGGTCCGAGAGGGCAGGATGATCTACAGTCCGGACCTGGTGAACGATCGGCGGTACGACCGCGTCATCGGCGCGCAGGCAGAGGTTGCCCCCGCGTGCCTGGTCTGCAGTCCCCTCATCACCACCTCCCCGGCAGCAGGGACTGCGATCACAATCGGTGCGGTCTCGGTTGCCGGCGACACAGTCGATGCCTTTGGCGCCGCTGACCTCGCCGTGATCAGTGCGATCACGGCGTCGGCTGCGACGGCCCTCCACAACGCGCGCCTCTACGACCAGGCCCAGAGCGAGATCGACAGACGGCTGCAGGTCGAACAGGCGCTGCGCCAGAGCGAGAGCCACCACCGAACCCTGGTCGAGACGTCGCCTGACGCCATCCTGCTCCTCTCACGCGACGGCAAGGTACTGATGTGCAACCGCCGCACCGCTGAGCTCTTCGGATACCGCCACAGCGCTGACCTGCTGGGTACATCGGCCTTCAACCTACTCTCACCGGAAGCTCAAGACGCGGCCGCCGCCGGTTACGCGGCCATCGTCCAGGGAGAAGCGGTGCGCGACCAGGAGGTCTGGATGCAGCGGACCGATGGGTCCAGCTTCATCGGCGAGCTCAGTGCCGTCCAGACCGCTGACACCCTGGGTAGGCCCGAGGGCGTAGTCCTCCTCGTGCGGGACGTCACGGCCCGGAGAGAGGCGCGGGAGGCGGCCAGGCGGCACAGTCAGGAGCTCGAGGTGCTCAACGACCTCGCGGAACGTATCGGACAGTCTTACGACCTTCAGGACCTGCTGGAGAGCGCGCTGGACGTCGCCCTGGAGACATTGAGCTCGGACACGGGCAGGATCTTGCTGTTCAGCAGAGATCACGGATCGCACGGCGGCATCGAACTCGAAGCACACCGGGGGCAGTGCGTTGATCCCGTCGCGCGCGACCGCAAGCGCGATTCCCTGAAGGCGCCCCTATCGCGTGTCTGTGGCGGGCGCGAGGCAAGGCGTCTGGACGCCGCCGCGCTGGTGGAATTGGGCGCCGTCCCCCCCATCGCTTGCGAGGTCGCCTGCATGCCGCTGGTGCTGCAGGACCGCCTGATGGGCGCCGTGATGATCGCCGGCGTGCGGGAAAGCGTACCCCACGAGATTCCGGACCGCCAGCTAAGGCTCCTGGCAGCCATCGGCCGCCAACTCAGCGTCGCCGTTGACCGTGCTCGCTTGGCCCGCGACGCCGCCGATGCCGACATGCTGCGCCGGCTCGACCAACTGCGTAGCGAGCTCATCGCCAGCTTCTCGCACGACCTGCGCAGCCCACTCGGGGTGATCCTGATGACCTGCTCCACCCTCCTGCGTGAGGACATCGAGCTGGACGCGGCGACGCAGCGTGAGTTTCTCAGCGACATCACGGACCAGGTCGACCACCTGACACGTCTCGTGGACGGCATCTTGGATCTCGGCAGGATGGAGGCCGGGGAGCTAAGGCTCGACCGCATCGCCCTGGACCTGCGCACGCTGCTAACGCGCCAGCATAGCGAGGCTCAGACGAGATTCCCCAACCATCGCATCGGCCTGGACGTGCCCGTGCACCCGGTCATGGTCCTTGCAGACTCGCCGCGACTGGACCAGGTCCTCCACAATCTGCTGGACAACGCGGCCAAGTACAGTCCCGCGGGCGGGTCCATCGACATCGCCCTGCACCGAGGGGACCACCGGGCGTTGGTCACGATCTCCGACACGGGCATCGGCATCGCGCCTAGCCAGCTAGACCTCATCTTCGAGCGCTTCTACAGGGTCAGGACCGACGAAACTCACCGTATCTCCGGCACCGGACTGGGGTTGACCACGTGTCGGGGCATCGTGGAGGCTCACGGTGGCAACATCTGGGCCGACAGCGACGGCAACCACGGGAGCACATTCTCCTTCACTCTCCCCCTCGCTCCCGGTCTCAACGAAGACTGAAATCCGTATGGGAGGCAGACAGTTGGCAGGCATTGCCCGCATATTGGTTGTCGATGACGATCCCCGGTATCTGCGCCTGATCCGGGTCAACCTGGAAGCGAGTGGCTACGAGGTGATCGCAGCCGCCAACGGTACGCGCGCCGTCGAGCTGGCAGCGTCCGAGGCGCCAGACCTGGTGTTGTTGGACATTATGATGCCCGACAAGGACGGTTACCAGGCGTGCCGCGAAATCCGCGCCTTCTCGGTCGTCCCCATCGTGATGCTCACGGCCCTGGGGCAGACCGAGGATGTCGTCCGCGGCCTCGATGCCGGCGCCGACGACTACATCGCCAAACCATTCAGCGCGCAGGAGCTTCTGGCTCGCATGCGGGCCCGCCTGCGCCGCACACCCGACGGTCCCTTGGAGACCGGAAGTGTCCACAGGGTCGGCGATGTGGAGCTGGATTTGGCCCGCCAGAGGCTCTTCGTCCGCGGCGCCGAGGTCAAGTTGACGCCGACCGAGTACAGGCTGCTCTCAGAACTGATGACCCACGCGGGTCGTGTTCTGGTGCCGAGTCATCTCCTCGAGCGGGTGTGGGGATCGGCGGAAAACGAGCCACAGCTACTCTGGCAGGCTGTTCACAGGCTCCGGCGCAAGATCGAGCTGGACCCTGCCGAGCCAACCCATATCCACACCCGTCCTGGAATCGGCTACATCTTCCTTGCTGGGGTGCCTGACGATGCCTGATCCCGTGCTGGTCGCAGAGGCCAAAGTCGCGGTGCCGCCCCATTTCGCACGGACGTGGTTCCTCGAGCTACAGCGGCATCCCGAGCGGTACGTCTTCGACAGCCATGAGGGATTCGTCTTCACAGCGGGGGAGTTCGGGACGCCGGGTGCACGCTTCCAAACCCGCGAGCGGTTCGCCGGCGCGGTGAGAGTGACGCTCAAGTTCGAGCTCGTCGGCGTGAGCCGGAACCGCTTCACATTCGCCGTGCTGGCACCCGTGCGCGGCTACTGGGGCTACTTCGAGCTGGTCCCGATCGACGCCGGCGCCACGCGACTGTGCCTGGCTGTGGGCAGCGACGCGCGGGCGAGGAGGGCGGTGCTCAGCTCGTCTCCCGTGCGCGGCGCGGTGCAAGCTCAGATCCAAAGGGAGATCGACCATGTCGCGGCATCGATGATGTCGCTCTATGCGAGTGCGGAGGCGTAAATGGGATTTCTAAAGAAGATAGCGGGGGCCATCTTCGGCTCGTCTGACGGCGAGACCCGCGACCCCGATGGCATCTACCTGTATATCAAGTGCGCGCGCTGTGGATCGCCGGTGCGCGTTCGGGCCGACAGGCGCCACGACCTGCAGCGAGACTACGACACGGGCGAGTACGTACTCCACAAGGAGGTAATGGACGGCTCGTGCTTCACGCTCATACGGACGATGACCCGCTTTGACGGTGCCTACCGGGTTCTGGAGCAGGAGATCGAGGGCGGGGAGTTCCTCACGTGGGAGCAGTACAGGACGCTGACCCAGCCCCGGGACTGATCGCGGCGTTCACGCCCCGTCACGTCATGGCCGGTCTGGACACGCGGGCCCATTTGACTGCGCCCGCGCTGCCCCCGGAACTAGGTCCCCCGATGTTCCCCAGCCTGCGCCGCCACACGTCGCATCTCCTGTCGCAAGCGAGGCGTGATCTGGCGGTCGTAGATCACAATCAGCTTGGCGGCTGGGTCGACAACGGTCGTGTAGTCGAGGTGTACGTCGTCACCTTGGGCCAGAGCGACGATATGGATGTTCTCCGCGTGCAGGTTGCCCAGACGGCACCCAACGAGCTCGGGGTACTCCTTGGCCTCGATCTCCTCGAGGCCGAATCGACCCTCGCTGGGCGACATCTGCACCAGCGCAGCGACCGCGGGCTTCAGCAGACTTAGGGCGGTGAAGGCCGCGGCCATGTGGGAGGTCTGCAGTGGCGTCACGCCCAGCGACGAGACCAGGGGCATCAACTCCGGCTGGAAGACCCGCGCATAGGCTCGCTCGACGCCCTTCTGCTTTGCATAGAGGGCAGCCATGATATTGGCCTCATCCTCACGCGAGCTGGCGATGAAGGCCACGCACCGGGCGAGATCAAGGCCATCGAGGATCACCGTATCAGTGATCCGACCGTGCACGGCGACGACGTTGGGCTCAAGGCTCGCTTCGGTCGCTTGGTCGTGGTCAGGTAGGACGAAAAAGACCTTGCCGGTGACATTAGTCGCCAGGCTGCGGAGCACGGCCCACGAAAAGCTACTGTGTCCCGCCACGATGACGTTCCCCTTCAGTGCCATGTCTCCTCCTATTCCCGTAGACCGCGCAGCATCGACAGCAGGGGCAGTATCTCCACCCGGCCCAAGAGCATATGCACAATCAGCAGCGACTTGAGCCCCCAGGGAAGCCCGAAATAGGTCGCCTCCGGCATCCCGTTCAGACCCACGTTGCCCTGAGCAGAAAAGACCACAAAGAGCGCATCCAGCGGGGTGTGCCCGGCCAGCATGAAGACCAGGGCGCCCGCGACGCCGAACACCAGGTACAGGATCACGTAGCCCGTCACGGCGGCGGCAGCGGACTCGGAGATGATGCGCCCACCCAAGCGGATCGGCACCACCGCCGTGGCCGGCAAGAAGGGGCGACGCGCCTCTCGCCCCACGACTTTGCCCACCACGATCAGGCGCCAGAGCTTGAGGGCGCCCGTCGTCGATCCGTAGACGGCGCCGCTGACCATCAGCAACAGTACAATGAACTGCACGCTGGGCGGGACGGCGCTCAGAGGCATCGTGGTGCCGGCGCCACACGTCGTGATCGCTGTCACGACATAGAAGGCGCTGGGCAGCAGGGATCGCGCGGGCCCCTCGCCCGCGGCAGCAAACCCGACAACGGCCAGCAGCCACGCCCCCGCGATCACCGCGAAGAGCACGCGGACCTCGGGTACGCCGATGAAGCCCCTCACATCACCCCTCAGGAGCATCCTGTGTGCCGAGAAGCTGATTCCCCCCGCCAGCATCAGTACCATCGCTACCACCGATGGCAGCGCGCCATAGAGGCCAACACCGACTGAGTTGGTGGAGAATCCGCCGGTCGAGAGGGACGTCACCGCGTGCGCCAACGCGTCGAGCGGAGGCAGCCCTGTGAGCCACAGCGCGGTCGCGCCGATCAGCGTGTAGAGGACATAGATGCGCACAACAACGCTGCCGATCCGCCACGGGCTGGTAGCGAAAGTCTCTGGCCGGCCCTCAGCATCAAACAAGCTGCGCGCGACACGCGGCGGGGCTGCCCTCAGCAGCAACATGAACATGGCGATGCCCAGCCCGCTGAACCACTGGATCAGGATACGGAAGACCCCCAGCGAGGCCGGCAGGACAGCCGGGTCACTGATCATCGTCAGTCCCGTGTCCGTCCAGGCAGAGACGCCTTCGAAGACTGCGTCCATGACGGGCACGCCGCCCACCGCAAAGGGCAGGCTGGACACGGCCGAGAAGATCGGCCAAGCGAGTGCGAGAGCTAGCGTGGCGTGCCAGTTGCCGGCGGCACCCGTATCGTCCCGAGCGCCACCATAGGTCCGACGGACCCACAGGGCGGCCAACAGAAGGGTCACGGCAGCGCCGCCGAAGGTGAGTGCGAGCTCTACTTCAGAGCTGAAGACCGCGACCAGCGTGGGCACCAGCAGTGACAGTGCGAAGACCCTCACCACAGCGACAAGCGTGCGCAGGACCGCAGCCCCGGGGCCAAATCCGTCACTTCGGTGCCGCACGATTGTCGCTGTCAAGGGATCAGGGACCGAGTCAATCGAGCTCGATCAAGTACCAGGTCGCGGTCGCACCGGTCTCCACGTATGCGCCGATCCGCTCCCGTAGGTTCGCCAGTAGCAGGTCATCGTCCACCAGGTAGTCGTCGCCGACCACCACAGCCGGCGCCCGCCCAAGACGGTCCTCAGCCACACCGAGGCGCTCAGCCAGTGCCGCAGCCAGATCGCCGTTGTCCTGCAGCTGTCGCTCCTCGAACACCAACTGCGGGTAGACCCCCTGGAGATAGGCAAGGTCGTAGCGCGTGCGCTCGCACGTGTCCGTGCAGGCTGCGTCGCTCAAGTAGAGCGCGAAGATCGGCGCACCGGTGGCGCAGACCGCGCTGGCCTCGTCGTCCACGCAGCTCTCCAGCTCCTCACCCGTCGCGGCAAACGGACTCCCAACGTCGGGGTCTTGCACGGGCTCAGCAGCGATACTCTGCAGGACATCGCCTGCGGGCCAGCCGTTCCCACCCGCGCCGAAAACGCACTTGAGGTGCTCCAGAAAACCTGAACGGATCGCACTCTCGCCCACAAAAGCCACATCCTCAACTACGACCGTAGGCACGTCCCAGCGTCCCGCCTCTCCCACAATCAACGCCTCCGTGGCCACGAACGCCTCGTAGCCGTCCGGCTCGCCGATGGGCACCACCTTCAACTCCAGCGCGGCCCCACACCGGTCCTGCAACGGCGCCAGAAGCCCGGATCTCAGGTCCGAACACACGGCACAGTCATCGGCTGAGAAAAGCACCACGCGTGCCACCACATCCTCGGGCACGTCGAGATCGCCGACACCTGTCTCCCCGCCCCCACACCCCGACAGGACCATCGCCACCAGTACAACCAGCAGCCATGCCAAACGACCAGGAAGACTCGCCATCGCCACCACCTGTCATCGCCCGTACACGAAACGTCGCTCCAGCAGCCCACGGACCGGGCCGGTGAAGCGCCGATGAGATACCAAGAGCATTATACCCATGGCCACG
>Ga0180436_10000850_pt1 | contig 30559 bp, 23 predicted proteins | sample SS_ome_2_FD_132434 | JGI IMG/M metagenome (GOLD analysis project Ga0180436, IMG submission 132434) | Hypersaline lake sediment archaeal communities from the Salton Sea, California, USA - SS_3_S_2 metaG | ecosystem: Environmental > Aquatic > Non-marine Saline and Alkaline > Hypersaline >... | reverse complement strand
ATTCCCCTCGTTGGTGTCCACGCGGATCGTGTCGCCGACGTTGACGAACATGGGGACCTGCACCTCGAGGCCGGTCTCGCAGACGATCTGCTTCGTGGCGCCCGTCGCGGTGTCACCGATGACGGCGGCTTCCGACTCTACGACTTCGAGCTCAACTGTCAGGCTCGTCTCGACCCCCAGCACCTCGCGCTCGTAGATCGTGAGTGCGACCTCCATACCGTCCTTCAGGAACCCAACCTTGTTGCCCAGCAGACTGCCACGCACCCGGCTCTGATCATAGGTCTCGGAGTCCATGAAGTAGTAGTACTCGCCATCGGTGTAGAGGTACTGTGCAGTGGTCCGCTCCACGTCGGCATCCTCAAACCGGTGTCCGTCGAGGAAGTTCTTCGGTATGATTGAACCGCTGCGCATGTTGCGTATCTTGGTCCTGATGATCGCGTTGCCGCGTCCTGGCTTGTAGTGTTGATACTCCAGGACTTCGTACAGCACGCCATCGAGGAGAAACGTTGTTCCTTTGCGCAGTTCGTTCGCGTTGATCATCCAGCCCCCTTGCTCTGTGTGGTGGTCATTATACGGTCAGAGGCGCTCGCGTCAAGCCGGGAAGTCGCTAAAATGTGTGGACCAAACTGACGCTTGATGCAAGTCAGTTTTGTGTGTATAATCTAGATGGATTCCTTTGGAAAGGAGCTTCCCGATGCGCCGCAGACCTCTGATCCTACTCTTGGTTAGTCTGATGATGCTTTCGGCCACTTTCACAGGGTGTCGCCGCAACTCGGCCGCACCTCCACTTGAGGAGTTGACCGCTGAGGAAGAGGCGGCGGCTGCCATGGAGGAAGCGCAGGCGAACACTGAAGGGGCAGGAACTGGTGAGAGCCCAGTTGCCACGCCAGTGCCGACAGTTGAGGCTTCACCGACCCCTGTTCCTACCGTGGCTGCCGAGCCCACGCCCGTGCCCACGGCCACGACCGCTCCGGTGGAGCAGGAGACCGAGGCCCCCACGGCGGAACCGACCGAGTCTGCGACCGAGACTGAGATGACCGAGGGAACGACTCATGTTGTGCAGGCCGGTGAGAATCTCTTCCGCATTTCGCTTCGCTACGGACTGACGACGGCGGAGATGGCCGCTGCGAACAACATCACCAACCCCGCACTGATCTACGTGGGCCAGACGCTGGCAGTCCCGGCCGGTGCCCAGGCGCCGACGGCCCCGCCCGCCACGGGCAGTTGTTCGGCCACGTACGTCGTGCAGCCTGGCGACAATCTGTTCCGGATTGCCCTGCGCTATAACTACAGCCAGTTCTATCTGGCCCAGTACAACGGCATCACCAATCCCTCTGTGGTCTACGTGGGACAGCAGATCTGCATCCCGTAGGGGGGACTCTGTCACCTCGGATACTTCGTATCTCGAGCACTTCGAACCAGCGAGTACGGCGGGCGATTGCGCTTCAGCGCAACGCCCGCCGTCGCGGTGTTGAGGGTTTGATGGTCGCAGACGGCCTGCGTCTGGTCAACGAGGCTGTTCGAGCAGCAGCGTCACCGGTGGCGGTCTTTCTCTCTACGACCTTTCTGTCCCGACATCCTGGGGCCGAATCCCTGGTGGCGGGTCTCGATGAGGCCACGGCAGTGATGGAGGTCCCGGACTCCGTCATGCGCGAGATGAGCGAAACCGTCACACCCCAGGGCGTGGTGGCGGTTGTGCCTATTCCATCACTGACGGCCCGGGAGCAAGACCGGCTGATCCTCATCCCGGACGGTGTCCGCGACCCTGGCAACCTGGGCACGATGCTCCGAACCGCGTGGGCAGCTGGGGTCACCGAGGTGTTGATACCGCCTGGTACGGTGGATCATACTGCGCCAAAGGTTGTGCGCGCGGCCATGGGAGCCCACTTCCGACTGCCCGTGCGTCGGTTGACCTGGGAGGAGCTCTGGCAGGGGGTAGGCGGCGCGCGCGTACTTCTGGCCGACGCCGGGGCTGACGTTGTCTACGACCAGATGGACTGGGGCGGCGACGTTGCCCTTATCGTGGGAGGAGAGGCCTCCGGAGCCGGGGAGCAGTCACGCCGTCGTGCTGATCCCGTCCGCATTCCGATGGCGGAGGGGGTTGAGTCGCTCAATGCCGCCGTTGCGGCGGCCGTGCTTCTGTTTGAGGCGGGTCGGTTTCGTGCAGGGCTGCAGTCAAAGGACATGGGCTAGCTGGGAGGCTTGTCCGGCTTTGCCAGGGCTGCGGCGAGGATGTCGGCATGGTCAAACGCGAGCGGCGGCAGACGGTCGGTCGGCCACCAGCGGGCATCCGCGGCATCATCGTCTCCGACTGGCTGGTCTCCGATCCTGAGCCAGGCCACAAACGCCACCGTGACAACCCCGCCGCGTGGGTCGCGCCCCGGATTCCCATAGGCTCCGATCTGCACCAGGTTGTCGGCGACCAGATGGGTTTCCTCGCGCAGCTCTCGGATTGCCGCCTCCCGCGGCGACTCTCCGGGCTCGACGAATCCCCCCGGCAGTGCCCACTGCCCGGCGTGGGGTGGGTGTGCTCTCTGTATCAGCAAGACCTCGGTGGCCGTGTCAGACTGGCTGATAGAGGGGCGCAGAGCGACGACATCTGCCGTCAGTGCTGGGCGCGGATAGTCGTAGTGGTAGCGTGCCGTCACCTGATCCCCCTGTGCCCGTGTATCGGCTACTCCTGAGCGATCTCCGGCTCCCCCGAGTCCCCGTCTGTATCGCTTGCCGCGATTGCTGCCATCTGATCGTTGAGCTCTGCGATCAGGGTCCTGACGGCCGTCAATGACAGGGTGGTCAGGAAGCCCGGAAGCACAAGGAGTAGGATGGGCAACGCCACGGAGAGCGCCGTGGCCAGGAGCGCGACCAGGAGGAATCCTGCGGTTTGGAGAGGTTTCAGGATCGCGAGGAACAGGCTATTGCGATAGATCATCTTTAGCTTTGGTTCCTCCAGCTCCACAAGGAAGGACTGGGCATAGAAGACCACGGCGAGCCACAGGACCCCCAACACGATGAACAGGGGGGTCGTCCACGCGGCCACGCTTGCTGGGAAGGGGGAGATCTCCGGCGTGTTGTAGAAGTAGAGGTTGGCCCCGACCAGCGCGAAACCGAAGACCGTGATGAAGAACAGAAGCAGACTCCGAGCCCCGAATTCCTTCACGTTGTCCCAGAGCAATCGCCAGTTGACGCCCTTGCCGCGTACTGCCCGCTGCCCGATGGCGTAGATGCCTGCAAGGGCAAAGGGGCCGGGGATGATGAGCAACCAGGAGACCAGATGGATCAGCCCTCCGAGGAAGTGGAAGAACAGCTCATCGTAGAACGCGACTGCTGCCTTGGCGACGATGCGAAGAAACTTCATCTACTAGCTCCTGGCTGGTGTTGTGGCGTGGTTGGGTACTGGACGGCACTCGACTGGAGAGTCAGGGTCCGGACGCGCGGCAGACCAACCCTTTCAGGTAGGCGCTCTCTGGGAAGGTGAGGGCGACGGGATGGTCATCTGCCTGCGCGAGCCGCCCGACAATCTGGGCATCGCAGCGAGCATCGAGCGCAGCACCGAAGACGATCTTCTGGAAGAGGTCATCGGAGACTGCCCCCGAACACGAGAAGGTCATCAGGTGGCCACCGGGCTTCAGCAGATGGAACGCCTGCATATTGATGTCCTTGTAGCCGCGCGCAGCACGCTGGACATCACGTTGCTTGAAAGCGAACTTGGGAGGGTCCAAGACAATCACATCGAATTGATCGCCGGAGCGGCGTAGCTGTCTCAGTACCTCGAAGGCGTCGCCTATGCGGTTCTGAACAGAGCCTGTGTCGAGGCCGTTGAGCGAGATGTTCCTGGTGCCCGCGGCCAAGGCCCCCGATGAGGACTCCACGTTAACTGCTTCTGCCGCGCCTGCCTCAAGACCGTAGATGGTGAACCCGCCCGTGTAGGAGAATACGTTGAGGAGGCGAACCCGCCCGCCATCTCTCAGCTTCCTGCGAACTAGGCGTCGCAGGGCATCCCTATTCTCTCGCTGATCCAGGTAGAGACCGGTCTTGTGGCCTGTCGTGATGTCAACCTCGAAGGCTAGGCCGTTCTCCCGGATCACCGCCTGTGCCGGCGCCGGCTCCCCATCCAGCAAGCCGGTCCGCTTGGGAAGGCCCTCCCGGGACCTGGCATCGGCATCGCTACGCTCGTAGACTGTGTCGATCTCGACGTGACGGCACACAGCGTCCTTTAGCAGCCGCGTGAGTGCCTCACGGTTAACCTCGGCACCTGCGGTGAGGAACTGCAGGACCAACGCCTTGCCGTAGCGGTCGGCGATAAGTCCCGGTACACCGTCGGATTCCGCGTTGACCAGCCTGCAGACGTCTGTGTCGGGGGACCTCAACAGGGGCAGCCGTGCTACGACAGCCCTTGTCAGGAGCCCACGCCAGAAGCCCTCGTCGGAAGGCCGGGATGCCTCGGCCCATGAGACCAGGCGAGCGCGTATTTGGGAGTGTGGGCTGTACTGACCCCACGCGAGAAACTCGCCTTGACTGCTCTGTACTGCCACCAGGTCGCCGACGTCAGCGTCACCGATGACACGCTGGATCGCACCGGAAAAGAGCCAGGGATGGTGCCGACGCACCGACCTGTCTCGCTTGGCCTTCAATACGAGCCTCGGGTGTTTGCTGTCCACGGCTCCAGTATAGCGCAAAGCGCGACAGGCAACAGTCGACGGCCTTGCCCCGCTGGTATGGCGTTTTCTTTGGTTCCTCCTTAAGAAAGCTGAAGCCCAACCGCAGGAAGGTTTACATTCGACCGCAGGTGTGGTAAGATTCGTGCCCAGTGCCCCCCCCCGGTGGTGCGGGGCACTGGGCAGGTCTCACGGTGGGGTCTGCACCAGGGCAAGACAAGGAGAGGTCCATGACACGGGAAGATACCGCTGGAATAGTCGACAACATCGCACGGCGCGACGCCAGCGCCGTTTGGGACTGTGCCCTGGAGCCGCCGGGCTAGCGGTCTGTCACGGCGGGTTGGCGCTGCCCACAGGTGGCAGTGTCTGCCTTGTCCGTCACAGACGTTTAGCTAGCAACCGGCGAGCGGGCAGCGCAACAGCTGCGTGGGTAGATCCTACGCAAGCAGGCACATTGGCCCGCTCGTTTTGCGTCTCAGAAGCGGATGCCGATTTGGTTGGACCCAGCGCCCTGTTCTCGGCGCGATAGGACGATGCGATGACAGACAGCAGCATACCCTTGGATCTAGAGAAGAAACTCCAGCTCGACCTCAAAACTACGCTTTCCACGAGCAGAATCGTCGGTCTGTACCGGCTGATGGCGGGATTCCGGGGCCTCTACCTCGGCGCTCTGATCACGGTGTCCCTGGCAGCTCTCGTGCGCAGCACATACTACCGTCTCTTGCAGCATTCGGTGGACAACGTCTTCGGAAACGGGGCCGCAACCGATCAGCTGCCTCTGGTCGCAGCTGCCTTCTTGGGCTTGGCCGTGCTGGAGGGAGGCTTCGCCTATCTCCGGGGGACGTGGTCCGCGCGCACTGCTGAGGGCGTTACCCTGCGTCTGCGCAACTTCCTATTCGACCACATGCAGCGCCTTCCCTTCAGCTTTCACGACTACGTCAAGACCGGCGAGCTCATCCAGCGGGCAACCTCCGATGTCGACGCGGTGCGCCGCTTCTACGCAGACCAGGCGCTTGGCATTGGCCGGATACTGGCGCTCTTCTGCGTCAACTTCGGTGTCTTGCTGTCGATGAACAGCCGACTGGCTTGGATGTCGGTTGTGGCGATGCCCGTGATCGTCGCTGTGTCCACCTTCTTCTTCAGCCGGGTATCGAAGGCCTATGAGGCATACCAGGAGCAAGAGGCCAAGCTGTCCACGGTTCTTCAAGAGAATCTGTCAGGAGTCCGTGTCGTACGAGCTTTTGCCCGTCAGTCCTTTGAGGTGGACAAGTTCGAGCGCGAGAACTCGGAGCGCTACCAGCGAGGGCGTCGGTTGACGCTGATGCACGCCTCTTATTGGCCCATATCGGACCTGCTGTGCTCCGCTCAGACCGTGGTGGCTATCGCGGTGGGGGCTTCGATGGCCATGTCGGGCGAGATCAGTTTGGGAACCTACATCGCCGCGATGGGTATGGTCGTCTGGATCATCTGGCCGGTGCGCAACCTCGGGCGTCTGATCGTCAATGTCTCGACGGGCTTGGTCTCGTATCAGCGCGTGGCTGAGATACTGCGGGAGGAGCGCGAGGACACAGTCTCAGGGTCGGTCCAGGCAGATGCCGAGATCGCGGGTGAGGTGATATTCGAGGACGTGAGCTTTGCCTATGAGCCGCAGCCGGTGCTGACGCCGCCTGAGCCCCGCCGTCGCCGGAGCCGCGACAGCGCCGGGGGCTCTGGCACAGAGAGCGGACAGGCGGCGGATGGTGAGAAGCTGCAAGAGGCCGTGCCCGTGCTCCACGATGTTTCCTTTCGATGCGTGGCCGGTCAAACTGTCGCGCTCTTGGGATCGACGGGTTCCGGCAAGACCAGCGTGATCAATCTCCTGCTGCGCTTCTACGATCACCAGGCCGGCACGATCACCCTGGATGGTGTTCCGCTGAAGGAGTACCCACGACAGGTCTTGAGGCGGAATATCGGCATCGTGGAGCAGGAGCCATTCCTCTTCTCGCGGTCGATCCGTGAGAACATCGCCTACGGCGTGGGCCGGGATGTGACGGATGCCGAGATCGAGGAGGCGGCCAAGGCCGCCGCGATCCACGACATCATCCTCGCCTTCCCTGATGGCTACGACACGGTGGTGGGCGAGAAGGGCGTGACACTCTCCGGAGGGCAGCGCCAGCGGGTGGCGATCGCACGTGCGCTGTTGAAGGCTCCCGCGATCCTTGTGCTCGACGACGCCACGTCATCAGTGGATACCGAGACCGAGGCACAGATCCAAGTCGCACTCGAGGGCCTTATGGTTGGACGTACGACGTTCCTCGTGGCCCACCGAATCCAGACGGTCATGGACGCCGACCTGATCCTGGTGCTTGACAAGGGACGCGTCGTACAGAGCGGGACGCACGATGAGCTGATCCGGCAGGATGGGCTGTATCGAGACACCTATGTGATACAGTCGCGCATCGAGTCCGAGGTGCGTCAGGAAACCGAGCAGACGCCGGTGCCGGTGGGATAGGGCGCCGGGCGAGGAGATGACCGTGAGCAACGGATTCGAAGAAGAAGAGTTCACCGCCAAACTCAATGGTCCCGTTGTCCTGCGCATGCTTGCGCAGGTACGCCCCTACTGGCACTGGGTGGTCGGCTTCCTGGTGATGATAGCCGGGACATCGCTGACGGACTCGTACTTCACGTACATCAGCAAGCTGATCATCGATGAGGCCATCGCCGTGGGAGATCGTGCCCGCCTGACCGAGCTGCTGGTACGCTACGGGGGGCTTGCCGTGGTCCAGGCGGTCACCGTGTTGGGATTCATCGTGCTGGCTGGCATCCTGGGGGAACGCGTCCAGTACGATCTGCGCCGCAAGCTGTTCAACCACCTGCAGGAGTTGTCGTTCTCCTACTACGACAAGACACCGGTTGGATGGATCATGTCGCGGGTCACCTCCGATTCGTCCCGTATATCCGAATTGGTGACCTGGGGCCTGATCGACGTCATGTGGGCGGGGCTCAATATCATCACGTCGATAGCCTTCATGGTGTCGATCAACTGGCGTCTCGGTCTGCTCGTGGTGCCAGTGGTCCCCGTTATGCTCGTGCTCGCATTCTGGTTCCGTCAGCGCATCCTCCTGCAGTATCGTGAGGTCCGGAAGCAGAACTCGATGATCACGGGCGCCTACAACGAGAACATCACCGGCGTGCGCGTTGTCAAGGCTTTGGCGCGTGAGGCCCGCGACCTCGATCGTTTTCGTACCCAGAGCGCCGGGATGTATCGAGCTGCCTACCGAGCTGCCTGGCTGTCAGCACTCTTCCTGCCGCTGATCCAGATCGTCGGCGCGATCGGGACGGGAGCCGTGGTGTGGTACGGGGGCCTCCAGGTCGAGGTCGCTGGTCTCACCGTGGGCGGACTCCAGGCCTTCCTCAGCTATCTGGTCTTCATGATGTGGCCGATTCAGGATATGGCTCGTGTCTATGCCGAGATGCAGCGGTCGGTGGCGTCTGCGGAGCGCGTCTTCGCGCTCATCGATGCCACGCCCGATGTCGTCGACCGCGACGCTGCAACTGACCCGGGTGGGCTGCGCGGTGAAGTGAACTTCGATCACGTTGGCTTTCGCTATGAGAAGGACAAGGATGTCCTCCGTGACTTCACGCTGGCCGTCGAGCCCGGCGAGCACATCGCGTTGGTCGGCCCCACCGGCGGCGGCAAGTCGACCATCGTGAATCTCATCGGCCGCTTCTACGAGCCCACCGACGGTGCGATCAGGATCGACGGTACCGACTACACAGCCTGGACGCAGCACGCCGTTCAGTCTCGCATCGGCATGGTGCTGCAGACTCCCCACCTCTTCTCAGGCACGGTGATGGAGAACATCCGTTACGGCCGGCTCGATGCAACGGATGAGGAAGTCATCGAGGCAGCGAAGACCGCGCACGCGCACGACTTCATCCTGTCTCTGGGCAAGGGCTACAGCGAGGAGGTGGGCGAGGGCGGCGGCCTGTTGTCGGTGGGGCAGAAGCAGCTGGTGAGCATAGCGCGGGCCTTGCTGGCTGATCCCGACATCCTCATCCTCGACGAGGCCACCAGCTCAGTAGATACGCTCACCGAGGCCGCCATCCAGACCGGACTGGTCGCTGTGATGGCGGGGCGCACCACGTTTGTCATAGCCCACCGGCTGTCGACCATAAGGGGGGCCGATCGCATCCTGGTCATCAGGGATGGTGGCATCGCCGAGATGGGGTCCCATTCTGAGCTGATCGAGGCTCGTGATCACTACTACGACCTATACACCCGTCAATTCAGGCGCGATCGCGAGGTGGTCTACGGCGTGGCCGAAGGGCTCAGCGCCGACCAGGCTAGGGGAGAGGGGTAACCGTCCCGATCTGCTGGGGTATCCAGGGCGTCAGCGTGGGCGTGGGAGTCTGACAGACCACCGCCGATGTCACCAGGGGCTCCAGGCCATCTCTCACTGTTGCGAGACGACGCAGGATGGCCTCGGCCTCGGCGCATCGATCGGTGCGCAGGTAGGCCAGCGCAAGCAGCGCATTGAGGTCGTCCAACGGCTGGGTGCTGACGTGTTCGAGACTGGTGTCCCCGCGCGCTACACGATTGGCAGCGGCCTCAAGGGAGGTGGCTGCCTCCAGGTACCCGTCGAGCGCCAAATAGCTGCGCCCCAGCGCGTACCAAAGCAATGCGGGTGATGCCGGTTCACTGCGAAGGACCGTCACCAGCAGGTTGACTGCCTCCGAGGGCGAGCCCGCGCTCAGAAGGCCCTCGGCACGATAGTATGGTGCGATTGCGTCGTCAGGGTGTAGCGCCGTGAACTCCTCCGCGAGGCGGATGGTAGCTGCAGCATCACCGGACGTCAGGGCGCTCCGCCACCGCGCAGGCAGTGTCACGTCGGCCAGTGATGGATCCAACTCCTGTGTGATGGCCAGTGCTTGACCGGCCTCAGTGAGCTCGCCCGTCCGCATCAGGATGGCTCCCAGCAATGACCAAGCCCACGGATCCTCCGGCGCCTGGCCGACGGCGACCCACGCGTGGTCGGCTGCCGCCGCCGCATCGTCCATCGCCAATGCCAGCCTGGCGTGTGCCATCGCGAGGCGCGCGTCCGGTTGCCCGACTTCGGGTGTCAGATTGACGAGGGCCCGCTCGGCTTCGACCAAGTCGCCCCTAAGCAGGGCTCTGTGGAACTGGAGATAGCCGGCCTCGACGGGGTCCTTGGGCTGTGGCGCGCGCGGCGGCAGGTCAAGCCACGGTGCGGTCGCGCGGGGCTCGCCGCCATCTGGGGTGTCGAGCCCCGCACCGGGCGGTGTCAGCAGATAGGAGAGGATCAGCAGTCCGGCACCCAGGACGAGCAACGCCGCCCCTAGCGTCACGGCGCGCTTGGGCGACGCCATTCTCATCCGTCGGAGCCTTGCGACGCCGACCCGGAACAGTGGGTGCTCCGAAGGGCCCTCCGGACACGGAGGTACTTCACCATCTCGTAGTAGCCCATCAGTCCGCTCAGAAGCAGGCCCCAGACCGTGTCCCTCCATCCCTGGAGCGTGACAAACCGCCACCAGACGTGCCGCAGCCCCTGCGCGAGGGGCGTGTGCAGTCGAGGTGCGGCGCCCGAGGCCATAAGGACATCCACGTCGTAGTCCAGGTACCTGCGCTGCTTGACGAAGAAGTGGCGCAGGGTCTCGTAGTTGTAATGGATCAGTGGATGGGTCAGGTGTCCGGTCTCCCCGTCGATCACCACCAACTCGTGTACGTGCCGGTCCTCGTCGTAGTGAGCCGTCTCCCGACGCATCAGCCGCAGCTGATAGTCAGGGTACCACCCGGTCGCCCGCATACGATGGCCGAAGATGTGATTGTGTCTCGGTATCCACCAGCCGCTGCGGGAGCCGGTCGCGACGACAGTGAGCACCTCCTGAGCCAGTGCGGGCGTCGCGCGCTCATCCGCGTCAACGAACATCACCCAGTCCGCGCTCACGGCGGCGAGCGCCGCGTTTCGCTGCTGGGCGTAGTTCTCGAAGGTGCGCTCGACTACGTCGGCGCCTGCCTCCTTGGCCAGACGACGGGTGTCATCGGAGCTGTGCGAATCCACCACGACGACCTTGTCTGCCCAAGCAAGGCTCTCAACACACGCCTGGATGTGCTGTGCTTCGTTGAGCGTGAGCACGACCGCAGCAAGTATGGCTTGTGTCATGCCTGGATGCGCCCTAGCGAGCCTGGGGCCCAAGCCGCCAGGATGCGGTCGTACGCGTCTCTCCACGCGTCTGAGTCCGCCGAGGCGCGCCGGCTACCGAACGACCGCCGCACCATGGCGGCCACGAGGGCCCGCGTCAACCGTCCGCGGTGCTTGCGATAGAGCCTGGCGCGGCTCTCCCAGAGGTGAGCCGTCGTAGACGGACGCGCTTGCCGGGTGCTGGCGCCTCCCGCGTGGGTGACCACGGCGTCGGGTACGAGCCAACGCTCCCAACCTGCTCGCTGCATACGCCACGCCCAGTCTATCTCCTCGCAGTACATGAAGAACCCCTCATCCAGGGGGCCCACATCGCGGATGGCCTTTGTTCGTGCAAGCATAGCCGCACCCAAAGGATGCCCAATGCGGAAGGCGTTCCTCTGTGCGAAGAGGGCGGGGCGGTAGCGTCCGTTGAGGGATGTGTGGTAGAGGCGATGTGGGACGCTGCCCAGCGAGAAGGCCGCCTGCGACAGGCCGGGGAACCGGAAGGCACACTCCTGCAGCGTCCCGTCCGGATTCAACAGCTTTGGCCCGACTAGCCCCGCCGAGGGAGCGGCGCGCATGAATCCCAGCAAGGCGGCGATCGTGTTGTCCGGAACCAGGGTGTCAGGGTTGAGCAGCCAGATGGCGTCCGCGACTTCGATCGCCTCCGCAATGCCCAGGTTGTTCGCTCTCACGTACCCAAGGTTCTCCGTCTGGGGTCGCAGTTGGACCCAGGGATGGCGCCGACGAACGGTCTCGACGGTAGCATCCCTGGACGCGTTGTCGATCACCCAGACCCTGGCATCGACGCCGTCGCTGTTGACGGCGTGGCGGAGCGAGTCCAGACACCGATCTAGGTGCTCTGAGACGTTCCACGACACAATGATGACCGCGAGCTGCAGTCGCTCTGTAGCCATGGGGTGGCCGGCCTACGGTTCCCAGATCGTGACGCGGTTTGGATCCACCCGATTGTTGACCAGGGCGATCTCGACATCCTCGTGGATGAGTCCCATCCAGTAGTACAGTGGGTTGCGCACCGGTGTGTCCACGATCTGCACACAGCCCGTCACGATGGACCTCGTCTCGGGGGGCAGATACCAGTTGCCGTCGATCTCCACGAGCTCATCCTTGGCGCCGATGCCCCACCGGAAGGGGTAGTTCCGCAGACTCGTGTCATAGTCCATGGCTACGCGGAAGACGCCCGACTCCTCACTCCAGCCGAGCGTGTTGAAGTTCTGATCACTTCGATAGGTTGTGCCTGGCCAGGGTCCCGTTGTCCGGAGATAGGTCGTGCTGTCGTTCTCGACAGTCAGCGTGAAGCACAGGGTCTCTGACAGTACCAATGTGGTGGCAGAGTACTCCACCTCCCCGTTGAGGATGTAGGCGCGCGGCAGGCCGGCGTTGACCAACTCCAGGGTTGTGCTGACAGCTACGTGCTGCCCCATGGCGTCCTTGGCCTCAGCGAAAAGGTCATAGACGCCATCCTCCGGCGGCTGGCTGCCGGCATCGATCCCGCCGTCGTAGTCGTATGTGTGCCAGCCCTTGGCCATCGGCTCCGTCACCTGCTCGTCCTCACCGATCGCGTGCCGGAGGCCATCCTGTCCTTCTAGGTACACTCGCAGGTCTGCCACATCCTTGTCCAGGACCAAGTTAATGGTCACGCGGTCATCGATGCCGTCCTGGTTCGGTGAGAATCGAGTGGGATAGACGGAGAACCCCCGGATCGTCGGTAGCGCCGCATCGGCGCCGGCCACCGTGAGCAGCCCCGACTCCGACGCAAGATCACCCTCGTCGGTCCTGGCCTCGAGCGTCCACGTGTATACGCCATCAGGGACCATACGCTTCAGGATGCTGAAGTCCCGCTCGGGCTCTTCGGGGAGGCTGTACCCGGCCACGACCCCGCCGAAGTAGACCTTGTAGGGGTCCTCGTTTGCGCCCAACCGGGTGGGTGGTCGGAAACTGTACTCGCGGCCGGTGTCGTCCACCAGGCGGAACGCGACCGTCGCATTCCGCGACAGTTTGAACTCGATCTTGGCTAGGTCGCTGGTGCCATCCGCGTTGGGAGTGATGACGTTGGGATGGACGGTCACGTCGCTCAGTAGGGGAGCAGGCCGGCACGCGCTCAGATGCAGCACGAGGAGCAGCGCAGCCAACCCAGCGCGCAATCGGGGGGCTCGACGGGCAACCTGCCCGGGCCATCGGTGTGTCCTACGCGTCTCTGTCACGGCCAAGGAGTCTACCAGACGTGCCCCGTCCTGCAAGTCTGCGGGGCTGGACCTTGCGCCGCGGGGCCCCCTGCGCTACAATGGTTGCGGAGGAGAATCGAACTGTGAGACCCCGTGCCGGATGCCGCGGGATCGCGTTGCTGCTCCTGGTTCTCGTGTGTGCGACGGCCGTCCCAGCGTTGCAGGCCCAGGAGGAGGCGGCTGATCCTGTGCTTGATCTGATGTTGCGTATGTCGCCCGAGGCCAGGGTCGGTCAGCTGGTCCTGGTGACTTACCCCGACACCGATGTGGGGGCCGACAGCGAGATCGCCGCGCTTGTGCGCGATTACCATATCGGCGGGGTACTGATGCGCCCCCAGAACGGCAACTTCGGCACCGGTATCGCGCCAGGCGACCTCGTCTCAGCTACGAACGCGCTCCAGCAGTTGGCGTGGGACAGCGCCCTTGCTCCGGCGCTCCCAGAGGCTGAGACAGAGAACCTTGAGCCTAACCTCCCGTATGTTCCCCTCCTTATCGCGGTGCAGGCGACTGAGGACGGCGTAGCTCCCATCTCGTACGTCCATGGTAGCTCTTCAACGCCCACTCAGATGGCGATTGGCGCGACCTGGGACCGCGAGACTGCAGAGACCGTCGGCGCGGTACTGGGCCGGGAGCTCTCCGCACTGGGGATCAACCTCTATCTCGGGCCGGACCTTGACGTGCTCTATGTACCGCGACCAGGTGATCCCGCAGATCTGGGCACTCGGGTCTTTGGCGGAGATCCGTTCTGGGTCGGCCAGATGGGGATCTCCTACATCGCCGGCCTCCATGGAGGCAGCGATGGACGGCTCCTGGTCGCGCCACGACATCTGCCTGGCCTTGGTAGCGCAGACCGCCCCCTCGACGATGAGATTCCCACCGTTCAGAAGCCGCTGGAGATGCTTCGGCAGATCGAGCTGGTACCGTTCTTCGCAGCTGCTGAGCAGGTCGAGGGACGTGCGAGCACGGCCGATGCCTTTGTCGTTACCCACATCCGCTATCGAGGCTTCCAGGGCAACAACATACGCCAAACCACGCGCCCGATCAGTCTGGATGCGACCGCGTTGCAGCTGGTCACCGGGCTGGAGGACGTTGCGCCGTGGCGGGCTGATGGCGGCGTACTGATCGCCGACAACCTGGGCATGCAGTCTGTCCTGCTGTCCTATGATCCCCGAGGCCAGGCCTTCAACGCACGTCGTGTGGCGCAGGACGCGCTTTCCGCCGGCAACGATCTGCTGATGCTGGATCGCTTCGGGTCCCCTGACGAGTGGGCCGTCCACTTCGCCAACATCCGAGATACACTGCAGTTTCTCGCCACACGGTACAGAGACGAGCCTGGGTTCCAGGCACTGGTCGACGCTGCCGTGTACCGTCTGCTGTCGATGAAATCGGGCGTGTATCCGGAGATGGGCGATGAAGTCGTCCAGGTCGATGCCGACCTGGCGAGCGAGACTCTGGGAGGCGGGAGGTCAGTCAACGCACAGGTCGCCTCTCAGGCACTGACGCTAGTTTTTCCACTCACCGACGATCTGGCTCCGTCGGCTCCTCAGGAGAGCGAGTCGATCGTGGTCTTCGCACAGCAGGGCAGTTACGCCGGCGGGACTGCATCTCCCGAAGCGACGGTGTCTGGGGATACGGTCGCCGAGACCATGCGCCGCTTCTATGGGCCCGATGGTGCGGGGACTCTGTCTCCTGGCGCGGTGCGTGCCTTCACCTATCGTGATCTGTTGACCGGGCTGGAGCCGCCGCCGACCGCTGAGACCCCAGAGGGTGTCCAGCCCTCGACCATCGTCACGGACGTCAACAACGCACTGGCGCGCGCGGACTGGATTGTGTTTGTGACTACGGGTTCCCGAGTTGGCCTTGATGAATCTGAGGCCCTTCAGCAGTTCCTGACGACCCGCGTCGGCTTGGTCGACGCCCAGATCGCCGTGCTCTCCTTCGGTCCGCCCTACGAGCTCGACGCGACCGACATTAGCAAGCTGGACGTGTTCTACGAGCTCTACTCATCGGGCGATGCCTTCGTCGAGGCGGGTGTGCGTGCTCTGTTCCGCGATGTCGCCGCTGCCGGTGACTCACCCGTCGACATCCCAGCGCTAAACTATGCGATCTCAGAACAGACCATGCCTGCTCCCGAACAACTCCTGACGCTTGCTGTAGTGGACGAGGTCGGAGAGGTTCTCACGGAGACGGCGATGACCAACATCCATGTTGGCGATCTCATCTACCTCAAGACAGGCGTGATCCTGGATCGCAACGGGCGCGTAGTGCCTGACGGGACGCCAGTGGACTTCTCCCTCAACTATCCGCAGGAGAGCATCCAGCACCGCATCGTGGCCGAGACGAGCGACGGCCTTGCCGCAGCCTCGGTGACCCTGGACCGGGTGGGGCAGCTGGACATCACCGTACGATCTGAGCCGGCAGTCTCCTCGGTCAAGCTCGAGCTGATGATCCGTGATGACGGTGTCACGATCACTGAGGTCGAGCCCACGGCTACCCCCACACCGACGGCCACACCAGTACCGACAGCAACGCCGGCGCCCACCGCCACGCCCAACCCCGTCCCGCTGAAGATTGGTCATCTCCCTGACCCGCCGGTGCTGCCGGCGCCGCGTCGGTCCCATCTGCTCCGCTGGGGGCTCTTCGGCGCAGGACTGACGGCCCTGTCGGGGTTTCTGCTGGCCAGGGAGCAATCCCGCAGATCTGAGCTGGCTGCTCAGGTCGCGCTGGCGACGCTCATCGGCGCACTGATCGCATACGACCTCGTGATGGCGGTCGGGCGTTGGTGGGTGCCCGGTCTGCACTACCTGGCCGTGACGCGCGAGTACATGACGGCAGTCGTCTCCGGCGCCGGCGGCATCCTGGTCATGTCATTTGCCTTGCGCAGTGCGAGACGGAAGGCGGAGGCAGCCCGCATCCGGGCTGCCTCGCGTCGCGATAGCCGACGATACCTGCGTGACAGCCTCTAGCCAGACCTAAGGCGTGATGAGAATCGCGACCACCAGGAGGACGGCGGCCACGATGGCCAATGGTGCCGCGGCGCGCCAAGTTTCCCGCTGCGCTCGGCTTTCCAGCAGTAGCGGCCCGATTGGCGTCGCATCCTCCGCGCCCTGCAGCGCTTCTCCCAAGTCCGAGACGGTGGCAGGGCGCTCGTCGGGGTGTAGCTCCAACGCTCGAGCGATGGCCCGGTCCACAATCGTGGGTACGGTCGAGTTGATTTCGCGTAGTGGGACCAGGGAGTCCGCTTTCAGGAACCGTTCCCTTGCGCTCGCCGGAGGCCTTCCCGCCAGTAGGTGATACAGAGTGGCTCCCACGGCGTAGATGTCGGTCCGCGTGTCCGTGTGGGCGTCGTCACCCCCGTACTGCTCTAGCGGGGTATAGGCGGCGGTGCCCTGGCCTTGGACCACTGTGACCGTTCTGGACTCGTCGCTTGTCAAGAGCTTCACCAGACCGAAGTCCACCAGCTTGATCAGCCCCGACGGCATCAACCTGATGTTGGAGGGCTTGATGTCACGGTGAAGCACCGGTGGGTCTTGGCCGTGTAGGTACGCCAGGGCGCTGCACAGTTGCTGTGCCCACACCAGGACGTCGGCTGTATCCAGAAACCGGGCCTCAGCCCGCGCATCCTCAACGATCTCGCGCAGATTGCCGCCGGGGACGTAGTCCATCACCAGGTACTCGCGAGCGTCCTGCGTGAAGTAGTCCGACACCTTGGGTAGGTTGGGGTGGTCCAGTCTGGCCAGCACCGAGGCTTCCTGGCGGAACTGGTCCTGAAGCTGCGCCAACTGACTATCCCCGGTGCCGGGGTCGGGCGCTATCTCCTTGATCGCGCAGATGCGACCCGACAGGAGGGTGTCCTCGGCGCGGTAGACTGCGCCCATCCCGCCCTGCCCTATCGGACCGGCGATCCGGTAGCGGTCGCGCAGAAGCACCTTGGGCTCGAGCAGCTTGGCCATAGCTGGTGATGATAGCGTCCGAGGGGTATAATGTCAAGCAAGACTGAGCTCTGGAGGCGAGGAAACCGATGCAGGACCATGCGGGCAACAGCCCACTTCTGATCGTCTACAAGGGTGCCCTGGCAGGAAGCCGGTGGCCGGTGGGAACTGGCCCTGTCACGCTCGGTCGCGCTCAGGATTGCGAGGTCGTTCTGCCCGAGCGACAGATATCCCGGTACCACGCCAGGATCGAACAGGACCGAGCCGGCTACCTGATTCGAGACCTGGGCAGCAAGAACGGGACCTACGTCAACGGAGACTCGGTCAAGGGTCAACCCTATCGGCTTCATGATGGCGATGAAATCCAATTGGCCAACGTGCTGCGTCTCGGATTCGTAGCCGGGGAGGCGACACTTCCTCTGACAGACGTTGGATTGCTCCACCCCGATCGGCTTGAGGTGAATGTCGCCGCCCGTCAGGTCTGTCTCGGCCGGGCGATCCTCGATCCCCCGCTCTCTCCAGCGCAGTTTGCGCTCCTGACATTGCTCACAAAGACTGAGGGCGCTGTCGTCACCCGTGACGACGTGATAGGTGAAGTGTGGCCTGATGCGGTGGATGGTGTGACGGATCAAGCACTGGATGCCCTTGTGTACCGGCTCCGCGAACGCTTGGCGGACCTCGACACGGAGCACGAGTACGTGGTCACGGTGCGAGGGCACGGTTTTCGTTACGAACCACGCCTCGACGACTGAGTTGGCGCTTCCCCTCAGCGTGGCGCAACTGCGATGAAGAGGCCCCGGCGTTGCTCCTTCGGCCAGGTTCTGCCGCTGGTGATAGCTCTGGCGATCGGCATTGGTGCAGCTTGGCCCTTCTGGCAGTCCCAGGGCCTGCCCGATAGGACCGACGCCGAGCTGCACGTCTACCGGACCGCTGAGCTGGGCTACAGCCTCGTTGCCGGCAGTCCCTATCCGCGGTGGGCGCCTAACTTCTACCACGGTCACGGCTACCCGATCTTCAACTACTATGCCCCCTTGAGCTACCACCTTGGCAACTGGTTGACCCTGTTCCGGCCTGAGCGTGCGGCCGCCGGTGCCCGCCTAGTTCTTATTCTGTCCCTCGTTGTGGGCGTTCTTGGCGCCCGTGAGTTGGGAAGACTCCATGGCGGCGAGGGTGGGGGGCTCCTGGGCGCGGTGGCGTACGCGGCTGCGCCCTACGTCCTGCTCATCAACCCGCACCTGCGCGGTGACATTCCAGAGTGTCTGGCCCTTGCGTTGCTGCCTTGGGCCTTGGCTTCATGGGAGCGTCTCTGGCGCGTGGGAGCGTGTCGACACTTTCTGGCTGCTGTGTTGACCACGACGGCCGTATTCCTGAGTCACAACTTGACTGGACTGACCGCGATTGGGCTGGTTGCAGTCCTTTCCTTGTGGCGGTGGCTTGCCATGGGGGACGGGGATCGCTTTTCCCGTGCGACTGTGGCGGCTGTTGTGTTTGTCCTGCTGACGGCGTTCTTCTGGCTTCCTTTCCTGGCCGAGCGCGGCGATGTGCAGCTTGACGTGGCCGGCGACGGACACTACGATTACAGGAACCACTTTGTGCGTCTGCAGGATCTCTTGTCCTCGGTGCGTCCGGTGGACCGGCGGGCCACCGCTCCTGATGTGCCTATGGCCGCAGGATGGGCGCCAGTTGGTCTGGCGGTGCTGGGTGGGCTTTGGGCCTGGCGGCGCGGCAAGCTCCGCCAGGTCGGTGTCTACCTGCTCGCTGGCGGGCTCTTCTTCTGGCTGACCACGGCCGGGAGCCGCGTCCTCTGGGAGGCGATCCCGGGACTGGCCTACTACCAGTTTCCGTGGCGGTTCCTGGGACCGCTCGCCGTGGTGCTGGTGCCCCCTGCGGCGACATTGGCTGAGATGCCCACAGCAAGGTGCTCGGGTATCCCATGGTGGCGAGCAACGCGACAGATCGGCCTCGGTGGACTCGCTTTGGTTGCAGCAATGACTGCTCTGCCCGCTCTGTCGGCTGTCACTTGGGAGTCGGGCTTTGGTGCCATCCAGGCCGGAGATAGCATCGCAGCCGAACTCGAGGGTAGGTGGCGCGGAACGACATCTACGAATGACTTTGTCCCGACAACCGTTGAGATGATCCCGGGGCCTCAAGAGAGCGTCGTGAAGTCCTATCGCCGGCCACCCGTTGACCGCGTCAACCGCCAGACCCTGCCCCAGGGCGCGTCCGTCCGTGTCTTGCCCGACCAGCCGTGGGTGAATCGCTTTCGGGTGACCTCGTCGGTTGACTTCACGCTGCGGCTATACCTCTTTGAGTTCCCCGGCTGGCGGGCACGGGTGGATGGAGAGCCTGTGCCGATAGAGGTGGCCCACCCGGAGGGATTCATCACGGTCCCCGTACCGTCCGGTGACCACGAGGTCGTCGTGCGGTTCGGATCCACCTCAGCGCGCAACATCGCGTGGGCTCTCTCGGCTTGCGGCGCGACGCTGTGCATCGCGATCGCTCTTGGGTACCCCCGCCTCGGCTGGCGAGCGCCAGGCCGCGCCGGGACCGAGACCTCGACCGCAGCGCGCGATCCGGCGGTCTTCGCCATCGGCGCTGTGCTGGTCCTGACGGGCTTGCTCAAAGCCGTCGTCGCCGACCCGGCAGGGATCTATGTGTTGGAGTCGCCTCGCGCGGCACCACTGCCTGCGGAGAACGTCCAGCATGCCGTTTTCCGCGAGGATGTGGCGCTTCTGGCCTACGATCTCACGCCGGACCGCATCTTGTCCGGCGCCACGCTGGAGGTTACACTCTACTGGATTGCTGAGCGTCCGATGGACGAGACATACCAGTCGTTCGTCCACCTGGTCTATCCTGAAGGGGATGTGGTCGCGCAGTCCGATCACCTTAACCCTGGCGGTACGCCGACGGATCAGTGGCCGACGGATCGCTACATAGTGGATCGCCACCGCCTGACCCTGCCGGAGGATGGGGGTCCGGGCCAGTACTTGGTCTCAGTCGGCCTGTATTCGCTGGCCTCTGAGACGCGGGTGCCGGTGACTATGGCCTCCTGTGGGTATCGGGCTGACGCCGTCATACTGTGCAACACTGTGAGCGTGGAAAGGTAGTGTGGGCATGTCGAAGGCAAGGGGTTCAGTTGGGCAGAGGAAGCGACCGGTCGGCCGACGTCGACGGCGCGATGCAGGGCGATGGCTCCCGTGGGGCATCGGGGGTGCTGTCTTGTTGGTCGTGGCACTTGTGGTCTTGCGGAGTGTCTTGCAGCCGAAATCCCCGGGGCAGGGCCCCCGCGATTTCGAGTGGCTGTCTGGTGTGACGGGGGTCTCCTATGATGCCGGTGAGACCGCGTATCCGTATCCCAACCCGGCAGATTTCGCGGAGGGGCGCAAGTGGCTGCCGGCACTGGGCGACGAGGATGCTCCTGTCGTCGTGATGGAGTTCAGTGACATCTATTGCGGACACTGCCGAGACTTCAACCTCGACGCGCTGCCTGGCATCTTGGAGGACTACGTCGCGAGCGGCAAGGTCCGCTGGACGGATCACTTCTTCGGGTTCAATCGGACGCTGCAGGAGGGTACCGTGCTTGCGCTCATGTGCGCTGCAGAACAGGGGCGCTACTTCGAGTTCAAGCATACGCTTTTTCAGAGCTTGGAGGTAGGCTCGATGGATGCGGACCGGGCTGCCCGGGTAGCCGGACTCGATGAGAGTCAGCTCGAAGCGTGTGTCGGAGACGATCGATACCTGCCGGCAATCCAGGAGATGCTGTTCGAGGACAACCGTGGCGTGGACGCGACTCCGACCTTCTTTGTCAATGGACGGATGGTCTCGGGCAATGTGCCTGGCGAGGTCCGCGCTGCCATCGAGGATGCTCTGGCGAACCCGTAGCGCAGGGCATCGCTTCGGCAACAGAGAGCGGGGCGGCCACTGGCCGCCCCGCTAGGGTATCGCAACTCGAACGGGGACTAGCTGCCCAGCGTGCGTCGGTAGATGTCATCGAGGTCATCATCGTCGCGAGATGCCCGGCGGCGACTGCTGCCGCCTCGCTCGCGGCGATCCCGGAACTTTCGGCTGCCGGTCTCCTGCGCCTGGGCCTGAGCCTGCATGAAGGCGATCTCCATCGGAGAAAGACCGGGGTCCTCCTCCTCTTCCTCGGCGACTACCGGCTGCGCGTCCTCATCGTAGAGACGCAGGTCGATCTGGCGCTTACGGCGGTCCACGGTCAGCACCTGGACCTTGATGGTGTCACCCATACGCGTGACTTCCTCTGGATTGCGCACATACGTGCCCATCTCGCGAACGTGGAGAAGGCCGGGGCGCTCAGCACCGACATCTACGAAGGCGCCGTACCGCTCCATCCGCACCACCTTGCCTTCGAGTACCTGGCCTGGCTCCAGGTCGTGCCACTCGACCTCGGGCGGCTCAACCATCGTGAGCGCTACCCGGCCACGGTCTGGGTCGACGCTCTGCACCCAGACGGATATCTTGTCGCCCACATTGACGACATCCGTGACCTTCTTGACCCGCCCGGTGGCAAGCCTGGAGACGTGGACGAGGCCATCCCGTTCAACTCCCAAGTCGACGAATGCGCCATAGAGCTCCGTCCGTGTGACGGTTCCCTGCAGCTGCATCTTCGGCTGGATCTCGGCTATCGAGGCGGGCTGTTGTGTGATCTCTTCCGGCATTCGCTTACTGGCTCCTTGAGACTGTAGTGCGACTAGCAACAGCTTCACATTATAGGGTATAGTGTTGGCTTGTCAAACCCACGTGCGGCTATCCGCGCTTGTACTCCTTGAGTTCCCTGTCGACGCGGCGGCGTGAGTCCCTGTCTGCAATCGCCTGCCGCTTGTCGTATTGTCGCTTTCCCTTGGCCAAGCCCACTTCGACCTTGGCGTAGTGTCCCTTGAGGTAGATACGCAGCGGCACCACTGTGAAGCCGCGTTCTTGTGTGGCCCGTTCGATCTTGCTCAGCTCTCGTCTGTGCAAGAGCAACTTCCTGGGTCGGCGCGGATCGTGCCCACGCCGACCTGCCTGCTCGTAGGCGGCGACGTGGACATCCAGCAGCCACAGCTCTCCATTGCGGATGGCCGCGTAGCCCTCCGCCAAGCTCACTGCGCCTGCCCTGATGGACTTGATCTCTGTCCCGGTCAGGGCGATCCCGGCCTCAAAGCGGTCGCTGATCTGGTACTCGAAGCGGGCCTTGCGATTTGTGGCTACGACCTTGAAGTCACTGTCCGCCATCAGCCGTCTCGCTCAAGAGCTGTGCAGCGCGGTCATATTGTGGATCTTCACCCGCCGGCGTGTCTGGCGAGTAGGCGGCTTCGATGTCCGGCGTGAGTCCGTTGCCGTTGAGGTCCTGTTCATCGGGCGTGAACCACCGTGCGATAGTCACCCTGAGCTGGGCACCGTCATCAAGGTTGTTGGGGAGCTGGACAGAGCCTTTCCCAAGTGTCTGTGTGCCGATCAGGACTGCCCGTTCGCGATCTTGCAGGGCCCCGGCGACGATCTCGGAGGCGCTTGCGCTGCCGCCGTTGACCAGGACGACCATGCGGATCTCCTCCCCGATGTCGCCCTCGGCCGACGGGAAACGTTGCTCCCGACCGTCGCTGTCTCGCTGTATGGCCACGAGTCCCTCGTCAAGGAATACGTCGGCAACGCCTATGGCCTGGTTCAGCCATCCGCCGGGGTTGTCCCGCAGATCGAACACCAGGCCGGTTGGGTTCTCAGCTAGCAGATCCTCAAGTGCGACCTTCACCCGCTCCGCCGCGTTGGCGTCGAACTCGGTCAGTCGCAGGTAGGCCACCCCGTCCTCCCGCATCTCTGAGACGATGATGGGCATCTCGATCCGTGCGCGCGTGACCGTGATGAAGACCCGCTCCGACTCGCCCGGGCGAATAATCTCCAGATCTGCCTCGGTGCCCTCCGGCCCGCGGATGAAGCTGATCGCCTCGTAGAGACCGAGACCGACGATGTCGTCATCGCCCACCGCCACGATGATATCACCGGGCAAGACCCCCGCCCCTTCCGCGGGCTGACCCGGAATCAGGCTCGCGATCTCCAAGTAGCCGTCCTCGCGCATGTTGACCATCGCGCCGATACCTTCGAACTCACCGGTCGCATCCTCGTTGAGCACCGCTGCGATGTCGGGCTCGATGAAGGATGTGTATGGATCATCCAGAGTCATTAGGAGTCCGCGTACGGCACCATAGGCGAGCTGGTCACCGTCCGGCAGATCGCCGTAGAACTGATCGTCGAGTAGCTCGAGCACTTCGTCCAGCAACTCCTGGTTGAAGTCGATGTCACCGGCGATGCCGGGATCGGGAGTCTCACTCCCCGTCGGCTCGGCCGATGGGTCGCTCGTTGTCGTGGCATCAGCGGCATCTGGCTGGGCTGGTGGCGTCGGCGCATTGCTCTCTACCCCATCGGCTGGTCCGCCATCGGATACGACCTCAGGGGGCTGTGGGCCGGTCACCCGCCCGACCAGCAGACCACCGCCGAAGGCTCCGAGCACCAGCGCGCTCACTGCCACGACGATTCCGATGACCAACAACGCTCTCTTCATAGTTCTCTCCTGGTACCTCAATGATTGAGGTGGGGGTAGGGGGCCTGCCTGATCTGTCTCAAGTCAGTGTCCGGCCAATCTCCGGCCAGACAAGTGATTCCTCAAGGGATATCTAGTTTATCACAGCTGGCCGACGGGGCAAGCGGTACGCCGCTCCGACGAGTGCCAACACGGCGGGGGAGGCCCCCCGACGCGGGAGGGGGACTACACTCCCAAGGCAGTCAGGCGCCCATATGTTCCGACTATTTATATTATGTAAAGTAATGAGGAGCGGATGGAGTCGTCTGTCGACGGGGCTCTGTGGCACCGCATGTTGAAGAGGCCCGCGCGCAGATCTCGCTGTCACGGAAGAGGCGCCGAGGCGGCAATGCTGGGCACGATCACACTCACGGACGGCTACTGCACAGCCCAAGAGTCAGCCGCAATAGCTAATATGTTCTAGTCCCGAGCCCCCAGCTTCACGGAACCTTTGGTGTTCTTGATGACAGGGGTCTCGCCGTTGCTGCGACGTCTCGCTCCCTCGCCTCTCTCCTGCGGGGCACCCTCTCTTTCCGGCAGAGGCGGGTGCGCAGGGACCTGTTTCGAAGCGGTCAGCATGCGCAGCTCTTCCCTCGCCTGCTCCAGCGCGATCTGCTGGTGCTCGAGTCCCTGCGACCAAACTGTGAGCTCGTGTTCCCTGATTTCGAGGTCGACTCGCTGCTCCTTGAGCACCTGAGTCTCATTCTTCAGGGCCTCTCCTTGCCTGACTATGGCGGTACGGTCCTGCCACAGAAAGACAAAGAAAAGCACGGCGAGGAGGAAGAGCACAGCCCCTGCTAGGAAGAGGATCGCTTCGAACATCATGGCGATCGGATCTCGCTGTCATGCACCGGGCGGCTCTGACTCGTCGCTTCTCCCCCCCCACCCTCTCGTGCCGGCACCAATCGGCGAATGGGATAGAGATCGCCGTAAGTGAAGCCGCGCTCGCGATAGTACAGGCTGGTGCCGACCGCGGCAATCACCGCAAGCTCTGAGTAGCCGGCCGCCGTTGCGACCTTCGCAGCGTCCTCCAGCAGCCGGGTGCCCAGCCCACGGTGTTGCGCACCCGTGCCTCGGTCTCCCAGTCCCTGGGCTGGTCCGTAGACGTGTAGCTCGCGGACCATCGCGGCGGATCGAATCTCGGGGATCGGCACGTGCACTCGAGGGCCCCTGGGCAGAGATAGTCGTAGGAAGCCCGCTAGACGCCCCCTCGGGGTGAGGTACTGGAGGAAGTGCTCGTCAGTGGAGCGCGTACCGTAGACGACATCTTCCAGGGCCACGTCAGTAATGTCTAGGACATCACGGCCACGTATCTCGCGGCACCGAATGCATCGGCAGCTCCTGTCCTCGTCAGCCATCCGGCGCTGGATTATCTGGCGCAGGTTGGACTTCCGGGTGCCCTCGACGATGTAGTCTGCAGGGATGTCTCGCATGAGCCGGTTGATGCGGCAGTAGGGCTGCACCAGCGATTTGCAGTCGGCCAGCAGCTCGATGAGCGCGCCTTCATCATACGGGCGATAGCGCCCCTGCTGCCAGAGCTCATGCAGCCCGGTGTCCGCGAGCAAGGCCGTCGGGTAGATCTTCATCTCATCGGGCCGGATCGCGGCATCTGAGAACAGCCGGGAGAAGTCGGCGAGATCCGAGGCAGGCGTCGCACCGTAGAGATTGGGCATCCAGTGGACCACTACCTTGAAGCCCGCCTGCCTCAGCAGGTCGATCGCCGATCGCACGTCCTCGGAGGAGTGACCACGCCGATTCAGTTCCAGCACGCGATCATCCAGACTCTGAACACCCAACTGCACCTTCGTCACGCCCTGCAGTCGCAGAGAGCGGAGAATATCGGGCGTGATGTGGTCAGGGCGCGTCTCTATGACGAGCCCTACGTTTCGATGGTCGGCCGTCTGGTTCCGCCTGAGGGCCTCCGGTAGCGTATCAGACGGGACGCCGTTGAGCGCATCGAAGCAGCGGCGCAGGAAGCACGTCTGGTATTCAGCCGGGTAGGCCGACCACGTGCCCCCTAGGATCAGCAGCTCTACCTTGTCGGTTGGGTGGCCTATGGCGCTTAGCGCCTCGATCCGAGCCCGCGTCTGGCGGTAGGGATCGTACGCGTTCTGCTGGGCGCGGAGCACGCCGGGCTCACCATCGAGATAGCTCTTGGGGGCCGACGCTTGATCTGGGCAGAAGATGCACTCACCAGGACACGGATAGGGCTCGGTGAGTACCGCGACAGGAGCCACGCCCGAGATGGTCCGCACCGGACGTCCGCGCAGCCGCTGCTCCACGAGCCGGCTCGGAGGCAAATCGCCTTCCTTCACCAGGGCGCGGTAGGCGCCGAGGAGCTGTGACTTAGCGTAGGTACCTCCGGGCCTTGGGAAACGGCGCAGGATGGACATCAAGTCCCAATCATCGTGTGTCGTTTGCGCCACAGCACGCAGGAGGTCCAGAACCCGAACTCGTTCGGAGCTCTGTGTCAGATCAATGGCCTGAGGAACGCCACCCTTCACCATAGGGCGAGTATACCATCTGTGCCGTGTTTGTCTCCGGTGTGGCCGCAGGTAGAATGCTGCCTATGCGGAAACCGGTTGTGATGCGGCTCCTGGAGCTGAACCAAAACTTTTACAATACCTTCGCGCGATCATTCCGCGACTCGCGATCCCATACGGAACCTGGATTGGAGCGGGCACTGGCCCACGTGCCTCCCGGTTCTCGGGTTCTCGACCTTGGGTGCGGCCAGGGGCGCCTGGCGGGTCTGCTGCCACCGGGCTGCGCGTACACCGGTGTGGACTACGCAATCGATCTCCTGTCGCTGGCCCCGCGATCCGTCGGGAACCTGGCCAAGGCGCCTCGATGGGTCGCCGGAGACCTGGTGACCGATGAGTGGATTGACAATGTCGGTCACGGGTTCGACTGGGTAGTGCTGCGGGCCGTCCTCCACCATATACCCAGTGCGGCCCTGCGGGCCGAAGTCGTCTCCAGGGCTGCCGATCGCTTGCAGCTCGGGGGCAAGATGCTCATCGCCAATTGGCAGTTCCTGCGGATTCTCCGCCTGCGCAGCAGAGTGCTCTCATGGGCTGCAGTCGGCCTCTCGGATGCGGATGTCGATCCGGGCGACTATCTGCTGGACTGGCAACGCGACGGACGCGGGCTGCGGTACGTTCACCTGCTCGATGAGGCGGAGACGCGGCGGCTGGCTACGGACGCCGGACTGCTGGTGGAGGCCCTCTACTATGCAGATGGGCACACGAACGACCTGACCCTGTACGCCCTGCTGACGAGGGACCGTGATGGGTGAGGCCTGCTGATACTCGCGCCGATGGCAGGTCGGGATGCGCGCATCGTCCGTCAGTAGGTGATTCGGTACACCGTTGAATCGGGATCCTGGTACACGACCTCTAGCCAGCCGTTCTCCACCATAGTGGTGAACTTGGGCAGACCCTCCGGTAGCATGTAAGCGCGTTCGTAGACCGACAGCACTACATAGCCCACATCATACTTCTCCAGGATCTCGCGGGCTCGATCTGCGTGCTCCGTTGAGTAGAAGTTCCGCACATCGAGCTGACGAGCCTCCACAGTGCCAGGCCGCATGACCATTCTCTGCTGGACCTGGTGCCACCGCCATGCCGCTACCGACGGGAGTCCTGTGTAGATGCTGATTCGCCCCCCCCAAAGATACTCGCGGTCCGCCTGAGCCTCCATGATGGTGGGACTTCCCTCGATGTTCTCCTGCATCCAGCGGATCACGCGATAGTCCGCTGCCGTGCGGATTTCAGCGCCGCGCTCGTACTGCACTGCCCACTGCATGTAGGCCATCCCATCGAGCGTGCGTGGCGCGGTGCGCACCCAGCGGTCCCTCACCTTCGCCGGAATGGCGAAGGCAGGATAGAGACCGGCGCATAGGACAAGAAGCGCAGCCACGACGGCAGCGGCGTCGCTGAGTGTTCTGGCCAGGCGATGGCCAGCTACTGCGCCCCCCCCTGCGGCGTTGGCAGTTGCCGGCGGCAGTGCCGGCCTCGCTTGCCGCCGGCCATTGATGAGCTCGACCAGTGCGTTCGTGCTGTGGAGGAGCCGTTCCAGGAACACGGCGGCGGCGACTGCCAGGAGCATCCAGACCTGGAGGTGAAACTTGAAGACGGTGTTCATCCGCCCGATGTCTCCCTTGAGAACAACCGCCTCCACCAGGGCGCTCAGGGCCATCGCAGTACCCACCCAGAACCAGAGGAGCCTCTGTCTGATCCCCACACCGGGCAGCACCAACAACGCTGCCGAGGCCAGTCCGAGGGCCACAACCAGCGGCGCTATTCGGACTTCGAAGAAACTCCCCAGCACGATCTGGAGTCCAACCGCAGTCAACCCCACAATCAGAGCCGCGAGCACGCGTTCGATGGTCATGGTGCGCCGGCCCTGCCACAGCGCCCCAGCCAGCACTACGACTGCCGTCACGGCAATCGGGAACAGGGACTGCCCGTACATCATCAGGTAGATGCCCAGCGGGGTCCGACTGCCCTCCCACGGCTCGAACGCTGCGTAGGGTACTGCATATGTGGCGGTGAAGGGGCGAAAGAGTAGCTCGGCCCCAAGAAGCAGCGCGATAGGTGTCGCCACGCTCAGGAGCAACCGGCCATCCCACACACGCGGTGGCGGGGGGTCCTGAGCCAGGCTTGTTCCGTGGGCGGCCGATGGGTGCTGCCCGTAGACCAGGGCCCGCCCTGTGAGGTATCCTACTGTCATGAGGACCAGATACGTAGGATAGTCCCACGTATTGGTTGCCCGCAGGGCCCCCGCGACGAGACAAGCGAGTCCCAGACTGCCGACAGGTCGGGGGAGAGCCCACGTGGCGAACTGCCGCAACCGAGTCGAGAGGCTGCGGGCGGCCTCTGCCGCGTGCTTCGTCGCGCTTGCGGCGCCCAGTGCCCACTGGACGGCCACAGCGAGCGCGACTTGGGTGAACGGCAGGGCCATAGCGTGGGCGTGGAGGTCTGCGTAGAGGTAGGTGAATGCAGGGAACTCGTTGATGGGCCCCACCTCACCCGGGTTCACGGGGATGATCCGGGTTGCGTCCCAGTACCACCACTCGGGACGGAACTGCAGTGATGTCCCGTTGACGAGGACGCGCCAGATGCCAACCAACACGGACACGGCCTCCGGGTAGCCTGGGATCAGGCTCTCAAAATGCACGTCCCCCACCTGAGCAAGTCCCTTACCTAGCAGCCGGACCTCGCCGAGGTTACCCAGGATCACGACGGCTACAGTGCCCCAGAGTCCGGCGCGCAGGGCGCGGCTCCGGCCTCCGCCGGCCAGGTTGCTCGCCAGGACAAGGCCCCCCACCCCGGTCATCGCGAACAGTGAGGGGATGGCCAGGTTGTACGCCACGCTCGGCACGATCCCGAGAGCTTTGGTCAAGGTACCGACGATGACGAAGCCGAAGTAATAGTAGTTGAGCTGTCCGCCCGAGAACCACGGGTCGTAGGGCGGAAACCAGGTGGACTTGAGCACGGCGTTGAAGTAGGCGAAGTCCATCGGCTTCTCTCCACCCACAACAGGGTGCCATAGATCCGGGTTGAGCCAGCGCACGCCGGTCCACGCTAGGAAGAGGACCAGAAAGACAACGTCGGCGGCAAGCATCAGCCGCCACTCGCTGGACACCAGGTCACGGAGTCCTTGCCAGTGCCGCCGAGCCGTGAAGGCAGAGAGGCCGCCGATCAGCGCGAGCAGGCACCACAGCGTGACCCGCGTGTAGGGCACCAGCCGCAGACTCGCCACGACCCATGCCAGATAGGACCAAGCTAGCAGCCCCACGGCCCTCGACAGACCGTATCCCCTGCAGCGCAGGTTGGGCAGCAACAGGTACAGGAAAGGGAAGATGAGCCAGCCCACCAGGGTCAGTGACAGCCCCCAGACGAATACGGTCAGGCGCTGGTTCTCATTGTGCATCGCACTTGAGTTGAACAGACGGGACCAGGTCCCGCCCGATGACTGAGCTTCGCGCATCCGTGGGCTCAGCAGCAGGCTGGGTGTGTCCCCGTCGGAGCGGGACGTGGCCTCCTTGGGCGTGACCCAGACCACGTCATCCAGCAATGATCGTGGCAGCAGCGCATCGATAGCCGACGCTGAGTAGCTATCACTCTTTCTGAAGACCAACACCGTCGGATGATCGTAGACACTGAAGGCTTCCTCAGCCGGCGGCAGAGACACTTCGCACGGTCTGGCGTTCGTGTGTTCAGGCTGTGTCAGCGTGAAGGGCATTTCCTGGTCCGGGAACTGACAGGACCCAAGCGACGGGTACGAGACAAACGACGCCACCAGGTCGAAGCCAAGTTGCCCGCCAAGAAGCAACCGGTAATACTCCGTGGTCAGGGGGTACCTTGTGGGGAGCCTTGGGATAGAGGCATAGAGCCGGTTGCTGGACAGAACCAGGTAGTCGGCCTCGTTCAGCCACGTCAGCAGACTTCGCCGCTTCTGGGCGTTGTCGTCATCGTAGTTGTTGATCTGGCCGCTGGGGCTCGTGGTCAGCCCCTGATACCAGTTCAGAAAGGCGTCGCGCCCCTCCATACGTAGCGGCAACGGGTCGTCCCAGTGCTCATTTGCCACGACCGCGCTGCGTGCGGTCACGGCCGGCCCATTCAGCAGCGAAAGGCCGATGCTGGTTCGCTCGCCGCTCGATAGGGCCGCCGGCGACTCAAGGCGAATGGATATGGCCTTCGTGTCATCAGCAGGCACAGACACGGCCGCAACGCCGTGCGTCTCGCCCAGGCGGAGTTCCAGTTTGCGCTCTGCCTCCAGCCCATCGCCCGACACCTTGGGTAGGCGTACGGCGACCACCGTGAGATCGTCTGGGGCCACGAACGAGCTGTCGACGGCGCTGTGTTGTGGGCTGAGAGTCACGGCAGCCTGGACGGGGATGTTCACCAGGTCGCCGTCGGAGGTCTCCAGCTGGACGGCTGTGGGCACGTTCGCGTACAGCCACCGGGAT
>Ga0180436_10000848_pt1 | contig 30569 bp, 28 predicted proteins | sample SS_ome_2_FD_132434 | JGI IMG/M metagenome (GOLD analysis project Ga0180436, IMG submission 132434) | Hypersaline lake sediment archaeal communities from the Salton Sea, California, USA - SS_3_S_2 metaG | ecosystem: Environmental > Aquatic > Non-marine Saline and Alkaline > Hypersaline >... | reverse complement strand
GGGGAGGACGGTCAGCCAGGGAAACCCCTCACTGGCGGCCCAGTTCTCGGCGCTGTCCTCCGAACTGTCGCGCGAGACGTGAATCATGACCACGTTCGGGATTTCGGCGATTTCCTGCTCATAGCGCTCCACCAACTGCGGAGCGGACGACCGGCAGGGGCCTCACCACGAGGCGGAGTAGTAGAGAATGTAGTACTCGGGAGCCTTGTCCAACTCGGCGCGGCGGTAGCGTTTTCCATCGAGCCGGTGCAGCTTCGCCTTGGTGACTTTCTGACCGACTACGGATTCCGCGGCCATTTCCGCGGGAGAAAGTGCGTTCTTTTCCTTTTCCCAGTTCTCGAGATAGGCGATGTCGCCCGCGGAGAGCTTGTCCTGCGTGAAGGTCATGACGCGTCCGTTCACGAGGACGGTGACCGTGCCGGTCGTGGCGTTGTAGGAGCGGAGTTCTCCATCGAAAGTTTTCGACCCGTCGGCACTGGTCCACGTGCGGGCCGGCGCCGTCGCGGCGAGGAGGGCGACGGCGGAAGCCAGAATCAGGGATTTCTTCATTTCAGGTCTTTTTACCACAGGATCCCGATCGCTGCCCGGCGGAATCGTGACTTTTTCGGCATCCTCTCGGAACCGCCGGAGGGATTACGGCAGTCTCGTCTCGGGGTGAGAAAGAGGAATTTGATTGGAATTCGCAGGATTTCATGAATCATTCGCGTTCACCCATTTTCTTTCCCGTTTTTCCTTTCTCCCGCACGTTCCTCGATTTGGTTTCCCCGGCCATGGACAAGGATTCACTCACTCACTCGCAACTCCTCACGCTGTGGCGGCTCGCCGCGTCAGGCGGGGAAGAGTGGTTGCGCGAGATGGGGGTGAAGCCGACCAAGGCGGAGCGCAAGCGTCTCATCGATCTCGGACTGGTGGAGGATGCAACCGAGAAGGATGCGGAGACGAATCGCTCCCTCCTGCAGCTCAAGTTGACGGCCAAAGGATGGAAGGCGCTATCGCCACTGCCACGCGGGGTGGCGGAGACGAATCCCCGCACCGGGGAGCTGCTCGAAGTCCTCCTCGAGGCCCTGCTTCACCGTCTCTCCGAAATCGAGCGGACACCGGAGAACCTGCTGCGGGTGGGGCATCTCGACACCCCGGAAACGGAATCGCCGGAATCGCCCGGCGACAAGGACGCGTCCTCCGCGGAAGAGGTTCCCGGTGAGGACGAGGCCGGCCCGGCACCCGGTCGCGAGGCCGATAAGCCGGATGAGACGATCGACGAGCCCGAAGCCGTGGCAGGGGCGGAGGAGGGCGAAACCGGCGCGGAACGGGACGTGCCGCAGATTGACGAGGCGCCGGTAGCGGTAGACGCGGAGACGGTGCCCGGCGGAGAAAACGAGGATCTCCCGGAGGAGGGCGATCCCGATTCCACGGATGACGAAGGGGCCGATGGTTTGCGCCAGGGGGAACCCGACAACGCGGTCGAGGCATTTCACGCACTCCCCGAGCGGCCTCCCGGCGAGCCCGAAGTCCCCTCCTCCCTCGCCGATGCGGCCCTCCAGCGCACCTGCATGGAGGCGGCGGAGGGAGGGAAGAAAAAGGAAATTCCGCTTCCGCAGTTGCGCACCTGGGTCAATCTCTCGCGTTATGACTTCAACGATGCGCTCATGCGCATGATCCAGTCCGGCAAGCTCGCCCTGCATCCCGGTAACACCCGCATCGGGGATGCCGTGTCGGAGAGCAAGGCCTGCGTGGTGGTCACACCGGAGAACGAAAACCTGAGACCGTAGTCGGCATTTCGCGGGGAGCCTCCTGCTGCGGAGGCGGCTCGTTTTTCCGGGAGGAAATGCGGGACGGGCGAGGTGGCCGGAGATCGACTCAACTCTCCGTGATCGAGAGAATACGGAGACCGCCGACCGATTCGCCCAGCCGCATCGTCGACGTGGCTTCACCCCGCCGGTAGCGTTCCGCGCTGCTCACCTCGTAGCCGATCCGGGAGGTCACGAGCCATTCGCCGCTGCCGACTCGCTGGATGCGGGGTGCTTCGATCAGCCAGTAGCGGCGATTCGGCCAGCGATTGATGTAATAGCGCCGATCCTGGAGAAGCTGGTCGCGGGACGGATTAGTCAGATTGTAGTAGCGGGTGATCTGCGGGTGCATGAAGTCGACACAGGCGGACGGGTCGTTCACCTCGCCGCTCGCGGTGAAGGCTTCGACGAACAACTCGATGCGGCCGCGTTCGTACTGATCGAACGCACCCCCGCCCCCGATGCCCGCCAATTCCTCGCGCCGGATGGCGTCTTCGCGCTGCAGGGCATCCGAGACCTCCCCGGCCTTCGCCTCCTCGATCGAGAGGATCTGGTAGCCGTTGCCGACCCGTTCGACGATCATCCTGTCCGCCACCGTGCCCGTCACGGGGCGTCCGATGTTTCGCACCGAATAATCGACGCGCGTCAGCACCTCGTAGAGGCCGCCGCGGTCGGAGAGCAGGACGGGTTCGCCGTCGATGATGTATTCGCGAAAGGGGTAACGCGCGATGTAGGCGGCGCGGTCCCGCAGGATCTTGTGTCGATTCCAGTTCTTCTTCCCGAAGTAGCTGTCCACTTTCTGGGCGTAATAGGGCAGGACGGCCGCAGGGTCGTTGCTGCTGGAGGCCTCGTTGAAGTCGTAAAGAAAGTCGCGCAGAGGAGCGGGCATGACGGGGGCGTGAGCCGTTCCCCGGTTCTCCGGGCGGGGAAGGGGTTTATACTCGCGGGTTCGCGTCATCGTCTCGGCGGCGGGTTGCTTCGTCGGACCGGTGGACGGTTTCCGACCGTCGGGAATCGGAGGAGGGGCGATGCGGTCGGTCTCGGGATAGCTGTGACGGGGCGGAGCGGCATTTCCCGGCGGAGGAACGGATTCGCCGGTGCGAGGTCGGGCCGGTTCGTCCTGTGCCGCATCGCGATCGGACGGGTTCGCCGGATTCCCGAGATAGTCTTCGTAGCTGCGTGACGAAGGCTGGGAATAGGGGATGCGAAAGATCTTCTCCACCGAGGGATCGAGCGCGAGGCTTCCCGCCTCGAGACCGGAGACGTCGAGCAACCGCCCGGGAGGATAGGGACTGATCACGATTCCGTCCTGCTCCGTCGGAGTCGCCACGGGATACTCCTTGTCCGGGTCGCCTGTGGTCTGGGCGGTGGAGTGGGCGGCGGGACCCGCCACGAGGAGGAAAAGCGCAAGGAATCGAAGGAGGGGGGAATCGGCAGTCATGATCGGATGCGATGCTTACTCGAGTAAGACGATCGCGTGTCTGTCTTCATTGGAGCTTTCTCGAACGGGAGGAACAACGGAAATCCGAAAAATTCGGTCACCTTGTCGCTTCCCCAACCGGTCCAGCCACCCGGGTCATGGCCGAATCGCGTGCCGTCCCGGTCTTGCGGAACAGAAAACCTGCATTTCATTTGCAAATATACGATTCTCCGGAACGGATGGAACTGACTCGATTTACGGATTACGCGCTCCGGACGCTGATTTTTGCCGGGGTCGAGCGAGACCGGTTGCTCACCGTGCCGGAGGTCGCGTCGGCCTTTCGCATCTCGGAGCATCATCTCGTCAAGGTGATTCACCACCTCGGCCAGAAGGGCTGGCTGGAGACGAGGCGCGGGCGCGGAGGAGGCTTTCGCCTGTCCGGCGACCCCGCTGAGATCCGGATTGGTGCCGTGGTTCGCGAAACGGAGCCGCTCGCCCTGGTCGAGTGCCTCCACGAGAGTGGCGGAGACTGCCCCATCGACCGCGCCTGTGTCTTGAAAAGGGCGCTTCGAGAGGCACGCGAAGCCTTTCTCGATCACCTCGACGAATACACCCTTGCCGACCTGTTGCAGCCCCGCGACGCGCTCGGTCGCATTCTCCTTTCTCCTTCCGCATGAAATCGCCGACCCCTTTTTCATCGCTCATCCGCGAGGGCGTTTCGTGGTTTCTCGTGCTGGCCATCGCCGGAGTGGCGGGCGTCACGAGGGCCGATGCGCTCTACGAGCGTGCCCCGACCCACTATTCGCGCACCGATCCCGACACGCCTCTCACCCGTCTCGCGGCAGCGATCGACGACGGCGCTTCGCATCTGCGTCAGGCCTCGGGCCGTGCCGTTCTCGTCGAGCTGCTCGATCTCCTGGACATCCCGGTCGAGTCCCAGGTGCTCGTCTATTCGAAGACCAGTGCGCAGAACAGCCGCATTTCGCCCGCGACACCTCGGGCGATCTACTTCTCGGACAAGGCCTACATCGGCTGGGTGCAGGGTGGGGAGATCGAGGCCATGACCTTCGATGAGCGGCTCGGTGCGATCTTTCACCTGGTCAAGCTCACCGGTCGCGCATCGGGGCAGGGGCCGGAGTTCCTCCGGGATGCCAGCTGCCTGAACTGTCATGCAGGATCCGCCAACCGGGGCATACCCGGCGGGCTCGTTCGCTCCGTCTTTCCTTCGGCCAGCGGGCTCCCTATTTTTCAGGCCGGGACGTTTCACATCGATGACAGCAGTCCGGTCGAGCAGCGATGGGGAGGTTGGTATGTGACCGGTGACGCCGACGGAGAGGAGCACCTGGGAAACCGGATCGCCTCCGAATCCGGCTCGGGAGCGATCGAGACGGAGAAGATCGTCCCCGGACCGGTCGAACGGCTCGACGACTGGATCGACCCGGCGCCCTACCTCGGGGGCGGCACGAGCGACATCGTCGCCCTGATGGTGCTGGAGCACCAGGTCGCCGTCCACAACACCCTCACCCGTGCCAACCTCACCGCGCGCCAGACCCTGCACCGGCACCGGGTGATGCGGGAGCAGTTCGGGGAATCGCCCTCCGCCCCGCTCTCCGACACGAATCGTCGCATTCTCGACAACCTGGCCGATGAAATCGTGGCTCGACTCGTCTTTCGCGACGAGTTTCCCCTCGAGGGAAACGGCGTCGAAGGGGATTCCGCCTTCGAGGAGGCCTTTCACCGGGAGGCTCGCATCGCCTCGGACGGACGATCGCTTCGCGACCTGAGGCTCTACGAGCGACTGTTCAAGTATCGTTGCTCGTTCCTCATCTACTCGGACCCGTTTCTGCATCTTCCGGGTGCGCTGAAGAGCCGTGTCTGGGAACGGCTCGCTGCCGGATTCACCTCGCCGGTTGCTCCCCCGGCGTTCGATCATCTCGGGGACCGCGAGCGCGAGCGTATCGTCGCCATCCTGGCAGATACCCACCCGGAATGGCCGATTCCGGTCGTGCCGGAGGGATAGGCGGCGAGGCCCGTCCGGACAAGGAGCAGTTCCGAGCCAGTCACTCGGTGCGGCGGAGTTCCAGCGAGTGGACATCGACGGCTTTCGCACCGGGAATGCGGGGAGCGCTGAGACGCAGCGTGTGGCGTCCCCTTTCGAGCCGGAGTTCTCCCATGTCGACCGGTTGGAAGTCCTTCACCCAGTAATGGGACTCCGCGACCCGTTCCTTCGACTTGTCGTAAAGCGGCGGATCGAAGGGTTCGGTGACGACCGCCTCGACGAATGCCCCATTCTCCGATTCCAGGCGCACGGTCACTCCGACATCCTGTTCGCGGCAGGTGATGTGGGCCGTCACGCGGAAGGAAGCGGAGTCCGCCACCTCGACATCCCAGGTGATCGCGTCCTCCTCGCTGGTCCAGTTCCGGAAAAAGGAATTGTTCGGGGCCTTCGAGCTTCTCTCGATCGTGCCATGGGCGACGCCATCTCGCGCCGGAAGCCGGGTGAGCGATTCGTGGCCGACCGCAAACGGGCGATCCGCGAACGTCGCCAGGGATTGGTTCATTTCTTCGCGGTGGGCCTGCGCTGCGGCCTGCAATTCCGCGGCAATCTCGGGAAAACGGGCGGACACGTCTACGGTTTGCCCGCGATCGTTGGCGATGTCGAAGAGTCGCCCCTTGTCATCGAGGCGGAACCGGTCGCTGCGCACACTGAGGCGGTTGCGCCATCCGTTGAAGAGCAGTCGTGGCTCCCACTGCGCGGAGGTTCCGGTCAGCAGGGAGGCGAAGCTCCTCCCATCGAGCGGGCCGGCCGAAGCGAACGATGCGATGCCCGCGAACTCCGCCAGCGTCGGAAGCAGGTCGATCGCACCGGTGACCTGGGGTATAGACCGGCCCGGTTCGATCTGTCCGGGCCAGCGCACGAAGAGAGGGGAGCGAACCCCACCCTCGTCGGTGGAGCCCTTCTTGCCCCTCATGCCGCCGTTCCACCTCCATGAGTTGGGTCCGTTGTCGCAGAAGAAGAGCACGATGGTGTCCTCACGAAGCCCGTTCTCGTCGAGCCGGTCGAGGATGCGACCGACATTCCAGTCGATGTTCTCGCAGAGGGCGAGCGCGGCGCGCGTCATCGCGACATCCTCCCGGCCGGCATCGTGGTTTCGCATCCCCGGTTCCCACTCGGCGAATTTCTCGAAGAACCGGTCGGGCACGAACATCGGCGAGTGCGGGGTGTTGTAGGGCAGGTAACAGAAGAAGGGGCCGTCGCGGTTCTCCTCGATGAACTGGAGGGCACGGGTCGTGAAGTCATCGACGACGAAGCCATCTCCGCGAACGATCTCGCCGTTGTGCTCGAGTGGAGGGCTGAAATAGTGTCCCCAGTGGCCCGAGGTGAATCCGTAGAATTCGTCGAATCCCTGGCTGTTGGGGTCGTAGGGCGGTTGCGTTCCGTTGTGCCACTTGCCGAAGATCCCGGTCGCATAGCCGCTGTCGCGCAACACCTCGGCGATCGTCACCTCGCCGGGTTCGAGTCGCTCGTCGCCGGTAGAGACGCCGTTGACGCCACCGCGCTGGTGGTAGCGGCCCGTGAGAAATTCCGCCCGCGTCGGGGCGCACACCGGGCAGACATAGAAGTTCTCGAAGCGGGCCCCGTCGCGGGCGAGGGAGTCGAGATGCGGGGTGGACAGATTCGTGTTTCCGTGGATGCCGACATCGCCCCAACCCTGGTCGTCGGTGAGAATCACGACGATGTTCGGAGATTCGGCCGCGGAGAGCGTGACGGAAAGGGATAGGGCGAAGAGCGAGAGACGGAGATCGTTCATTCCTTGGTCCAGATACGGGTATTGAGATCGAGTTCTTCGATCGTGTCGAGAAAGAGTCGTATCTCCTCCCACAGGGATCGAATCTGCTTTTTGTCCGTGGCCGGGATACTCGTGTCGGGCTCGAGGTAGGACTTTCCGTGCGGAACGGCGAGCCAGAGGCAGGAATCCTTGAAGGCGATGCGAATGTCTTTTCCGAAGCGCTCCCGCATCGACAGGATCCGCCGCATCATGGCCGTGCTGAGAATGTAGCGAGCCTCCACCTGGTTGGTGCCATGAACAACGAATGCGCTCTCGAATTCGGGGTCCTCGAGTTCCACGAGGCGGGTTTCGCTTCGCCCTCCCAGTTTCTGCAGGGAACGGCCGAAGGCCCCGAACAGCTTTTCCGCGGTATCCGGAAACACGAAGGTGCGACCCCGGAAGTGCTTGTGAAAGTCGGCGATGAGGAGGAGTCCGCGAAAGATGTTGACGTAGCGGGTCCGGGTAAGGCCCTTGCTGTCCCTCGACGTCCTGCGGTCCTCGGCGTGGACCTCAGCCAGGGAGAGTGTGGTTTTCCCGTGGCGGCCCGAGATGAGGTCTTCGCTGGAGTAGCGATCCACGCTCGCGGTGTAGAGCTCGGCGTGTTGAAAGCTCTCCACGGGAATGCCGCCTCGGGCGTCGTAGCGCAGGGCGTCGTCGATCAGGGAAACGAGCCGCGTTATCACGAGCTCCTTGTAGCGCTCCTTGTAGGCTCTCCCGTAGCGACCGACCTGGAGGTGGTAAGAGGAGCGCCCCGCCTCCGATGCCGATGATGAGGAGGAAGACGAAGAGGAAGAGGTTTTCGGCGGCGATCCCTACCACCACCGCGGGAAGGGCCGGAATCACGGAGAGGGGACCGTAGATTCGCAACCGGCGCCGGTACGCGCGCCGTTCGACCTCGAGATCGTCGAGTGTGGGGCGCATGCCCGCGATGATCTCTCGGAGACCGGTCATGAATCGAATTGTGCCCTATCGCATCAAACCGACATTCGACTCGGTTCTCGGGCCGGTTGATCCACCTCGAAGAAATCGTGTCGGCGAAATCCGAATCGGGAAGCGATCAGGTTTCCGGGAAAAGTCTCCACCGCGTTGTTCATCGCAAGAACCGCCGCGTTGTAAGCGCGGCGGGCGGCGGAGATCTGTTCTTCCACTTCGGTAAGATTGCGCTGCAGGTTGAGAAAGTGGGCGTCGGAACGCAATTCAGGGTAGTCCTCGGCGAGGGCGATCAGCCTGCCCATGCGTGGTCCGATTTCCCGCTCGAGTCGCAGGCGTTCCGACTCGTCCAGCGAGGTGTCACGAATACGGCTGCGTGCTTCCATCAGCGCCGTGAGGGTGTCCTGTTCGTGCCGGGCGAAACCCTTCACGGTATCGACCAGGGAAGGAATCAGATCGTGACGCTTGCGGAGGTTGACGTCGATGCTGCTGAAGGCGCTGCGGACGAGGTTGCGCTTTCGGACGAGGCCGTTGTAGAGGCTGATCATGAGAATCGCCATCGACAGGCCGGTCACCAGCATCATGAGCATCCACATTCTCATCGCAGGAAGAGCCTACGGTGCCGGTGTGACGACGCCATTACAAAAAGGTGGCGGAATGGGACCGGGCGAACCCGTGGAACTCACCGGGCCGCGATGATCCCGCGATCGGTTTCCTCTCGCAATCGCAATTGCCCACACGCCGCCTCGATGTCGTGACCCTTCTCCCGCCGCAGCGTTGCGGGCACACCGGACTGCTGCAGCACATCGAGGAAGGCTTCCTGCTGCTGCTCCGGGGGGCGCCTCCACTCCAGTCCCTCAACCGTGTTGTAGGGGATCAGGTTGACTTTCGCCCTCATCGATCGAGCGCGCCGGGCCAGCACGGTAGCCTGATCGAGTCCGTCGTTGACTCCGTCGATCAGGATGTATTCGAAAGTGATCTTCTGTTTCTTGTGCTCCCGCCACACCTGCAGTGCCTCGAAGAGACGCGCGAGGGGATACTTCCGGTTCACCGGCATGATCCGCTCCCTTACCTCGTCGGTGGCCCCGTGAAGAGAGATCGCGAGCCGGATCGGGAGCGGCAGAGTGGCCAGTTTTTCGATCTGGGGGGCAAGGCCGCTCGTGGAAACGGTGAGATGCCGTGCTCCGAGGCGAAGACCCCAATCGGCATTGAGGATGCGAATCGCCTGGGTGAGTTGGGTGAGATTGGCGAGTGGTTCCCCCATTCCCATGAAGACGAGGTTGTTGATGCGCTCGCCCGCACTGCGCTCCGCTTCCATCACCTGGCCGACGATTTCGGCAGCCGTGAGATTGCGGGTGAATCCCGCGAGGCCGCTCGCGCAGAACTTGCAATCGTAGGCGCACCCCACCTGGCTGGAAACACAGAGGGTGAGCCGGTCGCTCCGTTCCCCATCCGGACCGAGATTGGCCGGTATGAGGACCGTTTCCACGAGTCGACCGTCCGCCAGCCGGAAGAGGAACTTGCGTGTCGTGTCGGACGATCCGGTCACGAGGACCGTCTCCAAAGGTGCCAGGGTAAACCCATTCGCCAGGGTCTCTCGCAACCGGGCCGAGAGATTGGTCATTTCCGAAAAAGAATTCACTCTCTTCGCGAACAACCACTCGACGACCTGCCGGGCGCGGTAGGCGCGTTCTCCCTGACCGGCCAACCATTCCGTCCAGTCGTCGAGGGTAAGGCCGTAGGCGGAATCGGGTGGGCTGCTCATTTACCGGACCAAAGTGCGACAGGATCGGGGAGCCTGCAACGGGGATGAACCACCAGGCTCGGCAGAATTTTAAAAATTCTGGCAATATTATTTGATTCAGCAAATTTCAAAAGGAAATCCACAGTATGGAAAAGCTAAATATCCGCATTTATTTTGCAATTTTCGCCACCGTGGGTGTCCTTGGCGCTTCTTTCGCGGAGGCGGGCAGTCCGTTTCGCATCCATACCGAAGCACCGGCACGTGAAGCCAAGCGCTATGTCTTCGGATACGGTGGCGTCATGTTCGGCAGCTCCTACGAGACCACGGGCTTCTTCGACTACCATCCCAACGCGATTCCGATCAGCTGGGATACCGACGAAGGGTGGGCCGCTGGCGGAGGCTTCGGATTCTATTCGCAGGCGCTCGGCGGCAGCCGTTTCGAGCTGGAGGGCTCCTATGCCCAGAACACCTTCGACACGTTCCAATACGACGGCTTCGAGGGTTACATCACGGGTGGCGAGAACCAGATCAACACGTCTTCGGTGATGGTCAATTTCCTGAAGGAAGTTCCCCTCGGTGGTGTGGTGGGCTACTTCGGTGCCGGTGTCGGTGGTGCCGTCTCCGAGTTCCAGGGGGATCTTTTTGGTGTGGGAGTGGATTCCCGGCAGGGTGGATTCGCGTGGCAGCTGATTGCCGGCATCGACATTCCGCTCAACGAGCGACTCGCATTCTTCACCCAGTATCGCTACAGGTCGATCGAGGGAATCGAATACACGACCTTCTTCGGTGATTTCACCTTCTCGGCGGATGACGCGCTCGCGAATCACAGTATCCTGACCGGCTTGCGATTCTCGTTCTGATTCTTCGAACTGACCGTTCGAGCTTTTCCCCACTCCTCGAATTCTGAAGGCCCTGTCCGTGGACAGGGCCTTTTCTTTTGCGTAGCTTTCATCCGTTTTGAATTATCAGGAAGCTCTCGACTGGCTCTATGGAACCCAGCTGTTCGGCATCAAGCTGGGACTCGAGAACACCCGGCGCCTTCTGCGGGCAAACGGAGTGAGCGAGGATCTGGCGCAACGCCAGGTCATTCACGTGGCCGGAACCAATGGGAAGGGCTCCGTCTGTGCCTTCACCGAGCAGATTCTGCGGGATGGAGGGGTGCGCACCGGGCTCTTCACGTCTCCCCACCTCGTGTCGTTCCGCGAGAGGATTCGCGTAGAAGGACGGCTCGCTCCGGAAGAAGCGATCGCGCGGGAGATCTCTCGCCTGCGCGCGCTGACCGTGGATTGGGATCCGCATCCGACCTTCTTCGAACTGACCCTGGCGATCGCGCTGCGGATCTTCTGCGACGAGGATGTCGAGATCGTCGTGCTCGAAACCGGCATGGGAGGGCGACTCGACGCGACGACTGCGGTGGAGTCCGATCTCTGTGCGATCACCCGGATCGGGCTCGATCACCGGCAATGGTTGGGAGATACCCTCGCGGAAATTGCCGAGGAGAAAGCGGGAATCATCCATCATCCCGCACCGGTCATCATCGCCGATCTCGATCCCGTGGCACGCGACGTTGTCGGAAAGCGGGCTCTCGCCGTCGGAGTGCCCTGTGTCGAGGCACATCCGTTGCCGGAAGGATGGAAAACCGGGATACCGGGGCACCACCAGAGGGAGAATGCCGCCATCGCGGTGGAGCTGGCATGTCGCGCCGCCGGAAACCGTCTCTCTCGGGACGGGATTCAACGGTCGGTGGTCGCAACCGTGTGGCCGGCACGATTCCAGCGAGTCGGAGAGCGACTCATCCTCGACGGCGCTCACAATCCCCAGGCGGCGGCAGCCCTCGCCGACACCTGGAAAGCCGAATGCGGAGACGAGACTGCGACGGTGATTTTCGGCGTCGCCGAATCGAAAGATGTTACTGGAATGGTCTCCCATTTGCGGCCCTTGGCGAAACGGGTCTTTCTTTGCCCGATTCGGTCCCAGCGATCTCTCGCTACGAGTGCGATGCGGGAAGCCTGGGCGAGCGCACCCGGCCCGCCGGTGCCCTGCCGAGCCTTCGATGAGTTCACCGCTGCGTGGGAGGCGGCGAAGGAGGAGGACGGCCCCATCCTCGTGACAGGATCTCTTTTTCTCGCCGGGGAGGCCCTGAGCGAGGTGGAGGGGATACCCTTCGAAGTCAGCGAACAGTAGATTCCGGTCCGGGTGGAGCAGGCCCGGTGCGGAGGAGTGCCTTCAGTCCGGGGCGGAAACCGTGGTGACGATCTCCTCCTGGATCCGGTGCATCGCAACTCGACAATCCGGGTCGCCGTCGGTATGGCCGTTGAGGTGAAGGAGCCCGTGCACCACGTAGCGAAGGAGTTCATTCTCCAGCGGGAGTCCGTGTTCGGCCGCCGCGCGGGCGGCCGTCTCGACGGAAACGAAGATCTCTCCGTGGTGAAAAGTGATGACATCGGTGGGATCGGGATCATCGAGAAATTCACCGTGGACCTCTGCGATGGTCCGGTCGTCGACGAGATTGATCTCGATCTCTTGGAGCTGCGGCAGGACCGCGGTTTCGGACCCGGGTCTTCCGAGACAGAGGGGCAAGGCGGCGTTCGCTTGATGACGCAGCGGCTCGAGAGGGAGACTCTCGTGCGCGTAATGGACGAACCAGAGCAGAACCGGTGTGGTCGCCTCCCTCTGTTCCGGCGAAACCGGCCCGTCTCCTCCCATCGGATTGGCTACGGTTGTTTACCGGGACGCCGGGACACCTGTCTTGCCCGGTGAGGAGACCGGTCCGGCACTGTCGGAGTCCGCACCTCCCGGGCCTGACGGTCTTTTTGCATCAGACTCCTTCGTGCCTTCGGGTGCCGGCTCCGCGTCTTCCTTCTTCGACCCCTGCGAGGTGCCCGTCTCCCGGGCCTGCTTGGTCTTTCGCGTCTTGCCGGCCTTTTTTCTCGCCGGTTTCCGGGCGGCATCCTCCTCGATCTTCGGATACTCGATGCGGGTGTGCATCATGCTTCGGAGCGTGGTGGAAAAGCTCCGCTTGATCGTGGCGAGATCTTCGAGAGTGAGTGCCGCGTCATCGAGCTGCTGGTCGTGAAGACGCTCCCGGACGAGGTCCTCGATCAACTCCTCGATCTTCTTCGGTGTCGGTTTCTGCAGGCTCCGTGATGCACTCTCGACGGCATCCGCCAGGCTGATGATCGCGCTCTCGCGGGTCCTCGGCTTGGGGCCCGTGTAGCGAAACTTCTCCTCTTTCACCTCGGGAATGTCTTCCTCGTGGGCGTTTCCTTCCTCCACCTGGCTCTTTACTTCATCGCGCAGCTTGAGGGCGCGATGGTAGAAAAAGCGGATCAGGGAGGTGCCGTGGTGTTCCTGGATCACGTCGACGATCTCCCGCTTGAGATTGTGCTTGATCGCCATATCGACTCCGTCCTTGACGTGGGCGGTGATGATCAGGGCGCTCATGTTCGGCGTGAGATCGTCGTGGGGGTTATGGCCATCGCCGATGTTCTCCACGAAATAGGCCGGCTTCTTCATCTTGCCGATGTCGTGGAAGTAGGCACAGACACGGCACATGACCGCATTCGCTCCGACCGCTTCCGCGGCGGTCTCCGCCAGAGTCGCGACGACGAGGCTGTGGTGGTAGGTGCCGGGAGCCTCGATCGTCATCTGCCGGAGAAGCGGATGATTGAGGTCGGCCAACTCGATCCACGACACGTCGGTGGTGATCCGGAACAATCCCTCGAGCAGCGGAAGCAGGCCGCTGACGACGATCGCGGTCACGGTGGAGACGAGAACGGCCGACACCGCCTGTTTCGCGAGGAGTTCCCAGGCCTCGGCGCTGGCCCCGAATCCCGGCCACTGGATCTGTCCCAGGGTAAAGGCGAGCAGCACGCAGGCGAGCCCGGAGTAGGCACCCGCCGCGACGAGGCGGCTGCGGCGGCGAACGCGGTGGGTGAGATAGATCGCGACGAAGCCGCAGATCATCGAGAAGATGATGAAGAGGAACGCCTTTTCCCCGGCGACGGTCATCCCCCCGAAGAGGCTCGCGTAGACCACCGCGAAGGTGCCGTGTCGTCGCCCCACCAGGAGCGAGATCACCATCGGCGCAAAGATGTAGGGCTCCACGAGGAAGGCGAATCCTCCGCCCGGGGCAAACGTGATCGCGACATATTCGCTCAATTTCACGAGAAGGAGTTGCGAGAGAATCACCGAGAGGATCAGGGCGATCCGGGAGTTCAGCCGAAAGGTCTGCGGCAGGCTCACATGCCAGTGCACGGTCAGGGTGGCGGTGATCACGGTGACGACCACGGCGGTCTGGAGGATGTTCCCTTCGAAGATCGAGGAGGGGTGTCCCGAGACACAGATCCACGCGGTCGTGAGAATGGCGAACACCACGAGGAGAATCCCCGTCACCTGCCATCCGAATCGCATCCATTCGGAGAAAGCGCTCTCGTTCGGCTTTTTCCGCTTTTTGCCGCTGGAGAACCCCCGGTTCTTCAGACGTTGTTGGGCAAGGAAGTGGAACATGGGCGGGAATCACGCGGTCTGGGGCTCTTGTTCGAGCGAGGAGAGGGGGATTTCGTGGCGCGGGTCTTGGCGCTGGCCTTGGCGTCGACTTCGACTTCGCAGGAGGGAATCGCCGGGTCGAGCCGCGTTGAGGCCGGTTTCGGCCCGGCCGGAAACCATCATGGCGTTCAGTGACGCTTCTTTCGTGTTTCGCGAATCGAAAACTCCCCGAGCGGAGCGCGGGGTTTCATTCGGTGTTTCATTGGCGATCTCCCGAGAGGCCGCCGCAAACCAGGTCGTGAAGGACATTATGTCCGAATTTTCGTGAGGCACAACCGAAAATCCGAGGAAAAACTGTTCATAAAAGCATCATGCAATCCCCGTAACTGAAGAATCGATACCGTTCATGAACTGCCTCGCGGTACGCTTCGCGCACGAGATCCATCCCCGCGAAGGCGCTCACCAGCATGATGAGAGAGGAACGGGGCAAATGAAAATTGGTCAGGAGCAGGTCGATGGCACCAAACTCGTAGGGAGGGTGAATAAAGATGTCCGTTTCTCCCGACCGGGGTTGCAGCGGGCGACCACCGTCCCGGTAACAGGATTCGAGAACGCGGACGACCGTCGTGCCCACCGCGAGAACCCGCGATGCACGGTGGATGCGTTCTGCGGTTTCGCATCCGAGCGTGTATCGTTCGCTGTGCATCGTGTGATCCGCGACGTGTTCCGCCGAGACGGGGCGAAACGTGCCCACGCCCACGTGGAGGGTGACGAATGCGTGGGGGATCTTTTCCAGCATCTCCGGCGAAAAGTGGAGACCGGCGGTGGGAGCGGCGATCGCGCCCGGTTCGCGGGCAAACACCGTCTGGTAGCGATCGCGATCGGACTCATCGTCCGGCCTGTCGATGTAGGGGGGAAGAGCGTAGTGGCCGTGGCGGTTCTCGTCGGGAGGGCGGTCGAAACGGATTACGCGTTCGCCACTGTCGGCGAGCACCTCCACCACCGTCCCGGTGCTGTCGCCAATCGCGATGGTGTGGCCCTGTCGCAGGCGCTTCCCGGGTTTCACGAGGCAGCGCCAGTTCGTTTCATCGAGCACCTCGGTGCGCAGGAGTTCCTTCCTCCCATCGTTGGAAAAAAAACGGGCCGCCACGACCCGGGTGTCGTTGAGCACCGCGAGATCATCTTCGTGCAGGTAGGAGAGAAGATCGCCGAATCGCCGGTGCTCGATCGTTCCCGACTGCCGGTGCACGACCATCATGCGCGACTCGCCCCGGTGTTCGGGGGGACGCTGAGCGATCAGCTCCTCGGGGAGATCGTAATCGAAATCACTTGTCTTCATGTCCCCGTCGTCGTGTGGCACTGCGGAAGGATCCGCCGTCGACCCGCCGGGCGGATCAGTCGCACAGCGCCAGGGTCATGAGGGCAAAGGCCGTCCCGTAGGGCTGGTGATAGGAGAAGAGGGGATAGTCCCACCAGGAACCGTCACTCTCCTGTAGATCGACCAGGATCCGGGTGAGCGACGCCGCGTGTTCGTCGCGTTGTTCCGGCGGTGCAATCTCGAGGCACAGGCCCGCATAATAGTGGCCGTAGTAGAAAAAATAGCCCGCCACGGCGAACCAGGCTTCGTGAGGGATGGGACGCTTCCGACCGATATCGAGCCAGCCGTTCCGCTCCCAGAGGCGGTTCAACCAGGAATCGACGATCCGGGGCGAGATCGACTCGTCGCCCCAGACGCGCAAGGCGTAGTTGCAGGCCTGGGAACGCCCCAGGCTTCCTCCGGGGCGGTTCACCGGATGCATGGGGCGCGCCTTGAGATACTCTCCGTAAAGGTAGGAGTGGTCCGACTTTCGCTGGCGATTGATCGAGTCAACGGCGCGTTCGATCAGGTCGTCCGGAACGGTGAATCCCTCGACTTCGCGGCCTTCGTGAAAGGCGACCAGGACGGTCGCCGTGGTGAAGCTGATCGAACTGGATGCCGGGCGGGCCGTGCGGGCGCGAAAATCGTAGTAGCCCCATCCTCCATCGATCGATTCGTAGCGCTCCAGACGCTCGACCTGCCGATTCATCAGTCGCACGATGCGATCGCGCCTTTCCCCATCTTTCTCCCTGGCGTGCATGCGGGCCAGGGCCTGGACGGCGTAGGCATGCGACCAGACGTTGTAGATCGCCTGAGGCGTCGCCCTGCGAACGACGGGAAGCCTCTCCAGGAGGAACTCCTCACCGTGGCGGAGCGCTTCGGCGGCGGGCGTTCCCGGCTGGTCGGCGAGACCCGAATCGATCAACGCGGCGACGCACATCGCCGAAACGGCGGAGCGGAATGCGTGGTGTGCTCCGGGAACGGGCGCGTAGATGTTGAGACCCTTGGTCTGTCGTGCCGATCCCCAGCTGCCATCCTCGTTCTGATCGCTGACGAGAAACGCGACGCCTTGTCGCATCGCGGTATCCCGCTCCTGGTCGGCCGGATCCGTTCCGCCCCGGGCTGATCCACCGAGGGCGAGCAGCCCGCCCACGGTCGTCGCCAGGATCCATGTCCGAGGGGTTGGGGAAGAAAGCAGCGAGCCGGTCATCATTTCTCCCCGTCGCTCCCTTTCCCCTTTCCCTTTCCTTTCGGGGCCTTCGGATCGCGCTCTTCCTTGTTCTGTTGGGGCTTCGTCCCACCGGGGGTGGGCCCGGCCTCGGAATCCTGCGGCTTGGCCTTTTTCGCGGATGGAGGCGTCTTGGAAGGGGGCGTCACCTGGGAGGATGCCGATGGCGGGTCGCCCTTTTTCTCTCCTTCCTTCGCCTGGGTGGTTTCACCGATTCGCACGAGATCCCCGGCCTTCAGACCCTTGACGATTTCGATCTTGTCTCCGCTCTTCCACCCTGTTTCGACGGTTCGCTCCCTGCCGTTGGCGAGAACGACCGTGGAAACGCCGTCCTCTTCCGTCACTGCCTTGGCGGGAAGTGTGAGCGCCTTATCCTTCTCGTATACCACAATCTCCAGTTCCACGGGCATGCCGGGAAGAACCGGATTCTCTCCGTCGGGCTTGAAGGCGAAGACGGCGTCGTATTTGTCGCTCGGAAGAGGGACGTAGGATATCCGCTCCACGAAACATGGAAAGCTGAGGTCGTCGTTCCATTTCATCGTCGCCGTTCCCTTCCGGCCGGGAGCCAGCCCCTTGAGCTTGTCGCCCGGCACGGCTGCCCGGAGGCGAAGGGGAGAATCCCGCACCACCGTGAGGGTGACTTCTGTTGAACTCAGTTTCCCGCCGGCCACCAGCTTCTTCTCCATCGTGGCGATGGTGGGCCAACTTCCGCGGACGCTGCCGCCGTAGTAGACCCATCCGTCATGCGGGGCGCGAATGGTCATCCACTCGAGATCCGCCTCGTGCTCGGACAGGGATTTCTCCTCGTTGGCGAGCGATCTCTTCTTTGCCTCGAGGTCGAGCCGGGCTTTCTCGAGATCGCGGCGCAGGTTCGCTTCCGCTCCCCGCCAATCGACTCGGGATTTTTCGTTCGCGACGCGCCGGCGCTCGTGTTCGCGGGGCAGCATCACCTCGAGTTGGCGTCCGCTTCGCTCCTTGGTCTGTTCGAAGAGCCAGCGATACTCGTCGACGTCATTCCGGGCACGCTGAAGGATGATCTCCTCGGTTTCCTCGGTCAGGTCGTCCTTCTCGTACATCTTCCGCAGCTGGCGAAGTTCCTCTTCGGCGTAGGCGAGCCGGTTCTCCACCTGCTCCAAGTCTTCATGTGCGTCGCGGATGCGCATGTCGAATTCAACTTCCTCGAAGTAGGCGAGATCCTCTTCGCTTTGCGCCCGGGACCGGCGCTTCTCCTCGAGACTGATCGGAGTGAGTTTCTCTTTTTTCTCCAATTCGACCCGGGCCATTTCCAGCTCGATCCTCTTCGCAGGGAGGGCCAGGCGTTTGTCGTCGATCGCCTTGCGCAGTTTTTTCGGGTCGCATGCGACGAGCACGTCGCCCTTGCGGACCCGGGCTCCGTGCTCCACGGCGCGAAGAACGGTGAAGTCCGTCCAGGCTTCCGGAACGATCCGGATCGGAGTCTCTTTCGTCGCCTCGACCAGTCCGGGGAACTCGGCCTTCACGGTGAACGACTCCACCTCGACCGCCTCGAACTTTTCCGCCTGGGCCGGGGCTTTCTTTTCCTCCTCGGCCTGCAGGACCATCGGTAGGGAGAGAAGGAAGAAAAGTGTGGCTCGGCAGGGTGGGCGCAATCGGTCGATCATGAGATGGTGGAGGATCCTACACCGGCTCAGACGTGGTGGGAATGGAGAATTGCCGGTTTCGGATGGAGATTTCCGTGTGCTCGAGACGGGGTCGGGGGCTCTTTTTGTTCACCGATGGTAGGGTTCCCCCCGAAGCAGCGTGTGAACGCGATAGATCTGTTCGAGCAGGACGACGAGGGCGAGTTCGTGCTGGAGAGTGAAAGGGCTCAGGGCGAGAACCATGTCCGCTTCGGCACGCAGTTCTTCCGTGTGCCCATCGGCTCCCCCGAGAAGAAGGGCCACCTGTTTGACCTCACCTTCGAGCTGCCACGTGCGCACCATGTCGGCGAACCCCTCCGTGGTGAGGGTCGTCCCCCGTTCATCGAGGGCGATACGCAGGCATCCTTCGCTCGCTTCGAGAAGGCGGTCGCTGTTGGCTTCGCGTCCGGCATCCTTACCCGGGTGGATCACCTCGGTGGGCACGTAGCGCTTCAATCGGCGAACATATTCGTCGATCCCGGCCTTGGCGTAGGCGAGCGACGGCTTGCCGATCGCGACGATCTTCCATTTCATCGAACGGAAACCAACGGCATCTTGCGTCGCGTGGCAAATTCCGCATCGTTCCGGCGGACGTGAGTGACGCCCTGCCCAAGGATTACCTGGACCGTTTTTCCGGTCTCGGACGACTCTACGGAACCGACGCCCTGCCGTGTCTGCGCGATGCCCATGTCGCCGTCGTCGGCATCGGGGGAGTGGGATCGTGGGCCGCCGAGGCCCTCGCGCGTTCCGGCATCGGACAGATCACGCTGATCGATCTCGACGAAGTTTGCATCAGCAATGTGAATCGGCAGCTCCACGCGGTCCAGGACCGGATCGGACAACCCAAGGTGGCGGTGATGGCGGACCGCCTCCGCCGGATCCATCCCTCTTGCCAGGTGAACGAGCGGATGCGGTTCTTCACCGGGTCGTCCGCGGAGGAGTTGCTCGCTCCCGCCTATGATTGCACGATCGATGCGATCGACAGTGTGGCGGAAAAGGCGCTCTTGGTCGCATCGTGCCGGGAGCGGGGTCTTCCCCTCGTCGTCGCGGGTGGTGCGGGGGGAAAATGTGATCCGTCCGCGGTGGCCACCGCCGATCTCGCTTTCGCGACCAACGACCGGTTGCTCAAATTGCTGAGAAAAAAGCTGCGCGCCCATTACGGTTTCCCCCCCGAGCCGAGACGCGAACCCTTCGGCATTCGCGCCGTGTTCAGCACGGAAAATGCCCGCTACCCCTGGGGTGATGGAACGGTCCGGTCCGAACCGGAGCCGGGGAGTGAGTTGCGGTTGAACTGCGACAATGGATTCGGGACCGCCGCTCCGGTGACCGGCACTTTTGGCCTCGTGGCGGCGGCGGAAGCGATTCGGCAGCTCCTGGACTGAGACCGGAGGCGCGCTAGCCGGCCGTTGCCTCTGCGGCTCGCTTGGCGGCCCGCTTGCGCTCGTTCGCGTCGAGGATTCGCTTGCGCAGCCGGATCGACTGCGGCGTCGCCTCGACCAGTTCGTCGGGGGCGATGTATTCGATGGCTCGCTCCAGGGAAAACTTCGTCGCAGGGGTGAGGGTCACGGTCTTGTCGCTTCCCGCGGCGCGATGGTTCGTCACGTGCTTCGCCTTCGTGGGATTGACGGGAAGATCGTCGGTGCGCGGATTCTCCCCCACGATCATGCCTTCGTAGACCTGCTCCCCCGGACCGACGAAGAGCTTGCCTCGGGTCTCGATGTTGAGCAGGGAGTAGGTCATCGCTTCGCCCTTTTCCATCGATACCAGCGTTCCGGTATGGCGGGTGCGGATGTCGCCGGAGTCGGGGCGGTATTCTTTGAAAAGATGCGACATGATCCCCTCGCCGCTGGTGAGGTTGAGGAGTTCGAATTCGAAACCGATCAGTCCCCGGGTCGGGATGGTGGCCTCGATGCTGGTGCGACCGCTTCGCGCGTGCATCGCCTCGACCTTTCCCTTGCGGGTTGCGATCGATTGCATGCAGCCGCCCACGGCTTCGTCGGGTACCTCGAGGTAGAGGGTCTCGTAAGGTTCGTGGACGCGCCCCTCAATCTCGCGCTTGATCACGGTCGGGCGTGAGACCAGCACCTCGTAGCCCTCGCGGCGCATCTGTTCGACCACGACAGCGACCTGCATCGCTCCCCGGGCGCTCACCTTGAACTCACCCGCGTTTTCCGTGTCCTCGACCTGGATCGAGACATTCGTGCGCCCCTCGCGAAAGAGACGATCCCGGATCTCCCGCGACGTGACACGGTTTCCTTCCAGTCCGGCGAAAGGGCCGTCGTTGACCGCGAAGGACATCGCCACGGTGGGCGGATCGATCTCGACGAAGGGCAGCGGCTCGTCCTCCTCGCTTCCCGCGATCGTTTCTCCGATGTCCACGTCCTCGAATCCGGAAAGGCCCACGATGTTGCCGGCGGCGGCCGAGGTGGCTTCGCTGGTGGCGAGCGCATTGTACTCGAAGACCTTGCTGATCTTGGCGCGTTCGGGCTTGCGGTCTTCGTGGAGGCGCCAGACGGTATCTCCGATTGTCACCGAGCCCGAGAGGATCTTCCCGATCGCGATCCGTCCCACGTAATCCGACCAGTCGATATTGGAGACGAGCAACTTGAAGCCCGCGGTGGGATCGACGTCGGGAGCGGGAATGTTCTCCATGATCGCATCGAAGAGGGCGGTCATGTCTTCGGCTTTCTCGCCGGGATCCTGCATCGCGTAGCCGTCGCGGGCGCTCCCGTAGAGGAAGGGGGCGTTGAACTGTTCCTCGTTGGCATCGAGATCGAGGAAAAGCTCGAGGACCTTGTCGTGAACCTCGAGCGGCCGGGCATTCGGGCGGTCGATCTTGTTCACGAAGACGATCGGGGTAAGATTGGCTCCGAGCGCTTTTTTGAGAACGAATCGGGTCTGCGCCTGGGGACCCTCGTAGGCGTCGACGACGAGCATGACGCCATCGACCATTTTCATCACCCTCTCCACCTCGCCCCCGAAATCGGCGTGACCGGGTGTATCCACGATGTTGATCACGTTCTCCGCCCAACGAATCGACGTGTTCTTTGCCTTGATCGTGATACCGCGCTCTCGTTCCTGATCCATCGAATCCATGGCGCGCTCCTCGACGACCTGGTTCTCGCGGAAAGAACCGGCCTGCCGGAGGAGTTGGTCGACCAGGGTGGTTTTTCCATGATCGACGTGGGCGATGATGGCGATGTTGCGGATCTGGCCGGAGCCTGTCTCGGGTTCGGATTTCACGGCGGTGAATGACCGCTCGAAATTCCGGATTGCAAGCGGCGAATGCGAGACGCAAGATCGGACTTCGTTTTGCCCATGACGCCGTTTACCCCGCCCGGTCCCGAACTCTTCGCCGGCTGGGATCGAAACGTGCCGCGCCTCGTCGGAGTATCGGGAGGCGTGGATTCGATCACCCTGCTGCATTTGCTCCGTGAGGCGGGATTCGACGCGCTGACGGTCTGCCATTGCCACCACGGGTTGCGGGGGGATGAGGCTGGCGCCGATGAGGCCTTCGTGCGAGAGATGGCGGAATCCCTCGATTATCCCTTTACGGTCGGGAGGGTGGATACCCGCGAATTTGCAGTGAGAGAACGGCTTTCCCTCGAAACCGCCGCGCGAACCCTGCGATACCGGTTCTTCGCCGAGGTGGCGAGGAGTGCCGGATGTCGCGAAGTGCTGCTCGCCCATCAGGCGGACGATCAGGTCGAGACGGTCCTGATTCACCTCTTTCGCGGGACCGGGCTGCGGGGATTGGCGGGCATGGAGGAATCGACGACCCGGGAAGTCGATCGGATCTCGCTGACGATTCGACGTCCTCTGCTCGGCGTGACCCGGGAATCACTCGAGAAGTGGGCCGCCGCGCGGGGTATCTCCTGGCGGGAAGATTCTTCGAACACCGATTCGTTCGCCCTGCGCAACCGGGTGCGCCATCGGCTGCTTCCCGCAATCGAGGAGGTATTCGGAAGAGACGTGCGGGCGTCTGTCGTACGGCTTTCCCAGATCGCGCGCCTCGAGGAAGCCGCCTCCCGCGAAACGGTCGAGCGGACATTGAGGGGGCTCGAAATCGCAAACGACGGACGAGTGACGCTCTCCGTTGCCGGGATCCGGGGACTGACCGAGGCAGAGCGCAACCGCACCCTCCTCGCCTGGCTGCGGAAGTCCGAAGTTCCCGATTGCGGTTACGCCGAAGCACTCGCGACGGGTGCCCTCGCCCTGCGGGACGGTCCACCGGCGAAGGTGAACCTCCCGGGCGGTGTTCACGCGAGACGCCGGGCCGGGGCATTGTTTCTGGAATTTCCCGAACTTGTGGCGTAGAAATGCGCCCTCCTGTCCCTTTTCCCATGAGCGATCGCATTCTCGTCACCGGAGGAGCCGGATTCATCGGCTCGAATCTCGTTCATCATCTCCTGGGCGAGGAGGTGTCCGAGCCGGGCCGGGAGATCGAAAGAGTGGTGACGCTCGACAAGTTGACCTACGCGGGCAATCCCGACAATCTCGCCACGCTCCAGGATGATGCGCGCCACCATTTCGTGCACGGTGATATCTGCGATGCCGAACTGGTGGACGGATTGTTTCGCGAACATGAAATCACGGGCGTGATGCATCTCGCGGCGGAGTCGCATGTCGACCGGTCGATCGAGTCACCGGATGCATTTATCGAGACGAACGTGACCGGGACGTTCCGGCTCCTTCATGCGGCGAGGAAGTACCGCGAAGGGTTGCCGGACGCCCGGAGGGAGGATTTTCGGTTCCTCCACGTTTCGACCGACGAGGTCTACGGCTCGCTCAGCCCGGAAGATCCTGCCTTCACCGAGACGACCGCCTATGCGCCGAACAGTCCCTACTCGGCGTCGAAGGCGGCGAGCGACCACCTCGCTCGCGCGTATTTTCACACCTATGGCCTCCCCGTGGTGACGACAAATTGCTCGAACAATTACGGTCCGCGGCAGTTTCCCGAGAAACTGATTCCGCTGATGATCGGGAAGGTGCTGGCGGGCCAGCCTCTCCCCGTCTACGGGGACGGTTCGAACATTCGCGACTGGCTCTATGTCGAAGACCACTGCCGCGGTCTTGTCGCAGCTCTCCGGCGGGGAACGCCCGGGGAAGTCTACAACATAGGGGGAGACTGCGAGCGCAGCAACCTGGAGGTGGTGCACCGTATCGTCGATGCGGTGCGGGAGGCATGTCCGGATGCCGGTGTCCCTCCCGCCGGCGAGCTCATTTCTTTCGTGACCGACCGTCCCGGCCACGACTGGCGCTATGCCATCGACACGACCAAGATCGGCCGGGAACTCGACTGGCATCCGCGGGAAAGCTTCGAATCGGGGCTGCGGCGCACCGTTGGCTGGTTCCTGCAGAACCGGGACTGGGTCCGGAGAATCGAGGAGGGTACCTATCGGGGGGAGAGGCTGGGACTCACGGGCGAGGCCTGATCGCGAACTCCGATTCCAGGGTTGCGGCGACCTCGTCCATCGGGAGTCCGATCACGTTGGTCATCGAGCCCTCGATGCGTTCGATGATGCGTTCCCCATGTTCCTGTGCGGCGTAGGCACCCGCCTTGTCGAGCGGGTCGATTCTCTCGTGGTAGTCCGCGAGTTGAGCGTCGTCGAGATTCCGGAAGACCACACTCGTGGTCACCTGGAGATCGATCGAGCGGCCCGTCTCGGCGTGGACCAGGCAGACCGCGGTGAAGACCTGATGGGTCCGGCCATTGAGCCGCTGCAGCATCCGCATCGCCTCGGTGCGGTCGGAAGGCTTGCCGAGCACCTCATCGTCGAGGAGGACGAGAGTATCGGCGGCGACGATCGCGGCGCCCGGTTCCCGGATGGCCACCGCTCGCGCCTTGAGCCGGGCATTCTCGGTGGTCAGTTCGCGGATGTCGATCGAGGGGTCCTCCCACTCCTCGACATCCGGCGGAATGACGCGAAACCGGTAGCCCCACTCTTCGAGGAGGTCGCGGCGCCTCGGCGAGCCGGAGCCGAGCACGAGTCCGGAACACTCGTCGGTCATCGAAATTCCGTCGCGAAGAAGGGATTGTGCCTCTTTTCCTCTCCGACGCTGGTCAGGGGACCATGTCCGGGGCAAATGACCGTTTCATCGGGCAGCGTGAGGATTTTCTCGCGATTGTTTCGCCAGGCGTCCGCGAAGGAAACCATCCCCCCTCCCATGGATCCGGCGAACAGGGCGTCGCCGACGACGGCGACGGGTCGTTCGAGACCTTCGATGAAATAGGTGGTTCCTCCCGGCGAATGCCCGCTCGTCGTCAGGGTCTTCACGGTCAGATGGCCGATGCCAAAGGGATGCCCCTCGGCGAAGGACTCGGTGCCCGGCCAGTGCTCGTCGCGGTTCGAGAAGACCACCGGGTTGCCGGTCACTTCCCGCAGGCGGTCGAGATCGGCGATGTGATCGTTGTGCGTGTGGGTCAGGAAAATCTGGTTCACCTCGAGTCCGAGTTCCTTGGCGCGATCCGCCATGCCGGAACTGTCGGTTCCCGTGTCGAAGCAGGCCGCCTGTCGCGAAGCCGGATCGAAGACGAGGAACGCATTCACCCGCATGTCGCGGTAGGGGGTATTGAAAATCTCGAGACCGTCCAGTGAGACAGGCCTCGGGCGCCACGCTTTCGAGGCCGAGAGACTCAGTGCTTCAGGATCGAGAGAAAGGGCGGCAGCGACCTTGCGCAGGGCGGTCTCGTCGCAGAACTCGCCCCGGCAGAGCCGACCCAGGACATCGCGGTCGACGCCGGTGCGGGTGGCCAGGTCCATCTCGGTTACCTGTCTTCCGCGCATCGACTTGGCGATGATGTCTTCGAAGAGGTCTTCGATCGGGATGGATGGATTCATGACGTCCCGAATCTCTGGACTGCCATCGCGTGGAGAGCAAACCGATTTTTCTTGTCACCGGAATCCGAAAATGGCAACCTGAGGCGGTGGGTTGGTGTATTTACATCGCCAATCCTCGAACTCATTGCCTTCGGGCGATATATCCAATAATAAGAAAAAACACATGAAAGCACACTACAAGCGAAACGGGGCGTTCACCCTGATCGAGCTGCTGGTCGTGATCGCCATCATCGGCATTCTCGCCAGCGCTGCCATGCCGGCCTACAACGGCATCCAGGAGCGCGCCAAGAGGACGAAGGACGTGAACAATATCCGGCAGATCCTCCTCGGTTGCCGCGCCTTTGCGGCGGACTGGGAAGGAGCCTTCCCCTCGTTCGATCCGGACGCCGACGATGCCGGCGGCGGAGATGATTCCGAAGGATTCACGACATCGACTGAAGCATTCAATGCGCTGGTTCCCGACTACATCGACACAGAGGTCGTCTTCTGGCTGCGCACCAAGGACCCGGACCGTGTTCGCCCGCCTCGTGAGGACGGAGAACTGGAGCCCGAGGAGGTGGTCTACGGCTACGCCACGGGACAGCTCGATACGAGTTTCAGCCGCTCTCCGCTCGTTTTCGACGGGCTTATGGAGGACCCGGGTGCCTACGGGGAATTCCACCCCTGGCTCAGTTCGAAGAAGGCGGTGATCGGCTATTGCGGCGGTCACGTCACCGAGGAGCGCCTGACCTCTGCCGAGCCCGGTGCCACGGTGCGAAGCAAGGATGGCCAGACCGACAACATCTTCACGAAACGGGAGATCAGCGAGGGCGAGGTCAGTGGTGGCTGGCTCGACACGGACGAGGGCAACATTCTGCTCCCGGATTGATCCCAACCCCAGAATTTCCTGTGTATCACAGGACTGCGAAAGCCCCGGGGAAGCCCCGGGGCTTTTTCGTGGGGAGCACGAAATGCCGCTCGTCACCGGGGGATTCGTGGCGTAAAAAGTCCCCATGAACCTCACTCTTCGGAACGCCCTCCTCATTTTCGTGTCTTCCGTCACTGCCGCTTCCGCGGCCGCCGAAGAGTCCTCGCCGGCAGAACAGCTCTTCAATGGGAAGGACTTGAGCGGATGGAGTGGCGATCCGGAGAACTGGACCGTGGAGGACGGCGTGATCGTCGGCACCACGACCGACGAGGATCCGATCCCCTACAACGAGTTCCTGATCTACGAGGGCGATCCGGTTGCCGATTTCGAACTTACGGTCGAATTGCGACTCACGAGCGAGGGAAACAACTCCGGCATCCAGTATCGGTCGCAGGTCCGGCCCGATCTCGGGGAATATGTCGTCAGCGGCTACCAATGCGACATCCACCCGGCGGTGTGGGCCCACGGGATGCTCTACGACGAGAAGGGCCGGGGCATTCTCTGCAAGCGCGGGCAGCGGGCTGTCATCACGACAGGAGGCGAAGCGAAGGTGGTGGGACCGCTGCCGGAGGAGCCCGAGTTCAGCACCGGGGAGTGGAACACCTACCGGATTGTCGCTCGGGGGAATCACTTGATTCACGAGATCAACGGACACCTCACCGCGGAGATTCACGATCATCACGAGGCGGAGCGGGAGACGGAAGGTGTGATCGCGTTCCAGATTCACAGGGGACCGGCGATGAAAGTGGAGATTCGTTCGGTCGCTCTCCGCCGTCTTCCCGCTGCCGGTATCGTCTCCCCCGATGCGACGCCGGTTCCGGCGGGCGCCCCCGACGTCCATCCCAGGCCGAAGGCGAAAGGGAAGGGAAAAAAAGGGGGGGAAAGCCCGGGGCGGTGAGAAGGCGAAAGCCGGCTGACTCTCGCCGTTCGCGGTCGCCTTTTCGCCGACACCTTCCCGACGAGCGTGAACGCGATCCGCCGCCAGTTCTTCCTGAGCTACGCAGTGATCGGCAGTGTGATGCCGCTCATGAGCGTGTTCTTGCGCGAAGAGGCGGGATTTTCGTTTTTCCAGGTGGGTTTGGCCACCGCGCTGATGAACATACCGATGATCTGTTCGCCGGCGCTGATCACGCTTCTGGCGGACCGGAATCTCGACCCGCGGCGAATTCTTGCGGTCGCGTTCACCTGCAGCGCCACCGTGCTGTCGCTGATCTATTTCTCCGGGAGCACCGTTCTCACCCTGGCGCTCTTCATCTTCCACGGATTGGCCTTCGTCGCCATGATTCCCCTGCAGGATGGCTACTACTTTTCCCTGGCGGAGCAGGCGCGGAAAAAGGGCCGGCCTGTTCTCACCTATCCGCTCGTGCGGGTGTGGGGAACGGTGGGATTCATCCTGCCCAGCGTGATTCTCTTCGTGCCCCTCTCGCGTGGTGCGTCGGCCGGCGCGATTCTGCCGTGTGCGGTCGGTTTTTGTCTTCTCAGCATCGCAAACAGCTTCACCCTCTTCCCGGTCGAACGGATCTCGGGAGCCGCGAAACAGCTACCGACGGTCAAGGCGCTCCGCATGCTTTTCTCCCCGGGCGGGCGGTGGCTCTGTGTGGGGCTCTTTTTCGCGTTCCTGGCCACCACGTCCTACTATTCGTTCATCGGAATCTATTTCGATGAGGTGATTGGCATTCCCAAGCGGCACATCGGGTTGATCATCAACCTCGGTGTCGTTCTGGAGATCGGATACACGCTTCTTATGCCGTGGATGCAATCGAAGATCCGGCTCAAGGGGATCATGGTCCTCGGCCTCACCACGATGGTCGTGCGGATGGTCGTGCTGGCGCTCTTTCCGACCTACACGGCGGCGATCCTCACCCAGGTTTTTCATGGAATCGAGGTGTTGGCCATCTTCGTCGGTCCCGTGATGTTTCTCGACCGGCTCGCCGGAGACGAGTTTCGCAATTCCATCCAAGGGGTCTTCACCATGGCGGTGGGGGGCACCTCGCGGGTTATCGCCGGCGTTCTCGCCGGTCTGATCGTGACCCACCTCGGTCTGACAGGGGGACTGGTCTTCGGTGCCGCGCTTGGTTGCGTGTCCGTCTTCGTGATCGCGTTCCTGTTCGCTCGCATTCCCCCCCGCAACGAATCCGGGAACGGAGAAATTACGGTTTCCCCCGCCGTCGAGTCATGATACTCCTCATCCTGGCCCATCCCGTTCAACCACGCGATCACCCGTGAAACCGAGATCACCTGTCTCTTCCCATCCCCACTGGTCGAAGGCAGCCGTCGCCAGCGCCATACTCGGGCCGGTCGGATTCTTCACGCTATGGCTGGGCGTGGGCCTGTTTCTTGCGGCTGCCGGCGCGGTATGCGGTCATGTGGCACAGCACTGGATTTCCCATCGCCGACCCCGGGTGCGCGGGCGCGGCCTCGCCGGATTCGGGCTGGCGACCAGCTACCTCACCCTGTTCTTTTTTCCGCTCTTCCTGGGTGCCCTGGCTGTGGCCTATCCCACCTGGCAACGGATGCAGACCAGCCAATGGGAGAAGATGACGGTGGAGAGCGAGAACCGGGCGAGCCAGCTCTTCGTGGCATGCGAGGCCTACGCGCGAGCCAACGGCGACCGGTATCCGCGGGAGTGGGGCGACCTTGCGGGCCGCTTCGTTCCCCGCCACGAGTTGAATCGCTTGCTGCGCAGTCCGTATCCGGGCGGAGGCGAGGAGGCCTTCGAGATCGTGCCGCACGAGCGTCCCGTGCTCCCGCAAATCAGCGATTCGGTGATCGTGATCCAGGAACTCGCACCGTCGGAAGTTTCCCGGGTGGCTGTCGTCCATGCTGACGGAAACGTCTCTTTCATTCTCAATCCGAACCGGCCATAGTCATCACGATGAAGTCCGTCCTCTTCCGCTCCCTTCCGGTAGCCTGTGTCCTCGTGCACTGGGCAACGTCCGCACCGGCCCAGCAGGACGAAGAGCCGGTTATTGTCGCGGTCACGGAGATGGAGAGACTCGTCGAGCTCGAGGGAACGGTCGTGACGGTTTACGGCGAGGTGTCCCGCACGGGGGAGTCGGAGTCGGGAATGAATTTTGTCAATTTCGCGGACACCGAATTCGTCCTCGTCACTTTCGCGAGTGACGTTGCCCAGCAGTTTCCGGACGGCGAACCGCACGAGATCTACCGGGACAAGAGGCTGGCGGTCACCGGGCCGATCGCGATCTTCCGCGACAACCCGCAGATCAAGTTGACCGACCCGTCCATGGTGAGGGTGCTGGCTCCGGATGAAGTGTTTCCGCCCGAGAGCGAGAAAAGCGTCGAGGTGGCGGTCGCGGAGACCGGCGATTCCGGCGGAGAGGACGAAGAACCCGAGGCAATCGAACCGGAGCCGGAGGAAAAGCCGGGACCTCCCGTCGATTGGAAGCTTTACTTCAAGTAGAGCGCCCGGCGAACCGCCCGAGGGTGCTACTACGTGTGGTGGGGTGTCCCGCCAATATCGAACAGTCGGCGACGAAGGTTCCGGTCAGGTCGCCTCGTCGGCTTCCCGCATCGTCCGCATGCTTGTCTCGCAGATCGTCTCGATGCCGGGTTCATAGTCGAAAACCTCGACCGAAACCCAGCCGTCGTAGGCGATTTCCTTGAGCGTGGCGAAGATCGGTTCGAAACACACGTCGCCCATGCCCGGACCGAGTAGATTCGGGTCGTTGGCATGGAAGTGCGCAATCCACTCGCGGCTATTTCGGATCACATCGGGGATGGTGTGCGACTCGGTCGACATCGCCTTGACGTCGAGATGGAGGCGGCAGTGCGGAGAATCGATCATCCGGGCGAGCTCGATTCCCAACTTCGCCGTGTTGAGAAAATCGCCCTCGCCGGGTCCCAGGGGTTCGAGAGCCAGGGTGACACCGCATTCCTCGATCGTGGGGATGGCGCACCGGATCGTGTCGGCGGCGAACTCCATCGCCTGGTCGTGGTTCACCCCGGGGAGAAGGTTGCGCTGCTGGGGGGAGCCGAGGACCATGATGGAGCCGCCGAGATCCCGGCAGAGACGGGCGAGTTCCGCGAGGTATTCGCCGGTTCTCTTCCGAATGGCTTCGTCGGGAGTGGTCAGGTAGAAGCCCTCGGTTTTTGCGAGGAGCCAGTGCAGGCCGACACAGGCCAGGTCCGCCTCGACGATCTGGTTGCGGACAGTTTCTCGCTGAGCGGGCGTAACGTCGTAAGCGGTCGAGGCGAGAGTGAAGGGGGCGATCTCCACTCCGGTGTAGCCACAGTCCCTCGCGTAGCGGAAGGCCCGGCCGAAATCCCAGTCCTGGAACAGTTCGTTGCAGATCGCGTATTTCATCATGACTGTCAGCGTCGGCGAGACGGCTTGGGCCGCTTCCGTCGCAGGGGTTTG
>Ga0180436_10000845_pt1 | contig 30637 bp, 24 predicted proteins | sample SS_ome_2_FD_132434 | JGI IMG/M metagenome (GOLD analysis project Ga0180436, IMG submission 132434) | Hypersaline lake sediment archaeal communities from the Salton Sea, California, USA - SS_3_S_2 metaG | ecosystem: Environmental > Aquatic > Non-marine Saline and Alkaline > Hypersaline >... | reverse complement strand
CTGGTGGGCAAGCCGGCCGGCCGCTATTCGATGAAAGACGTGCTTGCGATCGACGAGCCGTAGGCCGGTTCGTAGGCCGGTTCCGCTGGAACAGGCAGCTGTAGGCCGGTTCCGCTGGAACCGGCAGCCGGTGCGAGCCGCACCGGCCTACTCGGCAGCCGGTGCGAGCCGCACCGGCCTACGGGAGCCGCTCTGGGTTGATCGCGAACGCGGCTATCGCGTTTCACGGGCTGGCGATACGATTTCAGTGCTGTGGTGCTGCTGGCGGTCGTGGCCGAGCGGTCGAGCAGGAAGGCCGGGAGTTGACCGTTGTGCCGAACTTTGCGGCGTCCGATCCGCTCTACCGGCTGGCGATCGTGCTGGCCGGGGGAATCGTGGGCGGCGAACTCTTTGCCCGCCTCCGCCTGCCGCGGGTGACCGGCTGGATTGCAACCGGCATTCTTTTGCGGGCGACCGCCCCCTGGCATGGCGAAGTGACCGGTCTCTCGGCAACCACCACACTCGAGATGCGGTCGCTGATGAACTTCGTGCTGGGGTACATCGCCTTCACCGTCGGCGCGGCACTCCATTTTGCCGGCCTGCGGAATGCCGGGCGGCGGGTGGGGCTGCTCTTGCTGGGCGAGGCGTTCGTGACGCCACTGGTGGTGCTGGCGGTGCTGTGGCTCGTGGGAGGCCGGATCGTGGCAGATGCGATCTCACTCCCGTCTGCCGTGCTGCTGGCCACGATCGCCATCGCCGGCGCGCCGGGCACCACCGTCCTCGTGATCCAGGAAGCCCGCGGGCGGGGTATCCTGACCCGGACGCTGCTGGGGTCGATCGCGCTGATCGACATGGTGGCCGTCGGCCTGTTCGTGTTCGCCGCAGACTACCTCGCCGCGATGGCCGAAGGCGGGCAGGCCTGGCATCAGGCCTCGCCCGCGGCCCTGGCGACGGTGGGCCGCGAGTTTGCGACGGCCCTCGCCGTCGGGGCGATCACGGCAGTCGTGGCCCTGGGCCTGATGCGGACCGTCATCGGCCCGGCTTTCATCGGCCCCACGATGGTGGCTGTGATCCTCGGCACCTGGGGCGGGGCAACGGGCCTTTCGACCTCGGGCATTCTGGCCTGCACATTCGCCGGAATCATCGTCTCAAACCTGCGGCACGACGCCGTCAGCTCGGCCCAGGCCTACCTGCACGCGATCGGGGCGATCCTCTTCACCGCCTTCTACACGCTGGCGGGAATGAACATCGATCTGGGCCTGCTTGCGAAGGTTGCCGGACTGGTGGCGGTTTTCGTCACGGCTCGCTTCGTGGGCAAATTTGCCGGTGCCTATGCGGCGATGAGTCTCGCCGGAGCACCTCGCCGGGTCCGCAATTCACTCGGGCTCTCGCTCGTTCCGCATGGCGGAGTCGCGGTGGGCCTGCTGCTGATGGTCCAGACCGACCCCGGCCTGGCCGCGTTCGCCGAGACCGTCACGGCCGTTGGTCTCGCCGCAATCACGATCAACCAGCTCGTCGGGCCGAGCCTCCTGCGGTACGCCCTTGCCGAGGCCCGTGAGGTGGGCAAGGCGGCGCCACGACTGCTCGACTTTCTCGATGAAAGCCATATCCTCGTCGACCTTTCCGGGAACACCAAGGAGGAGGTGATCGAGGCTCTGGTGAATCGGCTCTATGCCGCACCCGAGCCCCCGACGATTCCACGCGGGGATTTTCTGGCCAAGGTTCTCGATCGGGAGGCCGCGGCGAGCACGGCGGTCGGCGAGGGCCTCATGATCCCGCATGCCATCCTCGATGAGGGCCAGGTGATCACCGGGGTGCTGGGTATCAGTTCGCGGGGCATCGATCTGGACGCCCCGGATGACCGTCCCGTGCATGCGGTGCTGCTGCTGGCCACGCCTCAGGCCGACCGCGAGCGGCACCTCGAGGTGCTGGCCGCGTTCGCTCGCTCGATCACGAGGGATGTCAATCTCCGCGAACAGCTCTACCACGCCCGCAGTCCCGCCCATGCCTACGACATCCTGCACGCCGAGGATGCCGAGGACATCAATTACTTCCTTGACGAAGCGATCAGTCGGGCGGAGTGAGCGTTTGCTCTTCGTCGATCCGCACCCCCGCGAGGATCATCCAGCCGAGCAGGAGCTGGACAAGCAGCACCGCGACCCCGGCACGGGGCCGATCGGTGAGCCAGTAGATGCCGCCAAAGCCGATGCTCGCCACGAATCCCGCGAGCTTGCTACCCACCTGCAGGCCTCCGAAGGCGGCGCCGGCGTGGGTCTTGGGGGCGAGCACCGCCACCACCGCCCGGATCACCGCCTGCACTCCGCCAAGCACGACTGCCAGCAGCACCGCCAGAGCCTCGAGCTGCCACCGCGAGGCGATGAACCAGGCCGCTGCCAACACCAGCGTCCAGCCGGCCAGGCAGATCGCGAGGGCCGTCCGCCGCGAGCGGTGCACCGAGAGCCAGCCGATCAGAATCGCTCCCGGCAGGGCCACCGCCTGCACGATCAGCACCAGCCGCACCAGGGCCTGTGCGTCGAGGTCGAACTCCTCGATCGCCACGCTCGAGACCTGCCCGATCGTGGTCTGCACCGCGCCGAGCACGAGCACGGCTCCGGCCAGGAAGCGGGCCAGCGACCGCAGTCGCACATCACCGCTGGAGAGTGAGCCGATAAAGCGGGAGAGTTCGCGGATCGAGCCCCCGGCTCCTCCCGCCGCCGGGGGCAGCGGGGGGATCCGGCCGAGCATCGCCGGCAGCGAGAAGCCCAGCCACCAGCAGCCGGTCAAGGCGAAGGCCGCACGCAGCGCGGTGGGCTGATCGAGCCCGAGACTCTCGCTTTCGGCCACGAGCCCCGCCGCGGCCAGCAGCGCGATCGCCCCGCCGGCATAACCTGCCGCGAAGCCGCCGGCGGAGAGGCGGTCGGCATCAGGCCCCTCGGCGATCGCCGGCAACAGCGCCCCGGTGAAGATCGCCGCGAGGTCGAAGCCCACCGCGGCCAGACCCACCATCGACACCACCGCCACCGGCGCGGTGGCCGGCACGAGCCCCAGCATGATGCAGGCCAGGCTGCCGCCGAGCACGCTTGCAGCCAACGCCCGGCGGTGGGCGGCGTAGCGGTCGGCCCAGCCGGCAGCCAGCGGAGAGAGCACCGCCGAAACAAGCATCGCGACCCCGAGCGTCCAGGCCCAGACCACGCCCCCGGGCACGCCCCAGGGCTTGTCGGCAAAGACCACCCGCTCGACGTAGGCGACCATCAATGTGATCGCGATCGTGGAATAGGCGCTCGCCCCGCAGTCGAGCAGCAGCCAGGCGATGCGGCCGCGACGCGGTGGCGAGCGGTCACCGGCGGCTGCTGGTGGACTCACGGCAGCCATCAGGGCCCTCGCTGGGTGCTGGGAGCTTTCAGACGTTGAACAGGAAATGACAGACGTCGCCGTCCTGCATCACGTAGCCCTTGCCCTCGACCCGCAGCCGGCCGGCCTCGCGGATCGCCTTTTCGGTTTCGTGCGCGGCAAGGTCGTCCACCGAATAGATCTCCGCACGGATGAAGCCACGTTCGAAATCGGTGTGGATCACCCCCGCGGCCTGTGGTGCGGTGGCCCCTTGCGGCACTGTCCAGGCTCGAACCTCCTTCGGCCCGGCGGTGTAGAAGCTCTGCAGCCCCAGCAGCCGGTAGGCGGCCCGGGCGAGCGTGGCCAGGGCCGGCTCCTCGAGCCCGTAGGCGGTGAGCATCTCCGCCCGCTCCGCCTCGTCGAGGCCGGCCAGTTCGCTTTCGACCTTGGCACACACCGGCACCACCTCCATCCCTTCGCTTGCTGCCCGCTCGCGGACTCGGCTTGCCAGCGGGCCGGTGCCGTGGAGATCTGATTCGTCGACGTTCGCCACGTAGAGCACCCGCTTTGCCGAGAGCATCCCCAGGCCGCGGGCCGCCTTGGCCGCCTCCGGATCGGCCAGGCCCTCGCAGAGGCTGCGGGCCGGCTTTCCCTCCGCGAGCACTGGCTCGAGCTGCTCCAGCAGCCCCAGCCGGGCCTGGGCTTCCTTGTCCCCCCCGCGGGCCGCCTTGCGGGCCTTCTCGAGGGCCTGCTCGACCGTCTGCAGATCGGCAAGCACGAGCTCCATCTCGATCGTCTCGATGTCGCGGACAGGATCGACGGTGCCCTCGAAGTGGGTGATCTCGAGGCCGCCGCTGTTTTCAAAGCAGCGAACGACATGCAGGATCGCATCGACTTCGCGGATGTGGCTGAGGAACTTGTTGCCCAGCCCCTCGCCCTCGCTCGCCCCCTTGACGATGCCCGCAATGTCGACCACGCGGATCGAGGCGGGCACGATCTTTTCAGTCGGGATGAAGCCGGCGATCTGCGAGAGCCGCGGATCGGGCACGGCCACGACACCGACATTCGGCTCGATGGTGGCGAAGGGATAGTTCGCAGCCAGGGCCCCCGCGTCGGTCAGGGCGTTGAAGAGCGTCGATTTTCCGACGTTGGGCAGCCCGACGATGCCGACTTCCATGCTCTGCTCCGGCGGAATGATGCGAAAAACGTTGTCGGAGGCTACCGGGGCTGCCGAGGCGTCGCAACTGCTGGCTGCGGACGACCGACACCTCCGCTTTTCCGGCCGCGCGATATACTCCCCGGCCGAGCCTCGAGGGAGATCACCAGCACGACGAGGAGCCATCATGTCCGCCATCACCGCCGCCCTGCACCGGGCCGGAACGAGCCTCTGGCTCGACAACATCACCCGCGACATGCTCGACGACGGCACGCTTGCCCGCTATGTCGACGAGCTCTCGGTAACGGGCCTCACCTCCAACCCGTCGATCTTCAATCTGGCGGTCAAAAACTCCGCCTCCTACGACACCGCGATTGCCGAGAAGGTGGCTGCCGGCCGCTCCGGCGAGGAGCTGTTCTTCGAACTGGCCATCGAGGACTTGACCCGGGCCGCCGACCTCTTTGCCGGGATCCATGCACGCTCCGGTGGTGTCGACGGCTGGGTCTCGCTGGAGGTCTCGCCGCTGCTCGCCTACGACACCGCCGCCACGATCGACGCCGCCTGCCGGCTCCACGCCCAGGCGGGCCGTGAGAACGTGTACATCAAGATTCCGGGCACGCCCGAGGGCCTGCCCGCGATTCAAGAGGCGATCTACCGCGGTGTGCCGGTGAACGTCACGCTCCTTTTTTCACGCGAGCAGTATCTTGCGGCGGCCGACGCCTACCTCCGGGGCATCGAGCGGCGGGTGGAGGAAGGCCTCTCGCCGCGGGTCTGCTCGGTGGCGAGCCTCTTCATCAGCCGCTGGGACACGCCGATCAAGGGCAAAGTGCCCGCGGAACTCGAGAACACCCTCGGCATCGCCGTCGGCAAGCAGTGCTACCGTGCCTACCGCGATCTGATCTCCTCGGACCGCATGGCCCGGCTGTGCAACTTCGGCGGGTCACCGCAGCGGCTTCTCTGGGCGAGCACGGGCACCAAGGACCCCGCCGCGGCCGACACGCTCTACGTCGATTCGCTCGTCGCCCCGCAGACTGTCAACACGATGCCTGAGAAGACCCTGCTGGCCTTTGCCGACCACGGCACGGTCGCGCCGCCGCTCTCGGCGGGCGGCGGCGAGGGTGATCTCGAGGTGGGCCGGGTCGAGCGGGCCGGAATCGATGTGGCCGCCCTGGCCGGCACGCTGCAGAAGGACGGGGCGGAGGCCTTCGTCAAGTCGTGGAAAGAACTGCTTGGTGTGATCGACCAGAAGGCCTCCTCCGTGGCGGTGGGAGGCGGCCGGTGAGCACCACCGAGGCGTCATCGCCACTGGCGGCCGTAAGCCCCCGCCCCGCCCTGCCCGCCTGGCGGGCGTTGGCGGAGCATGCAGAGGTGATGCGGAAGGCCACGCTCCGCGAACTCTTCGCCGCCGACCCCGGCCGCGGCGAGCGATTCACCGCCGAGGCGGCCGGCCTCTTTCTCGACTTCGCCAAGCAGCGGGTCAACCAGGAGACGCTGCAGCTGCTGGTGAGCCTGGCACGCGAGTGCGGCGTGGCCGAACGGGCCGAAGCGATGTTTCGCGGCGAGCGGATCAACGTCACTGAAAACCGGGCCGTCCTGCATGTGGCTTTGCGGGCGCCGAAGTCGCGAAAGATCTTCTTCGACGGCCGCGACGTGGTGCCCGAGGTGCACGCGGTGCTCGAGCGGATGGCGGCCTTCGCCGAGCAGATCCGCGACGGCTCCTGGAAGGGCCACACCGGCCGGCCGATCTCGGCGGTGGTCAATATCGGGATCGGCGGCTCCGACCTGGGGCCGGTGATGGCCTACGACGCCCTGCGGCACGAGGCCGACAGACGGCTCAGCTTCCGCTTCGTCTCCAACGTCGACGGGACCGACTTCGCCGAGGCGGTGCGCGACCTCGACCCGGCCGAGACGCTCTTTATCGTCTGCTCCAAGACCTTCACCACCCAGGAGACGATGGCCAATGCCCAGACCGCCAAGGCCTGGCTGCTCGCGGCGGCGGGTGACGAGCAGGCGGTGGCGCGGCATTTCGTGGCCGTCTCGACCAATGCCGAGGCGGTGGCCGCCTTCGGGATCGATACCGACCTCATGTTCGGCTTCTGGGACTGGGTCGGCGGTCGCTACTCGATGGACTCGGCGATCGGCCTCTCGACGATGATCGCCATCGGCCCGGAGCGGTTTGCCGAGATGCTCTCCGGCTTCCATGCGATCGACGAGCACTTCCGCTCGGCTCCCTTCGATGAAAACCTGCCGGTGCTGATGGGCCTGCTGGCCGTTTGGAACACCACGTTTCTCGGGGCCGGCTCGATCGCGGTTTTGCCCTACGACCAATACCTGCGTCGGTTTCCGGCCTATCTCCAGCAGCTCACGATGGAGTCGTGCGGGAAGCGGGTGGCCCTCGACGGCAGCCCGCTCGACGGCCCCGGCGGCTACACCACCGGCCCGGTCTACTGGGGCGAGCCGGGCACCAACGGGCAGCACTCCTTCTATCAGCTGATCCACCAAGGCACCGCGGTGATCCCCTGCGACTTCGTCGGCTTTGCCCGCTCGCTCAACCCGCTCGGCCGCCATCACGATCTGCTGATGGCCAATGTCTTCGCCCAGGCCGAGGCCCTCGCCTTCGGCAAGACGCCCGCCGAACTTCTCGCCGAGGGCTGCCCCGAGTGGCTCGTGCCGCACCGCAGCTTTCCGGGCAACCGGCCCTCGAGCACGATCCTCGCCGAGCGACTGACCCCCGCGGTGCTCGGCAGCATCGTGGCCCTGTACGAGCATGCCGTCTTCGTGCAGGGGGCGATCTGGGGAATCAACTGCTTCGATCAGTGGGGCGTGGAGCTCGGCAAGCAACTCGCCACGAGAATCGTGCCGGAACTCGAGAGCGAGGATGAGCCGGCCCTCGCACACGACAGCAGCACCAATGCCCTCATCCGGCGGTATCGCTCGCTGCGGAGGCAATCGCCATGAGCCGATTTCGCGAATCACGCCGCCTCTTCGCCGCCAGACTCGCCACGATCGGTGGCAGCGGCATGTGCGGCATCCTGCCGGCCCTCTCCCGGGGCGACGAGGCGGTGGCCGAGCCGGCCGGCGGGCTCGTCGCAGCGGCCACTGCCCGCGATCCGGTGGCGGGATTCGAGCGGACCGGCAGTGGTGAGCTGGCAGGCGGTCGCTGGATTGCCGGCGTGCTCACCAGCCAGACCTGGCAGGGCCTGCGGTGGCGGCATGAGCTGGCCCTCTATCGCCCTGAAAAGCTGGCGGCCCGCGGGCCGATGGTGTTGTGGATCGACGGCGGCACTGCCGACGACCTCGAGCAGCAGGGCGGCGGTGGGCCTCCGGAGCAGGTCATGCTGCTCGCGACGGTCGCCGAATCGGCGGGGCTGCCGGCGGCCGTGGTCCGGCAGGTTCCCTTCCAGCCGATCGACGGCCGCTTCGAGGACGATCTGATCGCCCATACCTTCGTCGAGTTTTTCCGGACCGGCGATGCCGGCTGGCCCCTGCTTGTGCCGATGGTCAAGGCGGCGGTGGCGGCGATGGATGCCGCCTCGGCTGAGGCGGCCGAGGCCTGGGATGACGATGTCGACAGCTTTGTCGTCACCGGGGCGAGTAAGCGGGGCTGGACGACCTGGCTGACCGCCGCGGCCGACCGTCGCGTGACGGCGATCGCCCCGATGGTGATCGACATGCTCGACCTGCCGCGGCACATGCGGCTGCAGATGGAGAGCTTCGGCGGCCCCTCCGACGCGATTCGCGACTACACGAGCCGCTCGATCCACACCATGCTCGACACACCCCGCGGTCGGGAACTCCTGGCACTTGTCGATCCCTACTGCTATCGCGAGCAGATCCGTCAGCCGAAGCTGATCCTGCTGGGAACCAACGACCAGTACTGGCCCCTGGAGGCCTGCGGTCTCTACTTTCCCGGGCTGTGCGGAGACCGCTGGCTCTCCTACGTGCCCAACGCGACCCACGGCCTGCCGCTGGATCGTGTGCTGCCGGCGGTGGCCGCCCTGGGCCGGCATGCCGCGGGCACGCAACTGCTGCCGCGGCTGGAGTGGGAGTTTGCCTGTGAGGGCCCCGACTCCTGCTGCCGGCTGGCTTCCGGCCGCGAGCCGCGGCAGGCCTGGCTCTGGACGGCCGACTCGGCCTCCCGTGATTTCCGCGAGAGCCGTTGGCAGCGGCAACGGCTCGAGGCCGAGGCGGCAACCGCGGCCGGCGGCGTGCGGTTTGCCGCCGAGATCGACCCGCCCGCAGACGGGCTGCGTGCGGCCCTTGCCGAGTGTCGCTTCCGCGATACCGGCCCGAGCTATTCCCTGACCACCGGCGTGCGGGTGCTCGGCTGAAGTCGGTCGCCGGGGCCAGGCGTTGCGGGCACGATTCAAATGGCGCAAAGCGGTGCAATTCTCGTCCACGACTCACCGGCGGCCCTCGTCGAGGCCGCCGCCGGGCTGGTCGTGGAGGTGGCCGGCCGGGCGGTTGCTCAGCGGGGCCGCTTCACGCTGGCCCTCGCCGGCGGCGGTACACCGAAGCCCGTCTACGAGCGACTGGCCGGGGATGACTTTGCCGGGAGAATCGACTGGTCGAAGACCGATCTCTTTTTCGGCGACGAACGGTGTGTGGAGCCAAACGATCCGCAGAGCAACTACCGCATGGCCCGCGAGGCCTTGCTGGCCCGGGTGCCGCTGCCGGAGGCCAACATCCACCGCATCCGCGGCGAGGCCGATCCGGCGGTGGCGGCGGCGGAATATGAGCAGATCCTTCGCGAGACTCTGCGAAGTGAAAGACCACGGCTCGACCTCGTGCTCCTGGGGATCGGCGATGACGGCCACACCGCCTCGCTTTTTCCCGGCACCGCCGCGGTGCGGGAGGCGACACGGCTCGTGGCGGCCCAGTATGTCGACAAGCTCGCCGCCTGGCGGGTGAGCCTCGCGCCGCCGCTGCTCGACGCCGCGGCCGAGGTGGCCTTTCTCGTGGAGGGCGGGGGCAAGGCCGAGGTGCTCGCGGCGATCCTCGAGGGACCCTACCAGCCCGACGTGCTGCCGGCGCAGCGAATCCAGCCGACGGCCGGTCGGGTCCGCTGGCTGGTCGATGCCGCCGCCGCCGCGAGACTCCGGCGGGCGTGAACCATCCTGCCCGTGAAACCTCCTGCCCCTGAACTTTCCTGAACGTGAAACATATTTTTGTTGTCGCCGTCGACGGCTCCCGGAGCACGATGACCATGCACCCCTCCCCCGCCCCGCCTCAGCTCGCGTGGACACTGCTGCTTTTGATGGCGATCGGCCTGGCCGGCTGCCGGGATCCGGAACCGGCCCCGCCCGCCGCTGAGCCTGTGAAGCCCCGCAAGACCCTCGGCAAAACCACCCGCAAGGTGCTCAGGCTCGCCGACGCGGTGGCTGCCGGCGGCGTGCCGGTGGAGGCGGGCTCCGGCGAGTCCGGCGGGATCGCGGTGCTCTCGGACGCTTTGACGTCGGCGACCGGCCAGATCGGCGGGATCGCCGCCGAGCAGGCCCTGCGGCTCCACGAGGCGGAGCATGGTCAGCGGCCTGCAACCCACGAGGAGTTCATGCGGATGATCATCCGGCCGGGTGAGTCGGACGGCGTCGACCTGCCGATGCTTCCCTACGACCGCGAATACGCCTACGACGAACAGGCCCGCCGGCTGGTGGTCGTGGAGTTTCAGCGGCGGTAGACGGCCTCCGAAGTCCTTGCGGCGGATCATCCACTCCGCTGCCCTCAACCGCTCGCAGCGAGGCACTGAGTTTTCAGACAGAGCCTTGCGGCATCCGCACCGCAGGATGCTCTCGCGAGTCGGCCGCAAGGCTCTATTTTGCCTGTGTTCTCAGGCGAGACGAGCTGTCGGTGAGGCCGATCGCCTCGACGACGGTGCGGGTGCCCAGCGGCTTCTTGTTTTTGAAGGGGCCGTCGGCCGATCCCGGCGGCCAATCGTCGGCGTCGGCATACTGCCCTTCGTCGCCGTAGGCCTCCTGGAGCCTGGTGATTTCCGCCTTCAATTCGGAAAAGAGCCGCTGCACCTCGGGTGTGGCCGCTTCGGACTCGTCGAAGAGCAGGTTGTGCTGCTCGGTGGGATCGCTGACGAGGTCGAAGAGTTCCCAGGCGTCCTTCTTCCAGTAGTGGATCAGCTTGTGGGTCGCCGTGCGGACGCCGTAGTGGGCCCGCGTGTTGTGGTGGCCCGGATCGTGGTAGTAGCGGTAGTAGACGCTCCTCCGCCAGTTGTCGGGCGTTGTGCCCGCCAAGAGCGGCAGGAGGCTCTCGCCCTGCATCGACTCGGGAATCGGCAGTCCGGCGAGGCCGAGGAACGTCGGGGCAAGGTCGATATTGGCCACGAAGGCATCCGGCTCGAGGCCGCGACCGATGCCCGGGCCGCGAGCGATCAGCGGCACCCGCAGGCCCGGCTCGTACATGAACCGCTTGTCGTAGAGCCCCAGGTCGCCGAGATACCAGCCGTTGTCGGAGGAATAGATGACGATCGTCTCGTCGGTGAGGCCGGCCTCGTCGAGGTGGTCGAGCAGTTTGCCGACGTTGTCATCGACTCCCTGCACGCAGGCGAGGTAGTCCTGCATGTACCGCTGGTACTTCCATTTCGTGAGGGCCTTCCCCTCGAGTCCGGGTGGCGGATCCTGCTTGAGATCCTTGTCGCTGAGGTCCCGATGGATCGTCTGGCGGTTTTCCGGGAGGGCGGCCGGGCGGGTGGCGTAGTCATCCCAGAGGGTTTCGGGCTCGGGGATCACCGCGTCGGCAAACTTCGCCTTGTTCCGCTCATCCGGCTGCCAGCGGCGGTGGGGGGCCTTGTGGTGGAGCAAGAGAAAGAAAGGCTTGTCGGCGGGCCTGGTCTTGATGAACTCCACGCCAAGGTCGCCGATGATGTCGGTCACGTGACCTTCGATCTGCAGGCGGCTGCCGGGGGCGAGAAAGTGGGGGTTCCAGTAGTCGCCCTGGCCTGGCAGCACGATCCAGCGATCGAAGCCGGTCGGGTCGCTGCCAAGATGCCACTTGCCGACCATTCCGGTGTGGTAGCCCCCCGCCTGCAGTCGCTTGGCGACGGTGTCGCGTGAGCCGTCGAAGGCGTTGAAGACCGGCACGCCGTTGTGATGGGAATACTGCCCGGTCAGCAGCGTGGCCCGGCTGGGGGTGCAGATCGAGTTGGTCACGAAGGAATTGGTGAAGCGAGCCCCCTCGGCGGCGAGCCGGTCGAGGTGGGGCGTGTGGTTGACCTTCGAACCGTAGGCCGAGATCGCATGCTCGGCATGGTCGTCGGAGAAGATGAAAATGATGTTGGGCCGGGACGGCTCGGCCGCGACCGCGGTGGGCATTGCGGCCACCGCGGCAAGCAGGATGGCGGCAAGCAGGGTGGGCGTCAGACAGAGGCCATGGATCGGTTTCATGTGGTCGCTCTCCCGGGCGTCGTGGAAGCCGCCGAGGCCGTCAAGTGCCGGCGTGCGTTGGCTGCGGCCGAGTCTAGCATGCGAGCGGTCGTCGCTGCTTGTGTGCGAGGCGGCGACGGCTTGGCCCGCACGTTTTTCCCAGCCCGTCCAAACCGTCCGAGGAGTCGCTGATTCCACTCCCGCTTTGCACAAACCCCTCCGGCAGCCAATTGACAGCGGGCGTCTCTCCCGGAACAGTTGTCAATGGGCCGGGCGAGCGGTCGATCGCGTCGGCCGCCGCGAAAATTCATCGAGCAAAAATTCATCGAGGGAGCACAAACGTGAGCGTGGAAACAGCAGTGTCACACGGGACCGCGGTACTGAATGTCGACTCCCGGGAAGTGCTCGCCTGTGTCGAGGGGGCCGTGCCACCGGAATTGCACGTCACGGTCGATGCCGCCACCTCGCTCGATGAACTCGGCCTCGATTCCCTCACGCGGATGGACGTGGTCAACGCCGTCGAGGGTCGCTTCAACGTCCGCTTTCCCGAAGACTGGCTGTTTGACATCGAGACCTGCGGCGACCTGGTGGTGATGGTCGAGCGGGCCCGCCGCCTCGCCGGCTGAGCCGCCGGCCCTCGCACCGAGCCGTCTCGCGGTATACTCTCACTATCGCTGGAGGGTAAGCGAATTGGTGAGCGGCGACACTGGAAATGTCGTGCCGGGAAACCGGTTGTGGGTTCGAGTCCCATGCCCTCCGCTTCAGCTCGACGAGAGCGTGATCGCGTTCTCGATGATCCCGATGTGGGAGTAGGCCTGGGGGTGGTTGCCGAGAGTCCGGCCGAGCAGCGGATCGTATTCTTCCGGGTAGAGCCCCGTGCCGTCGGAGAGTTCGATCAGATTTTCAAACAGCTCGTCAGCCTCGTTGCGGCGGCCTGCCCGGCAGAGTGATTCGACCAGCCACGAGGCGCAGAGGAAAAAGCCCCCTTCCCGTCCCGGCAGGCCGTCGTCGGAGAGATACCGATAGACGGTCGGCCCGCACCGCAGGCCGCGATCGATCGCCTCGATCGTGCTGGTGAAGCGGGGATCGCTGCAGTCGACCAGGCCCGCCAGCCCGATCCAGAGGCTCGCCGCGTCGAGTTCGGCCGTGCCATAGGCGGCCGTAAAGGCTCCCACGCTCTCGTCCCAGGCGTTTTTCAGGATGTCGGCCGCGATCTGCTCCCGCAACGATTCCCAGGCGGGCCGGGGCCTGTCGAGAAACCGCTCCGAGATGCGGATCCCGCGGTCGACGGTGAGCCAGCACATCACCTTGGAGTGCACGTGGTGTCGCCGGGGCTTGCGGATCTCCCAGATGCCGTGGTCGGGCTCGTGCCAGCGGGCCTCCACCGCGTGGACCAACGCCTCGGCCAGCCGCCAGTGCTCGCTCGAGAGCGGTGCCTCGGCGAGCAGAAGCTGCCAGATCAGCTCCGCGATCGGGCCGAAGACGTCAAGCTGCACCTGGCCGCGGGCGGCGTTGCCCACCCGCACCGGGCGGCTGCCGGCGTAGCCTGCGAGTTCGGCGATCTCCGCCTCCGCGCCCACCTCGTGGCCGGTCACCGTATACAGCGGCATCAGCCGGTCTGGAGAAATGGCCCGGTCGATCACGCCGAGCATCCAGTCGAGAAAGCCCATCGCCTCGGTGAAGGATCCGAGCTTGACCAGGGCGGTGGCCGACATCGCCGCGTCGCGGAGCCAGCAGTAGCGGTAGTCCCAGTTGCGAACGCCCCCGAGGTGCTCCGGCAGGCTCGTGGTCGCCGCGGCCAGGATTCCGCCGGTGGGACCGTAGCAGAGCCCCTTGAGCACAAGCGCGCTGCGGCGGACGAGCCGCGTCTCCCTGCGGGGCAACACCAGCCGGTCGGCCCACGATTCCCAGTAGGCCTTGGTCAGCCGGTATCGCTCCTCGAAGGAGATCGCCTGGTTCTCCCGCAGCGAGCCGGTGCCATACCGCAGCTCCAGCCGCAGCGGCTCTCCGCGAAGCACCACCCGGCCGACCGCCGTGTGGTGGGGGCCCTCCTCGTGGAGTTCCCATGCCACGCCCGGGGCCCGCAGCACGATCGGATCGATCGTGTCATCCACCTCGAGGCCGTCATCGCGAACCACCAGCCGGGTGCTCGTGCGGCCGAAGTCGAGCCGCGGGGCGAAGCTGATCGTGACCTCGCCGCGGCCCTCGATCGTGCGGAGCAGCTCGGTGCGGCCGGCACGCTGCGTCGGCTTGCCGGCGGAGCAGTCGAGGAAGTCGGTGACGGCGATCTTCGACCACTCCGTCCGCAGGACCAGCGAGTTGCCGTCATACCGCATCGCCGGCGGTGATTCAGCCTCGCTGGGGGTGACGGTGAAGTGGCCGGCCGCCGGGCCGCCGAGCAGCTCTGCGAAGAGCGCCGGGCTGTCGGCCCGCGGGGCGCACATCCACACCAGCCGCCCGCCGGGCGCCACCAACGCCGGCACGCGACCGTCGGAGAGCATGGCATGCTCCTCGATCGGCACCGCATCGGCACCGGCCAGCCACCCCTGGCGTGCCCCGGCGAGCTGGGCGAGCCGACGGGCCACCTCGGTAGGGTCGGCAATCCGGTAGTTCGCCGCGGTCTCACCGCCGCCGACCTTGATCGCCACGTCGGGGCCCTGCATCCGCTGGAAGGCGTCCTCGTCGGTGATGTCGTCGCCGAGGTAGATCACGGCGCTGGCCCCCACGCGATGGCGGAGGGCGTCGACCGCGTCGCCCTTGGAGGTGTCGACCACCGCCAGCTCGAGCACCTTCTTGCCGCTTTTCACGCGGACGTCGTTCCAGGAGGCGGCCCCGTCCATCAGCTCCTGCACCGCGCGGTCGGCGACCGCCTCGGCCACGCTGCGGTAGTGGAAGGCCACCGAGGCGGGCTTGGCCTCGATGCGGAAGCCATCGTGGCCTTCGGCGATCCGCCGCATCTCGTCGATGACCCGCTGCCGCAGGCTGGCCTGCTCGACGGTGAGGGTTTGGGCGAAGTCCTGATCGAACTCGCTGCCGTGGCTGCCCACGAGCATCACCTGCCCGTCGAGGGTGCTCATGGCGGCCAAATCGGAGAGGGCCCTCCCCGAAATTACCGCCACATAGGTGCCCGCGAGCGAGGCCAGGCCCCGCAGGGCCACGAGCGATTCCCGCACCGGCCGGGCGTCGGCGGGGTTCTCGACGATCGGGGCGAGGGTGCCGTCGTAGTCGGTCGCCACCAGCAGGACCGGCGTCTTGGCCACGGCATCGATCGCCCGGTCGAGGTCCTCAGATGCCACCGCCGGATCACACCGAAGCGTCATGCAGTACCCTCCTTCATCGATGATGTCCCGCCGGTGAACGACATTCCCGAAGCGGAGTCGACGGCGCCGAGGAAGTCGTTGGCCCAGTCGAAGACCGTCCGGCGGCGGAGCCGCTGCCGCATGCTGCGGATCCGTCGGGCCTGCTCCGCTTTGGGCATGGCGATCGCCTGGGCGATGGCCCGCGCCATGCCGTCGATGTCGTGGGGATTGACGAGCACCGCCCGATCGAGCTCCCGCGAGGCGCCGGTGAACTCCGAGAGCACCAGCACCCCGGTATCGTTCTGTCGGCAGGCGATGTATTCCTTGGCCACGAGGTTCATGCCGTCGCGAAAGGGGGTGACGAGCATCACGTCGGCGGCGAGGTAGTTGGCCACCAGTTCCTCCGGCGGCAGGTTGCGGCGGAGGTAGTGGACCGGCACCTGGCCCACTTCGGCGTATTCACCGTTGATCTGTCCGACGAGCTTCTCCACCCGGCTGCGAACCTCGACATATTCATCGACGCTCTCCCGGGAGGGCACGCTGACCTGCACGAGCACGAGGTCGCTGACGGTGTGACGGCCGCTTTTGAGCAGTTCATCGAGGGCCCGCAGCCGCAGATCGATGCCCTTGGTGTAGTCGAGTCGATCGACCCCCAGCAGGATCGTGCGGTGCTCTCCGAGTTCGGCCCGGATTTCCTCCGCCCGGTCCACGATCGCCGGGTCGGTGGAGAGCCGTTCAAACCGCTCGACATCGATCGAGATCGGAAACTCGCGGGCCTGCACGTGCCGCTGGCCGACCATGATCGCCTGCCCCACGCCCCGGTGGTTGGTGTAGCGGTTGACCAGGCGGATGAAGTTCTGGGCCCCGGCCCGGGTCTGGAAGCCGACCACGTCGGCTCCCAGCAGGCCCTCGAGGATTTGCTGCCGCCATGGCAGCTGGGCGAAAAGCTCGACCGGCGGAAAGGGGATGTGCAAAAAGAAGCCGATCCGCAGGTCCGGCCGCAGCTCCCGCAGCATGCCCGGCACAAGCTGGAGATGGTAGTCCTGCACGAGCACGCGGGCGTTCTCCGCGGCAAACTCGGCAGCCTTCTCGGCGAAGCGGCGATTCACCGCCACGTAGGGATTCCACCAGTGGCGATGGTAGTGGGGCGTCTGACAGGCATCGTGGTAGAGCGGCCAGAGGCTGCTGTTGGAGAAGCCCTCGTAGTAGTTTTCCACCTCGTCGGCGGAGATCTCCAGCGGCACGTTGAAGAGCCCGTCGTGGGCAAACGGCTTGGTCGCCGCCTCGCTGGAGCCGGCCCAGCCCACCCACACCCCGTGGTGTTCGCGGAGGATCGGCATCAGGGCCGAGACCAGGCCCCCGGGGCTCGTCTCCCAGGGGCTCTCCGGGCCGGAACGATGCACCGGGAGCCGATTCGCGACCACGACCAGGTCGCTCTGCTCACGTTGCGTCGTGTCGCTCATCTGTTTCCGCACTCGCTGCCTGTGGACAAAGCCATCCCTGGCCCTTGCCCGGAATGGCGGGCGACCAACAGCCCTCATGGGCGACGCCCCAAAAATCCCGTGGGGCTCCGGGGGTCGCAGGTCGCCGCATCGTGCGGCGGCAGCCGTGTGCCACACGTTGCCCGCCGATGCACTGCAGGAGATTATGCAGAAAATAGCCCTGCCGCGGCGAAAACGCAATTCCTGCGGCGGTTGGCCCCGGAACTTCAGTCGCGGGCGGACGATTCACCGAATCATCCGCTCGATTGCCGTCAAGGGAATGCCGATCCAGCCGGGACGGTGGTCGAGTTCGTAGGCCAGCTCGTAGATCGCCTTGTCGAGGGTGTGGATCGCAAGCAGCTGCGAGGCTTCGGCGGCATCAGGCCAGAAATCGCCGCCGTCAGCCTCCTCCCGATAGGCTTGCAAAAACGCCTCGCCGAGTCGCGCCGCCGCCGCCGCCACCGCCTCGGCCGGCTGCCGCGGGGCCAGGGCCACGTTCGCGAGGTAGTCGAAGGAGCGGAGCATGCCGGCGATGTCCTTGGCCGGCGACTGCTTCTCGCGGCGTGCCGCCAGCGGCCGGGAGGGCTCACCCTCGAAGTCGATCACCAGCAGTCGGCCCCCGCCCACGAGCAGCTGGCCGAGATGGTAGTCGCCGTGCACGCGAATTCTCGGGCTCAGCCAGCGTCGGCCGGCCAGCGTGTTGAGCGTCTCCAGCAGCCGGTCACGATCGGCGAGCAGCCGCCCGATCCGCGGCCGGAACGCCTCTGGCAGCTGGTCGGCGGCGGCTGCGAGTTTTGCGAGGACCTCTGTCGCGTGGGCGAGCATCGCCCCGCCGGCACGATCCGCGGCTTCGCTCGTCCAGGGCTCGGCCGCGAAGGCCGCAAGATCGGGCCGCGATGTGAGCACGCGGTGCATCCGGGCGGTCGTGCGGCCGGTGGCCGCGGCGAGGTCGAGGCTTTCCTGCCAGCCGGCAGTCTCGCCGGCATCCGCCGCCAGCCGGGTCACGAGGCGATCCCAGAGGCCCGTCATGCCTTCGGCAAGTTCATGGACGGTGGCAATCACCGCCGGCGGCTGCCCGCCATGGGCCCAGGCCACCGAGCCGACCAGTCGCGGCGTTTCGCGCCAGCCTGACTCGCGGAAAAACATCCCCAGTTCGACCTCCGGCTGGATCCCCTCGCGGATTCGACGCAGGAGCTTGACGACCACCGCTGCCGGCCCGCCGTCGAGCGGTCGCACCATGACCGAGGTGTTGGAAGCGTCGCCTCCGGCTGCGACCACGTCGAGAGCGGGCTCGTGCCCGGCCGCTGCCGCCGGCTCGGCCGCATCCTCCCCCGCCGCCATCCCCAGCAGCATGCCGCGGTCGCTGCGCAGGCTGAGGCCCGCTGCCGCCGCCCGGGCAAGCCATCCGGCCAGCCGGGGGTCGACCGCCGCATCGACCGGGCCGGCAGACGTCCATCGCACCGGCACGCTGTAGCGGGCCGCCTCGCCGCCGGGAACACCTGGAATATCGATCCGCACGACCGCCAGTTCCAGCGGCTCGTCGGCTCGTTCGGTGAGCCAGACCCGGCCTTCGATCGTCACCTCCTCGCCGGAGCGTCCGTCGCCGGCATACCAGCGGGCCTCGGGCAGCCAGCCGGCCACCGCGTGAGTGAGCCGCTCATCGCTCGCGGCGGTCACGAGGCCTCCCTTGCCGCCGCCGGCGTGACGGGCGTGAGCCGGTAGATCACCGCGGGCCGGTCCTCGGCGAGTGCGACTTCAACAGGCCCCGCCGGCCATGTGACCGGCCGGCCGCACTCCCCGGCTCCGTCGGCCGCGAGCAGCTCGCAGGCCTGCAGCGGCTGTGAATCATCCAGCCCCAGCAGCCGGCGGTCGAGCTCGAGCAGGCCGCTGCGAGGCTCGTTCGGATCGAGACTGACCACCACCACCAGTCGGCTGCCGCTCGCCTTGTCGAAGCGGCTCCAGGCGAGCAGCTGCGGCTCGTCGATCCGCTGGATCACCGGCGGCGGGAGGGCCGCCGCCGGCTCCTCGCGGCGGATCGCATTGATCCGGGCGACCAGCGGGGCGAGGCTTGCCGGGTCGAGCAGATTCCAGTCCTTGATCTCGTATTTCTCGCTGTCGAGATACTCCTCGCTGCCCGGTTCGCGGGGTGTGGCCGCCATCAGTTCGAAGGCCGGTCCGTAGATGCCCCAGCTGCCCACGCTCATTGCGGCGAGCACCATCCGCGTGATGAACATCGCCCGTCCCCCGGTCTGCAGGGTCTCATGGAGGATGTCGGGCGTGTTGGGCCAGAAGTTGGGGCGGAAGAAATCACGGACCGGGGGGCTGGTGACCTCCACGAGGTAGTCGGCCAGTTCCCCCTTCTCAACCCGCCAGGTGAAGTAGGTGTAGCTCTGCGTGAAGCCGAGCTTGGCCAGGCGGTACATCGTCTTGGGGCGGGTGAAGGCCTCTGAAAGAAAGAGCACGTCGGGATGGTCGCGGTGGATCTCACCGATCAGCCACTCCCAGAAGGCGAAGGGCTTGGTGTGGGGATTGTCGACGCGGAAAATCTTCACGCCCCGCTCCACCCAGCAGCGAACCACCCCCTCGATCGCCTTCCAGAGGCTCTCCCAGGCCTCCCCCTCGAAGTCGAGGGCCACGATGTCCTGGTATTTCTTGGGCGGGTTTTCGGCGTAGCGGATCGTGCCGTCGGGCCGCCAGCGAAACCACTCGGGATGCTCGCGTACCCAGGGATGGTCGGGCGAGCACTGGATCGCGAGGTCGAGGGCCAGTTCGATCCCCAGCGACTCAGCCCGACCGCGGAGCCGCTCGAAGTCGTCGAGCGTGCCGAGGGCCGGGTGGATCGCGGTGTGGCCCCCTTCGGCCGAGCCGATCGCCCAGGGGCTGCCCACATCGCCGGGGGCGGCGGTGAGGCTGTTGTTGCGGCCCTTGCGAAACGCGGTGCCGATGGGGTGGATCGGCGTGAGATAGAGCACGTTGAAGCCGAGATCGCGGACGTACTCGAGCCGCTCGGCCACGTCGGCCAGGCTGCCGTGGATGCCCGGCTCGCCCCAGGAGCGGGGGAAAATTTCGTACCAGCTGCTGCAGCCCGCCAGCGGCCGGTCGATCCACAGCGGCCGCGGCGGCAGCCAGGTCTCGTCGCGGCGGTTGGCCCAGCGGGTCATCAGTTCGGCCAGCCGCGGCGAGCAGGCCTCGTCGGGAGAGGACGCCTGGCGGAGCCGGTCGGCGAAGCCGGAGAGTTCGCCCGCCTCGGCGGGGTCCGCCCGTGCGGCGGCCTCCTCGATCATGGCCGCCCCGCAGGCGAGTTCGACCGTGAGATTCTGCCCTGCTTCATGCCGCCGACGGAGATCCCGCAGCCAGCCGGCGAAGGGATCGACCCGCGCCGAGACGGTGTAGTCCCAGTGGCCGATCGAGTCGGCGGTGAAGCGGCCCACCCAGCGGTCGTTGCCCTCGCACTGAAGCGGCAGGCTCCGCCAGGGGCCAGCCTGGCCGTGCCGGACGTGCAGCCGGCATTCGAGTTCCTCGTGGCCGTCGCAGACGATGTCGGCAACGACCTCGATTGGCTCGCCGAGCAGCCGCTTGGCGGGGAAGCGTCCGCCGTCGACCTCGGGGCTCACGCGATCGATCGCCACGCGGCGACGCAGCTGCGGCGGGAGTTCCACGTCGGTCGGCCCCTTTGGGAATTCAGCAATCGCGCCCGGGCCGATCCCGGGCGCGCGGCGACCGGCAGAGTGTAGTGAAAAACGCCGTCAGCCATGCTGCCGGCCGCTTTTGCTCAGCCGCTGAAGACGGCCAGCTCGCAGGTCAGCCCCGGGCCGAAGGCGACCGCCACGCAGGGCAGCGGGGCGTCGGCGGCCATGAGCCGCTCGAGGATGAAGAAGATCGTCGCACTCGACATGTTGCCATGGGCCGCCAGCACCTCCTGCGAAACGACCAACGCGTCATCCGCCAGACCCATCGCCTCGCCCACCGTCGAGAGCACCCGCGGGCCGCCAGGATGCACCGCCCAGGAGCCGACATCGCCCGGATCGAGTCCGAGGCGAGCCAGCTCGCGATCGACGAAGCCGGGCAGGTGCTCGGCGATGATCGAGGGCACGCGGGGCGAGAGCGTCATCTCGAAGCCGTGGTCGCCGATCAGCCAGCCCATCGCATCATCGGAGTCGGGCAGCACCAGCGAGGCCTGATGGGCCAGCCGCCACAAGCCGCGGCCGGCCATGGTCCCACCGGGCGGCACGCCGACGGCCGCCGCGGCCCCGTCGGCGAAGATCGCGTTGGCCACCACCAGGTCGCTGCGATCGCCATACTGCAGGTGCAGGCTGCACAGTTCCACCGCCACCAATAGCACCGCCGCGTCGGTCGCCGAGCCGGCCAGCGCCGCGGCGACCCGCAGGGCGTTGAAGCCGCCGTGGCAGCCCATGAAGCCGACATGCGTCCTGGTGATGTCCCGCCGCAGGCCGAGCCGCTCGATCAGCCGCAGGTCGACCCCGGGGTTGGAAAAGCCGGTGCACGAACAGGTCACCAGATGGCCACAGGCCTCCGCACCGATCCCCGCCGCCGACAACGCCTCGCCGGCCGCGGCGGCAGCCAAGGGAGGCGCCTCCTGCTCGTAGCGGGCCAGCCGTCGGCGGGTGCCCGGCCCGGGATCGCCCACGCCCGCAGCCGGCGGAAAAAATGACTGCCGGCTGCCGGCGGTGCCGGGCGGCTCGAGCAGCACCGAGCCCCGGTGGCGGATCCGGGTCGTGCGGTAGAGCGCGGCCAGGGTGCGTTCCCGCGGCTCGGCCGACTCCACGAAGCCCGCGGCCATCGCCGCGGCCTCCCGCTGTCCGATGGCATGCTGCGGGGTCGCCGTGCCCAGGCCGGCCAGCAGCATCGGCCGGAGCGCAGGATCGGGCGAGTTGGCTTGTGTCAGCATCAGGCCGCTCCCGTCACGAGCCGCACCAGCGGGGCGGCCCGCCGCGGGGCCACCGCCATGCCTCGCACCGCCAATTCCAAAAGCGGCGGCCAGCGGAGGGCCATCGTCACCAGCCGGCAGCGTCGCCGTGCCGCGGCCAGGGCCGCGTCGTGCCGCCGGACATACCTCGCCGCGGCGGCGGCCAGGTCGAGGCCGCCTTCGTCGGTGGCCGCCGCGATCGCTTCGGCCAGCAGCCTCCCCCCGCACAACGCCCAGCCGATCCCCTCGCCGGTGAACGGTTCGACGTAGCCGGCCGCATCGCCGGTGCGGAAGATCCGCCCGGCCGCCCGCAGGCTCGTGTGGGTCATCGCGGGGGTTCCCCGCACCTCGCGTGGATCGATCGACGGCGGCGAGAGCCCCGCCTCCTCGAGCAGGCGGCGGAGCGTGTCGGCGGGGCCTGCTTCGCGAACCCGCCGGGGATCGACCGCGGCCGCCACATCGATCCGCCCATCCTCCAGACGCACGATGCCGCAGTAGCCTCCCCGGCCGACCGACATCCGCAACTCACCTTCGGGCAGCGGCATCGCTTCGGCGGCGAAGGTGGCCCCCAGCCCCATGCGGCTGTCCGCCGCCGGCCGGCGCAGGGCGATCCCTGAGGCCCCGGAAAGCCGGACGGAGTCGGCAAGGCCGCTGGCGAGCACCACGCACTCCGCCTCGAGGGTGGCCCTCGCCTCGGGCCGGGAGGGGTCGGCGGCGGTGCGACAGGCGATCTCCACGCCGCCGGCCGACTCGGCAATCCCCGTGGCGGTCGTTTCCGCCACCAGAGAGCAGCCCTGCTCGACCGCCCGGCCCACAAGCGAGGCGTCGAGCCGGTTTCGCGAGAGGCTCATGCCGCCGGGCATCGGCAGCGTGACACGCCGGCGGCCGGCAACGAGCGTGACATCGTGCAGCGGCACCGCGCCGAGGCTGCCGCGAGGGTCGCCCAGCCCCAGCCCGGCAAGTTCGTCAACAGCCCGTGGCGAGAGACAGCAGCCGCAGAGTTTGCCGCGGGGCATCCGGCTGCGTTCGATGATCGCGACCTCCAGCCCGGCCCGGGCCAGCACCAGCCCGCAGGCGGCCCCCGCCGGTCCTCCGCCGATGACCACCACCTGCCAGCGTCGCTCGGCGGCCATCGTGGCGGTCATGGCTCGACCGACCGGTCGGGCGGAACTGCCGCTCATCGCTCGCCCTCCCCGGGCCGGCAAGTCCAGCGGATGATGGCCCGGGCCGGCCAGGCCGGCCGCACCGTGGCGGCGTGCAGGCCCGCATCGCGGCAGAGCTGTCGATACTCCGGGAGCGTGCGTGCCGCATGCACCGACCGCGGGCCGTCGACGCGGGCCACGCTCGAGCGGGCCAGCAGGTGCGTGCCCAGCCAGGCCAGCAGCAGCCCGCCGCGGCTGCGAAGCAGGTCGGAGGCGACCAGTCCCGCGCGAGCGGTGCGTGCGACGCTTGCCAAGAGCGACGTGACAGCCGCGTCGTCGAGGTGATGGAAGAAGAGCGACGAGATCGCGACATCGCACGGCGGGCAGCCCTCGGCCGCGAGGTCGCGGGTGCTGAAGGAGACAGCCGGCTCACCGTGGCTCGCCTCGCGAGCCCTGAGGACCGCCCGCGGGCTGAGGTCGTAGCCCACAACGCGGGCTTCGATCCCGCGACGCCGTAGCTGCCGGGCGACCGCAACGGTCACGTCACCCCCGCCGCAGGCGAGGTCGGCGACCTCCAGCGGTCCTCGCGGGGCGATCACCGCAATCTCGGCGGCCATCGCGGCGGCGGTCCGGCTGACCGCGTTGATCGTGGCCAGGGCGTCGAGGGCCTGGAGGTGGTCCGCCTCCGGCAGGGCCGGATCGTCCATCAGTTCGGCGCGGCAGGTGCGGGGCAGCGACCAGGAAACCATATCCCGCATTCTATCCGCCCGTGGAAAAAGCCCTCCATGGCCCCCGTGCCCGCGGACGCGGGCGACCAAAGTCCACTTAAGCGACTCCCCCAAAAGCCGAGGTTTTTGGCGGTCGCCGGTCGCGTCCTGCGGCGGCAGACTTCTACCACAGTCTGCGATCCCCGCCGGCGACCCGCGACGATTGTTCCCTAGCGGCTCAGGGGCACGGCTGGGTTGTCGGGGCGGCGATCATGCCCTGCTGCACCGGAACGGTCCCCGGCGGACAGGCCGGCATGCCCGCGGCCATCGGCTGGGCGACGGCGCCGCCGGCGACCGGCGGCGGGCCGCTCACCACCGGCGGCGCGACGGTGCCCACCGGCTGCACGGGCAGCTGGCCGTTGGCGGGCTGCGAGTAGACCGGTGGGGCCATCGGCGGGGCATAGCCGTAGCTGTTGGCGGCGTTGCGGTGTGAGGCGCAGCCGAAACAGAGCATCGTGGTGATGGCACACAAGGCCGCCATCGTGCGGGAGACGGGTCGCATGAAACCTCCGGAAGCGTTGCCGGGCGTGAGCCCCGCGATTCGTGCCCGCCTGTCGTGAGGGCGAGAGGCTAGGGAGCCGGTGCGGGCCGGTCAAGCCGGGTCCCGGGCCGCTCTGACGGGGCCGCCGCCCTCGGCCTGCTCGAAGAGGGCGATGCTGGCGGTAAAGCCGTGCAGGCAGTTGCGGTTGCCGATCGGGCCGATCTCGCCCTGGGCGAAGAAGCCGGCCGCGGGGAGCTGGGCAAAATGCCGCTGCAGGACCGAGGCATCGTGATGGGGCTCGTCGAAGAGCCGGCGACCGCGGCCGTTGCAGGTGAAGACCAGCGCCCCGGCCGGTGAGCCTTTCGCCGCCGCCCGGTCGAGCAGGCCCACGAGATCCTCGTGAGCTGTCTGGGCATCGCGAACATGGAACTGCACGGTCTGTCCTACGCGGACTGTGTCGGCCACCGCGATCACGCCCGATTCCGGGTCGGCCCCGATCACGTTGCGGACGAGGAAGTCGCCCTGTTCAAAGGATTCCTGGTATTCGCTGGCCACGCGGCCGAGGTGCAGCGAGTGGCGGACGAGCCGCTGGTCCGACTCATCGAGGGTGCCGAAGATTTCCTGCAGCTGCTCGAGAGCCGGACGGCCACCGAGTTCGTGGATCAGGTTTTCCTCGGCCCGGGTGATCACGAAGGGCCGGCCGATCGGGCGGCATCCCTGGGAGACCACCGCCCGCACCCGCACCCCGCCGCTGACGAGCACCCCCACGCCGCCGCCATCGTAGGTGCGGCCATTCATGACAAGCGTGTTCTCCCCGGGGGCCGACCCGCCGCTGAGCATCCCGCCGACCAAGGGCACACCCGGCTGGTCGTCCTCGAGCCGCTCGATCAGCCGGTCGACGGGAAAGGAAAAGGGGTCGGCCACCAAGAGCAGCGTGGCACCCTCGGGCCAGCGGCCGTCGAGTTCGGCGGGCCATCCGGTGAAGGTGCCGCCGTCGGCGGTCTGGCGGTATTCCAAGGCCATCGGGGTGATCACGGCACCGGGCAGTCGCGCCAGCCAGACCACCACGCCCGGGCCCCGCTCCTGCTCCCTGTCCCCGCCGAGCACGCCCTCGACCGTGCCTCCAATGATCACCGGTGCCGGGTCGCCGCCGAGGATTTCGGCGAGCCCCTCGAAGGCGGCCCGGGCCGCGACGTGGGCCGCCGAGATGAAGACAACGGCCAGGTCGGCCGGTCCGTCGAGCCTGCCGCGGGCCTGGGCAATCGCCTCGGCGAGAGCCTCCTCGAGGGACCCTGCGATCGAGAAACCCGCCCCGCAGCGGATCGACGAACAGAATGGGTCGTGGCGATCTGGGGGAACGGGCATCCGCGGCCGGCCTGTCAGGAAACGATGTCGTCGAAGGAGTGGATCGGCTCGTGGGTGGTCGCGGCTTCAGCCGGAGGGTTGCCGGGCCGCACGGCGAGGGCCGTCGCCATGCCGGCGGCGCGGGCGGCGTCGAGCTCGTCAACGACATCGCTCACGAAGAGGATCTTCCGCGGCTCGCAGCCGTAGTCGGCCGCGATTCGTCGGTAGCTCTCCGGATCGCGCTTCGCTCCGGTCGTGGTGTCGTAGTGGCCCCGCAGCAGGCCGGAGAGATCGCCGGCGGCGGTGTGGGCGAAGAACAGCCTCTGGGCCTCGACCGACCCGGAGGAAAAGATCCGCACGTCGAGGCCGGCGTCCCGCCAGCGGGCGAGGGCCGGAGGCACGTCGTCAAAAAGATGGGCCACGAGTTCCCCCGATTCAAACCCCTGCCGCCAGACCATGCCCTGCAGTTCCTTCAGCGGGCCGAACTTCGCGTCGCTGGCCATCAGTTCGGCCGCCGCGGCGGCGGCATCGCCCGGGCCGTCCGATTCCACCGCCAGCCGGTCCGCCTCGGCGACGATACATGCGACGAGTTCGGCCACGCGGGGCTCCTCGCCGTGGCCGGCGAGAAACTCCGGCATGTGGTCCCGGGCGAAGCCGAAGAGGGTTTCGTGGACAAAGGCGATCGAGGAGGTCGTGCCCTCCACATCGAGCAGGATTCCCTCACCGTCAAAGACTACCACTGCCGGTTTGCCCCCCCGCCAGCCGCGCCGCCTTGGCCGAGGCTCATCGCTGCGGCTCCACCCAGGCCGGGCCCAGGCAGAGCGGCTCGTAGCCGGCATGGACCGCGTCGGCGACGTAGTGGGGGGTCCAGCCACTGGTCTCTTGGAAGAGCCGGATCGCCCTGATCCGACGGTCACCGCAGAGATCGAACCAGTGCCTCGTGCCCGCGGGCACGCTGATCAGGTCGCCGGCATGCACCTCGATGGCAAACACGGGATGCTCCACCGGGTTGATGTGGAAGACCCCTCGGCCCTGCAGCGTGAAGCGGACCTCGTCCTCGGTGTGGGTATGTTCCTTGTTGAACTTCTCGAGCATCCCGTCGAGCCCCGGAGTCTCGGGACGCACGTCGATCACGTCAGCGGTCACGAAGCCGCCGCGGGCCTTGAGTTCGTCGATCTCGGGGGCGTAGGCCTCGAGAATCCGCTCGGCATCGGCGGCAGGATCGACGCGGTCTGCGAGGGGCCACTGCTCGAACTCGAGCCCCCGCGAGGCGAGGAAGTCGCGGATCTCGTCGGCCGCGGTGATGCGGCGGGCCTCGGCCGGTACGGTCACAATTGCCATCGCTGTCGCCTCCCGAAATGCGATTTTTCTCGCAGAAAACTGGCCTGAATGTCCAGATCACTGCTGCTGCTGAACGTCATGATATCCGCCGGGCCCGCCGCCGGCCCACTGCTGCCGCGGCTGCCCGCCGGGCAGCGGCAGGCTTTGGGCCGACCAGCTGCGGCTGCGGGCGACAACCTCGAAGAGGAATTCGAAGATCTCGATCTGCCGGCGTGCCTCGGCAAGGTCGCGTCCCCAGGTGTAGAGGCCGTGGCCGGCAAGCAGAAAGCCGTGGAACGGCGGCCGCGACCCCTCGCCCCACTCCGGGGAGAGAAACCGCAGCCGGATCTGATCGGCCAGAGCGTCGATCCGTTGGCTGTTGGCGAAGATCGGCACTTCCTCGGCCGTCTCGTGGGTCTCGATGCCCGAGAGCCCCTTGAGCATCTCGTAGCCCTCGATCCGGAGGCTGCCACGGGGCAGGTCGATCCGCGAGAGGATCGTGCCCCACACCGAATGGGTGTGGAGGATGCCGCCCACCCAGGGCAGCACGCTCGCGATCATGCAGTGCAGCATGGTCTCGGCGCTCGCCTTGCCGGGGCCTTCACCGGCGAGCAGGCCGCCGTTGCCGTCGACCCGCAGGAAATCCTCCTCGCCGAGGGCCGACTTGTCCTTGCCGCTGGCGGTTACGAGCAGTTCCAGCGGATCACGTGAAGCGACCACGCTGTAGTTGCTGCTGGTGCCCAGCGACCAGCCGCGGTGGTGAAACTCCCGTCCGATTCCGATCAGGGCTGACGCGGCGGCCGATCTGTCGAATTGCATGCGGCGGACACTCCCGTCAAAGCTCCGAATCTACGCCCGACGGCCGGTCCGCTCAAGCCGCCGCTGGCCGCTCACCTCAGAGGTAGGGCGAGAAGAGCCGTGCCACGCCATCGCGGAGCCTGACCGGCAGGCTGCGGCCGTCGACCTCGGCAAGCGTGGTCTCCCGCGAGGCGGCGATGCGGTCGGCGACGAAGTCGTCGAGGCTGGCGGCGAAGCCGCGGTGGTAGACCTCCACGTTGAACTCGAAGTTCAGCCGCATGCTCCGCTCGTCCCAGTTGCCGCTGCCGATCATGGCCCAGCTTCGATCGACCACCATCAGCTTGGTGTGGTCGAACGGCGGCGGTGACAGCCAGACGTGGCAGCCGCGGCCGAGCACCTGCCAGAGCATGGCCGTGGAGGCCCAGCCGACCATCGCCAGATTGTTCTGCGACGGAAGCACGATGTCGACGCGAACGCCCCGCATCGCGGCCACGTCGAGGGCCTGGCAGACCGCGTCGTCGGGCAGGAAGTAGGGCGTCATCACCCGCACGCTCTCCTGGGCCGCGGCAAGCGCCCCCACGAGCACGAGCTTGATCCGTCCGATGTCGGGGTCGTCGGGGCCGAAGCGGATGCCCCGGGCGAGCATCGCCTGCGGCAGATCGGCCGCCGGGGTGCTCTCCGCGTCCCAGGCCGGTCCGCTCGGGGCCTCGCCGGTGGCGAAGGCCCAGTCTTCGAGAAAGATTTCCAGCAGCTGGGCCACCACCGGCCCCTCGAGCCGGAAGTGCATGTCGTGGACCGGGTGCCGCGGCTTCCGCGAAAGCCAGCAGCCGTTGCGGATGTTGAGTCCGCCGGTAAATCCGACCCTCCCGTCGACAACCATGATCTTGCGATGGTTTCTCAGGTTGGCATAGGAAAAGTAGACGGGGACGCCCGTTGGCAAAAACCGGGCCACCGGCACGCCCCGCCGCCGCAGGCGGCCCACGATCGACGGGAAGGTGTAGCTCGAGCCGATGCCGTCGATGAGCACGCGAACCTCGATCCCCCGGGCCACCGCCTCGCCAAGTGCGTCGGCGAAGATTCTGCCTGTCGGGTCGTTGTCGAAAATGTAGCTGCCCACCGCGATGCTGCGGCTTGCCGAGGCGATCGCCTCGAGCATCGCGGGATAGGCCTCGTCGCCGCCGGGCAGGGCCACGATTCGGTTGCCGTCGGTCAGGGGCCGGCCCGTCACCTCGCCCACGAGCTTCTCCAGGCTCCGCAGTGGGCCGTGCGGGGGGCCGATCGCTTCAGTCAGCCGCGGTTCGCTTGCCGCCACGCCATGCAGTTCGCGGGTGATCCGGACAGCCCCGGCCTTGAGCTGGCTGGCCCGTGAGCGAATCCGATTGACTCCCAGGATCGAGTAGGCGATCGCCCCGAAGATCGGCGAGAGCCAGATCAGACCCACCCAGCCGATCGCCGAGCGGGTGTCTCGCTTGGTGAGGATCGCATGGGAGGAGGCGACGAGGGTCACCGCCAGCACACTCCAGCCGAGCAGGTGCGGCCAGAGCACGAGCCACCACTGCCAGAGCGTCGCGATCAGCTGATCCATATCATGGTCGATGATGGTGGATGATGGTGGCGTTGCCGGTCTTTTCGATTCCGAAGCGTTCGGCGGTGAGCCTCTCCCGACCGCGATACGTTACCATCCGCGAACGGCTCCCGGCGGCGGCCCGCACCCCGGCTCTTTGAGCATGCGACTTTTCAGCTGGAACATCCACAAGGGCATCGGCGGCCGCGATCGGCGGTATTCCCTCTCGCGGGTCATCGACTGCATCGAGGCGGAGAACCCCGACCTGATCTGTCTGCAGGAGGTCGATCGCCGTGTTCGCCGCAGCCGCTTCGACGACCAACCGCGGCTGCTGGCCCGCTATTTCCATGCCCAGTTTGCCTTCCAGCCCAACGTCGCGGTGGGCGGGGGCGGCTACGGCAACCTCGTGCTTTCCCGCTTCCCACTCCAGAGCCGTCATCGCGTCTCGCTGCGGCAGGGTGTCCGCAAGCCCCGCGGGGCCCAGCTGGTGATCACCAGCACGCCTGAGGGCGTGCTCCATCTGGTGAACACCCACCTGGGCCTCGCCCAGGCGGAGCGGCAGTGGCAAGTCGAGCGTCTGCTCGGCCATCTGCTCTTTCGCTCGGCCGCGGCCCTGCCGACCATGCTGGTGGGCGACTTCAACGACTGGCGAAACAGTCTTGCCAGGTCGCTGCTCTCGCCCGCGGGCTTCGAACAGGTGACGGCCCCCGCCTCCCGCTTCCGTTCCTTTCCGGCCTGGATGGCGATGGGCAGCCTCGACAAGGCCTTCACTCGCGGCGGCGTGGAGGTCCGTCATGCCAGGATCGTCCGCACGAGCCTGGCCCGCGAGGCGAGCGACCACCTGCCGCTGGTGGTCGATTTTCACCTGGTGTGATCGGCGGCTGGCAACCAGCGCGTCAGCCGGCCATTCCGGCGAGCACCTCGTCGGCGGCCGCAAGCGTGGCCTCGATGTCCGCCTCGGTGTGGGCGGCGGAAAAGAAGAGCGCCTCGAACTGGCTGCAGGGAAAGTAGCAGCCGCGGTCGATCATGCCCCAGAAGAAGGTGGCGTAGCGGTCGGTGTCGCTCGCCGAAGCGGTCTGCCAGCCGGTCACCGGCACCGGCTCGCTTCCCCGTTGGAAGAAGATCGTGAGCATGCTCCCGCGGCGGGCGACCCAGGCGGGAATCCCGTGCTGCCGCGCGGCCTCGCGGAGGCCCGCCTCCAGCCGGCTGCCGAGCGACTCGAGCGTGGCATAGGGCGGCTCGTCACGGAGCTGCTCGAGCGTGGCGGTGCCTGCAGCGACAGCCAGCGGGTTTCCCGAGAGGGTGCCGGCCTGGAAAACCTTGCCCGCGGGCAGCACGTGGTCCATGATCTCCGCCCGTCCGCCGTAGGCCCCCAGCGGCAGCCCGCCGCCGACGATCTTGCCCAGCGTGGTGATGTCCGGCGTGACACCGAGCAGTTCCTGGGCACCGCCGAGGGCCAGCCGGAAGCCGGTCATCACCTCGTCGAAGACGAGCACCGCCCCATGCTCGAGCGTGAGCCGCCTCGCCGCGGCGAGAAACTCCGGCTGCGGCGGGACGAGCCCCATGTTGCCCACCACCGGCTCCATGAGCACCGCGGCGATCGCCCCGCCCTCGCGGGCAAAGACCTCCTCCAGCGCGGCCGGGTCGTTGTATTCCAGGACGAGCGTGTCCTTGGCGGT
>Ga0180436_10000843_pt1 | contig 30693 bp, 29 predicted proteins | sample SS_ome_2_FD_132434 | JGI IMG/M metagenome (GOLD analysis project Ga0180436, IMG submission 132434) | Hypersaline lake sediment archaeal communities from the Salton Sea, California, USA - SS_3_S_2 metaG | ecosystem: Environmental > Aquatic > Non-marine Saline and Alkaline > Hypersaline >... | reverse complement strand
GGCAAAGCGGACTTCCAGGTAGCGAACACCCTCTTCTTGGTTATCAATTGCCAGTTCATAGGCGATCTGTTCCAGATATTCTGGCTTTTGCATGACCGCACACGAATAACCGAATGTAGATAGGTATTCTTCAAGGTTGCGGTATTGATCCTTGAAAAGCGTCTGATTCAATCCTTCGACGGTATAGCTGGGCAAATCTAGTTTCTCTTTTTTTGATATTTCAATGATCGTTTCAAGACGGATCGAACCATCCAAATGCACGTGTAGATCGTTTTTGGGTATTTTTCTTACCGTCGCTTCTAAATTTTCTTTGTCCAAGTCTAATTTGGCATTCATAATGAGTCCTTTTTCTTCAGAACATTACTGGCTTGAAGGCTTTCACACCTAGCTTGCATGCTGCAGGGATCATAGCGAATATCAATACGTACAGCATAATAGCGTGCGACTGCGCGGTCCCGTTCAGACTGTTTGCCGGGGCATTGCTCCTGGGCATACGCCTTTATCGCCGGTGTATCACTATCGATGAAATAGCATGATTCTAAATATCATGAAAATCCGTGCTCGTGTTCATGCTGATCTTGCTCGTTTTTTGCCATATAAAGAAATCGCACTTGTTAGAAACATAATGACCGCGATACATGAATTGGGCACGATGTTGAGTCATTCGGGCAACTGTAAGACCATATCAAACGATTTCATTATTTCTTAAACTGCTTATTATAGTCCATATAAAAATAATATTGTTGAGAGATATTCGCCAGTTCTTTAACCAGTATCTTTTTATCTGTTTCGGATCGACACTGTTTGATTTTCTCCTTGAGTTCTTCCATCTCCCGCTTAAGACGCACTTCCTCCGGCAGGTAGCCGGCATTTCGGAGGATATGATAGGCGGTGCGTAAATGTTCCGGTACCTCCATGTATTTGCCGATATTTAGAGGTTTGCCCTTGCCGGGTAAATTGTCGAAGGCACCTTCGGCCATGGCCTGTTGGATCTTGGCTTCAACCGGATCTTCCAGTTCCTCCTCGCGCTCCTCTGATTCCGGTTTCCGGCTTTCTTCATAGCGCGCCTTGGCGGTCTCGCGGGTCTGAAGGCGGTCCGCACGGGTAATTTTTATGTGGTGAAATTTTCTACTCATTCTAAGTAACAGCCTTTGTTGAATGCATGTGCGAAGAAACAGACCTGTACGAGAAAATGGCTGCAAGCGATTTTCTCATTTGAGTAAAAAGAGATTGGTAAAATGCGGATCCAGGTCTTTGGTGGAAACCGAACCCAGTTCTTGTTCCAGTTCATTAAAAAGATCTTCCAGTACCGGGCCATTCGTATCCGCAATCTGGCTGGCCGGAATATCACTCTGCGAAGCAATCCATTTTAGAAAATTACTTTTGGTGGTCATACGGATTTGACGTGGCTTTGTTTTTGTGCGCCAGAGGGCCTTGAAAAAGGATTTAAATTCATCCAGGGACAGGGGCGTCAAGCTGTTTTCCTCTACCTCTGGAACCATGGCCGTCCTGGCCCAGTGCGTGAGCAGCAGATTTTTGTAGGTCAACAAATTGGCAGCCGCAGACGGTATTAACTGCAGTCTTAGATTTGCCAACAGGCTGTCTAGCTTAATGATGTTTGTGAGAACTGTTTCCGTGGTTGTGATGTCTTCCATGTTCTCAAATTCACGGTAAAGTGTACCGGACTGGTAATCATCAAAAAAGAGTGGTCGCTTGATCAACAATCCGCCCACTACCCCCAGGCCCTTCTCATCCCAGAAACTCAAAGGAAGCCCCTGTGTCAGGCACCAGCTTTCCCGATGCCAGTTTTCAGCCCGCCATTTCAACGCGAGAACCCGGCCATAACCGACCCGGAAAATATCCGCCAGTAAAAAGTTTTGAACGGCATCGGCATGGTTCTCGGAAATAGATTCCAGCCCAATACTCACGTATCCGGCGACTTTGCGGACAGCAGTATTCAAATCGTCACGCCCGGTTATGGTGGTTTGATCCGCTACCAACAGTTGATTGCAAAGCCCGGCAAACTCAGACTGCATTTGCATGCATACCTGGGCATTGTCGATGGATGCCAGACCCCGAGCAAATGCATTGTCGCTGGCCAACAAATGGGCAGCCAAAAAAGGTACCGGTTCTAAAGTCGCTGTTTCGGGCGGAATGGTTTCAGGCGATTGGGGACGTCGTTTTAGTGTTTCCGGGTTCAAGGGCTGATACATACCGACGGCTTCTTCAAAGGGTAAAAAACCTTCTTCGGCCAGACGAACATTGCGGGTCCGATAAGCTTCCTCTTCGGTTTCTGCCGGTAGGAGAGACGCCGATTCAAGCAAGATGCCCTGATATCGCTGGTGATCGGCGTGCGCTATTCGTTGCAGCAGCTGGTGCAGAAATATCTTGCGGTCTTTGGCATATTGATTTTTAGGATCAGGTTTATCTGCGTCAGCATCGGCAGATGGTTCCAGGACCGGATCCAGAATACGAAAGTAGATGGTGTCGTCAAAGGTCACGAAATCGTCGCCGAAGTCTGAGGGACTCTGGTCATGTTCCCGAATGCGGATTTCGATATTTTGAAACAGGAAAAGTTCAGTAAAGATGGCTTTTTCATGGACACACCAGGTCGCCAGCCTTTGCGGATCGGCGGCTAATAGCATGTGAAGCCATTTTGTGCAGGCGACGGGATCCAAGCGGTCTTTGTACCAGATTTCAGAATCCAGAATATATTCCCATTGGCGGTTGGAGGCCAGGGCCAGGATTGGCAGGGCATCCTGCATGCCGATATCATGAATGAACACATGCAGATCTTGGGCGGGTATTGAATGCACGATCTCGAGGGCGCGCGGTGAGGCCAGCAGCCGTTCCAGTGCTTCGGCCGGCTGAAGCGACAGAAGTTGTTCTCGTTCATTCTTAATTTCTTGTTGTCGCTGGACCATTTTTTTATTTTGGCTAGGCATATCTCATCTCAATTGGGTGCCCTAAGCATGGTCTAAACCACCTCGAATCTTCACCCTTACATTGATTTTAGGGTCCTGATTAAACGTTGTCACTTTTTAAGCGTTTTACGCTTACAAGAACCACCTTTTACCCTTCCCGTCATTCCCTTGGAAACTTGTCCCCTTGGAAATGGGGAAGAGAATCCAGGCAAAGCTAAAAGCTGGAAACATAGTAAAGCCAATCTTTTTTGCGGTGGAGCCCCACCATATAACATTTTGGAACAAAATGTTATTCTGGATCCCCGATTGTTAGGGGATGACTACCGTATAACGTTTCGAGGCGGCTTTCAGTTATCAGCAGTAAGCTTTTAGCAGCTATGGCTGATACCTTAATGCTTTCAGGTCCTCTGGCAGCTTGCTTTCTATTGCTTATTCCTCAACCTGTTGGGTCCATCAATTGCGTTCTGCAATCGCTGGGTCCAGACGATCAGGAATAAAACCGGTATGCCGATAATGGCTGTGCCGATAAAAAACCAGGCATAACCCATGTTGTTCACCATGCTGCCGGAATAACCGGCCAGAATTTTAGGAAACAGGGTCATGATCGAACTAAACAAGGCATATTGCATGGCCGTGAATGATACACTGGTCAAGCTGGAAAGATAAGCAACAAATGCCGCGGCGGCAATACCCGCACTACCATTGTCGGCCACAATGACCCATAAGAGCAAAAATTCATTGGGGCTTTGGCCGGCGACATAGGCAAACAAAAGGTTGGTGGCCGCAGCCAAAAAAGCCCCCAAAAGTAGAATGCGCCCCACACCATAACGCATCGACAATATACCACCTAAAAAGCCACCAGCGAGTGTTGCCCACAAACCCCAGAATTTTGTATAAGTGGCAATCTGGGTTTTGGTGTAACCGACATCCAAATAAAACAAATTGGCAATCACGCCCATCAAAATATCTGAAATTCGATACGTCCCCACCAGTACCAGGATGGCAAGGGCTGTCCAACCATAGCGCCGAAAAAAGTCGGCAATGGGATCAACATAAGTCTCCTTGATATGGCTTAGGGGCACCAGGTGAGCTTGAACACAACCCCAGGCGGCCAGACCGCCAATGAGGATGCTAAATCCCAGTCTTGCGGTTTCTGTCGTAAACCCGGCCATTTGATGGATCCAGCCCCAATCGTCGATCAAAAAGGTTTTAATCCCATGGGCAGGTGTTGCCGTCCAGAAAAACCCAAGCACAAAACTGCCGATGGCGATCAAAAAGGCCACCAGAAAGCGAACATAATCGGAAATGCCCTTAAAGCTGCTTTCGGACCGCTTTTCAACAAGCGGTTCCTTTATAATCAGCGTGGTGGCGACACCCACCAACATCGCCAGTGCCATGACCCGATAGACACGTGCCCAGACGTTGGGATCATATCCTTGCGGCCCCCACCAGTCGGCCAACCAGAGTGATCCGGCGCCAGCCAGCAGCATGCCGATTCGATAGCCGGCGATATACATGGAAGACAGCATGGATTGCATGTCGGCACCGGCCGATTCGATTCGATAAGCATCGATAACGATATCCTGGGTGGCGGACGAAAATCCCACCAGCACGGCGCCCACGGCCGTCATAACCAAAGCCTTTTGCGGATCAAAAAGTGAAATCCACAGCATGGCGGCCATAATGCAGAACTGGGAAACCAGGAGCCAGCTTCGTCTGCGCCCCATCTGCACAGACAATATGGGGAACGGCAGGCGATCAATTATAGGGGCCCAAACAAATTTGAAGGAATAACCGAGAGCCGCCCAACTGAAAAACGTCACGGTGGAGCGGTCAACGCCGGCCTCCCGTAACCAGATCGAAAGCGTGCTGAATATGAGTAACAGCGGCAGACCCGCAGAAAAGCCCAGAAAGAGCATGGCGATTGCACGCGGGTGGATCAGCGCAGCGATGGCATGGGACCAGCTGTTTACCCCTTTCGGGCTCAATCGGCCTCCATGAGTTGGTCAGGTGTCACCACATTGGCATAGCGGGTTTTGAGTTCAAAAAGGGCCTCCCGCTGCTTTTTTAGAATGTTAAATAATCGCTCGGGAATATTGATTTCTTTTTCGTAGGCCGCCTGCTGCAGATCGATCCTGGATACGATGTTGTCAATATAGAGTGAGAACTGGCGGTCGTAGAGCGCCTTGCTGTATTCTTTATCAATGATGGATTTGAAAAGTGATTTGAGATCTTCATAACGTGGCAGATCGCCAATGGGTGTCTGGATACAGCCGACCTCCTTATGCGCTTTTCTTTCCAGCCAGGCCAGCCAGACTTTCACGTCTTTTTTCTCTCCCAGCAATTTCTTGGAAGATCCGCCGCGGGATTCGTGGGTTAAAAAATAATTCAGACCGGCCATGACCGGACGTTTATCATCGGCTATTTTGTTATGATTGAAAAACTTAAATTGGGCATCCATATAATCACCCAATGCACCCGGGATGAAAGGTGCATTGGCCCAGGGCGCCCGTTTGACGCCGCTGGCACCCACTTCAGTGGCCGTTGCTGCGGATACAATGGTAGCACCGATTACGACGCCCTCATCGGCACTTCTGGCGGCCCAAACCGGCGGCATGGTATCGGCATCGCGACCGCTATAGGTGATGATGCGGGTTTCCACTCCGGCAGGATCCTCGGCCAGCGCAGAGTAATTGGCCAAAGCTGTGGAAGAAACAGTACAACGCGAATTGGGATGTGACATGGGTATTGGTTTGCCGCTATCGTCGAGCTTGCCCTGAAACCATTGGCCTTGAAAATTTTTTCCCTTTTCAGGTTTTTGTTCTCCATTGCCAACCCAGTGGGGCACCCCATTCTCGTCAATGAGAACATTGGACCAGATCACTTCTGCGCCTTCATGTCGCAATATTTGCATCAACATCGGATCGCCTTCCCAATTGACATCTTCCACAATACCAAAGATTCCACACTCCGGATTAACGGATCGAACACTGCCGTCATCTGCGATCCACATTTGGGCCAGGTCGTCGCCCACAAAATGGTTACCGGCCATGGCAGTCGTGGTTTTGCCACAGCCACTGGGGGCGGCACCTGTGCACCATGTCACGCGACCATTGGGGCCGTTTACGCCGGTGATAAACATGTGCTCGGACAGTTCCAGCCCTTTGTTTTCATAAACGGCCTTATCCACTGCGAAGCGATGATTGCCCTTTTTTAACAGCAAGGTATTACCGGCATAGGTACAATTGAAGCTAAATGTGGTTCGAAAACTGCGGTCCATAAATACACGGGCGTTGGGCAGGTCTTCAGGGCGGTTCAAGCCTTCACTATGTAAATTGACAAAAAAATGGCCCGATCGTTCGACTTCTTGATCAAAGGCATGAAAGGCATTGCGGTAAAGGATTTCGGCACTGTGCGCGACATAAGCGGAGCTGGTGATTTCTAAGGCCGGATTTGATACCGGTGAGCCGATAGGGCCGCGAACATAAAAACCGACGATCATGGTTTGACCTTTCATGATACCGGCCATTATTTTACGAACCACCTGGAGCGCCTCAGTACGGTCCATGCGGTTGGCCAACGAACTAATCTGCTCGTCGGGATTGGCAATATAATAGGTGCGGTCGATAATTCGGCCCTGCTCTTCCGGCAAGTCATAGTGAATGGTATGCCGCGGCATGGGCAGTGAGGCTTCCTCTCCTTTTTTCAATGCGAGTTCCCGGATAAACTGACGGTCTTCTTTGGATCCGGTGTTAATGAAAAGTTGGTCCGGATTGCACATGGCAACAGCGTTTGCGATTTTGATCCAGGCATCTTGATTTTTAATCTGTTGGATGCGTTCTAAATGTTCGGTTGACATCGTTTTTTCAAGATAGTCAACGGCGGCTGCGTCGGAATTTATACCGCCGATCTCAATGATAATGTCAACGCCCCTATTTTTTTGAAGCATAATCATTCTCCTATGGCATATGAATCTCTATCCATTGCATCACTTTGTCGAACTCATCCCTGACCTGTCTCAATGCTTGACCACGGTGGCTGACTTGACTTTTTTCTTGGCGAGTCAGTTCCGCAAATGTTTTTTTTATGGGAGCATAGTAAAAAATTGGATCGTATCCAAATCCATTGGCACCCCTGGGTGCCTCTGTGAGGACACCTTCACAGCGGCCTTCGTAGGTTAGGGCCGGGCCAAAGGGCACTGCGATGGAAAGTACACATTCAAATGCGGCCTTCCGATTTGATTGGCCTTCCATTTGTTGCAGCAATTTTTGACAGCGTTCCTCATCCGTGGCCTGGGGCCCGGCAAATCGGGCCGAATAAACGCCGGGGGCGCCATTCAATGCGTCCACGACCAAACCGGAGTCATCGGCCAGTGCCGGATAACCCAATATTCTGGCCGTGAAGCTGGCCTTCTTGTAGGCATTTTCATCAAAGCTCTCCCCATCCTCCTCGACCTCAGGTATGGGACCGAAATCGTTCAGGTTTTTGATCGTAATCGGAAATCCCGATAACAGCTCGCTGATTTCTGCGGCTTTGCCTTGATTCCGGGTGGCGATAATAAGGATTTCAGTTGGATTCATATGAATGCGCTGCGACTCCAAATTTTGAGATTGGTCTAATTTTCACTTATATCAGAGTTTGGATGCTTAAATGCTAAACAACATATAATATCAGAATTCAACTAATCAAACAAGGGCTAGGAGAAGCAAAAACACAAGCTAAACGTCAAGGACCACCGTTCAGGTGGGTGACTTAGGATTGGAGTCAATTCAATCACTGCTGGACAAGTTGGCTTACGGTAAAAGTTAGGGAATCATTTTAAGACCCACCAAGCGACCCTCTTGAAATCGAATCAAAGCCCCGGATCCACGTTGATTGAATGCGCAATTGACCACATGGGTTCTGCCGACCATGGTCATGCCACTATCCTCATGGATATGGCCACAAATCAATACATCGGGTTGACGAATTTCTATTAGCCGGCGCAAATTTCGACTACCCGCGTGAAATCGTCCCATGACCAAATCCTGTGCTTTGCGGGGTGGCGTATGCGTAACCAGTACAGTCTGATGATTGATCAGCGAGCTTATCTTTTTTAAAAGTGTATTTTCGTTCAAGGCAATCCGGGAGTGAAAGGGGAGGGGCCAGGTACCGCCCAGGCCTACAAAGGGGATGGTATGGCAGACGCGGCGCACACCTTGCAGGGAATGGCAGTTGGCAAAAAACCGGCAGTGACGCTCGACATGTTTCAAGTCGCTATTGCCGCGTATGATCAAAACCGGAAGCCCGAAGGAATTGAGCGCCGTTAAGGTAGCGCCTGCACGGATAAAGTTGGTTATATCACCGGCAAGGACGAGGAGATCCGGCTTAAATTCGGATAAGTTGCTTCGCAGGTGTTCGATACGCTCCTGCTTGCCATGTAAATCGGCCACGGCATACACGCGTATCATCGGCTTCTCCTTTACGTATGAACCGCCACGGATAGATTTGTAACCTGTTGCGGAGGCGGGAAAGTGGATTTGACTAACTGAATTTAGTTACGTATCATCAAGCTGTTTGAATCGAAAACAGAATATCGAATCGAATTTCATGGGTCAAGACCTGGCACAAATCCAACCCCGGGATTTCTGGACCTGGGTATAGACAAAGGAGGAATTAATGGGCGCAACGATATCATATGGGCTTGATAACAGGGTCTTCGTCGTCACGGGCGGTAGTCGCGGGATCGGATTGACGTTGGCCAAACATTTGCTGGCCAATGGCGCCAATGTCACCATTTGCGGCCGCAAGCAGGAAGGGCTGAATGCGGCTGTTGCCAGCCTGGATGTCGGGGACCGGCTGCTTGCCATTGCCGCCCATGTGGCCAAGGTTGAGGATGTGGACAAGCTGATGGACCGTACCAAGGAAAAATTTGGCCGGCTGGATGGCCTGATCAACAATGTCGGTATGAATCTTGTAACTTCATGTGTGGATGCAGATCCATCATTGTGGCAAAAAATAATCGATAGTAATTTAAACGCGGCATTTTTGTGTGCCCGCAAAGCCGCCATGATCATGCGCGAGCAGCAACAGGGTAAAATCGTAAACATTACCTCACTGGCTGCCAGCCGTTCGGCGCCGGCCATGGGAATTTATGGTATCGCCAAAGCTGGTATTGAGATGATGACAAAAGTGCTGGCCCAGGAGTTGGCCATGTTCAACATACAGGTTAATGCGGTTGCTCCCGGAATGGTTCGAACCAAATTTAGCGAGCCTTTTTGGTCCAATGAGGATTTTCACCAACTGATTGTCAAATCGATTCCCATGGGACGCATTGCCGAGCCCGAGGATGTGGCCCATCCGGTATTGTTCCTGTGCTCCGACGGGGCCGACTATATTTCCGGACAGGTTCTCGGTGTAGACGGAGGCGCCAGCGCAGTGTAAGATCAAAGGGGTCGAGGATTCCAGGATTCACATGAATTTTGAATGACAAGGTATCACCAATGGCCCCGAGCCAGATTCTAAATTCAAAATTCCCTGTTCGGCATTCATTATTCAAGTTCTATATTATATGAGCGGCATTATAGACTTCCGACCACCTCTCAATAAAAAAGGGCAATCCAATTTTTTGGATTGCCCTTTTCTAATTTAAGAGAATTTAGACTACAGTTACATTCGTAGCCGCCGGCCCCTTCGTACCTTGTTCGACGTCGAAAGTAACACGATCGCCTTCATAGAGTGTTTTAAAACCGGTACCACTGATGCCGGTATGATGAACAAACACGTCCGGCCCATCTTCCTGCTCGATAAACCCGTAGCCTTTTTTACTGTTAAACCATTTTACAATTCCAGTCGTCATGGTGACATCCTCCTTCCAAAAAAATTCTCAAGGTTCCAAACCACGGATTGTCACACAGACAATTGGAACGTCCTACAGGTCGAAACCGGCCCGCCAATTAAGAAGGGGCCTTTACTGATTACCCGCTAGTGTAATCTATTTGTGAGAATTGTCAAGTAGTTCGTTAAAATGATCGGCGCAAGAATCTGATCAGCGCTTTTACTCAATCCTGAAAAAGGATTCTTCAAATTCAGGCTTGTCGGCATAACGGGCCATGAAAAATCCGGGCAGTTGATCGATATGCTCAAACAGGGCCGGGTCGGCCTGGATATCGGCTTGATGAAGGGCTTTGAGGATGTCTTCGGGTTTGGGCGGACACCCTTTGATGGCGATCATTTCCTGAATGTCGGGATTGTCTTTATGCAGCTGGTACATACATTTACCGAGTAAAATGGTTTTTTTCATGCCCCTGGTGGGTGACATAATTTTACCCAGGAGCACTTCAATTTCATCCCAGGGTTCGCCCTTCCAGGCATAGCGGATGGCATTCAATACCAGGCCGGTCACGCCCGAGCAATAGGTACACAGGGTTGAATCAAATTTGCGATAATGGATACCTTTAAGTCCCTGCTTAGCCAAGGGTACCGGCAGGGAGCAGTCTTTGTTGACGGTATATTGAAAATCATGCTCATGAAATGAGGCAAGAGCCTCGATACGCTCTCCAAGCACCCGAATGTCGGACCCATCGATCAAACGATTCTGGTTTTGGGCCGCCAGCGCCAGATGGGGAACCTGGGCGGTTTCGTATCCCAGGATCTTTGCAGCCACCATGTCGGCGGAAAGGATGTCGGCAGAGGCAACCAGTATGTTGCTGCGGCGCATACGGCCGTCAAAACCCGGGCCGCGCTCCAGGGAATAGATCCCGTCGACCAGGGTGAATATCGGCGGTAGTTTGTCCGCCAGACGGGCCACATGAAAATGAAGGTCTTTGACCGGATCCGCATTGTGGCAGCGTTTGCGGGATTTCATGTCGATGAGACCTTTCAGATTTTTAATGCCCAAGCTCACGACGGTTTGATTGTGGGTTTTCATGGCTGGGATGTCGACCACAAAATCACTTTCCAAAACATCCTGATTGAAGTTCAATACAATTCCATCCCCCAGATCGACTGCTTTGAAAGGTCTTTCAAAAACATTAATGGTTTCGACATCATATTTTTTTTTCAGTTGGTTGTAGCCCAGGGACTCGAAGGCGTGCGCCGGCGTCTTCGTGTCTTTTTGATTGCGCATAACGACACCTTCGCCAATCGTGATTTTAGCTGCACCGTGGTCTTTGAGAATTTTAACCATGTCTTCGATGGCACGCGATGTGGTGACGACACCCCACTTGGGGAATTGCACCGATCGGGTCCAGAATACAATGTTGGGTTTGACAAATACATGTGCCTGTGGCGGCAGTTGGGACAGCCCGTCACACAGGTCTACGGCCTTTTGAATGGATTCATAAGGCTTTTCATAGCGCACGATTGAGACAATGGATTTACTCATAAATATCTCCTAATCTATAAAATTATGTTACCGATTTTGGTAGCATACAGAATAAGACAATTCAATTTTAAAATACGGACTTGAACCATTCAGGGGACGTCCTTTATATTTCCGTATTTGTTAATTGATGCTTCTTTATTGTGATACCAAGCGCGCATGCTAAATGTAGCACCATAAATATCATTGCCGTTTTGCCAAATATGGAAATATAGAATGTCCCCTAAATGGCATCTGTAGAGATTATCTCACACGCCAGTAGAGCTCGCCGTATGAGGCGGGCGCCATGCCGATACAATTGGCATAGGCCGCCAACCATTTTTTGATGGTCTGAGATTTTGGGCCGGCATCATGCAACTGAGAGCCATATGCTGAAATTGCGGCAACCTTTAGATCAATTACTGACGAGATGTCCTCAATGTGGGGCTTGATTTGAGACTCGATGAAATAAGTTTTAGAATGCCGAACCAAATATCGCACACCTAAATCCAAGACTTTAAGTAGCAAAAAGATCCAGGGCCGAGAGATTACATGATGCAAACCCAGAGAAGGCATGTCGGTCAGCAAGTAGACTAACTTTTTTGTAGGCAATTGTGAGGAAAACGCCTTAATTTGATGAGGGTGACGAAGCCCAATTGCTCCGGGAAATATTTTTTTGAGGCGATAGTTCCTTAAAAAAGGGAATAGGGCGTAGGGCATTTCTTCATAAAAAAGAATGGCATGCTGCCGAAGAGAATTCTGATGGCAGGACAAGCCCGTTTGAAACAGGATTTGATGATCCACATGTTGACCGATACCCAAGGGTAGCATCATTTCGACACACTGGGTTTGCTTGCAGATTGCTGCTAATTGGATGGTTATTTGGTGGCACAGGCGTTTGTTCGCATCTGTGTCGGGGTATGTGATTCCATAGCGCCGCCAGGAGGGCTGACGACGAAATAAAACTTCGGGGAAATCGAGCCATAGGAAATCCACACCCAATAGTTGCATAGCCTTCATATCTTCTAAACGACGACGATCATAGTCCAGCATGGCTTGCAGGGCTCTGTTGTTGACCCTTGTGGCTCGGTTGGCTCGGGCGCTGAATACCGTCACGACCAGAACGGATTTACCGGCTTGTTTTTGGTTTAAGATTCGACCGCCACAAGACGCGGCCACGTCATCAAAATGCGGGGATATGTAAACATAGTCATAACGATGCCGGATAGCATGCGTGTCTTTGAGTTGCATTTTTAACTCCTTTCATAGACTTCCGGCTTTGTCTCTGACGTGATGCTTCTTGCACGGGCATATTATAAAGGATCGACTCAATCGGCGTTGATTGATTTACGCCAGGCAATATAACGACAAACTGCAGCAATAGCCCGAGCAGCCCGGTTCGGACTCGGTAGGACAGGTATGTTTTTATCCTGAAAAGTTTTGATGACCAATGAATCCTGGGCATGAAAGGAAAAACCGATGACGGGTTTACCGTGTGTTTGCGACAGGCGGCTAAAACTGGCGGCAACGCCTTCGATCAATTTGACAGTCTCTGGGGCAATCTTATCTTGGGGTACATCCATGCCCCTGAGCACACGGGCAAACATCGACTCGGGCATCAGTAAATAGACCAGCAGTATATCATAGTTGTCGCCCCGCAGCAGACAGTCGGGAATACTGGCAAAGTAGGCCGACCGATCTTTGGAAAAAGTGATATCCACAGGGTTGCCGACAGTGCCTGTATGCGGGACCAAATCAGCGAGTGGTTTTTTAAGGGATCGGGGCAAAGGGGCTACTGTCAAGCCCTCACGATCACAGGCATCTGCAGCCACGGCACCGGGACCACCGGAATGGGTTTGAATGATAACCCGGTCTCCCCGGGGCCAGGTTTTGTTGCCCAAAACAGCACTGATGTCGAACATCTCTTCGATGGTACCGGCCCGGATGATACCGGTCTGTCTAAACAAGCCTTCATAAAGAACATCCGGACCGGACAGGGCGCCCGTGTGTGAAAGACTGGCCTGCCTGCCGGACTCTGAACCACCAACGTAATAGGCCACGATCGGTTTTTGGGGTGTAATTCTCTTGGCGACAGTGATAAATGCTTTGGGGTTTCGTATGGTCTCAATATAGAGATTTATTACGCGGGTATGTGGACAGGCGGCTAAATATTTGAGTCCGGCAACCATGTCGATGTCGGCTTCGTTGCCGACACTGATGGCTGTGCTGAAACCCATTCCCCTACGCGCAAGGTATGCAAACATCTGGGTGATAAAGCTCCCGCTTTGCGATACCATACCCAGGTAACCGGGGCGTCCCACAAAAGGCAGAAAGGTCGTATTCAGTCTTTTGTGGGGGTTGGTTACACCCAGGCAGTTCGGGCCTAAAAACCGCATGCCGTATGAACGGGCTGCTTGCATCAGCTGTTGCTGCAATTTACGTCCGCCGGCCCCGCTTTCCTGAAAGCCCCCGGAAACGATAATGGCATGTTTGATGCCCTTTTTACCACACTGGATGAGCGTATCGAGAACGATTTTTGTGGGCAGAATCAGGATGGCCAGGTCCGGCGTTTCGGGTAGGTCGGCGACTTGACCGTATGCCTTGAGACCCAGCACATGAGATTCTTTGGGGTGTACCGGGTAGACTCGGCCCGCAAATCCCAGGTCCAACAATGAGGATAATTGATTGGTCCCCATGGAACTAAAGTTGTTGGAGGCACCCCAAAAAGCAATACTGTCAGGATTGATCATTTTATACAGGGGACTGGCTTCAATTGTATCCGGTATCCCAAGATCAACCGGTGTATTGAGTAATCTCTGTGGCATCGGTTTTCGAAATCCTTGCGTGTTTTTCAAGATAATTCAAATGGGCGATGGCTTCGCCGGTGGCGAACCACTTTTGGGCGATGGGGAAGGCCTGCCAGTCGTCACAACGGATATCCCAAGTCATTTCAGCGGCGACTTCATAGGCATTTTGGGGGGAGCTGGACGCCAAAATTGAGCAGATCTCGTCCAGGCGATGGTGATGGTGATCTTTTAACTCCTGAATTCGCTGACGATGGTTTTGAAATAGCCGCCGGTGACCGGGAAGAACCCAATCGACATCGAGCTCATTAACTTTGTCCAGGCTAAAAAAATAATTTTCGAGTGGGTTTTCATTTTCCGACCAGCATTGAATATTTGGTGTGATGTCCACCAGGAGATGATCGCCGGCGATCAGCAATTTTTGGGCCGGCTCATATAGGCACGTGTGGCCGAGTGTATGACCGGGTGTCTGGATGCATTGAAATCGATAGGATCCGACAGCGATGACATCATTATCGTCCAGCACTTCAAAATCCGGAATCCAATCTGATCCGAATTTGTTGCCAGGGTGAGCTGCGAGAGCCTTGCGCAAATCATTCGGCGGAAAACCGTTTCTAGCGGCGAAAGCAATCATGGGTTCAAAACCTTCCCAGGTTTCGATCAGTTCCTTTTCCGGAGGGTTGAGGAAGAGTCGGCCTGATTTATGCAGCAAACGGGTCACCAGGCCAAAATGGTCGGCATGCAGATGCGTAATAAAAAAATCGGTTCGGGAAAGATCGATATGCAGTGCGGCCAGTCCCTGCTGCATCGCCTCTAGACATTCACGCCGATTGAGTCCGGTATCCACAATCAGATTGCGATGATCGGATTGAATGATGTAACTGTTCAGGTACTTCAAAGGACTGTCGGGCAGCGGAATCCGGCATCTAAAAAGATTGGGTATGATTTCTTGCATTAATTTCAGCCTTAAGAAACCAGCCTTAAGCACTAAGCTGCTGTTGGCTTATTGCTTAAGGCTTGTATGTTATGCTTGAATTATTAGATTTAGGATCCAGGGATACGTGAAGGCCGGAGGCCTGCGTCCAGCTCGGAGTTATCAAACCGAAACCCGCTAGATGAACCGCGTGCCCCTCATCCTGTAACCCGCAACTCGCAACCCGAGACCTAAATCGTTATCTTTATACTCTTCCACTTTGTGGTGCGCTTCCAATCGCGGCGTTGTTCTTCGCCGCCGCGCCTTTCGCTTTTTCTTCTCTCCGGCAGACCTTTCTTGGGGGCGCTATCCGGGCCGGATTGGCGCCGATCTTGTACCCCGCGACGATCGTGCTTCTGCCTTTTGACCTTGACCACAATGCTGCCTTCGGGCTCATTTTTCTTTAATATATCAATGATTCTACGCAGGTTTTCATCTGATGTGTCTGCGGGAAATTTGCAGGAGCCGGCTCCTTTATGGCCGCCACCATCAAAATAGGAGAGCATCTGGCCCACATTAACGCGACAATTACGATTCAGAATACTATGCCCAACTTTTACGACGGCAACCTCCTTTTTGGCATCTTCGAAGCCAATTTTGACACTTACAGTAGCTTCGGGAAACATGGAATAGACCAGGAAACGATTGCCATAAGGCATGCTGTCTAGATTCCGAAAATCGGATATGGCTACCTGCTTCTCAAGCGTGGTGTGCTGTTCAAGTAAATGACGATAGTTCTTGTTTTCCTGGATAACCGTTTGGCATCTTCTTTGGACCTCTTGATCGCTTAAAATGGTTTCAATGTCATGTTTTTTTAGAAGGGCCACGACCCGATCCCAATAGGGCGCATCGGCTACAATATGATCCTGTATCGTCATGGATAGGAGGACATACGGGTATTTTTCTGGTGTCAGAATTTCATTTAAAGACAATTCGGCGGAATCGATTTTATCGGTTTCGGCCACTAAAATGCTGTAATCTCTTTGGATGCGGTCGCGATAGTATTGATACACCAATCCAGCCGCAGATGGAGCGATTTCAAAAAGTCCCTTGAATGGATGTCGAATTTGGTTTGAAAAATGGTGGTCAAACCACAAACTACAATTGGGGTTGTAGGGTAGATTTGCTATGATATCGGATGGTTGTATGTCAACAAGACCTCTCTGCATATCATTAGGAGAAGCCCAGAGAACAGGTAGGGACGAATTTTCAGCTTCCTGAATTAACACCACACAGACAATACCATCGAAATCTGGCCGTGTTACGATTCGCATAGGCGACCTTCCCAGGATAGAATTGATATTGAGAATTAAAAATCGATACCCGCAAATCATATGTATAGTTAAATATAAAGTCAATGCTTGCGATCTTGATAGACCGCATATCTGCTTGACAAGCATCGCGCTTTGACATAATTAACTTTAAAAAATACTTATTTCAATAAGTTATCGATATTGGGGGTTCTGTTCCCGGTGGTGCTGCCAGCAGATACACCACCATATATTTTTATTGATGACTATCCAGCGATGAGCACAGCTTATCGTCTTCTGCCTGGAAAGATAAGCCTGAACTGAGTGACCGGAAAGGGGCTGCGCAGTATGAATCGAATGATTAAAATACTGGTGATTGTACTTATTGTCTGCATGGTTTTATTCATGGGATTTACACAGATTCGCAAGTGGCATCACGATACCCTCAATCTGGCAGTCAACAATGAAAAGGCTATTTGTGAGAAAGAGCTCCAGGCCTTGAGGGATGAATTGACGGCCATCCAGGACCAAGTGGCCAAACTCAAAGATACCGAAGAATATGAACAGCGCCTTTCGGAGATATTTGGTGAGAAATCGGAATACTTCGCTTTTGGGGATGATATCAGCTGCAATGATCTTTCCCTGCAAGTGCGCACATTTTTGAACTATATGGATCGTCAGGATTACATGGCCTCTTACAAGCAAAGGGGTGGGAGTCACCGACTCATCAGCGATGTTACCAAAGTGTTGGAGACATCACCGCCCATGTTATCCGGCGAACTGGAAGATCTGGTTCGGCTGATCCAAAACGTCACACACTTCTATCGTTTCCTCGGTAAGGAACGATTGAAGATCCTTAAAAACCTTTTAAAAACTGAAACCGATATCATCGAGACGGTCATGGCCATTTTCTATGGATACATGACTTCCGGAAATCGCTGTCCGGATAAGATTGTTCAGTTCCCTTCAGAAGATACCCGTTATCGATATGCAGCCTACTTTCTAAATACCCTGGCAGGCCGCAGTTACCTTTTAAGGCGCGATTCGAAAATCAGAGTTTTGGTCAGCTACTATGCTGTGTTGACTATCGATAGAGCCAATGATGCCATGCTCAATTTTCAAGGGACTGATATTCGGCCTTTTATCGATTACTCCTTTTATGAAATTGCAAACCAAAAAGGGCTTATTTACCGCGGGCAGTACCTGGAAAAACTGGCCGAACTTCGCAAGAAGTACGCCCTGGAAAGTTGATCCCAGGGTTTCATAGCCATATGACAATACATATTCGCCCTTGACGCCTTGACCCTGACGGCCTCAGGCTCTTGCAACCCAGGGATATTGGAAATGTAAAATATGATCGATCTGAGAAGCGACACCGTAACCCGGCCCACACCCAAAATGCGAGCTGCCATGGCCGAGGCCGAGGTGGGCGACGATGTTTATGGCGATGACCCCACGGTCAATCGTTTGGAAAGACTGGCTGCAGAGATGCTGGGCAAAGAAGATGCCATCCTGGCAACTTCGGGAACCCAGAGCAACCTGATGGCGGTTCTCAGTCACTGTGAACGCGGTGACGAGTATATTGTCGGGCAACAGGCGCATACCTATAGATTGGAGGGTGGCGGTGCAGCGGTTTTTGGCAGCGTCCAGCCGCAACCAATTGAATTTGAAAGTGACGGCAGCCTCGATCTGCAAAAGGTCAAGCAGGCCATCAAACCCGATGATATCCATTGTGCCAAAACGCGACTGCTCTGCTTGGAAAATACGCAAGGGGGCAAAGTCCTGCCTTTGGATTATCTGGAAGCCGCACGAAACCTGGCCCTGACTTATGGGCTCGGTTGTCACTTGGACGGGGCGCGCTTGTTCAATGCGGTGGTTAAGTTAAACATTGCACCTACGGAAATCAGCCGTCATTTTGATTCGGTTTCCATATGCTTGTCCAAGGGCTTGGGTGCGCCGGTGGGATCCCTCTTGTGCGGAACCAAACAATTGGTGCAAAAGGCCCGTCGATGGCGCAAGGTGCTGGGGGGCGGCATGCGGCAGGCCGGAATTCTGGCAGCTGCCGGCATTGTGGCCTTGAGCGAACATGTAGAGCGGTTGGCACAAGACCACGCCAATGCCCAACTCCTGGCCGAAGGCTTAAGCGGAATTAGAGGAATTGAACTTGATATGAACCAAGTTCAAACCAATATGGTGTTTTTAACCGTGACAACCGATAGGGTTGAAGATCTGGCACAGCACTTGAGGGCTGCGGGCGTGCTGGTAACCCCCGAAAACCCCATGCGCCTGGTGACGCATTTGGATGTTGATACACAAGATATGCATCGCGTATTAGCATTGTTCCAATCTTTTTTTTAAGCCTTATGATTAGCGTTAATCGGAAATCGCGGTAGCGTTCATTAATATTAAGGCAAAGATTGCAAATTTGGGAGAATCCAATGTCTACGCAGATACTTAAACACCAATGGATTTACGTTGTCGTCCAGGACCCTGAATCCAATCCGCAGTATCTGGGTCAGCACGACGATGAGATTGACATATCTTTCATTCCCATTTTTTTAGAGAAAGAAGATGCTTTGATGTGCCTTAATCTCATGGCCCGGGATAAACAAAAGAAGTATGAGGTCCAAGCCGTCATGTATGAGGAATTGACCGACCATGCCGCCACCAGCGGATTTCACATCTATGTGCTCAATAAAAACGGAGAAGTCGTCGACAAAATCAATCCAAGTATTTAAGGGACGCTCTAAACTTTTAAACTTATTTTTGACCTTATTGGGATAAGTTTAAAAGTTTAGAACGTCCCCATTTTTTCTATTCGGTTTCAAGCGTGCCGGTAACCGTCAGGTCGCCGCTAGCTGAACGTTGCACAATAACCAATTCACCTGAACGTGGATAGACACCGGTCAGGGCGGTGATGTTGACCTGGTGGGTGACCAAAATGAGCGGTCGTGTTAGGTTCTGTGCTTTGATCCAATCTTGTAGTGCCTTGGTTTGAAAATCGCGACGGTCAAAGTTTTGAAAAAACGAGTTCAACACATCCAATTCTGTGACCGGCCCCATCTCAAGCAATTTGGCTGTTTCCAGACAACGACACCATTGACTTGAGTAAACCTTTGCATTCCGAATCCCATTTTCACGAAAACGCGATCCAATTTTCTTAGCCTGATCACGACCTTCCTGAGATAAATTTCTTTGGGTTGCGCATTGGCGTAGTTCAAATTCAGGCGGATCACCTGTGCCGGGCGCGATTGCATGGCGCAATAGTGCCAAATGGTTGCCGGATTGAAGGGCCTGCCACAGCAATGCCTCCTCATCTGACGCCTGCACACGACCATTGCTGCCCCAGAAAAGCATGACCACAATTATGGGAAGTAGAAATAGTGATTGACGTCGCTTACCCTGTCCAGGATTTATTTCCATGTTGAGTTCTGCCCCTCGTGATAAAGTTCAGTGCCGGATGAATATGCATCAATACGAGTCGATAATAGTGTTAACATAAGTCAATTGAACACTTTGGCAAATAGTTTAAATTCAAAATCTTCAAAAATTGGCACCTTGACCACACTCAGAGTCGGACTTACCATACCCCAGTGGACATACATGGTATTGTGTGGGTACACCTGAGCCATGCCTAATAATTAACCCCTGCTAACGCGGTGATGTATGCAAAAGGATATTCAGTCGAAAATAAAAGGAATGCTTTATGGCCTTTGTATCGGGGATGCACTGGCCATGCCCGTGCATTGGTACTACAATCGCTTGGCTCTTCAAAATGACTATGGATTGATTACGGATTATCTGCCACCCCGCAATCCGCATCCGGATAGTATTCTGTGGCGATCAACCTATCAGGCTACCGGTCCCAAGGGGGAGATTTTGCATGATCAGGCCCGATACTGGGGTAAACGGGGCATTCACTATCACCAGTTTTTGAAGGCCGGTGAAAATACATTGAACGTAAGGATTGGCGGTTTGCTGATTGAATCGCTCAATCAAAACAGCGCGTATGATGAAACAGATTTTCTTAAACGCTATATCGATTTCATGACCAGCCCCCATCGTCATCGGGATACATATGTTGAAGAATGTCACCGCAATTTTTTCCGAAACTATGCTGCCGGCTTGGCACCAAACAACTGTGGGGTAGAGGAGAAGCATATCGGGGGTCTGTCTGCTATCATCCCGATAGTTGCTTTTTATCACAATCAGCCCCGGACGGCCCGAGACATCGCCTTGGCGCACTTGAAATTGACTCACCCGGGCATAAGAATGGAGACGGCCGCTGCACTGCTAATCGATGTGTTGCTGGCAGTACTGAGTGGCGAACGTCTGCATGATACGATTGTCAGTCTGTGTGAAGCACAACGGAATCCCTTGTTGGGACACCCTTTCACAAAACTGCTAAAGCAACCGGATGAGGTGGTGATCGGAAGGCATTTTAGTCCGGCCTGTTATGTCGAGGATGCCGTCCCTGCCGTTATCTATCTGGCTTTAAAATATCATCATGATCCCGAACGAGCTTTAATCGTAAATACCAATCTGGGCGGTGACAATGCCGGTCGCGGTGCGGTCCTGGGGGCACTTCTTGGTGCGGATGGCGGAATTGATTCATTTCCGGAACGCTGGTTAACCAGGCTCGTGCAACCGTGGCCGGAACTGCGGGTGAGCCCGGAGCCTTCCACAGAGAAATAGGCGCTCAGTCATTTAGCCCAAGCATTTCAGGAAATTTTCGGGTTAGCTGTGCAAGCCCATGGGATATGGGTATAAAGGAGTTTAAAATGAGAATCGAAAATAAAATTGCGCTGATAACCGGCGCCAGCAGAGGTTTGGGTAAAAACGCGGCCTTACGTTTGGCTGAATATGGTGCCGATGTCATCGTTACCTACCATAAGCAAGCCGAAGCCGCGGGTGCCGTGGTCAAAGAAATCCAAGACCGCCATCAACGCGAGGCCATGGCCCTGCAGCTGAATGTTGGCGATGTCGCATCCTTTGACGCATTTTTCGCAGAGGTGTCCGACGTTTTAAAGAGCAAATGGCACAGGGACAATTTCGACTTTTTAATCAATAATGCAGGCGTTGCCGGACGAATGAATATTGATCAGATGACCGAGGATGTTTTTGACAATCTCTTTCAGATTCATTTCAAAGGCGTATTCTTTCTGACCCAAAAAGCGCTTGCAGTCATAAAAGACGGTGGCTGTGTGGTGAATATTTCATCTGGGTTAACCCGGTTTTCTTTGCCGGGTCAAAGTGCCTATGCCGCTATGAAAGGGGCGGTTGAGGTGTTCACGAAGTACATTGCCAAAGAACTGGCCCCCAGGGGTATACGGGCCAATCTGGTGGCTCCCGGAGCCGTTGAAACCGATTTCACAAAAGCTGCTTTTGATGCCAACCCGCAGATACGCGAGATGATTGCAGCGCAAACGGCTTTGGGCCGCGTCGGGCTTCCTGATGATATCGGGGGTGTGGCTGCCTTTCTCTGTTCGGAGGATGCCCGCTGGGTCAATGGGCAGCGTTTGGAGGTTTCTGGTGGGATTTTCCTCTAGCGGGCTCCGCAGCCATGTAATCGCTATACCGGTTGTTCGAAAATCGATTTATGTGGGCTTTATCTTTTTTCAGAACGCGTTTCTGACAACCGGGAACAATAAGCCATTAGCTGTTGATAGCTAATGGCTTATTGTTCAAAGGTTACGGCTCAATGGTTTTAAACTTTTCCGGGGGCGCACCACAGACCGGACATTTTTTGGGTATTCTCTTGCTGGTGACATAGCCGCAAACCTGGCAGACATGGTAGGCTTTAACTTCATCTTTGATAACCTGATACATGGCCCGTTCATAAAGCTTGGCATGATAGCTCTCAGCATCCCTGGCATGGCTGAAGGCTAAGACTGCAGCCTGTTCATCATCTTCCTCGGCATCTTTGATCATCTCCGGGTAGGCATTTTCACTCACCGTTTTCTCACGCTGAAATGAAGCTTCGAGATTGGTGTCGGTGTCTTTGACCAGAAGGTCCTTGACCAGATTTAATTGGCGTGTGGCATGAACCCGCTCGGCGTCGGCAATGGCACGAAACAGCAGGGCAATCTGGGGAACGTCTTCTTCCTCGGCTTTTTCTGCATATGCTAGTAGCCTGAAATAAGCCTTGGCCTCACCGATAAAGGCCTTCAAAATATTCTTGCGCGTGCGTTCCTGCATAAACTCCTCCGATTCCATTTTTATTGTATTCTCAGTACACCTGGTAATTTCAGCAGCACTGTATCACCGGGCTTGATATTGTGCAAGCTGAACCAGCCTTGATTCACCTCTAGTGCATATCGAGCCGGTTGAACAGACGAATAGGTTGTATACGTTTGTTCGGCCTGCATGCGATGAATTCGAATAATCCGACCGGCCTCATCTATAAAAGCGATGGATAGCGGCATGTGCGTATCTTTCATCCAAAATGTACGCGGCCGGGTATTGGGAAATATAAACAGCATACCGGCGTTTTCAGCCAGAGTTTGGCGATTAGACAGGCCGCATGCGCGCGTGTCGGGGGTATGGGCAATTTCAACCGTTAATTTCTGACCCTTAATGGAAATTGTGGTCAGGGGTAATTTATAGGGACAAGCGTTGAGTGCAGGAGCTAAAAGCAAAATGGTCACTGCAATCAGCGTATTGGCTATGCAATTGTGTAAGTAAACCATCTCGATCCCGATCCCGATAGCGATCCCGATTTCGGTAAGGCTTCCACCAGCACCATTTAAATAACAAATCGAGAATTATTTCCTATCTTTTAAAGCCTCCACAATTTCAAAATCAACACTATCCTGAAGATCTTCAGGCATCTCGATCACCAGCTCGTGGGTTAGCTCTGAAAAGTATCCGGACTTCTCGATTTTAAAATTCAAAACCAGCTTGGTTTCTTGGCGTTCCCGGTGGCGCCGAAGCTTATGCTTTGCCCCGATCCAGGCAAATCCCCGGCCGGTGACAACAACCCGGGGTGTGTCGATATTTAAAAAACGGACGGTGCTGGCCTGGACTTCAGTATTGACCTGTAAAACAACTCGGCTAATCTGTGCCGGAATATTGACCCGGGTAACATGATCTTTGTAAAAGGGACGATGCAGCAGAAAGCTGCCCATCATCAGGATCAAACAAAAAGCAAAGGCCAGCCACAGGAGAATTTTTTTATTGCGTGAAAGTTTTTTCGGCAGCGGGGCGGATTGCGCAGGTTTTTGGCAGATCAAGCCATACAGCACCAGCGGCAAAATCAGCACAATGCCCATGGACCAAAGCGTATCCGACAAATAATGGGCGCCTTGTACCATGCGGGCGATACTCAGTAGGGTTCCCAAAGAGATACCCACGGCCGCGCCAGAATAGGCCAGCCAGCGATTATGTCTTCGGAAAACCATTAGCACACAGAAAAGGAATCCCGTGGTGCAATGCCCACAGGGGAACGATTCGCCTTTTCCAGGGACGCCGGGTTGATACGCATGCCGGTAATTCCATGCACCACCAAACTCCTGGACTTCCCGCGGGCGCGGTCTGGACCAGTAGTTTTTGAGGACGCCGTTTACCAGTACCCCGGGACCTAAGATAGCAGTCAGTACGATTACCAAAAAATAGCGGTGCAGGGCTCGCTTGCGGGAGTAAGCATATGACCAGAACCATCCGGCCAGGGCAGCCAAGGATAAGACGATACCCGGAATGGTCCCGTAATGATATAGCCAGGACCAGGGTTGTTTGTCGGCCAGAACCCAACCCAGGGATGGGTCGTAAAAGCGGGTCGCTATACGCCGATCCAAATCCAGGGCGATGATGATCCCAGTGAGGATCAGCAGGAGTGCAGCCGCGCCCAGTACAAGAAACCAGGGTTTAACGAAGTTTGGACTTTGATCAGTCATTGATTTATTTTTATATCAAATGCGTCCAAGCTATGAGCTATTAGCATTAAGCAGCTGAGGAAACCGACTAGGTTTCCTCCCCCCATGCCCGCTTGCTGCGTGCAATTTTCTTTTTGACCAAGGTCCAGGTTTCGGTTTTCAAAAATGATTCCTCGAAGCGGCTGAGCATATCCGTAAACATGGGCATGGGTACCGTAAAAGATAATTCGTCGGTTTTAAAAAATTTACGAGCGGACGGATCCCAGCCGCCCAGAACCGCCCGCTTAATGCCTTTGTTCACATAATGCAAGGGCCAGGCAACGAGGTTGCCGCAGGCCGCGCCCCAGGGCGATGCCACAATTTCGGGTTCGTTGGTGACAAAGGCGGCCAGCTGATGCAAACCGCACAGGGTTTCGGGTCTCACAAAAAAGGAGACCAGCTCTGGGAGTTCCTTGGCGTGAAACTGGTCGATGGGTTTGAACACACAGTATTTTTTGGGAGCGGGTCGGGGGTCCACATATTCAAAAATGCGCCGCAGTTCGTCCGGCGATTCACAGTACATTTCGCCGTCGGTCCAGTTGGGGATGCCGGTGGAGACATAATTGATGATGGTTTCAGCCTGAGGTTTATTGAATCCCAGCCAAAAAGCACCGCCCGGGCAGCCAAATTTTTCTGCCGAGAAATAGGCTGCGGTTTTTTTCTTGCGTGCCCGCCAGATGTTTCCCACTACACAGGAGAATTGTCCAAACACTCCTTGCCAATCGATTTCATTATTATTTTCTTTGTCCCGGGTGGGCAGTTCATTGGGCTTCGGGGAATACCCATTCTCCGGTTCTTGGTCTGTATAAAAAATACCCAGGGGTGCTTCATCCAGGCCAAGTCGATCCAAAAATTGTGGTAAGTTGTTCACCGCTTTTTGATCCATGTTATCCTCCAAATTTGCAGAGTATTGGACGACATTTTAGCATGATACGGATAAAAGACAAGACTCTACTATCCTGCAGCCATTTATCAATTTTTACCCGCTTCATCAATTCGAAAGCTATTTGCTTGAACATGACTTGAAACAAAAGAAATAATGATTATTAAACATGGCATGTCCGATTTTTGAACTCAGTCGATGGCTGTATTCATTTTTGCACATAGCCCGTAACCCGCAACCCGATACCCGTAACCCGCAACCCGCAACCCCTACCACTTCAAGCCTTGGATCCTCGCATCCCTAAAATCTCAGCTTTTCCGAATATACCGTCTGAGCCGTTCGATCCCAAATCATCACAAATCCGTGATCAACCGCCCCACAGGTTATAATCGCGGGCACGAGATCGGTAAGCTGATGAATTTCACCTGGTATGAATTCCTGGCTGACGATGGCTTTCTTGCGTGACTGGATCAATTCGGGCAGATGGCTGTGCCCCCGTATCAGAATCTTGTGCGGATACAGACGGAAAAAAAGGCTGGCCTCGTATTCTCCCAGAGCACCGACCATGCTGGATAAGCCTCTTTGTTTAACAAACGGCAGGGAATGGGCCAGGACCATATTGTCGATTTCAAGCGTCAGCGGGAGGTATTTGAGAAAATCAATGGTTCCCGTCGATATATAGGACGGTGAACGGTCCACGTGATTAACGACGACTTGATGATCATTGTTGCCCTTAATGGCAATAACGTGGTGACGCTGCAATAGCTGAATACAGTTGTCGGCGGTTTCCGGATGAGCGGAGTCACAAATATCCCCCAGATGATAAATATCGCGGCAGCCGTGGTGTTCGAAAAAATGCAGGGCTTCCTGGATGCATGCAGCCTGCCCGTGACTGTCGGCCATGAGGCCGACTATTGGTTTATACTCGGATTTTGAAGGGCGCATACGCCAGTATACATCTCTAATCCGCAGATTGTCGAACAATAAAATCGTTTAATTTAATACCTGGATATGTAATCTCTTCGCTATTCTATCACTTATGACAACTGCACTAACTTAATCCTTGACTATTTTTTATAGAGCATATAGATAAATCCAGTAAGTCCAAAAAAATAGACTTATTGGGTGTAATATGAAAAATTTAATTCAGCTTCCCGCAGAATTTGATTATAATTTATTGCTGTACGCATTAAGGGATTACAAAAAGCCGAGAGACAAAATCAGGGGACTTGTCAAGGACAAGGATATCGTAAGGGTCAAAAAGGGCCTTTATGTGTTGGGCAAGGCGTATAACAGGCCCTATAATAAGTTAGTACTGGCTAATCTGATATATGGGCCTTCCTACATCACAGGTCAAACCGCTTTGGCATTTTGGAACATGATACCGGAGCGTGTTGAACTGATAATCAGCATGACAACCAAAAGAAAGAAGCAATACGAAACACCGGTCGGCCGGTTTTCCTATTTGTATTGCCCAAAAACGGTGTTCAGCATTGGAATTAAGCTTGAAGATGCCGAAGATCAAAAAAAGGTTTTAATTGCTTCCCCTGAGAAGGCGCTATGCGACATGACAGCGCCGAAAAATTATATTTCAACCAAAAAGGATATGAAGGAATTCCTCGAATTAATGCGGTTGGATTTTAGTGTTCACGAGAAACTTGATTTTTCTTTGTTGGAAAAAATTAAGGCCGGGTATCGAAGGCAAAGTATAAAGCTGCTGATTCGTTGTTTAAAGGACGGTTATGTTTGATGAAAAAATTGAACAAATGCTGAGCAGGTATGAACTGCTTACCATTCATGATTATGAGAATGCGCTTAAAGAGATCATGCAAGAAATCGTTTTGCTTGGATTATGGCGGTCAAAATTTTATGAAAAGGCTGTTTTCTATGGTGGGACGGCACTACGGATTTTATATAAGCTGGACCGTTTTTCTGAGGATTTGGATTTTTCGTTAATTCAGCCGGAAACGGATTTTGACATTAAAAAGTATCTTGGTGCAGTAAAAGCGGAGCTGGAACTGTGGGGTTTTGAGGTTTCAACACAAGAAAAAAATAAGCAGAGTAAAAGCACGATTGATTCTGCTTTCATCAAAGCAAATACGTTAATCCATTTATTAAAAATCTATTCAAATTTGAAAACCCATAAAAATGCCGTGATGAAAATCAAATTGGAAATTGATCAGGATCCAGCCACCGGTTTTACAAGTGATCTAAAATATCATCTTCACCCAATTCCATTTAGCATTAAAACCATGACACTGCCCAGTTTGTTTGCAGGTAAAATGCATGCTTTGTTATGCCGTACCATAAGAACCCATATTAAAGGACGAGACTGGTATGATTTAATATGGTTTGTGAAGAATCGTGTCCCATGCGATTTGCACTATCTTAATAGTAAAATGGTGCAAACAGGTCATATTGACCCCAGCGAGATGTTGACCAGGGAAAAACTTTTTCAATTGATATCCAGGAAGATTAAAGAGATTGATTTTAGCCTAGCCGAAAGCGATGTTGAACCATTTTTAAGAAACCCAGGGCAAGGAGATGAGTTGAGTCTCTGGTCGGAAGCTTTTTTTTCTGATTATCTGCTTCAAGAAATCGGTGTGCTGACCAATTAAAAGAGCCGCTGGGTAAGCACCGGCAACAATTCTTTAAGCCAGTTCATGTCCGAGGCGTTCAAAGCGAGAAAAAGGGCCGGAACACGCTGGACTTCATTAAAAAGCGGTTTTGTCCGCCAAGTCGGCCACAAATCCCACCGGATCGGATTTGGCGGCAGCAAGTTGGGTATCATCGTCAAAGGTTATGTGTCGGCCAAATGAAAAGTTATGTGTCGGTCAATTGAAAAGATGTCCTTATAAATCTCACCGTCAACGTACTTGCCAAATATAATTGCTTTCTTTCTTTCAAAATATCGTATCGGGCAATAGACATGGGTTTAAAGAAAGTACTTGACAACAAGATTAGTGAAATTTACTAATCTTGTTATCATATTGAATTATAACATAAAAGTATAAAAAATATCTTTAATAGGTTAATATCACTAACCTTTGCCCACACATCAGCCAGCAGTCGTGTTCTATGAAGGAGCGTTGTCATGGGGAAAGCCATCAAGAATTCGGACCAACTCTATTTTAATCAGGACCACAACATGGTCCGACGTGCCGTACGCGATTTCGTCGACAAGGAGATCAATCCGCATGTGGATGAATGGGAGGACGCCGGCATCGCACCCTTAAAGGATCTGTTTCGGAAAATGGGTAAGCTGGGCTTTCTGGGGATTCGCTATGATCCCGAATACGGGGGCCAGGGACTGGATTATTGGTATGAGACTGTCTTTCTGGAGGAGCTCGGCCATATCAAGGCCTTGGGACTGGCCGTGGCCATCACGGTCCAAACCAACATGGCGACACCCGCCATCGATGAGTTCGGGAGTGAATTTCTCAAGAAAAAATATTTAAAAGCCGCCATCATGGGTCGGAAGGTCGGCGCCATTGCCGTGACCGAGCCCGGGGCTGGTTCGGATGTGGCGGCCTTGGCCACCACCGCAGAAAAAAGGGATGATCATTACGTTATCAATGGATCCAAGATGTATATCACCAACGGTACCCAGGCTGATTTCTATACGCTTCTGGCCAGAACCAGCCCGGATCCTGGCTACCATGCCTTCAGTCTGTTCGTGGTTCCGACCGATCTGCCCGGTGTCCAGGTGAGTCGCAAGCTGGAAAAACTGGGGGTCTGGATCAGCGATACAGCCGAGTTGTTTTTCGATGCAGTCAAAGTTCCGGTGGATCATTTAATCGGTAAGGAAGGTGAGGGCTTTATTTACCAGATGCAACAATTCCAGCATGAACGCTTTTCCTTATTGCCTTTTGCCTGCACGGCGGCCAGGGACATCATCGATGTCACCCTGGACTACATCCGCGAACGAATCGTATTTGGCAAACCCCTGATTCGGAGACAGGTGCTGCAGCATCGTCTGGCACACTGGGTGACCGAAATTGAGAGCCTGAAACAGTTCATATACCATATCGTGCGCATGAAGCAGGCCGGATTAGACGCCACCCGTGAAATATCCATGGGCAAACTGATCGCCGGCGAATTGTTGAACAAGGTGGCTGATGGTTGTTTACAAATGCACGGCGGTATGGGCTACATGAAAGAATCGATTGTTTCCAGATATTACCGCGATGCGCGGGGACTCTCCATCGGCGGCGGGGCCGACGAAGTCATGTTGGGTGTCATCGCCAAAATGGAAAATTTCAGCTAATGGGTCCGGCCGATATGCACATAGCTCTGGCTTCCAGGGTACCGGGGAAAAAATTTCCGCCTGGACGCGTCAAGATCGCCAATGCTCTACGAACCCTGCTGGAGCAAAAGGAATTTAACGCCATTACCACGGCCGAGATTTCCAGGCAGGCGGGTGTTACCGAAGCGCTGATATACAAATACTTCAAGGATAAACGCGATTTGCTGCACCAGATTCTGAGTGAATATCTGGAGCAGTATTCGTTGCGGGTTCAAGACGATCTGAGGGGTATCAAGGGTGCCCTGAACAAACTGCGCAAACTCATCTGGTCACACATCAATGTGTATGCCACCAATCGCGTTTTTGCCAGAATTCTATTGATTGAGGTCCGCAACCACAGCGACTACTACCATAGCGACACCTACGAACTGGTGCGCAACTATAGCGATGCGGTTTTGGCCATACTTTCAGAAGGTGTGACCAGCGGTGAGATTCGGGATGATATTGCCATCAAACTGATCCGCCAGATCATTCTAGGGAGTATTGAACAGGTCTGTCTGACCGGGATTACCTTTGAGCGCAATATTGATCCGGATGAACTCACCGAGCAAATTTGTGAGATTGTTTTCAGAGGAATTGTTCCATGAGTTTTGATGAAATGATTCAATATAAGGATTCGAGGATTCACAGGACTCTGGGCTGCGAGTTACGGGTTGCGTGCTCCGGTTTGAAAGTAAACCGATAACGGTCATCGACCCAATAAACTCACCAAACACAACGAACTCAATAAACTGAACTCACAGCCTAAAAGCCTTAAGTCTATTGAAAACGAGTCAAACATATTCAAGATAGAAGCGTATATGTGAAAGTAAAAGGGGGTACACGCAGAATGGGCGATTGGATGGACGGATACATGCAGCAACTTGCCAAGGTTCGCCAAAAGAACCAGAAAGGCGGTGGCCAGGACCGGATTGACCTGATTCACAAGTTGGGCAAACTCACTGCCAGGGAGCGTATCGAACAGATTTTGGATGTGGGCTCCTTTGAAGAAATTGGTTCTGTGGTCAGAGACACACGACCGCCATTGGATGGCAAAATCAGGCCCGATCCTGCGGATGGCATTGTCATGGGATTCGGTAAAGTGGCCGGACAACCGGTGGCCCTGTATGCCATGGACTTTTCGGTTATGTCGGGATCCTTGGGAGATCAGGCCGCCTGGAAATTGGCCGATTTAACCGCCATGGCCGGAGACCGCGGTATGCCGCTGATCGGTAGCGTAGACTCAGCCGGGGAGCGTCTCAGTTTTTCAGGCGGTCATTCCGGTTTAAACGGTTTGGGTCGCTTTTTGCGCAATTATAGCTG
>Ga0180436_10000842_pt1 | contig 30745 bp, 24 predicted proteins | sample SS_ome_2_FD_132434 | JGI IMG/M metagenome (GOLD analysis project Ga0180436, IMG submission 132434) | Hypersaline lake sediment archaeal communities from the Salton Sea, California, USA - SS_3_S_2 metaG | ecosystem: Environmental > Aquatic > Non-marine Saline and Alkaline > Hypersaline >... | reverse complement strand
TCGGATAGATCAACTCGTCGAAGGTCTCGGCGAGGTAGTTCATCCTATCTTCAGTCACGTATTCCGGATCACTGGCGTCAGGGTGCAAACGATTGAGCGTGCCGTCTGGATGGTAGTAGCTCAAGTCCTTCTGTACCCACACCTCGGCGTGCTGCGTGATCGTCACTACCTTGTAGGTGGTGAAGAAGTAATACCCCATGAAGTCGTCGAGGGCGAGCCAGGTTAGTTCGTCACCGACGGTGTAGGCCTGAGTTGCCTGGATCTCCGAGGCCTGCTCCAGCCTCGCCTGCGACAGGTCCGGAGTACCACCCTTAATTGGGAGGTCCCTAGCACGCAGTTGCGGCCCAACATCAATCGTATCGTCCCCGGCAGGGATTCCGTCGATCTGGTCAGGAAATGGTGGAGCTGCGAACACGCCGCTTCCCACTGCAATACTGATCACCAAGGACAGAGTTACTGCTGTGATCAACCGCTTCGTCGTCATGGATTCTCCTTACCTAGTGAAGCCTAGACTCTTTCGAACGGTATTCCCTTGCGGTGCGTGGCTGTAGGTGGTCTTGAGTGGAACGGTGTTTTCTACTATCACCTCCCCGTTGTACGTTGCTAACAACAAGTGGTCTCTACGTGCCAACGACTGCAGCACAATTCTGCCCGATCGCACGGGACACCGGTGAGCAGAGGATTCCGAGGCGCTCGTGACCATCGCATCGCCAGTCCCCGCTCCGGCGAGCGGCCTTTCGTGGATCCTTTCCAGCACTTCACCTTCCAGGAATGGATCGGCGACGATGGTTGCTTGCCCCTCAGTAGAATGAAGATCACGAAGGGGCGAGAACGTGAAGTAACGGCAGTTTATCACAGCTCTGCCGACCTGTCAAAACGAACGCTGTCCATCTAACGGTCGTGTGGTGCGCCAAGACTAAGCTTCCGTGGTCACAGACATCCGTCGTAGCGCCGTGCCAAGAGCGCCTCACGCGCCGCCTACAATCGTGTACTCGTACGTAATCTCCGCCTTCCCCCGCACCGTCGCCGCCACCGAGCAGTACTTCTCCTCCGACAGCTTAATCGCATCGCGTACCGCCTTCTCGCTCAACCCGTCGCCCGTCAACACGTACTCAATGTGAACTCTCCGATACGTCCACGGCGGATCCTCGTCCTGGTGACCGGTAACGTGCACCTCCAACCCCGATAGGGGCTGCCTCTTCTTCTCCAGAATGCTCACCACGTCGTAGGCCGTACAACCGCCGAGGGCGACCAGGAGCAGTGACGACGGGCTCATCCCCACACCGTTTGCCTCGTCCTGGGAGGACATAACGACCGAATGCCTCGTCCCGTCCGTGCCCACGAACTGCCGTTTCTTCACCCAAGTGATGCTCGCCTGCTTCGCCACACACACCTCCCCATTGGTCTGATTCCTTGAACTGCCCCCTCATCGAGCGTCCAACGCGCCCGGGGGCGAACCGAGTTGGAGAAACACGATACTCGAGGCCCTCAGGTAACGCCCCCAGGCGTCCTCCGGTCCACAGCTCAACTGCCACATGCACCACCTCGTCACAGGCCTGGTGCCGGCCCGACCGCGTGCCCGGAATGGCCTAGTCTACCACCGGCCAATCATCCAAACAAACCCTGGTTTCGGCCATTGGGAGGTGGAATCAGGGCGCCGCGCCGGACTTGGTCACCGACCGCGACTTCTGGTATAATACCCTCGGATGGCACCACGAAACACCCACCCGCGGAAGCAGAAGCCACCAGTCCGCACATCACCGCCGCCCATCCTGTGCCGCCCGTCGCAAGCATCCATTCGACCGCTGCGCCGCCGGCACCAGTGTAGAAAGGCCCGTCACCCATGACCATACGGATCGGCACGAGCGGCTTCAGCTTCGATGACTGGGTAGGCCCTGTCTACCCGCAGGACCTAGCGAAGCGTCAGTGGCTGACCTACTACGCCCGCGAGTTCTCCGCCTGCGAGCTCAACTTCAGCTACTACCGCATACCGGGTGAGCGGACGCTGAGCCAGATCGCCGCTAAGGTCCCTGACGACTTCGTCTTCTCCATCAAGGCCTACCGGGGCATTACCCACGAGAGAAAGGAACCCGAGGCGCAGATGGAGGCGTTTACCCGAGCTCTGGGTCCCCTCATTGAGCAAGAGAAGCTCGCTTGCGTGCTGGCCCAGTTCCCTCACTCGTTCCACGCCACCCCGGCGAATCGCAAGTACCTCGAGCGGGTCCGGCAGGGGTTTGCGGACCTACCGGTGGTCGTGGAGTTCCGCTCCCGGGAGTGGATCAGTATGCAGACCTTCGACGAGCTGAAGGCCCTCGACCTGGGATTCTGCTGCGTGGACCAGCCCCGCTTCCGGAATCTGATCCCTCCCGTGGCGGTCGCTACAGGCCCCGTGGCCTACGTGCGTTTTCACGGCAGAAACCGGGAGAAGTGGTGGAAGCACGACGAGGCCTGGGAGCGATATGACTATACCTACACCACTGAGGAGCTGGAGGAGTGGGTGCCCAAGATTCAGGGACTCGATCAAGAGGCTCCGATAACTCTGGTCTACATGAACAATCACTGGCAGGGACAAGCAGTGAACTCGGCTCGCCAGCTACGGGCTCTCTTAGAACAGGGGGTTGATTGATTCGAATCCTTGCGGCAGGCGCCAGGGCGTTAACGCTGTCGGCCGGTAATCGCACGGGACCCCCCTGGCTTGTTCCAGTATTCTCAACTAAGCTTCGCAACGGTAACCGCCGGTCACCGAGGGAATGGCAAGACCGGCCATGCGCAAGGATGTACTGACGAGTTGTCATACGCACACGCCCATCAGGTCCAACGCACCGGGAAGGTGCATTGCACCGAGGGGCACGCTCGACAACACGTTAGCGCACTCACGCGCAAGCGCAACTGGCCCTTGACAACCAGAGGCAGATGTAGTATACTCCTGATATATCACGGATATACTCCACACCCTTTCGCGCCACTCGCCTGAGACCGTCCGCGTGTGGCGTTGCCTAGTTGGCATTCGTCCAGCCAGAAAAGGACAAGGCCCCCCGCGCATGCGGCTTAGTGAGAAGGCGTACCGGCTCATCAAGGAGAAGGTCGTTACTCTCGAACTCCCGCCATCCGCGGTCATTGACGAGCACGTGCTCATGCGGCAGTTGGGCTTGGGGCGTACGCCCATTCGGGAGGCCCTCCAGAGGCTGGACTCCGAAGGTCTGGTGAACATCGTTCCTCGTCGAGGGACGTTTGTCAACGACATCAGCGTTACGGACTTGCAGAAGATCTTCGAGCTTCGCATTGTGCTTGAGGGATTCTGTGCGCGCCTTGCCGCGAAACGCGTCTCGATGGAGCAACTCCAGAGGATGGAAGAAATCCTCCAGGAGCTCGACGCTCTTGAGGAAGGTGATCACCAAACCTTGATGAGCATCGACAAGCGTTTCCACCGATTGCTCTACATGGCCTCGGACAACGAGTTCATGACGGATGTCCTGGACCGCCTCTACGATCTGAGCCTCCGACTCTGGTATCTGGTCCTCAACCGGCTGCGAGAGGTGAAACACGCCATCGAGCAACATGACGACCTTCTCAGTGCGCTCCAGGAAGGTGACCCGGACAAGGCTGAGACTGTGATTCAGAAACACATCGTGGAGTTTCAGCAGAGCATCAAATCTGCCCTATAGGTTGCCATCAATGCTTGGCCCCGGCCAGGCATTGATGCTTTCTGTACTTGAACAATCTGTGTGGCGAAGGCGTCCCTCAAAGGACATGAGGGGAAGTCCGGTTCCAGGCCGGCGCTGTCCCGCAACTGTGAGCCCTCCCGCTGGTCAACCGACGGTCTGGTAGACTGGGAGCGCAAGCCAGAGTACCTCCCTTCGCCCACGTGATCGACGTCCTCCGAGGAGAGGGAGACGATCGTACTGGGAACGCAGGATACCTTTGACCCGAATGACCGCGCGTTCACGTTGCGATCACTCCCTCTTTTCACATTTAGGGGGCTGCCGTTATGCGCGGCAAACGTCCCGCTTCACTGCTGCGGGCCAGGCCGGATGGAACACCAGGGTGGTGTCGAAAACACCATCATTGAGGCTTTCGAGGCATGTCGAGTCGTCCTACGATTGTTTATGGGGAAGGTCCTGAAGTACCCACTTGCGTACTCAAACGAAAAGGAGGTGATGGCTTAATAGAGAAACTGGACGCTGAGTTGTATCAAACGTTCAAGCCAAGACGATAGACGTTACGGTTAGTGCAAGAGAAAGGGAGAAGAAGCGAAGATGAAAGCTCTTCAAAAGATGATGAAGTGGCTGCTGCCTCTCATAGTGATCGCAGGGCTGGTGTTCGCATTTGCCGGCTGTGCGCAGCCAACCCCGGCGCCGACTGAGGCGCCCGCGGAAGAGGAAGAGGAAGCCGAAGCCCCCGCAGAGGAAGAGGAACCCGCACAGGAAGAAGAGGTCTTCAAGCTCGGTGTCTTGGGCCCCTTCAGCGGGCCGAGCGCCCGCACCGGTGAGGAATTCAAGGGCGCCGTGGAGATGGCGTTCGAGAACGTCGACTACAAGATCGGGCATTACAACGTCGAGCTTGTCTGGGTGGACTCGCAGTCCGATCCGGCCAAGGCCTCTCAGGCCTACGAGCAGGCCATCGTTCAGGACGGCATCCATGCCGGCCTGGCCAACTGGCACAGCTCCGTAGCCGTCTCCTGCATGGAGGTCGCCGCCAAGCACCAGATCCCCCACTTCTGCCCCTATGGCGCGACGGAAGTGGTCAACGAGACCTGGCAGTCCGATCCCGACAAGTACTTCTACTGGGTCAACAAGTGGTGGCCCACACCCAAGAACCTGAGCAAGAGCTACGTGCAGACGCTCGAGAACGCGATTGCGGAGGGCACGTGGCAGCCCGAGGCCAAGACTGTCGCCATCTACGGCGAGGACACGGACTGGGGCCGCAGCTTCGGCACAGGTATCTCGGAGCAGTTCGAGGACGCTGGTTGGGAGATCGTCGGTACGGAGTACTTCAACATCGATCAGACCGAGTTCTACCCACTGCTCAACAAGTTTAAGGATCAGAACCCGGCCGTCCTGGCGGGCACGAGCACCGCAGCCCCCTCCATCTCCGCTTTCATCAAGCAGGCGGACGAGGTCGGGCTCGAGAGCCTGATCATCGCCGATGGCCTCGGCTGGGTTGGCGAGTGGTACGACCTGACCGGCGACTCCTCCAACTACGTCATCGATCAGATCCCCGGTTTCACCACCGAGGAAGGCAAGCAGTTCGCGGAAGCGTTCAAGGCGGAGTACGACCTGGAGCCCAGCCCCTCGGCAGCCGGCCTGGCCTACGACGCCGGTGGGTTCTTCATCGGCGCCGCGCAGCAGACGTACGAGAACCAGGGCGAGCTCAGTTCGCAGACGCTGGCCGATTTCGCGAAGAACGAGGTTCAGACCGGTGACTGGTCCTACACCGGCGGCATCGTGATGGAGGAGTACAAGTACACGCCGGACGTCGCTCCGGACCCCGTCACGGGTGAGGGCTTCTACACCTTCCCCGTCCTCCAGTACTTCGAGGGCGAGGGACACGTTATCTTCCCGGCTGAGCAGGCCGAAATGTCGCTGACCCCCAAGGGCGAGACCCCGGAGATCAGCGAGGCGCCAGCGGAGGAAGAGAGCGAAGAGCCTAAGGAAGCCACCGAGACCTTCAAGCTGGGCGTGTTGGGCCCCTTCAGCGGCCCGAGCGCGCGCACCGGCGAGGAGTTCAAGGCTTCTGCTACCATGGCCCTCGAGGAAATCAACTCCCAGATCGGCCACTACACCATCGAACCCGTATGGATCGACTCCCAGTCGGACCCGGCCAAGGCCTCCCAGGCCTACGAGCAGGCCGTCGTCCAGGATGAGATCGAGGCTGGCGTCTTGAACTGGCACAGCTCGGTCGCCGTGTCCTGTATGGAGATCACCGCGAAGCACCAGGTGCCGCACTTCTTCGGCTTCGGTGCCACCGAGGTCGTCAACGAGACGTTCAACTCCGACCCCGACAAGTACGGCTACTGGATGTTCAAGGGTTGGCCGACGCCGAAGAAGCTGAGCGTCTCCTACGTCGAGGCGGTGGAAAGCGCCGTCGAAGAGGGAACCTGGGATCCGGGGGAGAAGACGGTTGCCATCTACGGTGAGGACACGGACTGGGGCCGCAGCTTCGGCGCTGCCATCAAGGAGCAGCTGGAGGCGGCAGGTTGGGAGACCGTGGATGAGCAGTACTTCAACATCGACCAGACCGAGTTCTATCCACTGCTCAATAGGTTTGCGGATCTGGATCCGGCCCTGATCGCCGGCACGAGCACGGCCGCGCCGTCCATCTCGGCCTTCATCAAGCAGGCGGACGAGGTTGGGCTGGAGAGCCTGATTATCGCTGACGGCCTGGGCTGGGTTGGTGAGTGGTACGATCTAACCGGTGAGTCGTCCAACTACGTGTTGGACCAGATCCCCGGCTGGGCTACAGAAGAGGGTAGGGCCTACGCGCAGGAGTTCGAGGAGCGCTTCGGCATTACCCCGAGCCCGTCGTCCGGCGGTCTCTCCTACGACGGCACCAAGTTCTTCCTGGCCGTGGCGCAGGACGCCTACGACGAGTATGGCGAGCTCAGCAGCGAGGTCATCTACAACTTCGTCCAGGACAACGTCTGGACGGGTGACTGGACCTTCACGGACGGCATCGTGATGGACGAGTACGCGACGAACATGGACGTGGTCCCTGACCCCGTGGTGGGCAAGGGCTACTACATCTTCCCCGTCCTGCAGTACTTCGACGGCGAAGGCAAGGTGGTCTTCCCGCCTGAGTGGGCCGAGCAGCAGATGGAGCCCAAGCCGGCGGAGTAGGGGCCCTAGCCCGTACCCGTTAGGGTGAGGCAACGCGGGGGTAGCGTGCGGCAGCTATTTGCCAGCGCTACCCCCGGCTACCGTGCAACAAGCATACCTTGTGTGCGCCTGTCGCTTTGCTTAAAGGAGAGCGTGGTATGACGACAGACAACAGAGTACTGCACACCGAGAAGGTGACCAAGAACTTCGGCGGGCTCACAGCCGTCAATCGGGTCTCGATGAACGTCGAGAGAGGACAGATCTATGGGCTGATCGGGCCCAACGGCGCCGGCAAGACGACGTTCCTCAACTGCATCGCGGGTGCCCTGAACCCCAGCTCGGGCAAGGTCTACTTTCTTGGTGAGGAGACCACTGGTTCCTCGGCCGACGTGATGTGCCGCAGAGGCATGTCCCGCACATTCCAGATTCCGCTGCCCTTCCCCAAACTGACGGTGCTCGAGAACACCTTGGTGGGTGCGGTCTTTGGGGCTGGCGACGGTGCCGCCAAGCCTCCCAAGGAACGAGCGCGGAAGGCACTGGACTTCGTCGACTTCCCTATGCCCCCCAACACCCCGGCCGAGCAATTGAACGCCGTCCAGCTCAAACGCCTCGACTTGGCGAGAGCGCTGGCGTGCGAACCCAAGCTCCTCCTCCTGGACGAGTTGGCCTCAGGCCTGACGCCGGGCGAACTGGACGACCTTCTGGACATTATCCGCTCGATCAGGGATCAGGGGGTCACCATCATCGTCGTCGAGCACATTATGCGGGTGATCAAAGGTATATGTGACCGTGTAAAGGTCATTGAGTATGGGACCGAAATCTCGGAGGGGACCCCCGACGAGGTCCTGAACGACCCACGGGTCATCAAGGCCTACTTGGGAGAGGGGCACTGAACGCCGGGTTGAAGACCTGGTGGGAGCACGCGAAGTAAAGGAGGAAGGTCCGTTGCTTCAGCTAAAGAATGTCGATGCCAGTTATGGTTTTCTCCAGATCCTGTGGAGCGTCAACCTCGAGGTCGACGAGGGAGAGTTCGTTGGATTGGTGGGACCCAACGGCGCCGGAAAGACGACGACACTGAGAACGATTGCGGGGCTCCTGAAGCCGGCCGGAGGCGAGGTGCTGTTCAAAGGCAAGAGGATGAACGGCGTTCCGGCGTACCAGGCCACGCGGACGGGAATCAGCTACATCTCTGAGGATCTGAATCTCTTCGTTGAGATGTCCGTGCGGGATAACCTGCTCATGGGTGCCTATACGATACAGGACCGAGACGTGCAGCTCGAGACCCTCGATTTCGTTTTCGAGCTCTTCCCCCGTCTCAAGGAGCGGGAGTCTCAGCTTGCGGGCACGATGAGCGGCGGTGAGCGGAAGATGCTCGCCATTGCACGCGGACTCATGTCGAACCCAGAGCTTCTGCTGGTCGATGAGCCGTCCCTCGGTCTCGCTCCCCACCTGGTCACTGACGTCTTCAATTCGCTTCAAAGGCTGCAGCAGGAGGGTGTCACGATTCTACTCGTGGAGCAGCGTGTGAACTCGACGCTGGAGATCACCGACAGAGCCTACGTATTGGAGCAAGGCAAGATTGCTATGGAGGGCCCTAGCAGCGAGTTGATCACGAATCAGCACGTCAAGAATGCCTACCTGGGCATCTAGTGTGGTCACCTTGCGACGCGAGGATATCTTTCGCGGGCGTCCGTGCCCAGGTATGGATGTCTTAGAAACCCGGCGTCCGAAGTGGTCCCTGCAATGGGGGAGCGCTTAGCGCTCGATGAGGACAGGGTGGACAGATTAAGCAATGTCCGCGGCGCATGAGTCGACGCAGTCACCGTGTTGACTGAGTCACCGGTTGCACCAGGTCACCCACACACATGATGTAAGGAGAGGGAAGCTATGGTAGAAAAGAGCTCATTCGGCACTTCACTGATGGAGACGATCAGCGAGAATCTGCCTGCGTCAATCGTGATCGCCGGCACAATCGTCCTAACCATCGTCATAGGCACGGTTGCCGGCCCATCCCAGATTCTAAATAGCATAATCACTGGGGGTATGTGGGCGCTCCTGGCCGTGGGACTGGCGCTCGTCTTCGGTGTGATGAACGTTCCGCACTTCGCCCACGGTGAGTCCTTCATGGTGGGAGCCTACGTATCGTATTTCGTCTTCAGCCCGATCAATCGGTCGCTGGGAGAGAGCCCTAACCCGGTGCTGGGAGCGGTGGCGCCGTTCCTCGGCATCCTGGCAGCCGGTGTCGCCGGCTTGATCCTGGGCGTCATCCTCGAGCGTCTGCTGTTTTATCCCCTGCGGGTGCGCACCAAGCAGGGATGGGTGATGAACGCCTTCTTGCTCACGGTGGGCATCTCCTTCATTCTGACGAATGGCACCACGCTGGTGTTGGGCCCGAACTTCCGCGGCATCCCTCGCTACTGGGACGTTCCGCCGTTGAATGTCTTTGGGGTGACCATGGCGGTGGACCGCGTGGTGGCATTCTTCGTCGCCCTCGTTTCGATTGCTGCTCTCTGGTTCTTCTTGCGGCGGACCCGGACAGGTCGGGCGATCCGGGCCGTATCTCAGGACGAACTGGGGGCGCAGATGATGGGCATCAACCTCAACTTCATCTTCCCGCTGACCTTTGCCCTGGCGACCGCGATGGCTGCCATATCCGGAGCCAGCCTCCTGTTCATGTTCCAAGCTTACCCAACCGTGGGACTCCAGCCTCTCTACATGGCCTGGTACGTCGTCATGATGGCGGGACTGGGAAACGTGGTTGGAGCCATCGTCGGTGGGTTCATCGTTGCTATCTTGCAGACAGCGACGCAGCAGTTCTTTGGCATCTCGTGGGCGGACGTCATTCCCACGGTAGTGATGATCGTGGTGCTGCTCGTCGTTCCCCAGGGCATCTTCGGGTCTAAGATCAGGAGCAGCTAGGAGACCAGCGAGAGCGGCCCAGGGCGCTGTTGCTTCCTTAGCCCTATGCGAGGCTAGGCTCGACAGGTGTTCTTGGCTTAAGGATAGAGGAGTGAAACTATGGCATCAATGGAGATGGAACAGAGACGAGGCAATGGCTCGACGGGCTCGATAATCAGCTTCCTGCACGGCGTCGGCTTCACGCCGCTGGGTCTGGTGCTGTTGGTCATCGTGGCTCTCTTGCCTCTCGTACCCCCGTTCAATCAAGAGCACATGATCCGTTGGCTCATCATGGGGGCCTTTCTAGCTGCCCAGGCTGCCGCCTTTGACTTCACGGCTGGCTACATCCAGGTCGTGAATTTCGGGTTCGCTGCCATCCTCGGCCTCGGGGCCTACACCTCGGGCATCCTGGCGAACACCTCACCGGTTCTGGCGGTGCAGCCGGGCGTCAGCCCGTGGATCGGCATCTTCCTCGGCGCTGTCTTGGCCGGTGTGGTTGGGCTCGGTTTGGGCTGGCTGACCCTCCGTCTGGAGGGTATTTTCGCAGCCGTGATGGCCTGGTTTGTGGGCATCGCGCTTATGGGACTAGTCCGCAACCTGACCGAGTTGACCAGGGGCCCGCTGGGGATGAACCCCCGCAGTCTGTTGGAGACGACCTCAAACTTGCCCTACTACTACATCATCCTGGCGATGATGTTGGTCGTCTACGTTCTGCTGCGGCTGGTGACGCGGTCCAACTACGGGCTTGCGTTCAAGGCTATCGGGCAGAACATCGCCGCTGCGAAGGCTTCAGGCATCGACCCTACCAAGTACCGTGTCCTGAACTTCGCGATGTCCTCGTTCTTCGCCGGCTGGCTTGGTGGGTTCTATGCCCACTACTTCGGTTCGCTAACCCCGCAGACGATCATGCATACCTCTAAGACCGTAGAGGTCTTGGCGCTGGCCTACATCGGGGGACGCGGGAGCCTCTGGGGCGGGATGGTGGTGGCGTTCCCATTCGTCTTCGGGATCGAGCAGCTCAGGTCCAATTTGACCCAGTTGCCGGGCCTTCACCTGGTGATCTACGGTGTGTTGATGATCGTCGTGATGATCTTCTATCCCGACGGCGTAGCGGGCCTAATCAAGTGGGCCAAGTCGAAGATCGCGGGCGAGTAGTCCCTATGGGCAGGGTCTATACCCCTTCCGAAGAGCAATTTCCTGAGACGGCCGATGCCGTCGTCATCGGTGGCGGCATCGTCGGGGTGGCGACGGGTTTCTGGCTGTCCCATGCCGGGTTGGATACCGTCGTCGTGGAGATGCGGGACGGCCTGTCGACCTTGACCACACCGGAGTCGATCGAGAGCTTCCGCGCCCAGTTCACCGAACCGGCGATGTCCGAGCTGGTGCAGGAGAGCATCGAGGTCTTCGAGAACTTCGCTGACGTCATCTCCATCCCGGGCTACGACATCGATCTCCACCACAAGGGGTACCTCTTCGTCACCGACGATGAGCAGATGATCGACGAGGTGAAGGCCGCTGTGGAGACTCATCACGAGCTCGGCGTCAACGACTCTGAGTTCTTGACTGGGGAGGAGGCGCGAAGCCGCTTCCCTTTCCTCTCGGAAACCATCGTGGCGGGGACCTTCCGGCAGAAGGACGGCTGGCTGTCGACACACGAGGCCACCCAGGGGTTCGCCAAGGGGTGTGATGCGCAGTTTGTCCTCAGTACCAAGGCGACCGATATCCTCCAGGATGTCGACGGGGTCTGCGGAGTTGAAACCACGCGCGGTACCATCTCGACCCGTGCGGTCGTGAACGCTGCAGGCCCCTTCGCTGCTGAGGTTGGGCAGATGCTGGGGCTGGATCTGCCGCTGGAACCCGTCCGCCGGCAGAAGGTCTTCTTGTCGGAGCAGCCACTGGTGCCCCAGGATGCGCCGCTGACCATCGACATCGTGCGCGACGCCTACTGGCGGCCGGAGACCGGTGGGGCGTACATTGCCTGGGTAGATCCCGATGAACCGGTGGATGAGGATCCTTCTGAGGATCTCTACACCGATCCGTATTTTGCGGCCATCGTGCTGGAGAAGCTGATCAAGATCACACCGTTCTGGGAAGAGGTGGCGAAAGGCTTGAAGAAAGCGAACGTGCACCCCAGCGCGGGGTACTACGTCTACACGCCGGACGACCAGCCTCTCATTGGGCCGGTGCCGGACGTCCCGGGGTTCTTGCTGAACTGCGGGTACTGGGCCGGGGTCATGCTCTCTCCTGCGGCTGGAAAGCGCGTGGCGGACCTCGTCACTGGGCAGATGGACCCGAAAGAAAACGTGCTGCGACCGACACGCTACGAGGAAGGCATCGTCCTTGAGGGCGGGAGCTTCCTGCGAGGACATTAGCGCGTTTGCCTGAGCGCGGAGAGACTATGGAGACTCGAGTACCATACGGTCGCACGTTCCTCACCCTTGAGCTTCCCGATGATCGGGTTGCGGGGGTGTGCAATCCTAGCTCCATGCCCGCTGCTTCCCAACCGCAGGCTCTGCTCCGAGATGAGATTGCGAAGGCCTTCGAATACGGACGGCTAGAACGGAAGGCCGGCGCCGGGGCTACAGCGTGCATCGCGGTCACAGATCGTACCCGTAGTACCCCCAACCAGCGTATCGTGTCCATCCTTCTCGATCAACTGAATGGGCTGGGGGTGGCGGACTCACGGATCACGGTGATAAGCGGTGGTGGGATGCACGCGCCTGATGATGCGGCCGAGTTGACGAGGAACGTCGGACAGAGCGTGATGGATCGGGTGGAGGTCATCACCAACGAACCCGACAACGACGATGTGATGCTCTCAATGGGGGAGACCGAGCTGGGCACCCCGGTGGAGGTCCATCGACGTTTCGGCGAGGCCGACATCAAACTCGGCGTCAGCAATGTGATGCCCTGTATGCTCGCCGGCTGGTCGGGCAGTGGAAAGATCGTCATGCCCGGCGTATCGAGCCGCCGCGCCATCTACCACAACCACAAGTTCTTCGTCGAGCCGCTCACGGAGCTGAACTGCGCATCGTTGATGGGCATTATGCCCCCGGAGAACCCCATTCGGGCCGACATTGAGGAGTATGCCACCATCAGCGGCATTGATCTCCTTGTGAACACCGTGCTCAACGCCGATCGAGAGCTGGTGGACGTCTACTGCGGTGAGCACGTAGCGTCCCATCGTGCTGCTCGCGAACGCATGCTCCGTAACGTCGAGGTCAGCCTTCCGGAGAAAGTGGACGTCCTTGTGGCCGGGGTAGGCGATCCCGCCCTGGAGGTCAGTCTGTTCCAGGGCGGCTCCCGGGTTTGTGGTGGCGTCGATCGGTACCTGAAGCCCGGCGGGACCTTGATCATGGTCAATGCCTGCACCGAGGGGATTTACGAGGGCTTCGAACACGAGGCGTTCCGTGACTGGATGCGTCGCATGCCGTCCCCGATCGAGATCGGCCGGCTGGTCGATCAGGAGGAGATGGGCGGTGAGAAGGGGTGTGTACTCTTCACGTTCGCCTGGCTTCTCCATGAGATGGGCTGTCGCATTGTCGTGGTCACGGACGGGATGACGGCCGAGGAGTTGGAGGACGTCCATCTTGAACACGGGACCAATCTCCAGCGGGTCACGGAGGAGGCTCTACAAAGCTGCCCCGGCGGCGCCTCCGTCGGTCTGATGCCCTACGGGGGCCTGGTCTTGCCTACCTTATCGCAATGAGGAGATGATACCTATGCTTGGACACTGGCGAGAGTTCTTAACGCCCGACGACATCGAGAGCATCCACACCACGAGCATGAAGGTCATGGAGGACGTGGGGGTGAGCTTCCCTCACGAGGGTGTGCTGAAACTGTTTGCTGATCACGGTTTCAGGACGGAGGGGGAGAAGGTCTTCCTCAAAGAGCAGCAGGTGATGGACGCCCTGGCCTCCGTACCCGAGCAATTCACGATCCACGCCCCGGACGCCGACAAGAGTGTCATCGTCGGGGACGGGAGCCCTGTTTTCGCGCCGGGCTATGGCGCGCCGTTCCTGGTCGACTATGAGCTCGGCAAGCGCGAGCCGACCATGGAGGACTATCTGAACCTGGTCCGTCTGGCGGATTCGCTTCCCAACCAGGACATGAGCGGGCATCTCCTGGTGGAGCCATCCGATGTCGCGTCGGACGGTGCCCATCTGGAGATGCTCAAGGCTCACATGCTCCATTCCGACAAGCCCTTCATCGGCAGCGCGGAGGGAGAGGCCGGCGCGCGGCACACGATGGAGATGGCTGAGATTCTGTACGGTGAGAAGATCGGCGAGAGGGCGGTCACCGTGTCGCTGATTAACAGCCTCAGCCCGCTGGGGTACAGTGACGAGATGCTCAGGGCTCTCCTCATCTATGCCGAACACCGCCAGCCGGTCGTGATCGCTGCGCTCGCCATGGCTGGCTCCACGGGCCCGATCACGCTGGCGGGACTGCTGGCGATGCAGAATGCCGAGTTGCTCGCCGGGGTCGTGCTAACCCAGCTGGTGAACCCGGGGACGCCTGCGATCTACGGTTCGACGTCGACCAACATCGATATGAAGACGGGGGCGTTGGCCATTGGCAGTCCTGAGCTCTCGCTCATGGTGAGCGCGCACGCTCAGCTGGCCAGGCATTATGGCCTCCCTTCGAGGAGCGGTGGTTCTCTGGCGGACGCGAGTTTCCCCGATGCGCAGGCGGGCCTGGAGTCCATGGCCAGCCTGTTGACCACGGTTAACAGCGGCGTCGACTTCGTCCTGCACGCGGGGGGCATCCTGAGCTCCTATCTCGCTTTCTCTGCCGAGAAGCTGGTGCTGGACGACGAGATGTGCGGGATGATGCGACGCTACGAGGATGGCATCAAGGTCGATGCCGAGACCCTGGCCTACGACGTGATCGAGAGCGTCGGGGCCGACGGGAACTACTTGATGGAGATGCACACGGTGAAGCGCTGTCGAACGGAGTTCTGGACCCCGGCAGTGATCGATCGAGCAGGACTCGAGGAGTGGGAGGAAACCGGGCGAAAGCGGGCAGTCGATCGCGCCCACGAGCGCTACGAGAAGCTGGTTGCGGAGCACAAGCGTCCGGCGCGGGATGACGCGACGGTTCGTCAGTTGGATGCGTATGTCGAGGAGCACTCGTCCTGATAGCGAACTTAACAGAGAGATGGTTGTCCCTACACAAGCCGGGTTCGGAAGCTCCCGTCCGTGATCCGGCAGGCTAATTAGTGCGGGTTCGGTTGCCCGACAAGAAGGAGGAGGCCTAGATGCTAGTCAGAAACAGAATGACGAAGAACCCCATCACCGTGAAGCCCGACCTCCCGATCGCGGAAGCGCTGGAGTGGATGCGCCGTGAGCAAGTGCGCCATTTCCCGGTCGTCAACAAGAAGGGCGAGCTGGTCGGTGTCGTGGCTCGTGACGATCTACTCTACGCGTCACCGTCGCCGGTGACCTCTCTCAGCATGTGGGAGATCACCTACCTAATGTCCCAGGTGACCGTGTCGGAGGCGATGACCAAGGACGTGATCACGTGCGAGGAGGAAATGCCGCTTGAGGAGGCCGCCCGGGTTCTGTTCGACAACAAGATCGGCAGCCTGCCCGTGATGCGCGACGGGACGGTGGTGGGTATCATCACCGAGTCCGATCTCTTTGAGGCCTTCTTGGAGCTCTTTGGTGGCCATCAGAAGGGTGTTCGCCTGACCGTGCTGGCGCCCTACTACAAAGGTTCCCTGGCGGACATCGCGACGAAGATCACCGAAGCCGGCGGGCTCATCCTGGCCCTGAACGTCTTCGAGGGCGAGGATCCGTCCAACTGGGGCTGCACGCTCAAGGTCACCGATATTGGCAAGGATCAGCTTCTGGAGGTTGTTGAGCCTCTCATCGTGGAGGTCCTTGACGTTCGCACGATCTAGCAGTCGGTCTTCGGACCGATCCGGGCCCGAGACCAGCCGGACGACGTTGAGCTCGCGGTCCGCCGCGGCGTACAGTAGTCTCTCTGGTCGTGAGGATGATGAGGAGGAACGGGATTATCGAGAAAACGTAAATCTTGCGGATTAGGTCTGCTACCTGAGAGGGACCTGGTGAGGCAAGTTGCACGGGGCGGCGTAAGACGCTCTCCGCCGGAGCCTCACGGGCAGCATGGGAAGTGGACGATTCTCCCACTGAAGCCCGTCCCGCCTTCGGGTACTGTATTTGACGTCTCCAATCAAGCGAACTGGGCTGACCTGTGGGAGGCCCTGCCAGTCCGAAGGGGCGGCCGCACAATCTGGGTGGCTGTCCCGGCCGAATCGATACAAAGTAATCACGTAGGAGGAACAACAAATGAGTGACATTCTGGAGCAACTCGCCACGGCAGTGATCGAAGGCAACGTGGGGGCGATGGAGGATCTCACCCAGGATGCCCTGGATGAGGACCTGGGCGCGAAGGACATTCTCGATAACGGTTTGATGGTAGGCATGGATCACGTCGGCAAGGAGTTCAAGGCCGGCAACATGTTCGTGCCCGAGGTTCTGCGCTCAGCCAAGGCAATGAAGACCGCCATGGTTCCACTCCAACCGCTGCTCTCGGAGGCTGAGGCCAAGGCTGTGGGGAAGATCCTGGTGGGCACGGTCAAAGGCGATCTCCACGACATCGGCAAGAACCTCGTGGGGATGATGTGTGAGGGTGCTGGCTTCGATGTGCGCGATCTGGGTACCGACGTCGAGCCGGATGAGTTCCTCACCGCCATCAAGGACTTCGAGCCCGACATCGTGGGCATGTCCGCCCTGCTGACCACGACGATGCGTGCAATGGGTGATACCATCAAGGCCATCGAAGAGGCTGGCCTCCGTGACCAGGTGAAGGTGATGATCGGTGGCGCGCCGGTGACGCAGCGCTTCGCCGACGACATCGGAGCCGATGGTTACGCGGCCAACGCCGCGTCGGCGTCGGACATGGCCAAGAAGTTCGTCGGCGCTGCATAGCAGTCGGGCCCCAGGGGCCCCATAGGCGTCTCGGTGGGAGGACACGACCCAGCCCGCAGTGGTGTGGATGGTGCGCGGCCGGTCGCCCCAGGTCCGACGAGTCCTGCTCATCGGCACTGGTTCCGATGACGCCCTGCAAGTACAAAAGGAGATCTTCTAAATGAGGACTAACTACCAAGTCAATTCGGGTGTGCGCTTTCGCATGCTGAGTGACGATCAGCTCGAGGAGCTGTTCCTCGGCGTACTGCACGTTCTGGAGAACACAGGCCTCGAGGTCCATCACGAGGAGTCTCGCGAAATCCTCAAGGAGGCTGGGGCGTGGGTGGACGGGTTGCGGGTGCGGCTGCCTTCCTGGCTGGTGAAGGAGTCGCTGCGAAAGGCTCCTCGCAGCTTCACGCTCTACGCGCGTGACGGGAATCGTGAGAATAATATCCAGATCGGCCCGGGCCGGGCACACTTCGGACCTGGCCCAACGTGCCCCAACTTCATCGATGTCGAGACGCTTGAGCGTCGGCCCTATGTGAAGGACGACGTCTCCAAAGTGGCCAAGGTCGTGGACGCGCTGCCGAACATTGATTTCTGCGAGTCATTGGGCTCCGTGGACGACGTCCACGCCGATCTGAGCGCGCTCTACGAGTTTGCCCACATGTTCCCGAACACCAGCAAACCCATCGTGGCCTGGTCGTTCGACAAATATGACTCTGAGGGCATTCACCAGATTGCCATCTCCGAGGCGGGCGGTCAGCAGGCCTTTGAGCAGCGTCCTAACTACGTGCACTACTGCGAGCCCCTCTCGCCGTTGGTAAGTACGTTCGAGGCATTGGACAAGCTCGTCTTCGCTGCTCGCAAGCGGATCCCGCTGGTCTTCACACCGTGCCCGCTCGCCGGCGGCACCGCGCCGCTCACGGCGGCCGGCATCATCACCCAGGGTGCGGCGGAGTCCTGGATGGGGTTGACTATCGCACAGCAGATCCGGCCGGGCTTGCCCTTCATCATGGGTGGCGTCTTCTCCGTGATGGATATGAACGCGATGATCTTGGCCTACGGTGCGCCGGAGCTGCCGTTGATGATGGCCGGGCTCACCGAGCTGGCGCACTACGCCGGCTTGCCCCTCTGGCAGACGGGTGGCTGCACCGATTCGAAGACCTTCGATGAGCAGGCCATGATCGAGGGATCGATGTCCGTCTACTTCTCGGCTCTGACGGGCGGTGACCTCTGCCACGACGTTGGCTATACAGAGAGCGCGATGACCGGGTCCGTCTTCCAGTTGGCGGCGATGGACGAGGCCATAGGGTACGCGAGACGCATGACGCGGGGCATCGAGGTCAATGAGGACACCCTGGCCACCGACGTGATCGACGAGGTGGGGCCGAATGGACACTATCTCATGCAGGAGCACACGCGTCGGTACTACAAGAACGAGTTCTGGTATCCCAATCTCTGTGACCGCCGCAACTACGAGGAGTGGGACATGATGGGCCGCAAGTCCCTGCAGGACCGCACTGTTGCACGTGTGCGCGACATCCTGGCCACACACGAGCCTGCCTCTTTGAAGGAGGGGACCGAGGAGGTCATCCAGCGCGTGCTGGAGGAGGCCGAGGATCGTGTCCAGCAGGACTGGTGGCAGGACAGAGAAATCGCTGACTAAGATGGGACAGTGGAGCCCGGGCCATACAAGGCGCGGGTCAGACGTCCCAAATAATTGAGGACATAGAGAGTTAGAGGAGCTAGACAATGAGCACAGTGTATGAGAAACTCGCCACCGCCGTTCTGGAGGGCGACAGCGACGCAGTGTCCGGCCTCATTGATAAGGGGCTGGAAGAGGGAAAGACGGCCAAGGAGCTTCTGGACAACGGCCTGGTCGTCGGCATGGATGAGGTGGGCGTTCGCTTCAAGCGAGGCGATATGTTCGTTCCCGAGGTGCTGATGTCCGCCGAGGCAATGAAGACCGGCATGGGCCCCTTGCGCCCGCTGCTGGCCGAGGCCGAGGAGGAGATGCTGGGGACCATCGTCCTGGGCACGGTGGAGGGCGACCTCCACGACATCGGCAAGAACCTGGTGGGCATGATGTGCGAGGGGGCCGGCTTCGAGGTCGTCAACCTCGGGTTCGACAAGCCGCCCGAGGCCTTCATTGAGGCCATCAAGGAGCATCAGCCCCACATCGTCGGTATGTCTGCGCTGCTGACGACCACGATGCGCGCGATGGGTCACACCATCAAGGCCATCGAAGAGGCTGGACTGCGCGACCGGGTCAAGATCATGGTCGGCGGTGCGCCGGTTGACGCCGAGTTCGCGGACCGCATTGGGGCTGATGGCTACGGCTCGAACGCGCCGTCCGCTTCTGATCTGGCGAAGAAATTTGTCGGCGGTGCCTAGGGCCGGATGCCCCGGCGAAGTGGCTAGGTTTCAACAGAGGAGATCTGTCCATGCAAGTTAAGAAAACGAACTACACAGTCAATGCCACCCCCACGTTTGAGGTGCTGACCGAGGAGGAGATCGAGGCGATATACTTCTCCGCTCTCCGCGTCCTCTACGAGACTGGGGTGCGGGTTTATGAGGAAGAGGGCGTCGAGGTCGCGCACGCCGGAGGCGCGATCGTCGAAGACACAACCGACGAAAGCAGCTTGGTGAAGATGCCGCCGTGGATGGTCGACAAGGCCCTCTCCACGCTGCCTCGGAAGGTCGTCGTGACCGGGCCTGACCGCAAGCACCGCATGGAGCTGTACAAGGATCAGATGTACTTCGGTGCCGGGTCGGACACGCCGTTCACGTGGGACCCCTACACCGGGGAGCGGCGCCGTGCTACGTACGAGGATGTCAAGAACTTCGCCAAGATCGCCCAGGCGATGCCCAACATGGATTTCCACATGTCCCTGGGTATCGTGCAGGACGTAAATGTCGGCACGTACGACCGCTGGCAGTACCTGGCGATGTTGGAAGGGACGACGAAGCCCATCAACGTCACGGCGGTCGACCTGGACGGTCTGCGGGACCAGCTCGAAATGGCCTACATCCGTGTGGGCGGTAAGGAGGAGTTCGAGAAGGGGCCGATCTTCTCCCTCTACATCGAGCCCGTCTCGCCGCTCAGCCACTCCGAGGAGGTCGTTCAGAAGCTCCTCTTCGCCACGGATCACGGCATTCCCTTCGTTTACACGCCGTGCCCGCTGGCGGGCGGCACATCGCCGTGCACCCTGGCCGGGACCGCGGTTCAGGCGCTGACCGAGAGTCTTTTCGGCATCGTACTGAGCCAGCTGCGCAAGCCGGGTGCGCCCATGATCATCGGCGGCCTGATGTCCAACATGGATATGCGCACGATGGTCTACTGCTACGGTTCGCCGGAGATGGCGCTCCTGAGCGCGGCGTACACCCAGATCACCAAGTGGCTGGGTGTCCCTGAGTACGAGACGGCCGGGTGCTCCGATGCGAAGCTGTTCGATGAGCAGGCCGCTATGGAGGCGTCGTTCAACATCACCACCGCCGGATTGGTGGGCGGCAACATGATCCACGACGTCGGTTATCTCGAGCAGGGGCTGACCAGCTCGATGGAGATGATGGTTGCCTCGAACGAGATCATCGATCGCGTGAAGCGGATCATGAAGGGCATCCCCGTCAACGACGACTCCAAGGCACTGGACGTCATAGAGGAAGTAGGGCCGGGTGGTCATTACTTGGAGCACGACCACACGTACGACCGGTTCCGGGACCTGATCTGGCAGGGCGAGTTGACCGACCGCCAGAACTTCGAGAACTGGGACCTCGGCGGGCGCAAGACGTTTAAGGATCGCGTCCACGACAAGGTGCTCGAGATCCTGGAGTCGGACACCGAGCCGCTGATGGAAGAGGACATGTACAACGAGCTCCGACGCATCTGCGAGGTGGCCGACGAGCGCCACAAGGATGAGGAGCTGGACTACGAGATGTTCGTGTGAGCCTGGCCTCCGGGGCGGGCCGCTTAGGCCACAGTGCCTGACGACCCGCCCTGGGCGATGACCTCGCCCCGAGGGGCTTTGGCCACCCTTGCGGAGGCCTTGGGAGGCTCAAGCAACGCACCTGACATTGGAGGGCTACCAACGGAGCCGCACGGATGCTCGATCGACATCGCCTTACAACGACATAGCGACAACGCAGCCATCAACACGGATGATCCACATCGTTGCCCTACACGGACGCATCAAGGCAGCCGTCAACGACGATCATCGACAACGCCGTTCAATGCTGCAGATCAACGCGCACATTCAATGAAGGTCGAGAAAGCCCGCGCTCAAGAGCTGTCGTGAGCCTCCGCAAGGGCCTTAATTCGAGTTCGGACGATTAGCCCCTCTTCTCCTCAGCGAGAAGAGGGGCTGCTATGGGTTTGGTGAGGTAAGCCTTGGATAACGATAAGAGCTCAAGGAAACTGGTTCTTGGGATAGACACTGGCGGCACCTACACCGACGGTGTGCTGCTCGACTATGAATCGCGCGAAGTGTTGGCCACTCACAAAAGCTTGACCACCAAGCGCGACTTCGCCATTGGGATCGAGAGGGTGATTGAGGGCATCGCTATCGAGGATCCCGAGGTGATCCGCATGGTGTCCGTTTCAACGACGCTGGCGACCAATGCCATCGCCGAGGGAAAGGGGAAGCGCGTTGCACTCCTGCTCATCGGGTATGACCCGGAGTTGATCTCGTCCTTCAACATGAGCGGCCGATTCGCGACCCCCAACTTCTACTACTTCAAGGGCGGTCACGACCTCTACGGCCGAGAGAAGGCGGAGCTCGATCTCAAGGGCATCTTGGACAAGGTCAATCAAGTGAAAGGCAAGGTGGATGCCATTGCTGTGTCCAGTTACTTCAGCCCTTTGAATCCCGAGCACGAGAATCGTGTGTGTGAGGCTGTGTCTCGAATCTGTGACCTTCCGGTGGTGCTGGGACACCAGCTCTCGACCCGACTGGGCTCGGTCGAGCGAGCTACGACTGCAGCTCTGAATGCCTCCCTCCTGGCTGTACTCCAGGACTTCGTCATCGCCGTGCGCCGTGCGATGGAGCATCGTGAGATCGAAGCTCCCCTCATGATGGTCCGTGGCGACGGGACCTTGATGAGCGATGAGTTCGCCTCGCGAACGCCCGTGGAGACCATTCACTCCGGGCCCGCAGCCAGCGCCATCGGCGGACGCTTCCTTTCTGGCCTCGACGATGCTCTGGTGTTGGACGTCGGTGGGACAACCACAGATCTGGCGCTCATCGAGGCGGGCGAGGTGACAGTCAGCGACGAGGGTGCTACGGTCGGGGACTATGAGACAGCCGTGAGCGCCGCCGACCTTTTCTCTGTGGCGCTTGGTGGCGACAGTCACATCACGCTGGGGAGGGAGGGCCACTTGATGCTCGGGCCCGAGCGGGTGCTGCCCCTATCTCACCTTGCGGCTGATCATTCCGGTGTCAAGAACCGTCTCCGGGCCCTCTCTCGTCGCGCCTGGGCCGAGGCTAGCCCCGACTGGTTGGAGTACTGGTATCTGCTGCGAGAGCCGGGGGACGAGACCGTGCTGGACTCTTCCCATGCAAGGAAGCTGGTGGCCTTTCTGCGCAGCGGACCGAAGCCAGTGCCCGAGATCGTTGAGCACCTGGACGTGCTCCACATTGCGCAGATCGGTGCCGAAGAGCTGTGGCGGCAGGAGATCCTGGGCAAGTCTGGGCTGACCCCTACGGATTTGCTCCATGTGGAGAGTCGGTATGCTCCCTGGGAGGTTGAGGCAGCCGACCTGGCTCTTCAGGTCTTCTCTCATTACCAGTTCAAGGAGCCCGATGAGATCCGAGAGGGCGTCTGGCGCCGGGCGGTGGAGATGATTGTCCACGCCGTCGTCACCTTCCTGAGTAAGCAGACGCTGACGCCTCCCACAAAGACACGCCGCGAGGGGGAGGACAACATTGGGCGCTGGTTTTTCTACCATAGCATATACGGCACGCATCCCCATCTGGAGACGCTGTTCCGCCTTCGGGAGCCCATTGTTGGCATCGGGGCGCCCGCCGAGTTCTTCTTGGAGAAGGTGGCTCAGGTGTTCGACGCCGAGTTGGTCCTCTCGGAACACCACGCGGTGGCCAATGCCCTGGGCGCGGTGGCCGGCAGTGTCATGGTGGTGGAGGAGGTCCTGGTTTATCCACGCCTGGACCAATCGGGGCTGGAGGTGATGGGCTACTACGTTCAGACCAGTGAGGATCGGAAGGATTTCGACGAGGAAGAGCTAGACGCGTCCCTCGCGTACGCTAAGGAGCTGGCCCACGAGCGGGCGCTTTCGGCCGCTGTACGGTCTGGTGCCGATAATCCTGAGGTCATCGTCACTATGGAAACCGAGGGGCTGGACACGTATCGCATCCGGGCCAAGGCGATGGGCAATCCCAGATTGGCGAGATAAGTCCGGCGGCGACCGGAGGGGCGGAGTCGAGGAACACCCACCAGGCCACGATTCTCATACTCGCCAGTGGGGAGGGCGCCTCGAATCATGGATAAGTACAAGGGAGGTTGGGAATGGAATTGGTGCGGGTTGACACGCAGCGCGCCTATGATTTGATCTGGGAGCAGATCACCACCTTGGAGTTGGCTCCGGGCGCGCCGATAAATGAGCAGGAGCTGGCCGAATCCTTGGATATGGGCACCGTGCCCGTCCGCGAGGCACTGAAATGGTTGGCTCACGAGAATCTGGTCCAGGTCACGGAGCGCCACGGTATCTACGTCGCTGGCGTCAACACCGACGATCTGCAGCAATTGAGTGAGATGCGCCTTTCGCTGGAGTCGCTCAGTGCACGCCTGGCCGCGGAGCGGGCTGTTGCCGACGACCTCGTTGTCCTGGAGGCCCTTCGCAAGGAGCAAGAGGCCTTCACGGCGGAGGAAGGTCGTCTTCTCTTTGACATGGACCACCGTTTCCACCAGGCCGTCGCCAAGGCGGCCCATAATCGATACCTGGCGCAGACTCTTGACCGGCTTTTCGGTCTCTCACGGCGTCTATGGTGCCTCGTCCTGCCTCATCTCGAGACCCTCTCCTCGAGCGTGGAGATGCACGTGAACTTGGTCGGGGCCATCGAGAGCGGCGACGCTGACCGTGCCGAGGAGATCATGCACGAGCACGTGAAAGAGTTCTACGACGAGGTCCGTGAGATCATCGAGGTGCAGGAAGCACAAGCCACCTGACAGCGGAGCGAGCTGAAGGGGACTGACTTGGGCCGGGACACGGCTCGCTTGTGCTCACGGTGGGCTCGCCTCCCGCCCACCGTCGAAGGGCCGCTGGATGATCTGATCGCCAGGGGCTTTGGGCGACGAGACATCTGACGCACAGGTGCGCACCTAACTGGGAATGGACAGCTATGGCTAACGAAGTTGATGTGAGCGACGCCGCGTTCGGGCTTCAGGGCGCATCCGGTGAGCGCGATGTAGTGGGCTACCTCGCAGTCCTCTTGGCGACAGCTTGTTGGGGGACCTCCGGGATCTGGGTGGAGTTCGTCGTGGACGCAGCGGGGGTCGCTGCTCTCCCTCTGGCGTTCTGGCGGGACCTGACGACGTTCTTGGTGCTCTTCCTTGGGCTGCGGCTTCTCCATCCCGCTTGGCTGCAGGTCCGACGACAAGACTTGAGATGGCTTATTGGCCTGGGCGGAAGCCTGGGCATCTTTCACGTCTTCTGGAACCTGGGCGTGCTACTCAACGGCCCGGCAGTTGCGACGGTGCAACAGGCCGCTATGCCGGCCATTGTAGCCATTGTGGCGTCGCTGATCTGGAGCGAGCCGCTGACGCTTCGGAAGGTCCTCGCCATCATGCTCACCTTTGTCGGTACCGTCCTCGTCTCCGGTGTGGATGTGCTGGGGCGGGCGGAGCTGAGTCTGAGTGGATTCCTCGTGGGATTGGGCATCCCCATCGCCTACGCAGGATGGAACCTATTCGGGAAGCGGGTGCGGGGCGACTACAACCCGGTCACTACGCTGACCTATGGGTTTGGCTTCGGCGCGCTGGTGCTCCTCCCCTTCCAGTTCTTCATCCCTCAGCCCTGGCCAATCTCCCTGGATGCCGCTCTCTCTTTCGCTGGGCTGATCTCTGTCGCCACGATCCTGGCCTTCGTCTCGTACACCTTCGCTCTGGGACGGCTCCAGGCCAGCGTGGCCAGCATCCTCGCCATGGCGGAGATCCCCATTGTGGCGGTCTATGCCTATGTCCTCCTGGGCGACACGCTGTCCATCGATCAGGCTATCGGCGCGGCATTGGTCGTCGCGGGAGTCGTCATCTTGTCCTGGCCCAGGCGCCGCGGGAAGCCCCGCAAAGTGGCTGAGTCCTAGATTCAGGTTAAGGGGAGGCGGAGATGGTGACCAAGACGCTGCCCATGGAGTTGCTGGAGCAGCAGGGTGTGTCCTACGAGGTGCACAAGCACGACGAGGCCCAGTACACGGCCGAAGGGGTCGCCGAGGACGTTGGACTGCCCGTCGAGCGGGTGCTGAAGGCTATGCTCGTCCGCTGCGACGGGAGCTGGTTCGTGCTGGTGGTGGTGCCTGGCGACCTAAGACTGAACCTCGAGAAAGTCCAGAAGGCCGTGGGCGCCGGCAGGGTGAACCTGGCCTCGAGACAGGAGGTCGAACGGATCACCGGCTACACCGTCGGCGCCGTCTCGGTGATGGGGTTCCGGCAAGGTGGGGTGCTGACCTTCGTCGACCAACGGGTGTTGGAGATGGAGCGGGTCTTGATCAGCTCAGGCCGCCCCGATGCAGGATTGGTGTTGTCGTCAGAGGATATGGTATTGGCGATTGAGGGGGCCCAGCTGGGAGACTTCTCCGAGTAGTCGGGTCGCGAACTGGCGCTGGAAAGACGGTCTTGTGTTGGGAAAGGGTGGGGCATGAACGTTGTTCTGGGAATCGATACGGGGGGAACGTATACCGACGCGGCTCTGGTCGATCACGATTCGGGGGGTGTGCTCGCTGGTGCCAAGGCGCTCACGACTCGTCACGATCTTGCCATCGGTATCGAGCAGGCCGTCAGAGCAGTCATGAGTCGCGAGGCGGTGCTGGCGGAGGACGTCCGTCTCGTCGCTCTCTCCACAACCCTGGCTACGAATGCCATCGTCGAGGGACAGGGCCGGTCTGTCGGGCTCTTACTGATTGGCTATGATCCAGATCTGGTCCGCCAGTACGATCTTGAGCGAGAGTTGGCGACGCAGCGCTTTGCTTACGTTCGCGGAGGGCACAACGTGGTCGGCGAGGCGCAGGAGCCTCTAGACGAAGATGCGGCCCGGGAGACCATCCTGTCATGGCGGGACGAGGTCGAGGGGTTTGCCATATCGGGCTTCTTCGGCGTCTACAACCCTGCTCACGAGCTGCGGGTCAAGGAGCTCGTGCAGTCGCTCACGGGTCTTCCCGTGACGTGCGGTCACGAACTGACCTCCCGGCTGGATTCGGTTCGACGCGCTACGACCGCAGCCCTCAACGCCCAGCTGATCCCGCTTCTCCACGACCTAATCGCCACCGTTCGCCGCGCGCTCGACCGGATGGGCATCGCTGCGCCGCTGATGGTGGTCAAGGGCGACGGCTCCCTGGTCCGCGCGCCCTGGGCCATGGAACGCCCCATCGAGACGATCCTCTCGGGACCCGCGGCGAGTGTCGTGGGGGCTTGGCATCTGGCCGGGCGACGTGACGTATGGACCGTAGATGTGGGCGGCACCACGACCGATATCGCGGCACTGGACGGGGGCCGGCCGCGCCGGAGTCCCCGCGGGGCCAGCGTGGGAGGCTGGCGCACCATGGTGGAGGCTGCGGACGTTCACACCGTGGGGTTGGGCGGCGATAGTCGGGTTTGCCTGAACGGATCCGATCTCCTCATCGGGCCACAGCGGGTGATTCCCCTCTCTCTGCTGGCTCACGAATACCCCGCCACCCTGGAGAAGCTTAGGCTCCTGGAGCAGGAAAAGAAAAGCGGGCGGTCGAGCGAGTTCATCGTCCGCCAAAGGAAGGCTCTGCCTGGTCTTTCTGCGGAGAAACGCGCGCTGTTGAACAGTCTCCGTGATGGTCCGAGGGCCCTCACGGAGTTGGCTGCCGAGAGCCCCCTGGCGTCCCAGTGGGTCCGGTCCCTCGAGACCCGACAGATCGTCCTACGCGCCGCGTTCACGCCCACCGATGCGCTCCACGCCTTGGGACGAATCAGGTTCTGGAACGGCGAGGCTGCGCTCATTGGGGCCCGGATGCTCGCCAGAGAGAACGGCGCTCGTGTGGAGGAGTTCTGCGCCCGAGTCATCGATGGTGTCTCGGACCGCGTCTCACAGGCCCTCGTCACGAAGGTGCTCAGCGACGAGGGATCGTCGCCCGACTGGGACTCCGAACCGTCGGCCATGGCCCTATTGCGGAGGGCGCTGGGAAAGTCTGAGGGGTCGGACCTGGCGTGCGACGTCAAGCTTCAGCGCCCTGTCGTGGCGATCGGAGCGCCCGTCGAGGCCTACATGCCGCGGGTGGCGGATCAATTGAGTACTGAACTGGTCATCCCCTCCCACGCCGAGGTGGCGAACGCGGTTGGGGCGGTGACGGGCAGTGTCGTCCAGCAGATCCTTGTCAACATCCAGCCGCTTGGCAATGATACGTTCCGCGTCCACCTGCCCGGCGGCGTGCGCGACTTTTCGACGCTGACGGAAGGCGTTCGGCACGCCGAGGATGCGATGACGGCGCTCGTGAAGAGGATGGCCCAGGAGGCAGGCGCGGAGCAGGTGGACGTTCGGGTCGAGCGGGAGGACAAGACCGCGCCCGTGCTGGGCAATCGCATCTATCTAGGCACGGAGATGCGCTTCACGGCGGCAGGAAGGCCAAGCCTGGCCGCGTGACCCGCACTGCCGCAAAGGGCGGCCAAGGCATCTGACGAAGACGCTCGGTGTGTTGTACGCGACCCCTGCCGTGCACCCTACTCGCTGGGAGCCATTCTCAACGCCGGGGTCCCGCGCGTTCTGCTGGGTGGTATCCCTGCGGACCAATCTCCACGAGCCGAGAACCGCGTCCAGTCGTTGGTCTACCCTGTCTTGCCGCTGGGAGTAGACCCGACTACGATGTTTCCTTCCTGCCCCCTCTGCCTCAGCCGCTCTAGACCGGTCGGCTGACGACAGGGAACCGGGCTCCAACCAGAATCAGCTGGGTTGGACGCTAGAGACGGGTCGAACGCGCCTCAGGCCGTCTCCAGCTGTGAGGTGCAGTGCGGGCAGCGTGTCGCGTCGATGGGAATCTCTGTCATACAGTACGGACACGTCTTCGTGGTGGGTTCGGCTGGCTGTTCGTCTTCCTTCCGCTGGAGGCGATTCACCTGACGCACGATGAGGAAGAGCGCCAGGGCGATAAGGATGAAATCGACGATGCTGTTGATGAAGAGACCGTAGTTGATCGTTGCAGCCCCGGCCTCCTCTGCCGCCGCCAGGCTCTCGTAGCGCCCCCCTGACAGATTGACATACAGCTCGGACAGGTCTGCATTCCCGAGAAGCATGCCGATGGGCGGCATGAGGATATCCGTCACGAATGAGTTCACGATGGCGCTGAAGGCGCCTCCGATGATGATGCCGATCGCCAGGTCCAGCACGTTGCCGCGCAGGGCGAACTTCTTGAACTCCTTGATCACGTCTCCCTCCTTCCTGGTCGCGACTATCGATGCCTGAGCCTGCCTGGCGCTCACATGCCACGGAGTGACCACCCTTTTCCGCGCCGCTACACCGGTTGACGGTCCACTCCCCATCTTGGATGAAGCGGTACGACAGGAGCTTGCCCAGGCCTCCTGACAGCTTCCTATAGGAGTATACAGAAGCGCCGCGGTAAGTCAAACAACTTCTTCTCGACGGACGCGCTGTTGCGTAGGGTGGCCGCGTGTGCTGTGTTGCAGGGGCGCCGTCGGATACACCTTCATCATCCCGTCGTACCCCGCGCGCGACAAGAGGGACAGAGGGAAAGAACTGACAGGGATTGGCAGGGGTCGCTAGGCCTTAAGGCACAGGGGCGAGGAGCTGCCCCCATCCGGCAGGATACGCCGCGGGCCTGTTCTCAGATGCGCCCGCGGAGCCAAACCGCAGGCATTGGCCAGTTTGGGATGTGGGCCGCGGGCGAAGTTCTGGCTACTCCGTGGATGCCAAGTAGAACCGAAGGGTCGTCTCGTCGCTTGTAACCCCGACGAGTCGGAGGCCAGTTGACCCGGCGCGTTCCTCCAGCTGACGATTCACGTCCTGGTTCACGTCGTCCAGCATCCCGGCCGGGACGAACCCCGTGACGGGTAGCCGTCCAACTTCGACCCGCTCCAGGGCCACGCGCAGGTCACCTCCGTCCGTCGCCCGGAAAGACACCGTGCCGCGGAAGATGGGATGCAGCGGTCCGACCTCCGCCTGCACTGCGAAGTCGGCGAGGGCGCCGGGTCGGATATCCAGATGTCCCGCCGTCAACGGCACGGGCTGTGGCATCGTGGCACTGCTTTCCATGAACGTGCGATTGACGTAGGCCTCCTCGATGACCGCCTCCACGTCGTACGTCGCGGGGGCGGGGGGAGCCTCGGGGGGTGTACCCTCGCCCCCATTCAGGGCCAGCAGCCCGATGCCCAGACAGAGGGTCACGAGCAGTCCGAAGACGCCGCCCAGTAGGCAGCCCAGGGTTCGGTCCGAGGGTAGGGAAGACGACATCGATCTGCGCTTGACGCTCATAAGTGCGCGTTCTCCTCGCAATCTCCGGCTGGACGGGGCCGCGCCCCATCTTTCACTGGACACTATGGCCAATGTGCCGTGATGATGATCCGCTCCTCGTCCATCTCGACGCCGAGGATCCGGGCGCCCGCGCCGAGCCCGGCCTCGACTTGCTCCTGGATGGTTCCCCCCATCATGTCGGACAGCCCCTCTTCATCCAGATCGAGCAGGTCCATGAGGTCCCCTCCGGCTGTTTCGATGCTCTCGATGCCTAGCCTAAGCTCCCCGTTCTCAGCAAACATCGTGAGGGTGATCGCTACGTCCAGCTCGGCGAGTAGGAGGTCTATTTTCGCTGTGAGCACCAGCCGGTTGTCGCTTCGGACGTCGAGGTCAGCGCTGTCCCCCATCGACGCGGGCAGCGCGCTGGTCAGCATCCGATCCAGATACGCCTCCTGGACGTAAATGGTGATGTCTGGCTTCGCCGGATCCGATACGGGAGGGGCGGGCAGCGGACCGCCCAGAGCTGGCGCCAGTATCAGCCCCAGAAGTCCACAGCTTGTGACGATGCCCACGATCGCTGCGCCCAGGCAGCCCGTCCAGACCGGCGCCAGGGTGTTCGCACGTTTCGATTCCATAGGCGTCCTTCCTGGAGTTAACCGGTCTCAGACAGCAAACTGACGCACGTAGTTCTCGGGGCACTGGGAGCCGGCTGCCCTCCCGGCGGCTGCCACGTCCTGCGGTGCAGTGCCTCCGCGGTCGAGGCTCCGTCGCACCTGGATCCACGGGGCGCGGACGCAACCCACGTCACGGAGAGCCGAGTTGAGTGAATGCGGGCTCCGGCGGCAGCTGACGCATGTGCTCGGAGCGCTGGTGCATGTGGCGTACAGTCTCCACGGTCGCAAGGTCTGTGTCGGCCTCCTTTGAGATCTCATCGTCGGAGTCGCCCAGCTGCAAACCGTAGAGGACACGGTCGAGGATGTCGTACGTCATGCCGAAAGCCGTCTCATCGTCGATTCCCGGCATAAGGTCGGCGGTCGGCGCTTTGTCGATGATGGGCCGGGGCACCTCCAGGAAACGCGCCAACTGGCGTACCTGTGTCTTGAGCAGCGGCAGGATCGGCTGGGCGTCGGCGACGCTGTCACCCCACTTCACCATGGAGCCCGTGAGGGTCTCGGTCTTGTTCGCAGCCCCCAGCATCAAGCGGTTCTCTAGCTCGGCGTGGAAGTAGAGGGTGACCATGCGCACCCGGTGCTTCGCCCGGGCGTACGCGTGGCCTGCGTCGATGACGCGTTGGCCCGGTCGCCCGTGGGTACCCTTAAGCCCCGTCACGAAGGGGTTCTCGCCGAGACGCTGCTGATACAGTTTGAGGGTGGCTCGCACCGCCTCCGCCTTGATCCTCCGGTTAACGAGGAGCCGGATCGGTGCCTTCCGATAGATGCCGAGCT
>Ga0180436_10000840_pt1 | contig 30764 bp, 25 predicted proteins | sample SS_ome_2_FD_132434 | JGI IMG/M metagenome (GOLD analysis project Ga0180436, IMG submission 132434) | Hypersaline lake sediment archaeal communities from the Salton Sea, California, USA - SS_3_S_2 metaG | ecosystem: Environmental > Aquatic > Non-marine Saline and Alkaline > Hypersaline >... | reverse complement strand
TATCCCGGTTTGTCACACCGGTAGTAAGTCCTGCATGGATATTTATATCATTTGGTTTTTCATTGTTTATCGGACTGGTTTTCGGTATATTCCCGGCATACAAAGCAGCAAACCTCAATCCCATAGAAGCTCTGCGATACGAGTAGAAACCAACCTAGTACCCAAAAACGGATGGCTGTCCCAACCTGCAGCCATCCATTTTTATATATTTTGATAGAATCCGCCCGGGGCAAAATGATTTTGCCCCGGGCGGATTCTATCAAATTCTTAGTTTTTATTGGGAAATATTGGTCAGGTGATTGTGTTGCAATCTCAGAGCTGTGATAAAATGACTGCATACTAATCAAAACGGGGGTAAATATGGCAATTAAAATAGCTTTCATAGGTGCAGGCAGCCTTGGCTTCACCAGGCGTCTTTTGGGTGATTTACTCAGTGTGCCCGAACTCAGGGACATTGACATACGATTCATGGATATTGATGAAGATAACCTGCTTATGGTTGAAAAACTATGCATGAAGGACATCGAGGCCAATGGTCTTGATCTGAAAATAAAGACTACAACAAATCGGTTGGAAGCCTTGGAAAATGCAGATTATGTCGTAAACACGGTCCGCATAGGCGGACTGGAGGCTTTCGAACTGGATGTATCCATACCAATGAAATACGGTGTCAACCAATGTGTGGGAGATACCCTGTGTGCAGGCGGAATCATGTACGGGCAGAGAGGAATTGCATTCATGATGGATCTCTGCAGGGACATCCGCGAGGTTGCCTCGGATGATGTTCTTCTTTTGAATTATGCAAACCCGAATGCCATGATGACCTGGGCAGCCAATCAATACGGAAAAGTAAAAACAGTAGGACTTTGCCATGGAGTCCAGGGAGGTCACGGCCTGATTGCAGATGCACTTGGTCTGACGAAGGATGAAGTGGATATCATCTGTGCAGGTATAAACCACCAGACATGGTATATCAGTATAAAACACAAGGGAAAGGACATGAATCCCTATCTTCTTGATGCTCTCAGGAATCACGAGGAATATTCCAAACACGAAATGGTTCGGATAGACATGATGGAACGGTTCGGATATTTCAGCACAGAATCCAATGGTCATCTAAGTGAGTACCTTGCTTGGTACAGGAAACGCCCGAGTGAGCTTGATGACTGGATTTCATATGACGGCTGGTCACTTGGTGAGCCCGGAGGATATCTTAGGGTATGCACCGAAAGAAGGAACTCATATGATACTGAGTTTCCTAAATACATGGCTGAAGAACCCAGGAAATTCATATATGAAGAAAGAAGCCACGAACACGGCTCATACATAATTGAAGGTCTCGAAACCGGTAGGATTTACAGGGGTCATTTCAATGTAGTAAACGGAGGGTGCATAACGAATCTTCCCGAAGATGCAATCGTGGAAGTTCCCGGATATGTAGACGCAAACGGAATGAACATACCAATTGTAGGAGATCTTCCCCTGGGTTGTGCCGCTGTATGCAATCAGAGCATCAATGTACAGAGATTGGCTGTTATTGCCGCTGTAAAAGGTGATGTGCAGCTTCTGAAACAGGCAATGCTTCTGGATCCTCTCACCGGTGCCGTATTGAACCCACCGGAAGTATGGAAACTGACTGATGAGATGCTTGTTGCCCAGGCTGAATGGCTGCCTCAGTACAATGAATATATCGAAGGTATAAAACAGGTATAGGCATTCTTTATGTTTGAAGTTGTGACAATAGGTATATAATTCATTTATACCGTGCGCGGAAATCTTCATAAAGGAGGTGATTCGATTGGTAAAATTGAATAGTGAGGTGGTCCCGGCCTGAAGCGGGAAAAGGGCGGTCATTGACCGCCCTTTATTTTACAACTTACAGAACTCATCTATATCACGTTTAATTATTTCCAGGGAATTTCTCCAGAAACCGATATCTCCTGAATCCACACCTACGGTTTTCAAAACTCCCCTGATGTTGTTCCTGCCGGTTTCAACAAGCAGGTTATTGTACTTTTCTACGAATGACTCCCCTTCTTCCGTATACATGGCATAAAGTCCTTTTGCAAACAACAGGCCAAAGGCATACGGGAAGTTATAGAAATTCTGCCCGGCACTGTAGTAATGGGTCTTGCAGGCCCACATATATGGATGTAGAACGGATTCATCAAGACCTTCCCCGTAGGTTGCCTTCTGGGCACGAACCATCATATCCTTCATCTCATCTACAGATGCCGATCCATCTTCTCTCTTTTCAAACAACTCAGTCTCGAATATATACCTGCTCATGATATCAACAATTACCTGGGTAGCTTCAATCAGGCTGTGTTCAAGAATTGCAACTGCCTCGTCGTGTTTGGCATCCTTAAGAGCAGCATTCATTACAATCGTTTCACAGAAAATCGATGCTGTTTCTGCAAGGGGCATCGGGTAATGACTGTTTGTGTACGTTGCATCCTTCAGGCAATGCCCATGATAACCGTGACCCAGTTCATGCGCCAGGGTGGTAACATCGGAGAACACTCCCGAAAAATTACTCAATATCCGGCTTTCCCTGATGCCATGAATATTTGCACAGAATGCTCCGCCGACCTTACCTTCCCTTATCTTGGCATCAATCCAATTCAGGTCGAATGCATCTTTGGCGTATTGACCAAGCTCACTGCTGAATGTACTGAAGTTCCTGACAATGAAATCTCTTGCATCACTGAAACTGTACTCCTTTTCAACCCCTCCGATGGGGGCAAAAAGGTCATAAAAGGGAAGTCCATTGTCATGACCAAGCATAACTGCCTTTTTATTCAAATACCTACGGAAATGGGGAAGATATTCCTTCATGGCATCCATCATGGAATCAAGTGTTTGCCTGTCCATCCTTGAATTCATCAGAGTCATTTCAAGGGGTGACTCATAACCCCTCAGTGCACATTCCTCTATGACCTCCCCTTTTATTGCATTCAGACAGGCTGCAGAACTTTTCTCAATCTTCGGATAAGCTGCAAGTTCCGCCTCAAATGCCTTTTTCCTGGTTTCCGCTGATTTATCATAAGCCATGTTCCGCACCGCAGGAAGAGGAAGTTTCTTATCTTCATAATCCACCATCAGTGAGGATGTAAGGGTTTCCTGCAATTTTTCCCAGGCAGAGGAACCGGTATTCCTCATGGTAGCAATGATCCTTTCACTTTTGTCATCAAGCAGATATTTTGCCTGTCTGAGAGTCTCGCTGATACTGAACCTGTGTTCTCCTACAATACCCTCATACTCAATATTATCCATCTGTCCGAGCCACTTGGTGAATTTTACCTCCATGACAGCCAGCACAGGCAGATACTTCTGAACCTTCTCGATCACGGAAAGGGCTTTCATGTTTCCCGTATCCACTGACATGGAAAGTTGGGCAAATATATATATATTTGTAAAAAGGTCACCCAATTCATTGCTCTTTTCATAATATGCCGAAAGAGTCTCCATGCTCCTGTCTTCAGTAGAGAGGGCTTTGTCACATAAAGCATCCAGTTCCTTAAGCATCTTGTCTGCTTTTTCCAGGTCCTTACCCAGCTTCTCGTCCTCAAATGATTCATATAACTTGTCCAAATTCCATAACATTTCCATATTTTCCTCCAATCATTCATCAAGTGCTTCACGCACGGCATTAGTAAAATCAATCAGCCTGTCATAATCTCTTTGTACAGTCTGAACATCCTTGAGACATATATCGAACAGGCAGTTGTTTTCCTCAAAATGCCGTTTCGCATCTTTTATTATTTTCTTAACATTGTCCTTATCAAATCCCAGGCACACTGTCGTGGCAGGATCGGGTCTCCAGGATGCTATATAATCAGCACCTATCTGTTCTGCACAGCTCTTTACATCTGCAAAGGGGCTGACAGCTATTCTTCTTAGATTCTTTATTTCCCGCAGCATATCTATTTTCTTGGTCAGATCCTCACAGCATCCATAGGATGAATAAGCGAATTTCTCAATTATTGGTTTTTGATAATCCAGCAGGAACTCCTTATGGTGTTCAGGAGAAATAAGCGCAAATTCCTGCGCTGCATGGAAAAACCACAAATTCGCCCTGTCCGTTGTAATCGGTCCAGCATCAGGACCCGGCAGGCCTTCTATATATGGCATTGATTGATTTTCATGGCTGAGCCAAGTGAAATCACCTGCTTTTTCCGCCTCCTCATGGGCCTTTAGAACACCGTCTCTCATAAATGCCATCAGCTTATGGAGTTCCTCAGGATAATCATATATTGCCCACATCAGTCCATCCATTCCAAGAAGATATCCCAGATGGGTGGAAATATCACCGCCCCAGCGAATCCACATGGGTGATCGCTCAACCACAACCTCCATGATGTCACCAATCAGGGATGAAAGCATTTCGTACCTTAACCCGGTTTCCTTTTCATCTATCTTATGCTCAGGAACCCTCATTGAAGACAGGTCTGATATGTCCTCAAGGGCAGCATGAATCTTATTGCATCCGGCAGAATCAGACGACTCTTCCACATTGGGATAAACTCCCCAAGGTCCGTATCCAGGCAAATCATAAACGGCCGGTATCTTTATATAGTTTTCAATTACAAAATCATCACCGGTTTCATATTGATATATCATTTTCCTTAGATACAGTTCCACCTGACGAAGCAGTTCGTTCTCACATTCAAGCATCGGCTCAATGATTTCCCTGCTCCAGACACCGTCCCTTATATATATGGGTACCCTGCCCTTTTTTAATGAATTGTGTGACGCCCAGAGTTTTCTTCGATCATCCATGATATCCATTGATGCAATATCAGAAACCTGCTTTGTCAATTCACGAAGTACCTTAACATCGCCTATATTGTTCAACTAAAGTCTCCTTCCCCCTGATGCCCTGGTAAGCTCATAATTGCCAAGTGAGGTAAAGCCCCCGATGGTTTTGTATCTGGAATCCGCCTTCAGCTGATCCCTGAAAAATAAATCAATCATTTCCATTCCCTCTTTGCCGGTTTGCATGAAATCAATGATTATTATACCACTGATATTACGCAGACGTATCTGCCTTGTGATTTCCACAGCAGCCTCAATATTTGTTTCAAGTGCAGTTTTCTCAAAATCTCCCCCGGAAATATTCTTACTGCTGTTTACGTCTATTACCGTCATAGCCTCAGTATAGTCAAAAACCAGCGTAGCTCCGCTCTTCAATGATATTTTCCTCATGGAAGCCCTTTTCAGTTGAATTGATGCATTGAAGAAATCAAACATTTCATAGTCCCTTGTGAAATGTTTTATTGAATTACCGGCTTTGCTTCTGAATTCATTGAAGTATCTTTGATATGTATCAAAGCAATTGAAATATGCCTTATCCGTCTCGGGATTGAATCTTCTCATCAGACTGTCCGCTATACTCTCAGGTTTATGAAGGACTTTGCCGGGACTTCCTTTTGCCGACTCAATCAATTCCAGTTTGAAATGAACGTTTGCAATATCCTCTTCAATCTCTTCATCAGGTGCATATTCTGCAAGTGTACGTATTATGATTTCCGTTTTATCGTCTTCTAGTTGTTCACACAGATTGACAAGTTCCTTGCGACGGTCAGAATTTTGTATTTTCCCTGAGACCCTGCTTCCGTTCCCCCTGCGGCATACTGCATATTTTCCGGAAACAGAAACCAACATGCTCACGGTCATGCCCTTTGAACCTCTTTCTTCCTTTACTACCTGGAAAGGATAAATAGCCCCTTGGTTGATTTTTTCACCCCGAATATTTTTAGCAGGCAGATATGCCTTTTTATTACTTCCAACATCAATAAACCAGGCATTCAAAGAAGGGGCGTGTTCAATTATCTTGCCGAGAATAACCGTACCTTCGACGATTTTCACTTCACTATCTTCATAGTATTCAACCGCATGGCCGTTTTCCATCAATACAGCCCGGGTCATTTCATCCTTTTCATTTATAAGGAACAATCTTTCCATTATACGGTTTCAAGGGCTGATTCTGAAAGCGGATCCGTCAATTCCCCGTTCCTTTCAACATATTGACTTATTCTGCATATGTTCCTGAATTCAACTTCCCTTTCAAAGAATTTTCCAAGAGCCATTGCCAGAAGTCTTGGGTTAAGGTTACCTGAATTACCGGCCTTTACCAAGACAATGCATTTTTTACTATTAATATCAATGGTTTTGATCATGGGTCGAATATCAACAACCTTCGTTTTGTTCTTTCTGGTTTTTTCCACATGAAGGGCATCTGCTGACATAATTTTCTTTGCCGGCGCATCAACATCATCCAGCCCTTTGATACTGAACTCATATTCAGCAAAGGCAATATCAGCCATTATGTTTTTCTTTGTAAGTCTTTTTCCTGACTTGGTTATTCCAAGACCCGGCGGCAGCTGCTTTCCAAGCTCTGTTTCAACAAACAAAGCTTCATAATCCTGTGCAAACAAAAGGTCCGCATATTCTGCCTTGCTTGTGTATCCAAGTGACAGAGGTGCTCCGAAAACCATCTGCATCTGTGGGTTGAAGCCGTGGGAATATTCAGCTTCCAATCCGGCGCGTCTTATTGCTCTCTGGAAAGAGTTCATCATATCAAGATGGGATATAAAGCGAACCTGAGGACCTTTTTCAAATTTAATCCTGATTATGCTCATAGCACACACCTCCTCCGAAACAGGCAGCCCCGCATGCAAGACATTCCTCCCTGCAGTTTGCTGAAGTCACTCCCTTGTAGGCCCTGTTCCTTTCGGATAACAGAAAATTCTTCTTTACTCCGATATCTATGAATTCCCATGGTAATTCGGCATTTTCATCTCTTTCACCAGTGTACTGAAGAACATCTATATTGCATTCATCCAGTGCTTCCATCCATTTTGCATAGTCAAAGTATTCTGACCAGCCGTCAAAACTGCATCCCTTTTCCCATGCCTTTATGATTGCCCTGCCCAACTTCCTGTCTCCCCGGGAAACGATTCCTTCCATTTGGGAAAGTTTGTAATCATGCCAGTTGTACCTTATCTTTGCCTTCTTAAGAAGGTCATTCAGATAATGCTGTCTTTCTATCATTTCATCAACGGTAATCTGTCTTTCCCACTGGAATGGGGTAAAAGGTTTTGGCACAAAGAATGCCGTACTGACAGTTAGGCTTAGTTGTTTCTTTGATGCATTTCCATGCTGTCTGTAAACCTGCTTTATCTTCCAGGCCAGATCAGCAATTCCTTTAACATCCTCCATTGTTTCCGTAGGAAGCCCCAGCATGAAATACAACTTCAGTGTGGTCCAGCCGCCTTTGAAAGCAATTTCTGCGGTCTTGAGCATGTCTTCTTCAGTAACATTCTTGTTTATTACATCCCGAAGTCTCTGGGTTCCTGCTTCCGGTGCAAAGGTCAGTCCGGATTTGCGAACTTTCTGCACCTTTTCCATAAGACCTATGGAAAAATTATCCGCCCTTAGAGAAGGAAGTGAAAGACTGGTATTTCTTTTTTCCGTTAACTCCAGAAGACTGTCTGTAAGTTCACCCAGGTGGGAATAATCGCTTGTGCTGAGGGACGCAAGACTGATTTCATCATAACCCGTGGAATCAAGTTTCTTTTCAGCTTCCCTTTCAAGTTTCCCTGGGCTTTTTTCCCTGACCGGTCTATATATGAAGCCTGCCTGGCAGAAACGGCAGCCTCTTATGCATCCCCTGAAAACTTCCACCATGGTTCTGTCATGTACAATATTTATATATGGGACTATCGGTTTTTCCGGATATGGAGCATCATCCAGATTCTTTACCAGGACTTTTTTTACCTTACTATTGAAATTCGATTTTTTATTGCCATCCTCATCAAAATGGCCATCATATAATGCCGGTACGTAAATACCCTCTATTTCTGCTATTTTTTCCATAAGACCGGAACGGCTCATATTATTTTCCCCGGCTTCATTGATTGCATCCAATATTGAATGTATCTTTTCTTCACCTTCACCGATAAGGAAAAAATCAACCACTTCAGCAAGTGGTTCCGGATTGAATGCACATGGTCCCCCTGCACATACAAGAGGCTCATCTTCCTTTCTGTCTTTTCTCATGATGCTAACACCGGCAAGGTCAAGCATGTTGATGATGTTAGTGTAGCTCATCTCATATTGAAGCGTGAATCCCAGGCAATCAAAATCATATGCCTTTGTTTTGGTTTCCAATGAAAACAGAGGAATCCGGTTGTCCCTCATAGCCTGTTCCATATCAGTCCATGGAGCATATATGCGTTCACAAAGGGAATCATCCCTATTATTTATTATGCTGTAAAGTATCTGTCCTCCCAGATGAGACATGGCAACCTCATAAACATCAGGGAAGCAAAATGCAAATTTAGCTTTAATTTTGGAATGATCCTTCACGACACTGTTTACTTCCCCACCGGTATACCGGGCTGGCTTTTCAACATTCATTAGGATTCTGTCATTTATTTCTACAGGCATTTCAACCTCTCCCATAGACAGGCGCATATAAAGCGGCAAGTCTTATGGCTTCCTTCATGCTGATTCCGCTGGCAATACCTTTTCCTGCTATGTCAAAGGCTGTACCATGGTCAACTGATGTCCTGAGAAAAGGCATTCCTATTGTAAGGGATATGGTCCTTTCGAAGTCAACTGTTTTCGTAGCTATATGCCCTTGGTCATGATACATGGATAAGACAGCGTCGTACCGCCCTTTGAGAGCAAGGGCAAAAACTGAATCCCCGGGTATCGGACCAACAACATTGAAACCATCATTGATGCATTTTTCAACAGCAGGAGCTATTTCATCAACTTCCTCATTGCCGAAAAGTCCGTGTTCCCCATTATGAGGATTAAGTCCTGCAACAGCCAGTACCGGGTCGTTGACTCCCAGTCTTTTGAGTGCTTCCAGACATCTTGCAATATATTCAGTTATTTTTTCTTTTTTAACGGCATCACAAGCATCCCTTAGTGAAAGATGACGGGAAAGGAAAAACACCCTCATGTTCCGAACCTGGAACATGGTAAGTGGGTCCCGGGTTCCCGAAAGATGAGCCAGCATTTCCGTATGCCCTATAAAATCTACGTTTGCAGCCTTAATGGACTCCTTGTTTATGGGTGTAGTTGCCAATGCATCAATTTCTCCATTCATGGCAAGTTCAGCAGCTTTTTCGATGTACTCATAAGCAGCAAGACCGGAACGGCCGCCTATTTTGCCCCATATCAATTTATCTGTTTCAATATTTGAAAGATCAATTACATTTATCACACCTTTGGTGCATACAGCTTCACTGATATCATCAATTGAATTGAGTCTTGCATCTATTTCAACAACTTCATTTATTTTCTCAAGAACGCACCTGTCTCCTATGACCACAGGAATGCAATTATCATATGTATCGTGTTCCGAGAGTGCCTTTAAAATTATCTCAGGGCCTATTCCCGCCGGATCGCCCATGGGTATTCCAATTACCGGTTTCGTCATATTTCCGTCCTTCCAACCAAGTAATGATATGATAACATCCAACCCTCCATCCATCAACCAACCAAACGACATTAAACTGATTGCAAAGACTTATACCGGCAGTGTAATTTTGATAGAATCCGCCCCGGGCGAAATCATTTCGCCCGGGGCGGATTCTATCAAAATGGGGAGTTAATTCTATAAAAATGGGAGTGGATTCTATCAAATTGTGCGGAAAGGTTTATATCAAATTGGGGGGAAGTCAAAAAAAGACCTCTTATTGAAGAGGTCTTTTCAGGTTATTTCGTGGGTGAGTGCTGGAAGAAATGCCAGCCTCCAATTTCCTCGGGATTGCCGGGATCATCTTTGAGAAGTTCCTTGTAATTCAGCGCAGCCTTCTTGAATGCATTTGCATATTCTTCAATCATTTCAGGTCTGAAATGTTTAAACCATGGAATGCTGTATGACATGGCTCCTATAGCCTCACTTGGCGCAAGGTTGGAATCCAATTCCCTGACATCCCTGTCTGCATTTGCAATCCTTGTTGGTTTTCCATGTCCGTATACATCAAGATTCTGAAAAAGTGAATGAGTATGAAGTGCAAGGTTACATCCAGGGTTGCATCCCTCGAATCCTTCAGCCCTTACGGCTTCACAGAAACGGGTAACGGACAAACCTCCGAGTTCCTCACCTTTGTAAAGTCCCTTGGGGGCATACCAACCTCCCATATTGCTTCCTGTTTTTTCATCTACCCTATGGGCCTTTATTCCGGGAGTACCTTCCAGAAGATCCCAGAAGTAATTCATTCCCCTGCGGATTTCAATCATTCTTTCATCATAATATTTCAGCTGAACCCTGCCTACTGCCGATGACATCTGATGCATTCTATACTTGTATCCCCCCATGGGAAGTCCTTCATGAGCTTTCAGGTCCTCTGTCTCCATGTCATCAGCTTTATATCTGCTGTAATGGCCGAACGCGATTGCCCTTTCGTAGATCTCCCTGTCATTGGTTGCCAGAATACCTGCTTCACCGACAGCAAGGGATTTTCCGCTCATAAGACTCATTGCAGCGACATCTCCGAATGTACCGACCTTTTTGCCTTTGTACAATCCACCGTGGGCATGGGAAACATCCTCGATGACTTTTATATCATGCCTTTTGGCAATTTCCATTATGGGATCCATATCAGCAGGATGCCCTGTATAATGAACCGCCACTATAGCCTTTGTCCTTGGACCTATCCTGTGTTCTATATCATTGGGGTCTATGCATAGAGTATCCTGGTCAACGTTGGCGAAAACCACGGTTGCTCCCAACGTATATGCCTGAAGACCAGATGCCCAGTAGGTTATTGTAGGACAAATTATTTCATCGCCTACCCCGACCTTACAGCCGAACATAGCACTTTGAATCGCCGCTGTACCGGTTGAAAACCCAAGAGCCAGGTCAAGACCCTGCCAGGCAGCAAATTCTTTTTCAAACTCCCTCGTTACATCAGTACCGGACATGGAACCCTTGCGCAGGACATCAAGTACTGCGTCTTCATCTTCTTTCGTAATTATGGGCCATTTGAAAAGGTCGCCCGGATCCTTCGTAATCGCCTTTGGTCCACCGAATAAAGCTAATTCAGACATATTCAATCTCCTTTGTTTGTTACTCTGATTATATCAGCCTGTATTTCATCATCTTGACATAAATGCAATTTTTATTTGCATATTTTCGATAAAGAAACCTATTTGTCCAGTTTATCAAACACCTCAAGCATTTTAGGCAGATAGTTGTAGAGTGCTCCTACATCACTGGACATATTAAGAAATCTGTATCCCCAATCATATAGTTGTACAAGTGTGTCAGGATTTGCAACGGTTCCGGCAAGCTTGCCGTACTTCTTACAAGCATCCGCCGTCTTCTTCCATGCATCCATGACTTTTTCGTTGGTTATTTGTCCTGGAATACCCAAGGCATGTGAAAAATCACCGGGGCCGAAGAACAACATGTCAATTCCCTTGACCTGGGCAATCTCATCCAACTGCTCCATGGCTTCGGGATCCTCTATCTGGCAGATGACAAACTTTTCCCTGTTTGAATCTTCCATATATGTATCTTTCCCAAATAGGAATCCTCCGTCGGAGTTGCCGCCGTCAGCAGGTCTTCTTCCTATAGGATGAAACTTGGTTTTCCAGGCAACATCCCTGGCTTCCTCAGCACTCATTACGTGGGGAACCATGATTCCGGTTGCATCCATTTCGAGCGGTCTGATGAAATCACTGTATGATCCCTTTGAGACCCTAACCACGATATCCATATCAGTAGCCTTTGCTGCATATATCTGTCTTTCAACTGCTGCCAGGTCATTCCCGCAGTGTTCATAACATGTCCAGACGCAGTCAAAACCTGCAAGACCGACCATTTCAACTATCCTTGCTTCAGTAAAATTGGTCTTGAAGCACCTTGCGACCTGACCGGCCCTCATCTTTTTCAATACCGTGCTTTTTCTCATCAGATGTCCCCCATTAAATATTTTGTTTACATTCTATATAATACCAACGCCATTGTCGACCTTATACTGTCATTTCAGGAAAATAGGATTCGACCAGGCCTTTAATCCCCCTGCATCCTCAACTTCCACCCTTACATAGGTGGTTTCAGGATGGATTCTCATGCTGCATTCACATACAGGTTTCTCAAATTCAAAGGAACCACCCAGAAACTCATATGAAATGAATGTTATCCTTTTTGATTCTGAACAATTCACGAAAACCTTTCCGTCCTCAACATAGAAATCATGTATCAAAGGTCCTCTGCTGGCATAAAAATTACCGCTTCTCAATGATTCCAGCAAAGCCTCATCGCTCAATTCATCACATTTGACCATTACAAATCCCCTGCCATTGTGATTCTGCCCCCCGTGGCAATCATCTGCAGCGACCCCAAAAACTTTTTTACCCCTTCTGAGAAGATAGTCCCAATGAAGCTCCTGGTTCCCCTGATTATATTTATATTCACAAATCCCATTATATACTTCAAGAGCCTCGAAATCTGCATCAATGTATTCTATGGGATCCATGCGGGACCATACGGGATGACAATATACAAGATACATATCCTTTTGCTTCATTTTTGCAGACAACTTCACGGCACTCTCTTCAGAACCGGTCCAGGGTACATTATCAATAAGCTGATCATGCTCAACAAGTTTATTTTCATAGGTGGTCAGAGCAACCATATGATGTGTCTTGTGGACAGACGGTTTCATGCTGTGGATTTCCAGGCCCGGAAGTATATATAGTTCCTCATTGAATTCATCTGATTTGAAAACCCTGTTATGATCAGTAATTGAAATAAAGTCATATCCAAGCTTTTTGTAGATATCAATTACATCCCTTACCGGCAGTTTGCCATCAGACCTTCCCGTATGTGTATGAAGGTTTCCCTTATAGAAATGTCCCCTGTCAGAAAAAGCAGAAATTCTCACTGCAAATCCTCCAGTATTCGTGCTGTTTTGGCAAAGTCATGTTTCATACTGATATAAAGATTCTTATATATTTCATAAAACCTGTCGTATACTTCAGCATTGGATGAATCAGGTTTCTGGCTTGTTTCAATACTTATAATGCTGTCACAAGCCGACACCACGTCACTGAATACACCGGATGCTACCCCTGCAAGGATTGCCACTCCAAGGGCAGGACCTTCGCTTGAGTTTATGGTACATATCTCTGTTTTGAACATATCTGCCTGCATCTGTCTCCATAGAGGACTTTTTCCTCCTCCACCTGAAGCGCGGACCTGCGATGCATCAATGCCCATTTCCTTTATTATTTCCATGCAGTCACGAAGGCTGTATGAAACGCCTTCAAGAACTGCCCTCAGCATATGCTGCTTGCCGTGGGCTGCACTCATCCCAAAGAAAACAGCCTTTGCATTTGAATCCAGATGAGGGGTTCTTTCCCCCATCATATACGGAAGATAAAGTACTCCGCCTGATCCGGCATCGACCTTCCCCGCTTCCTTATCCATAAGCACATATGGGTCAACATCCATCAATTCGGCAGTTCTCATTTCCTCAATGCAGAAATTATCCCTGAACCACTTTAGCGAAAGACCGGCACCCTGGGTCACACCCATTACATGCCAGCAACCCGGTACAGCGTGGCAAAAAGTATGAACCCTGCCTTCTTTGTCAATCTGTATGTTGTCCATATGGGCAAAGACCACACCGCTTGTTCCTATGGTAGATGAAATCACGCCTTCCCTTACAATCCCGTTTCCAACTGCACCTGCAGCCTGGTCTCCTGCACCCCCTGCGACTATTGTTCCTTCGAAAATCCCGGTCAGATCAGCTGCTTCTTTCGTTATCGTTCCTGTATTTTCACATGATTCATACATCTTGCCAAGCCATTCAACGGGTATTTCAAGTTTTTCAAGCACCTCATCACTCCAGCACCTGTTCCTTATATCCAGAAGCTGCATTCCGCTTGCGTCTGAAACTTCTGTTGCATATTCCCCCGTAAGCATGAAACGTATATAGTCTTTCGGCAGCAGTATTCTTCTTATCTTGGAATAAACATCAGGTTCATTGTTCCTGACCCACAGAATCTTGGAAGCGGTGAAGCCTGTCAAAGCCGGGTTGGCCGTAATTTCAATCAGTCGGTCCTTTCCTACTTTTTCAGTTATCTCAGCACATTCTGCATCAGTCCTCTGATCACACCAGATTATTGATTTTCTCAGGACCCTGTCATTTTCATCCAAGATAACCAGACCATGCATCTGACCTGACAAGCCCACTCCTTTTATATCAGACGGACTGATTCCCGAATCTTCGATTACTTTCCTTGAAGTAATGCAAACTGCATTCCACCAGTCAGCAGGATCCTGTTCTGCCCAACCGATCCTAGGTTGGTACATTGGATACTCTTCAGTTGAACTTGCGATGCTTCTGCCGGTTTTATCAAAAAGCACGGTTTTTGTGCCTGAAGTTCCAATATCGATTCCAAGTAAATACTCCATCCTTATCCTCCATTAATATTTTAGAACTGACCCACCTATGAACTCCCTGATAAGGGATGTGTTGGGTATTTCAAAATCTTCTGCACCTTTGAAATATGAAAGAATCCTCAAAAGCCTTCCTGCAGATGAAAAGTGACTGCTGTCATTTCCCACTTCCCTCAGGATAGGCTCAGCATAATTCTTAAGAACACTGTGTTCATATATTAGAGTTGAGTTGAAGATTTCATCGGCTTCTTCCTGGTAAGGGAAAATATATTTGTCTTCGCCCCTTCTTACATCAGGCCACATGCCCAGGGTTCTTTCTGCACTTGAACCCCTGTACTTGTAATCCCTGACCAATCTTCTGAATAACCGGGCATCAGTAGTTGACAAACGGTTGTGGTCATCAATATTTATGGATGTAAGGGCACTTATATATAACTTATGGGCATTGCTCCTATGGACTCCGTCCGTGAATGCAGGGTTGATGCCATGTATTCCTTCGACAATGATTACACCGGATTCATTTATCTTCAGTTCCTTGTAGCCCGCCCTAGACTCAGTTTCAAAATCATATTCGGGAATCATTGCTTTTCCGGTATCCTGAAGGGAACGCATGTCATCCCTGAACCTTTCAATATCAAAAGCCCCAGGTGTTTCATAATCCTTCCTGCCAAGAAGATCCCTCGGAACCTCACTGCCCTTGTAATAGTCATCCAGTGATATGGGATGAGCGCTCAGACCAACTGCCCTCAAGTGAATTGAAAGTCGTTTTGCAAATGTTGTCTTTCCAGATGAGGAAGGACCTGATATGAAAACAAAATGCTTTTTCTTAGCCTTGATCCTATCAGCAATGTATCCTATCTTCTTTTCCTGCAGGGCTTCTGATATACGTATTATTTCACCTATCCTGCCTTCTTCCGTAATGCAGTTTATGTCATAAATATTATCCACACCTATGGCGTTGCCCCAGAGCCTGAATTCCTCAAAGGCTTCGGTCAGTTTGTGCTGCTCATTGTATTCCGGAAGCATTCCGGGATGGAACCTTGTAGGATAGAAAAGAAGAAACCCGTCATGAAAGTGCTTTAGTTCAAATATATCAACATACCCTGTGTCCGGTGCCATTGTTCCGTAGAAATAGTCAAACACACCCTGAAGCGAATAGAGAACTACATTATTCCGACCGGTCTCCGTAAGCACCTCAAGAAGGTCATTTCGGTTCGTATGCTCCAGAATCAACTTTGCACGCTTCAGTTCAAATTGATGTTTTTCGATGGGAATACTCTTTGCAATGAGCTGCTTCATTCGCTTTCTGATTTTATTTACATCTTCCCTTCCTACGCTGCGGCCTTCCAGTTCACAAAATGCACCTTTGTTGACCGAATAATGAATCTTGAGGCGATTTACAGGGAAAAGATCCGAAACTGCTTTTACCAGCACAAACTTGAGGGTTCTACGATATATGCGAATACCATCCAGCGAAGCAGTATCCACAAACTCATACACTGAATTGTCAGGAACTTCATCCGAAAGACTTACAGTCCTGTTGTCAACTTTTGCGGCTATTATGTCTCCTGCTGTACTGTTATTGTACTTTTGGGCAGCTTCAGCCAGTTTCATTTGCTTTTTCCATTCCTTTCCCTTTTGTTCTTTTTGATTCTTTTGGATTTTTCAATATTCAGGAGCTTATGGGTCGTAAAAGACAGAACGATGCACAAGATATATGCAATAGCAAATCTGGTGAGTATATGAACAACCATCCTCACAAAGAATCTTTCCGGCATCATTCTTATAAGCAAATCAGTTCTGGGATTAAGCAACCAAAGGTCATTCCTGAAGAAAACCTCATGGAAAATTGTCCAGAACCTACTGAAGTCAATCATTATGATAACTGATGCAATCAGCATTACACCAAGTGAAATAAGCAGTGTCATATACGAGTATTTGAAGAAGTTCCTGAACATCCCCTTTTTATCAAATGCAAGATAAAACACAAGTATCACGATCATAACAAGAAAGATGATGAAATTTATTTTCTTTGCCAAATCAAATAGATTCCTGACATCAACCATATGCGCTTTTTCCTTGGCATTGAAGTATTCAAAGTTTTCATTATCTATATTATTTTCATCAAGATTATCCCTTGTCCCATCCATGTAATCAATGAGAACTGCAGTAGCAGTATCAAGGCTTTCCTGAGAAAGACCTGCATATGTGTGTATTTCGTCCTTGACCTGGGCATTTCTGTAAATGTCCTTGTCAAGCCCCACGATCATTATGAAAGACATGAGGATATGGGTTCCAAGAAGAAACGAAAAAACAATCGAAACGGCAATAGCCCACCCTTTTTTCATTTTACCGGAAATCCTCCTAATATAACATCTTCCTCCCTGAAACTGATGCTTCTGATCTGGCCGTTTGGAGAATCATCAATAATGTAATAAACAACATATATCTCACCGTCATCAAACTGAACCCATCCTGAGTAACCCACATCGGAATAGGGGCTTCTGTCAAAATCCAATGGCATTATACGGAAGGACTGTTCGTTTCTTTCCGTAGCCCTGCAGGAATCCTGATCCGTGAATCCGGCAAAAAAGTTCTGTGTCCAGAATCCTACCCATCCCTTTCCACCGTGCATGAATCTGTGGGTAATCATTACGTAACCATTTTCAAGTATACCTGCGACAGGTCTGTGACATCCGGGCATGGGAACATTATAGGGTCCTTCCCATGTTTCTCCGTTATCAGTTGAGATAGATTTGAAACAGTCATAACCAAGCCCCGAGTTTTCTCTCATAAAACATACAAGGGTATTGTCATCAAGTTCAACTATGCTTCCTTCACATAGATTGAGGCCTTCCTTTTCAGCAACAATAATCCTGTCACTCCATGTTTTTCCCTGGTCATCGGAATACCAGAGGCTTTGACGCAGATATCCATTGGTATGCTTGAGATGAGTACTTACAAGCCATCTACCTGTACTTGTTTCTATTAGTTGGTCCGGAACAATACCATCGCTGGGAGCAAGGAATGGTTCAGACCATTCAATTCCTTCAGCATCTCCTATCCAATAGTAGACCTCAGCTCCGCCCTCGTTTTTCTTTACTGCCTTGTCAGCGAGTATAACAAGTCTTCCGTCGCTTAGTTTGGAAATCCTGGCACAGTTCCAGAAAATATGTTTTTCATCCTCAATATTATCAGTTACCTTTACCTTATCACTCCAGGTTCTTCCCCTGTCAGTGCTTTCGGATTTAACAATCCTTGCAAAAGACCTGTCACTATGATGTGTACACTCCTCAAAGACCGTTATAAGCTTTCCGCCGTTCGTAAGAACTACATCGGGAAATGCCTCATAAATGCTTTTGTCGCTGCTTACTGTGAATTTCTGAATTGCCATGCTGACCCCCATAGTTTTAGTATTTATATTTTAGCATGAATACGGGACTTCTTTTCATGCATATGACATTTTCCCTATCCAGGTTCGAAAATTTCTCCATTGCTGTCATTTATATTGACATTATATGCAGGATAAGGGCACTCACCGAAAAGGGATTCCCATCCCGGATTCGCCCAATACTCTTCTCCTTTATGGAACTTAAGTATATTGTCCATGTATTTGAAAAGAACATTGGTACCTTTTACCATTGAGCTGTTGACCATCCACAAAATTGCAAGATCAGTTACATGGGTAATGCAGGAGGCAAACAATTCAGCCGATTCAAAGGCAAGCTCCCGTGCTTTTTCTGCTTTTTCCTTAAGTTTCAAGAGAATACCGATATTCAACCCCCCCGTTGAGTAGTCAAACCAATTGCTGTACATTCCGATTATTTCAACCAACGCCGCAAGATGCCTTGCGTAGGCTTTTGTCCTTATGGACATATACCTGCATTCATTTATATCGGCACCAGCTTCTGCTGCGTTGTTGAAAAGAACTGCTGCTTCATTAAGCATCAGGATGGATTTCTTGTATATTTCCAATCTATTCAAAGCTCCTGAAATACAACTTGCTGACAATGGACATTCATGCCATGGATTCTCAGCCTTTTGAAGAATTCTCATTGCTGCTATTTCCGGCGGTACATGGTTCCATGGCATATTGGCAGCTCCCCTTCCACCCATGTGAATTTCATTCTTTTCAAGAATATCGAATGCCTTTGCCAAACTCTTTGAATAAATACCGAATTTTCTGATGATGTAGTTCTTGTAAAACCCATCAGGTTCTATTTTGGGATTCCAAAGTCCTTCTGCGAGATATTTGATATTATGGTCAGCTCCCTTTATATGGAGAGTCTGCATCATAAGTCCCACCGTGCCGTTTTCCTCTGATGACCTGCAATATCCATCCGAATGATACAAATTGAGATTGAACTGCATACCTGCTTGTGAACCATCATCAGTTATCCGTGGGATTATGGAACATTCCCTTTTGTTCATTCTTCTGAAAAGAAAAAGAGGTGCTCCTCCGTGAGTCCACAGGGAACGGGATTCAATATCGCAAAAAGAAATATCCAAAGGAAGGTCAGAATGCAGCTTTGTAAGCAGGTATGCCTTGCATACCGTCAGAATACCAAGTTTAATGTTTGGAAAAAGTCTGCGGGCTTCGGTAATGGTGTCAACAGCAATCTTTGAAAAAGCAATATCAGCTCTGATATGACTGACCTGAAGTTTCTTACCAGGCCAATGATCTCCCCAATACTTGCTCTCCAACCGAAGAGCCTCCTCAAAATCAGGAAAAACGCTTTCGATATACTCCCTGCTTTTAGGATAAGGATCATCATAAAAACCCTCCGGGATCCCGATGAACAAACCTTCAATATCCGGATATGATTCGATTATGCTTATTATCCTGGATGAATTGACAGCCTTTACTGCATCATCGGTACAGCTGACCAAAGCCGACCAGTGGAGATTCTTTCTGGGCATGGGCTTTATGTATTTCGTCATATTCATGGAAACAAACTGAGGCAGAAATGAAATCCAAACACCTATAAGTCTTTGTTTTGCTGCATTGATTATATCATTCATGAAAATACGGCCTGTATCCAGCGCTGAATCGGAATCTTCCACGTCCTGAAATTCCATGGGTGCTACTTTTTTCCTATTGAATTTCTCTCCACCTACTTCTATCTCTTCCGTATGGAAACTCCCTGTCCAATTTCGTCCGTATGAAAAATATCCCGACTCTGCTCTTGAAATGTCTCCGACCAACTTCCGTTCACCTTTGTATGAGTAATCAATTATTGGCTCATTTTCAAATGAATAAAATATGATGCGGTTCATTTTCATTCTCAGCATATTATCAAGCAGTGTTTCAAAATCACAGACAGACATTATGGATGTTGACACCATGCAAAACGATAAAAACATGCCCCTCCATGAATTGTCAGTCTCATACACTTTGTCAATATAGGGTACTGCAGTTTGAGCACCATCAGACGGTATGATGGTTTCAGATGCAAGAAAATAAAAACCGAGTTCCTCCAGAAAAGAAAACACCCCGTATGCAGAAGCCTTGTCGGTTTTACCTGCAATATGAATGTTCGAGTCAATGCTTCTTACTATATGGTCATCGGGGCCCAGTTTATCTGTATCGATTTCATCTGAACCAACAATAATACGGGCTTTTTCCTTATCAACGGAAAAGACAGGTTCCGTGACTCCTGCCAGGATATCACTTACCTGTCTTCTGATTTCTTTGCCTATGCTACCTTTGATTCTTATATCCCAGCAAAGGTCCTCAATAAATGTCACTGTATTTCGTGTCATAATTCTTTTTCTGGTCAGCTGCAATATGGAAGCCATGCATTAGTTCCAGAACGTGGAGAGCCATCCTGCCGCTTGCCTTGTTGCTCCTTCCGTTTTGCATTGCATCCGCCATGTCAGAAACTCCTATTCCTCTGGAATTTTCACCATAAGGCAGCACCACGGGAATTTCTTCCCAATCCTTCATATTACTGGTCTTAATATATACGGGGCCTCCGAATGTATTTGGATCAGGAACAGAAAGACTGCCCTCAGTTCCATGGATTTCAATTCTTGGCATGTGGTGTCCCCATACATCAAAGGAAGTTATTATATTACCGAGAACTCCGTTTTCAAACTCCATCAAACCTGTTATGTGGGTCGGAACCTCTACCTTAACTTTTTTACCGAACTTCTTCTTGCTTGTTATTGTTCTTTCCTCAAAAGCCATGCCTGTCATGCCTGAAACACTCTTCACCGATCCAAGGAGACTTACCAAAGCCGTCAGATAATAGGGGCCCATATCAAACATGGGCCCTCCCCCCTTTTCATAGTAGAATTCGGGATCCGGATGCCATGACTCATGTCCATGACCCATCATGAATGCTGTTGCAGAGACCGGTTTTCCTATTTCACCTGCTTTTATAAGATTCATGCAGGTCTGAATTCCTGCCCCCAGGAAAGTATCCGGTGCTCCACCGATAAGAAGCCCTCGGGCTTCAGCTGTTTTAATAAGATCCACACCTTCACTCAATTCCACACAGAGAGGTTTTTCCACATGGGTATGTTTTCCGGCAAGCAATGCTTTTTTGCAAATCGAGTAATGTGATTTCGGAGTCGTCAGATTGACGACAATCTTTATTTCATCATCGGCCAGCATTTCGTCAAGAGTCATTACCTTGGGTATTCCATATTCCTCTGCGGCTTTTTCCGCCCTTTTGCTGTCAAGGTCACAGACAGCCTTGATCTGCAGATTATCAAAGACTCCCGTCATATTCGAAAGATATATCCCGCTTATTTTTCCGCAGCCTACAACACCTATTTTCGTCATATCATGCTCCCTAAAACATCTTTTTGTCACTTGCAAAATCATCTCCCGATAATTTGTTCAAAACCGCAATTTTCTTTCCTTCAGCAGCCCAAAGCATCCCGCGTCTCATGGTTTCATAAGCTTCGGGTATATCAAAAATATCAGCATGGTGCCCCAGTGATGAATAAAAAACCCTTCCGTGACCCCATCTTTTGGTCCATAATACGGGAACGTCCACTTCCCTATTGGATGAATTGTACCAGACAATGCTCGGGAACCTTGTAGTCGCAAGTACTTCTATGGCAGGGTCAATATGCACATAATACTGTTCACTTTTTACCTTGAAATCACTTATATCCTCAACTATCGAGCTTGAACTGTTCTTTACATTGACCGTGTATTCAACACTGTCACCGCCCGGATGGGATACCCATTGTCCTCCGGTCATGAACTGCCATTCAGTACTTTCCCTGAAGGCATCGCACATACCACCGTGACATCCTGCCAGCCCGGTCCCACCGGCTACAGCCTTCATTACATTCTGTACAAGTTCCCTTTCTATTGAACCCATGGTCCATGTGGGAACAATCAAATCAAGTGATTCCAGATATTCCGAATCAGCAAATGCATCCAAACTATCGCTCACCCTTGTTTCAAACCCTTCATTTTTCAGGATTTTGTCGAAAACTTCCGTAACTTCATCGGGCTCATGGCCCTTCCATCCGCCTTTTACCAATAATGCTTTTTTCATTTATTTCCCCCGTTAATCTGCATACTCCTGCAGTCTTTTCCTGAAATGTGTATAATTCTCAAAACTGACTTCTTCCGGCACTCCGTGGTCACACATAGGTATATAGCCTCCACGCGCCTTCATTACGGGCATTATCCTGTCAAGTTCCCTGTCAATTGCCTCTTTCGATGTTGCCAGGATTCTTTTGTCAATACCGCCTCTTATCCTAAGTTCGGGATACTCCCTGCCCGTCCTTACCACATCACATCCTGATGCTACTTCAAAGGGGCTCATGTAATCCAAACCTATTTCCCCGTAGACTTCAATCGTGGGATCACAGAAACCGTCGGTGTCTACCTGCAGATACAGTCGTCTGGATTTGTCAATCTGTCGTTTCTTGACATTGTCAATGACCTGTTGGTAATAAGGAAGAAGAAACTCCCTCATCATATCCGGTGATATGAGAGGCCCGTGGTTGTAACATATATCTTCTGCAAGGAAAACCTCATCGACAGTTATATATTTCTGATAGGTGCCAGCAACCCGGTCAACGACTCGAAACCATGTATCCATACAGTCATGTATCAATTCAGGGCTGTCATGGAACATATACAGAAGTTCCAGTGGTCCAATGAGGCTTCGCAGATACATATATCCCCCGACCATATTGAGAATTATCATCTTTCCTTCTGATGCAGCTTCCAGTGCCTTTCCCATATGTTCATCAAGGTCCTCAAAACGTTCAGGTGAATCGGGATTCATCCTCCACTTGCAGTTTTCATCCCACGTCCTCATATCTTTCACAGGATGGTCCACATATTCCGGCATAAATCCGCTTCTTCGGTTCTTGAAGAAAAGAACATGTCGTCCCCACCTGTCCCGTGCAAGCTCATGTTCCCCCCTGTCCTCAAGCACTGTTTCCTCATAATATGGCTGGAAAGGAGCCTGGCACCAACCCAGGTGTCCAAGATTGTAATTTCCCGGTGGGTCGAACTCAAACATATCCTTTATATCCTGTTCACAGGTTATATGTCCTTCATTCTTCCACCGGTCGATAGTAAACCAGCCGAAATCATCCATGATTATGGGTGCTCCCGGCTTGATTGCATAGAAATCCCTGAGTTTAGCGGCAGTTGGATGCATGATGACTCCCTATACTGAGTATCGCCTCCCGGGCAAAATACTCATTTTTATTTTACTGCTTTGACACAGTATTCTTCCATTAGTCTAAGATAAATCCTATAATTTTCCAGGGATACTCCCGGAGGAGTCTGATGGTCGCATGAAGGTATGAATCCACCTTTTTTCATTACGGGAAGAAGTCTCTCCCATTCAGCCCTCATTGCTTCTTCGCCCTTACTCATCACCATTTTGTCATAGGCACCGATTATCTTGAAATCCGGGTACATCTCCCTCATTCGTTCAACATCCACACCGGCCTGTCTTTCCAGTGGTAATGCACCTTCTATTCCTGCCCTTTGCAGCCATGGAATCATTGCCTCAAGCTGCCCGTCTGTATCAACCATAGGAATAATGTCATATTTCTTAAGTACAGGTATTACTTTTTTGTAATATGGAAGAAGAAACTCATCAAACAGATCCTCAGACAACATGGGTCCGAGATTATATGACATATCTTCTGCGAATGTCATGAAATCCGGTCTTAGAATCTTACAGAACTCTTCTATAAGGAATATATTGTAGTCTGCAAGATCACTGTTTATCCTGTGCATTGTTTCAGCTTCATCATAGAAGGCATACAGGTGTTCCTCTATGCCGAAAAGTGTTCTCGGAAACCAGAAAAAACCTTCAAGGGTTATCCATACGGCAACGTCCCCGTTTTCATGAAGCGGTTTGAGTTCCTCAATCTTACTCCGCCGAACATCCACGGCATCTTTCGGATAAAGCATTTGCCTTACCTTCAGATAGGATTCCATATCCGATACCTTTTTCTCCTGTGAATCTGCTTTTCTGAAATCATTTGACTTTGGACTTATCCAGAACTGCCTTACCATATCAAGCCCAAGATATTCCCTTACTTCTTCTGACGGGATATCTGCCGGAATTCCTTCATTTCGGAATCTTTCCAGGGTCTTGTCCCACCAGCCTGCCCACTCAATCATGGGAAGCCTGTCATCAGGCAGCCTGAAATTCAAAGTAGATACGATTCTGTCCCTGTTATTCATGAAGTTCCCCCATGCTCAGACCATAGTAAGGCCGGTTTTGCAAATCTCACATTTCATTATAGATAAACCATATTTATTATCAATAGTATTGGCAACATTATTGAGTATGGTTTCACATTTATCAGCCGGACACATGGAAATCATGGAAGGCCCTGCACCGCTTAAGGCTGTTCCGAAAGCTCCTGCCTTACCTGCAGTTTCCGTAACTGCATCCCAATATGGTATAAATTGTTTCCTGTATGGCTGATGTATTACATCACGGCCCATAAGACTTCCCGCTTTTTCATAATCACTGGCTTCAAGGGCTTCAATCATTTCTTTCCCAAGTGAAGCTGCTTTTTTCAGTGTGTTCACATCATATTCTTTAGGAAGAACCCCCCGGCTGGTGGTTGTACTTAGTTCTGTCCCGGGAATGTAGAGAATAAAGGCAATTTCATCAGAATAACCAGGTGATGTAATTTTATTTTTATCATAAATGGTAAATCCTCCCAAAACAGCGGGACAGACATTATCCCCATGGCCTTCCATCCTTGCAGCCATATGTATGATATCAGTATTGGAAAGAGGACTGCCGGCCAGTACATTTGCTGCATACATTCCTCCCGCAATACAAGCTGCACTGCTTCCCAGGCCTCTGGAAAGAGGTATTTCATTTATCATTTCAATTGTATATATGACCCTTTCAAAACCGGTTTCATCGAAATACCTGCTGATGGCACTGCATACAAGATTGGATTCATCCAGAGGAAGAACCCTTTCACCGATGCCCTTGACTGAAACTGAAAACCTTTCAGATTCCAAAACCGTTATTTCATTGCAAAAGCCATCCAGCGCTACACCACCCTTGTCAAAGAGGACACCCAGATTGGCACTTGTGCAAGGCACTTTGATATTCATTCCAAAATCCGTTTCATGACCGAATCTTCATCAGAAGACACAGGTTCAGGTTTTTCAATTAACTTTATAGCATTATCAGGATCTTTCAGGCCGTTGCCCGTCAAAACACATACTATTGTATTGCCTTTTTCAATCCTGCCGTTTTCCATGGACTTTATTACTCCGGCAAGGGAAGCTGCTGATGCAGGTTCCGCAAAAACTCCTTCCCTTGAGGCAAGAAGCCTGTAAGCACAGAGGATCTCTTCATCTTTGACACTGTCTATCATTCCCCCTGATTCATCCCTGGCTGCTTCTGCGAACTTCCAGCTGACGGGGTTCCCTATCCTTATTGCAGTTGCGACGGTTTCAGGATTATCAAATTTCACACCTTTTACTATCGGGGAAGCTCCTTCTGCCTGAAAGCCTGCCATCCTGGGCAGCCTTTTGCTCTTTCCCAGGTCAAAAAGCATCCTGAAACCCTTCCAATATGCTGTAATATTTCCGGCATTTCCTACAGGAAGAGCCAGATAATCAGGTATATCACCCAACTGTTCAAATATTTCAAAGGATGCTGTCTTCTGTCCTTCTATCCTGAAAGGATTCAGTGAATTGACCAGTGTCATATTATGTTTTTCGGATATGGTCCTGACAAGCTCCAGGGCTTTGTCAAAATTCCCTTCTATGGGAATGACTTTTGCCCCATACATGAATGCCTGTGCCAGTTTTCCATAGGCTATGTTGCCCGAAGGTATAACCACAGCACAGTTAAGGTTGAATCTGGCAGCATACGCTGCAGCTGAAGCTGAAGTATTGCCGGTAGAAGCACAAATAACACTTTTTGAACCGTTTTCAATGGCTTTGGCTATGGCCATTACCATTCCCCTGTCCTTGAACGAACCTGTCGGATTCAATCCCTCATACTTGAAATACAGATTGATTCCCAACTCATCACCGATATTCACTGAAGGAACAAGTGGTGTATTGCCTTCCATCAGGGTTATTACGGGTGTTTTATCATTCACAGGCAGATATTCCCTGTATTTGTCTATCAATCCCCTGTAGCTCATTCTTCATCCTCCACTCTTATAACACTGCTTATTTCCTCAACAATATCCAGTTCCTTTATCTCCTTAAGGGAACTCTGCATATTTTTCTCCACCACACTGTGGGTAATTATCACTATTTCTGCTAAGTCGTGATGCGCCTTTGCCTGTACAACAGAATAAATGCTGACGTTGTAATCCCCCAGAACTCCGGATATTTTTGACAGTACACCGGGGCTGTCCATAACGGTCATCCTGATATAGAACTGACTTACAGCATTTTCATGACCAATTATTTTTCTTTCATTGAAAAGTGTATAGCCGGTCCTTGCAATGCTATCCTCACATATATCCTTGGCTGCGGCAATTATATCCCCCACAACCGCACTTGCAGTTGCATCGGATCCCGCACCTCTTCCGTATAGCATGGTCTTTCCTGCCATATCACTTTCTATATAGATGGCATTGTATACTCCGTCAACCCTTGCCAAAGGATGGGTATCTGCCATAAAAAGAGGATTTACATGCACCTTTACTCCTCCGTTTATGTACTTTGCATCTGCAACAAGCTTGATTCTGTAACCCAGCTTCGCAGCATAACTCAGATCCTCTGTTTTGATATCAGTTATACCTTCGATATATACGTCATCGTATTCAACCCTCATGTTGTAAGCAATGGCAGCAAGAATTGCCAGCTTGCGGCCGGGGTCGTAGCCCAGCACGTCGCTGTCAGGATTGCTTTCGGCATAACCCTTTTCAATGGCATCTTCAAGGGCTTCTTCGTATTGCATTCCTTCGGTATCCATCTTGCTTAGAATATAATTCGTGGTTCCGTTGAGAATACCCATGATACGGCTTATCTTGTTACCTGCAAGGCTTTTCTTAAGTACTTCCACGATAGGAATGGCCGCACAGACACTTGCTTCGAACAAGAGCATTGCACTGTTTTTATCTGCCAGGTCAAAAAGCTCATTGGCATGAACAGCCATCATGTCTTTGTTGGCTGTTATGACGTGTTTCTTTAGTTCCAGGGCTTTCTTAACGTAAAGGAGAGCCTGTTCCGTTCCACCCATAACCTCTACGATTATGTCTATATCATCGTTTTGGAAAATATCATCCGGGTTATCCGTAAGCAGATTGAGAAGGTCCGGATTAATTCCGGGTCTTTGCTTGCATGTATCCCTTACAAGGATTTTTTCAATGACAATATTCGCATCCGCTGTTTTGTTGATGAATCCCCTGTTTTTCTCAAGCATGGAAGCGGTTCCGCCGCCCACTGTTCCAAGGCCTATCATTCCTATTCTTATTGTTCTCAACTACTTCACCCCCTGGCTTTTCAATATTATAACATAACCCGGAACATCCGTCGGATGACGGTTCTTCGGGTTCAATTCTATATGAGTTAGCTTTTAGAAGTATGTGCTGCTGATTTTCTCAAATTCCGAGAACATGGATTCAAGTGCTTCTTCGGAATGACCTGCACCGACCGGATCTCCGTAGAATTTGGCTATGAATCCACCTTTTGTGCTTCCCAGTTTGGTGAACATCTCATGGCAGTATGCCCTTATCTGTTCATCGGTTCCCCATGCAAGAGTCTGCTGAATGTCCACCGGACAGTAGAAAGTGATTCTACCGTTGTATTTCGATAAGTTGTCAAGACCCATGTTTTCCTGCTGATCCATCTGAATGACATCAAGACCTATTTCTATAAGATCATCCAGAATGTCAATTATATATCCGCAGCTGTGCATGAATGTGTGCATGCCGTTCTCGTGGCACGCCTCGAAAAGTTCTGCATACCTGGGTTTCCATATCTGACGCCAGTGATCCGGTGATATCATCAGGGAATTCTGAAGTCCCCAGTCATCCGTAAAGAAGTAGCCGTCTACACCGGCTCCACCCATTCTTTTTATATAGTAATGACTCATGTCCTTCAGGATATCAAGGAGCATTTCCAGATTATCCCTTTCGTCATATATGTCAGTCCATGTGTTTTCAAGGCCTCTTATGAAATGTATACGTTCATATAGGGATATACCAAGGGAAACAACATATTTGTCTCCTCCCTGGCGCACCCTTTCCTCAAAGCCTTCCCAACGCCACTCTTCGGTAGGATCCGGTATGTTCAATTTGTCAAAATCAGACCAGTCCTTTAGCGGGAACTCCTTTACTTCACCAAGATTGCAAACACCTATGTTTTCCCATACCGCACCCCATTCGTCAATGCCTGACCGGGGTCTTTTGTCAACACTTTTGACCATACCGGCATAGTGCATGTCATTGGTATACGGTTCTCTCAGTGTCATGGCAAGTCTTTCGGGGGAATTGAATTCTATGGTCCTTTTGATGATTTCCCTTGGAGTCATTCAAACCTCCTGCGTTCAGCCCATAAGCCCAATGCGGGATTGGATATGTAGTAAATCCTTTCTCCACCGATGTCATTCCAACCATCCGTCAGTTTTTCAGGGTTATATTTCTCAATCATCTTTTCAAATGATGCATATTTATAGTTTACATCCTCAATCTCTTCCCTGGAAATACGGCTTACTGCATAAGTTATATCAAACCTTCCATCGGATGAACCATGGATCAGATGAGCTGCTGCGGAAAGATTTTCCTTAAGGTCGGTTCCCGAATCAACCAATTCAAGTACTTTTTCCCTGCCTACATAGCCATATTTCCTGATTAGTTTGTCAATGTCCTCATCTTCCCCGAAATGCTGTATTCCGGGAGCAAGAACAATCAGTTCACCACCGTCTGCAATGGCCATCCTGGTTCTGTAAACCGACTTATTACCAAGCCATGTGCTCTTGAACTCCTTTTCATTCAGATATACAACCATTTTATTGGGTGCCTCATCCAGATAATTCAGATTGACCTTCTGGCTCAATGCAACTGCTTTTTCGAAAATGCTTCTGTCCCTTCCTGCAAAGATTCCATGAATATCTACATCGTCCCCTTCTGCAGTAGTAACAGTAAGGAAATACATAAGAGGAATGTCTTTTATGAAATTTTCTTCAGCATAATCAAATACTTTTCTGACAGGGCTGAAATCCCTTCCCATTATTCGCTCCATACCGTAGAATGCACCAAGCATATGGGAGCTGTTTATCATTTTTCGTCCACCGCAGCCCACGAAGATATTCTTGCTGTAGTTTGCCATTCCCACCACTTCGTGGGGAACCACCTGTCCGATTGAGATTATAAGGTCATAGCTTTCATCAAGCAGTAGTTTATTCACCTCAACGGGAATAGCTTCATTGACCAGGCCTTCCGAAACTTCACTGACGAACGAAGCAGGTACTTCACCTATGAGTTCAACATCAGTTCTCCAATTGTGCTCAAGCATTATCTCATAGGGCACCGAACCGAACATTGCCTTGCACTCTTCCTCGGTAACCGGCACATGGGTTCCAAGGGCCGGAAGTATATCAATCTCACATGTATCCTTCAGTTTATTGTAATATATTTCGGTTATCATGCCTGCCATGGAATGAAATCTGGTGAAATCAGGTGGAATGAGCAGAACCTTCCGAAGGTCCCTGTTCCTTATGGTCTTTTCTACGGCTTCCTCTATCTGCAGTAAATCCAACGGTTCGCTGTCATTGTTCATTATGGTGAAATTCAGCATATCAAACTCCTGAATATGCGGAGAATCCTCCGTCTACAGGTATTACCGTACCATTGACGAATCCGGATGCTCCTTCATCTACGAGCCAAAGGAGTGTGCCGATCAGCTCAGAGGGTTCGCCGAATCTTCCCATAGGTGTCTGACCCAGTATCTTTTCAGCTCTTTTTGTATATGAACCATCCTCATTTGTAAGAAGACTTCTGTTCTGGTCAGTGAGGAAGAATCCGGGTGCTATCGCATTTACCCTTATGCCAACTCCGGACATATGCACTGCCAGCCACTGGGTGAAGTTTGAAACTGCAGCCTTTGCTCCGCTGTATGCAGGTATCTTTGTCAGGGGCGTAAATGCATTCATGCTTGAAATATTTATTATTGCAGTTCCCTTCTTTCCAATCATATCCCTTGAGAATATCTGTGTCGGAAGGAGGGTTCCAATAAAGTTAAGATTGAATACAAACTGTATTCCTTCCGGATCCAGGTCAAAGAAAGTTGTAAGGCCCTCTTTGTCAAGATCCTCGGGTTTCAGAATTTCATTACCCGTCGTGCCCTTGGGATGATTGCCTCCGGCTCCATTAAGAAGTATGTCACATGTACCGAACCTGTTGTTGACCGTTTCACGGGCTTTTTCCAAACTTCCCTTTATCAAGACATTTGCTTCTACTCCGATTGCTTGTCCTCCCTCATTGTTTATTTCATCTGCAACTTTTTGGGCATTTTCGACACGGAGGTCCAGTATTGCAACCTTAGCTCCGTTGGCAGCCAATGCTTTTGAAAAAGCACTGCACAGCACTCCTCCTCCTCCAGTAACCACGCATACCTTGTCCTTCAGGTTTATTTCAAATGGTGTTTTCATTACATTTCTCCTTATACATCATATGTTGAAGCAGAAGTTTCACCGCCTCTGCCGGTCCAGTTGGTGTGATGGAATTTTCCTCTTTCATCATCAAGCCTTTCGTAAGTGTGGGCACCGAAGTAATCCCTCTGTGCCTGCAAAAGGTTTGCCGGAAGTCTTTCTGATCTGTATCCGTCATAATATGAAAGTGCTGCAGATAAAGCGGGAATGCTGACTCCGTTCATTGCTGCTGATGCCACTAT
>Ga0180436_10000838_pt1 | contig 30837 bp, 21 predicted proteins | sample SS_ome_2_FD_132434 | JGI IMG/M metagenome (GOLD analysis project Ga0180436, IMG submission 132434) | Hypersaline lake sediment archaeal communities from the Salton Sea, California, USA - SS_3_S_2 metaG | ecosystem: Environmental > Aquatic > Non-marine Saline and Alkaline > Hypersaline >... | reverse complement strand
CCAGAGCGAAGACGAAGGGCTCAGGGCCGAACGTCCTCATTCGAGGACGTTTTATAATCAGCAATCAGAAATGCTCAGTATTGAAACGGTGGTCTATTGTCTCGGGAAACTTAAACGTCGGCGCTGGCCGACGTTCGGACGTCCAGCTGAACTTGCTGGATGTCCCTTCTGGGGATTTCAATCCTTTACCGGGGAGAATGCTGTCCTTCGCCCAAAAGTGCAGACGTGGAGCATCTCGTCTACGCCTTCGCTGGCGCTCAGGCTCCGCTCGATGATTTGCTTGTTTAGGTACAATCTCGCAGAGCTCAGGGCCGAACGTCCTCATTCGAGGACGTTTAATGTTCAGCAATCAGAAATGCTTAGTATTGATACGGTGGTCTATTGTCTCGGGAAACTTAAACGTCGGCACAGGCCGACGTTCGGACGTCCAGCTGAACTTGCTGGATGTCCCTTCTGGGGATTTCAATCCTTTACAGTTATCTCGGGGAGATTGCCGCCCATCGACCCCTAGCGAAGCCAGCTTTTGTACTGTCATTGCGAGGAAGGAGTTCACTCCTGACGAAGCAATCTCCCCAAATCAGGGGATTGCCTCCTTTCGACTTCGCTCAGGGCAGACTGGAGGACTCCATCCTCCTCGCAAAGACATTCAGATAATCGAAACGGCTTTCTAACAGGAAACCGTTTCGCACCAATTAATTTTGCTGGTCCATTCTCTCGATCACTGCTGATATTCCTGGACCGTTTCCCAGGCGATCTCCTGCAGGGTGGCTGCTTCTTCTTCCGTTAGAAAGCCAGTATAAGAAACCCCCACTGGGCTCTTTCCTGTGATAGTTGCATAAACAACACACATGGCAAGATAATCTCCATATTTGCTCGACAACTCTCCATTGTCAAAGAAAAGATCAAGTTCTGGGTGGCTGGCCAGGGATTTATCCCAAGCCAGGCTTACAGGAGCCACTTTAATGTCCAGTACAGATGAGATCTCTTCATATGATCGTACGATCTCATCCAGATCCTCCCAGCGGTCTTCGTCCGGCCAGTTCATGAAGAGCACAATTTCGGATCCTGCACTACTGGCTTTCTCATGAAACTTGCGCAGATCTTCATGGAAGAGGTCCTTTTCTTCATAACAACGCTCTTGAGCCTCTTGGATAACAATCACATCAAAACCCTCCTCCAATAGATCATGGACGGCACTGTTTTCCCAGAATGTCCCAAGGTTCTCCGTGTTGACGTCAATTCCTCCGGGGAAAATATGTTCCACGCTGACATATTTATCCGCATCAGCAGCGTGAGAAAACTTCTGGTAATCGGTCTGGGGCCAATACCAGAAGAACATCAATCTCTCACCCAGAAATAAAACTTCCATATCGGGTATGGGAGTTGGAGGTAAAGGTGTATAGGTTGCTGATTTGGGTTTGCCTGACATGCCGCCGGAACAACCAGCTGCAGATTGTAGGACAAGGACTATTAAACAAATTGAGAGCATTTTTTTATTGTGGATCATTTTGGACCTCCTTGCTTCCTGGTTTTTTATTTGCTATCATAAAAGATGGATTGATCCTCTGAATGGATTTTTCCTGTTAGTATGTAACAATTAGATTTCATCGTAAAAACACCCTCGAAATGGAGTGTTTTTACGATTTCCTTATTGCGATCCTCACAGTTCACTATACAAAGCAAGCTGCTCATTGTCGCCACACTTAAGGATGGGGTTTTACTCATTTACTGGAGACATGATTTTGATGGGTGATAGACTATGAGATATTCCCTGGACCGCCTGACCAATCGGGAGTTTGATGTATTAGTTCGGATTGCGGAAGGAGCATCAAACCAGGAGATAGCTGAGGAGCTTTTCCTCAGTTTAAATACGGTTAAATGGCACAGCAGAAATATCTTTGCCAAACTGGATGTCAATAGCCGTACTCAGGCTTTATTAAAAGCAGCGGAGTTGGGCCTGCTGGAGGAAAGGTCGGGGGTTGATATCGGCCGTGAGCATATTTCAAGACATAATTTGCCTGGCCAGCTTTCCTCGTTCATTGGTCGGGTAGAGGAAATAACCCAGATCAAGGAGCTGCTGGAAAATCAGCGCCTGGTGACGATCACCGGCACCGGGGGAGTAGGGAAAACCCGCCTGGCATTAAAGGTGGCTGAAGAGCTGCTGAAATCAAAGAGCTATCCTGATGGGATTTTCCTGGTTGAGCTGGCGGCTCTCACCCGACCTGAGAGAATTCCAGAAGCCATCCGGGATGACCTCGGTTTGAGTTCCCAATCAGGAGTTGAAGTTGATGATCTGAAGAATTATCTTTCTGATCAGAAATCATTATTGATCCTGGACAACTTCGAGAACTTGCTGGAAGCCGCCCCCCTGGTTTCTGATCTGCTGTCGGCAGCTCAGGACTTAAAGATCTTGGCTACCAGCCGGGAAGCCCTGCACCTCTCTGGAGAACAAATATATCCCCTTAAGCCATTAAGCATAGGGGAGGTAGATTCATCAATCAAGAACAACGATGCTGTCCAGTTATTCATGCAGAGGGCGCGAGAGGCAAATCCGCATTTCAGCCCAACAGATAAGGATTTTGTTACGATCAATGAAATTTGCGCTAGGCTGGATGGGCTGCCGTTGGCGATCGAGCTGGCAGTCGCACGGTTGAATCTCTTCAGCCTCTCTGCCTTACTGGATCAGCTGGAGGACCGGTTCGCGATCCTCTCCGTCGCCCCTCGAGATTCACCGAAGCGCCATCAAACCCTCCAGAAGTCCATTCAGTGGAGCTATGACTTGCTCAAAGAAGAGGAGCAAAGCCTCTTCCGGCGCCTGGCGGTATTCCAGGGCAGCCGGACGATTGACGCAGTTGAAATGATCTGCTGTTTTGACTTGGAGATTGATGTTTTGGAGGGACTGGCCTCGTTGCTGTCTAAAAACCTGATCTGCCAGGAGGAGGGAATCGACGACCAACCACGATTCTACTTGCTGGAAACTTTGCATGAATACGCCCGTTTCCTGATGGAAGAAAGTGGAGAATCAGATGACATTCAAAGACGACATGCTGATTTTTTTGTATCCTTAGTGTTAAAGGACAAAGATCTAACTCTAACCGGATCCGAACAGATAAAGTGGTTGAACAGCTTGAAAGCAGACCATGAGAACCTTAGGAAAGTTTATTCTTGGTCGATGGGTGCTGGTGAAGTGAAGCTGGCCCTACGTCTGGTAAGCTGCCTGGGAATTTTCTGGATAGTCATGGGTTCTTTTGATGAAGGTGTCCAGTGGGTCAAGGAATGCCTGGATTTTATTGACTCTGTTCCAGCTGATATCCAGGCAGATCTATATCGCGTTGCAGGATCTTTGTTCTTGGTTTGTTGCGGGGAACATGATTTGAGCAAGGAGATGTACAACAAAGCGCTTTCTCTTTATACCCTGCTGGAGGATGTGCGGGAAATGGGCTGGAGCCATGTCGGACTGATAGGCACTTCGGAGATGTTCCCGGAAGAACGGGAATTCGCTTTGGAAAACCTGGCAAAGAGTATTGAGTATCTTTCAGAAGTGAATGACCGGGCGGGACTCTACCAGGCCTGGTGTAATATGGGTTGTCACTATTCGTTGTCTGGGGATTGCGATCAAGCGCGTGAAGCCTGGCAAAAATCCTTGGCTATTGCCAGGGAGCTTGAGGATCCTATGCGGATAAAAGGAATGCTGGGAAATCTCGGGGCTTTAGATCACAGGGATGGTGATGTCTGTTCAGCTTGTGAACTTTATAAAGAGAGCATTACGATAGGGATCGAGGCCGGCATGGATGTGATTTACAGCGCTGATATCCTGATCGATATTGCGTATACTGAACTAGATCTTGATCGTCCTCGGCGAGCGGTTGTCCTGTTGGGCGCGGCAGACAATTTTTATAGATTAGGAGATTACCGGCCCCAGATTCAGCAGTACAAATATATGAAGAAGATCCGAGATGCGATCCAGTCAGCTGTAGATGAGAACGTTTTTGAACAAGCCTGGCAGGAAGGTCAGGCGCTGTCACCCGAGGAAGCGATCGCCTTTGCGCTAAAAGAAAGTCTTACAAACTAGCAGACCGACATCAGTAGGCCGAATAATTACCCCCTCCGGGAGTTTAGAAAACTACCGGAGAGTGCTTTTAGATTCCTAACTTCCGCAGGGAGGTTTATTTTTAATTCGGATTTCCACGTTAGGAGTAAACTACCTCCTTGTATGACAGTGTTTTGGAAATGGTTGCAGGTCTCCATCAACGGTATAATCCTTTTTCATGGATATCCAGACCATCCACCCTGACCTGCGAAGGATCTATCAGTACCTGCCACCTATCCCTTTTCATCAACCATTTACTCAGCGGTTAATGCGTTTAGCCCTGGGCCTGGCCCGCCGGCCGCGTGCTGTGAAAGGAGTCAGGGTAGATGTCCAGCAGCTGGGCTCCCTCCGCCTGCGAGTGTACCGGCCGCTGAAGGATTCAACCGGAGCGGGGCTGCTTTGGGCCCACGGGGGAGGCTTCATCGTCGGTTCTGCCTCCCAGGATGATGGTCTGTGTGCCCGATTTGCCCGCGACCTGGGGCTGGTGGTAGTGTCTGTGGATTATCGCTTAGCACCAGAACATCCCTTCCCCGCGGCCCTGGAGGATTGCTTTGCCGCCTGGCGCTGGATGGGGGATAACCCACAATTGAATCTCGATCCTACCCGGATCGCTGTTGGGGGGATAAGCGCAGGTGGCGGACTGGCAGCCTGCCTGGCTCAGCGAATTCATGATATCGGCAGTATCCAACCCGCAGCTCAGCTTCTGATCTATCCTATGCTGGATGATCGAACGGCCGCTAATCATGACCTGGATGGAATTCAGCATCCTCTTTGGAACAACCTGAATAATCGCGGCGGCTGGACAGCATATCTGGGACATGAGCCGGGACAGTCAAGGGAACCTGAATATGCTGTCGCTTCCCGCCGCAATGAACTGTCTGGACTTCCTCCTGCCTGGATTGGAGTAGGCGAAATTGATCTGTTCTTCAATGAGAACCGAATTTACGCTGAGAGGCTGCAAGCTGCCGGGGTTCCCTGTGAATTCCACCCGGTGCCCATGGCGCCCCATGGATTCCAGGCAGTTGCCCCAAAGGCTGAGGTCTCGAAAACATTCATAGAAAGTGCTGATAGATTCTTGTCCCGAAGACTGCAATTAAGCCTACCCTAGCGAACCATCTCGTTGATCCCTATTTGCTGTATACTGTAATTATGGCTCTCCACAAGATTCCTTACACTGATGAATATTTTCTCCAGATCAGGGACTTCCTGGTCAGCACCTACGATCCTCATTCCATCCATCCCAACTGGCATATCGACCGCTGGAATTTCTGCCGCCATGTCTCCCAGACCATTCATGAGACCGTAGAAAACTGGCCGGCTGTAGTTGGCCTCTGGGTGGATGAAAAAGATGCTATCCAGGCAGTGGTCAATTCCGAGGGTGAAAATCGGGGAGAAGTATTTTTTCAGCTTGCGCGGAGGGAATTCACAGATCGCGATCTGGGAGAATTCATCGATTTTGCTGAAGACAATCTCTCATTAAAAGATGAAGGGTCCCGGGAGCAGGTCGATCTTCACGCTGGGCCAGATTTCCTGCAGCTGGGCAGGATCCTTCTGGATCGAGGTTATAAGCTTGCCGGTAAGGAAGAATCCGGCATCCTGGAAATAACCGGTCCGCTGAACGTGGTCGTCCCGGATGGGATGCGCCTGGTCGATGGCCCGGGATTCAGCGATGAAAGGCGTGGGCTGGCTCACAGCCTGGCTTTTGGCTATGCCAGAGAGGATGAGGACATGCTGGAAAAATATCATATTGTGGAAGCCTTCGCGAATATGCGCCTGGCCCCGGATTACAGGAGTGACCTTGACCTGGCAATCCTGGACCAGGACGGGCAGGTAGCTGCTTTTGCTAACTTTTGGTTTGATGAGGTGAACAAGATCGGGATCCTCGAGCCCCTGGGAACGATCCCTGTTTATCAGGAACATGGCCTGGCCTCGGCTTTGCTCTCAGAAGGGGTTAATCGCCTTCTTCAGCTAGGGGCCAATCGATTATACGGCGGCGCTGGCCAACCCTTCTACGAGAAATTCGGTTTTGAGATAGTGGAGTATCGGGAAATCTGGCAGAAGAAGTGGTCCGGTCGGAATAGGGGAGAGCGAATATGGATACAAACAAACTAACGGGAAAGGATTGGGTAGAACGCATTTTGCTGGCTACCCTGTTCTTGATCGCCGGATCATTGATCATGATCGTATTCAGCCCCTGGCGTCCGCTGCTGGATCGAACCCTCGATTATCTGGGCAGAGGGGCCTTGATCATTATCCTGCTGATCTCGACCCTTTTGGTCCGAAAAAGTAAACGCTCTCACCAGTACTGGCGGGTTATCTATGGTTTGCTGATCTTGATTAGTGCGGTCTCCTTGAACTGGGTCACTGCCCGGATCCTGGTTGACTATTTTGGGATTACTGACGCCACTCCTGCCGAATGGGCGCTCTTAAAGATCAACGATTTCATTATGATTGTCAGTACAGTGATCATCCTGACAAAGATCGGGGGAGGAACGCTCGGCTCGATCTATATTCAAAAAGGGAAGCTGAAACTCGGCTTGCTGATCGGCCTGGTTACTTTTCTCCTGGCGGCGGCAGGCTCGATCCCTATGGCTGCTCTCTTTGATGGGCAGAATCTGACCCTGGACAGGATCATTCCCTGGATCCCGTGGATCCTGATCTTCGTCCTCTGCAACGCTGCCATGGAGGAGATCCTTTTCCGGGGCTTATTCCTCAGGAAAATGGAACCCTTTTTCGGGAAATTCCTGTCAAATTTATTGATCGCTCTTGTTTTCACAGTATTACACAGAGCGGCCAGTTATACCGTCGATCAAATGGCTTTTCTGGTGATTCTCTTTCCCCTGGCCTTGGCCTGGGGGTATTTGATGCAAAAGACGGATTCCGTGTGGGGCTCGATCCTCTTTCACGCCGGGATGGATATTCCCATCATTTTGGGGATTTTCTCCAACCTGTGATATCCGGAGGCTGACCTTGAATACTGATTACCCTTTCACCTTCAACCAGGATGCTTGCGCCGCCTGCCGTGGTACCTGCTGCCGTTGGGGCGGCTATGTATGGATCACGGAAGAGGAAATGATGGCGATTGCTCAATTCAGGGGTATGGAACTGGGAGTATTCGCAGATACCTACGTGCGAGCTGCTTATGGCAGGCTTTCGCTGCAGGACAGATTGATCGATGGGGAACAGATCTGCTGTATGTTCGATCCTTATGAAAAGAAATGCACCATTTATGATCACCGGCCTTCCCAATGCAGAACGTTTCCATTTTGGAAGCAGTATCAGGAAAAATATGAAGAGTTATTGGAGTACTGCCCAGGGATTGTCATTAAGGATAGGCTGGAATGAAGAGATGGGGGAACGAGCAAGAAAAGGACGGGCGAACGAGCAAGCGTGGGAATTTCTAATACCACTGTCATTGCGAAGAGGCCGCAGGCCAAGCCTGCCCTGAGCTCTGTCGAAGGGTGGCAATCTCCTGGAGCAGGCGAGTCCTTCTTAAAACCCTCCAGAAAAACGGAAAATTGGATTTTATGCCATAATATAGGAAGACTAAAGTGACCTTGAGACTTGACTGGCTGATTATCAGTTGTAATGGAGGTATGGAATGACTTTCATTAAAGACTTGTTCTCAACTGTGCCGAACTGGATTTCGATGGCTCGCCTGGTGATGATCCCTATCCTGTGGGTTTGGGCTGTCCAGGGAAAATTTTCCTGGGTGGGTTACGGGTTGGTCTTTACGATTGTGACGGATGTCCTTGACGGCCTTTCTGCCAGATTGCTGGGCCAATGCACGGAACTGGGGGAGAAACTTGACTCATTTGCTGATCATTTGCTCTTGCTCTCGATGTTGACCTGGTTATTCGTATATCGCATGGATATCATCGGCGAGGCTGGCTGGCTGTTGATCCCAGCAGCAGTCCTCTATGCCGTGGTTATCATCATTGGCTTGATCAAGCTCCGCAGGTTCGGAGGCGCCCATATCCTGGAGGGAAAACCTTTAGCTCTATTTGGGTTCTGGCTGGTTATCCAGACCATGTTCGATATCTTTTCCCCATTTGTGTATTACGGACTGATCATCACCTGGGCTGTCCACAGCCTGGTCAACCTTCTCTACCTTTACCGGCCTGATCTATATAACGTTCGGCAGCGCTCGCTGATCCTGGGGCTGTTGAATATTGAGATCGAGGAAGGGCTGATCAAGTATTTGTTCTAAGGGGGATAAGAGAAATCCTACTTGAGTAGGATTTGGTTTTTCCTAGCCCATGATTTCAATCATTGGGCAGGAATTCCTATTCCTGACAATTAAAAAGGGCGACGCAGCGCGTCGCCCCTACATTTATTATCTGACCACTGTTTTTACTAGCGCCAAATCCGCTTATTTCTCACTGCTTACTAATTACCGAATTTCCTCCGCCCTCTCCGCCATCTGGGCGCGCAGGATCTTTGAATCTCTTGGATAGGCCCAGTAGAACAGGCTGTAAATGGTGCCGCACAGAATCCAGGGCACAGGAACGGTCCAAATCATGGCTGGCGTCAGGCCTATCTTGTCGGCCAGGGTCCCGGCAAAGATGGCTACCAGGGCTGCAAATCCACTCTCAATGAAAGTGGTCATCGCAAAGGCTGTGGACCTCAGTTCAGGCGGCACAGCTCCCTGCATCATGGGTTCCTTGGCACCTTTTCCAGCCCAGCCGATGAAAAGGGCTGTGACAAAGCATAAAGCCACGATTGCGGCGAAGGACCATTCCCCGGTTTTAGTGAACAGCAGAAGTGTAAAGGGAACACCGCTGAAAACCGAGAATTGACCGATGATAGTCCGTCCGTATTTGGGGCTTTTCCCTTCAGCCCAATCTCCCAGGAATCCGCCCAATACCTGGCTGATCGCGGTTCCAACTACGATACCGGCAAAGGCCAGAACTGCCTGGCTTTCATCCACGCCCAGGATCTCGACCATCCAGGTGATCAAGAACAGCTGCATGACCACCCAGGGCATGCTGCCTGAAAGCCCCTGGGCGATGGCAACCCAGATAGTGGGTATCTTCAACACCTCGAGCATATCTTTGGTTTCCATCTTATATTTGGAAGCCTTTTCTTCTGTGATCACACCTTCCAGCTCAGGCTCTGCTGCTCCGCGAACAGGTTCCTCGACAACCAGCCAGATCACAAGGCCGGAGATCATACTGAGTAACCCCAGCGTGATGAATCCCCAGCGCCACAGATCTGGCGTGGCCAGGAAACCCAATCCAACCGTGCTAATCATAATGCCCACGGTTCCGATGCCTTCCATCATGCCCAGAGCCCGCCCCCGTTTCTTGGGGGGAAAAGTATCAGACATCAATGAAAATGTGGCAGGCATTAAACACCCCAGGCCGATCCCGGATATGGCCCGGATCCAGAGCAGCTGGCCGAAATTCTGCGTGAAACCTACCAGCAGGGTCCAGATTCCCCAAATACCGGTTCCGAATACGATCACATTCTTGCGGGGAAATCTGTCAGCGATATAGCCCCAGAACGGTGCGCTGATCGATTGCAGCAGATTCCTGATTGTGCCCACCAGTCCCAGGTCGGCGAAACTCAAGCCCCACATCGCCCGCAGCGTGGGGAAGAGAACGGACATGGCCTGACCTTCTCCCTGGTCTACAAAGTAACCAAAAGAGAGGGCGATCATATTTCGCCAACGGCTTTTCTCCGATTGGGTTTTTGGTTCAGCTGAGGGGGTAGTTTGGATTTTCTCGCTCATAATTGGTCTCTATCCTTCTTTGATAAAAAATGGCAATTTGTTTAGTGGCGCGGGATAATTCTCGACCACAGTAGACCCGGTAATCAGTTCCCCTGTGTAGTGATCTTTCCAGACGCCAGGTGGGAAATAGACCTCCCGGGATCTTTGTTTGGGGTTTACGACTGGGGCGACAAGGATCTCATCACCTACCAGGAATTGGTCATCACAGATCAGGGCTCTTTCATCCTCTGGTGCCAGCCAGAAAACTGGCCGGATGATCGGATCCCCGGTTTTTACCGTCTGCTGGGCGTACTTTTGCAGTGTAGGAAGGAACTCCATGTGAAGTTCCGCGCATTCCCTGGATATAGCATTGCATTCTTCTCCGAAATCCCAGGGCGCAAGGCTGAACTGCATTACCTGTAAGAACACATTAGCTTGAGCCCAGCGGATCATCAATTCCGATGTTGGGTATCCAAAAAGGGTTGATTTTTCAAGGAAGGAAGGCACATCTGCCAGGCCAAGAGTCTCGTCTTCTGGATAATCAGATTGGCTTTTAACCTTCCGCTCCAATAGGGGAACAACTATCCTTTGCAGGATCCAACTTAATATCCGATTGCGGGGGAATGTGAAATAGGCATTGCCTCCGATCATGTCCGGGAACACAAAAGGGTATCCAGCCAGAGACATAGCCAGGGTGGAGGGGATGATCGATCTGAGCCCGTTATCATAACCCCAGGTGCTCCAGAGATCCCACAGGCGGAAGAAGATCGGGCTGGTTTGGTTCTTCCAACCGGAACGCACTTCGCAGAAGGCATAATTCTCCGAGATCCATTTCACATAGCGGTGGGTGTATTCGTTCCTGGAGCTTAATTCCTTGTGAAAGATAGCTTCCGGCGGCGTATATTTTCCTTCACCGGCATCGAATTTGAATCCGTCCAGTTCCATATCATCTTTAAAGCGATCAAGTTTATCAGTAAACCATGCCAGCGCTTTTGGATTGGTGACATCCAGGAGATATCCTCGACCCTGCCACCACTTAACAAGGTAAGGATTACCCGCTTTGTCCTTCGCAACATACCCAGCTTGAGCCCCCTCCTGGCCGAGTTTGGAGTGTGGGTGGAAGAATGGTATGACCCAGACAGTGACTTTAAACCCCATTTCATGAAGTTCCCGAATCATTTTTCTTGGATCAGAAAATCGTTCTGGATCGAATTCTAGATCCCCATAGTGGGTTTGCCAGCGGTCATCGATTTCCAGCACATGGTAAGGATAATTGTTGTCTATGATCTCGTGAGCAAATTGGATCACTGTATTTTGATCGATCTTGTCCTTATACCTGGCCCAGGTTGTCCAGATTGGCGCCCCCATCAGTTCCAGGGGTGGTGTTTTTTTCGGTACTCCCTGTTCCTGGACGAATGACCGATAACTTTGCAGGATGTTGTCATCGACCGTGATCTCGAATTCAAGATCATCACCTGTAAGAGAAAATTTGCCGTCCCCTTCTCCTTTCAGATCTATAAAAGGGCGCTGTTCGAAGGGAATCATATCGATCGATACCCCTTTTTGCCGTTTGAAATAGCTCTCTGGCGGTTGATTGATACCAACTGAAAATTGGCTGCTGATAGTGATACAGACTCCCAGGCTGCTCATCCAGGTAGGTGAGAGCGCTGTTGAAAGTCCCGTTTGACCGTTATCGCAAGTGATGAATTCAGATAAAGGGAACATGACCTGGTTCCAAAGAAGGGGTTGGTTGATCAGTTCTCCTCCCCCATACCAGTAGCCTGATAATGGGAACTGGGTTTGGATATCCTTCCCCTGCCACTTAAAAGAGACCCTGTTCCCCGTGACCTCGACCAGGAGGGAAGAATTATCAAAGTTGAATTTGTGCTGACCTTGTCTGGATTCGGAACTTGAAATTGAATATTCTGATGCTAGGTGCAGGACAATTTCGCCATTTTTGATGATTTTGCAGCACCAGGGATTTTCTTCGAATTGGAGCTCAAATCTTGAAGCAGCCATGCGGGGGTCTCCAGTGGTATGAAATTATGCAGATTTGAGGATTGTACCCTGATTTAGGGATTGCAAACAGGCGACCTCGGAGGTATGGGCGACCTCGGAGGTATGGGCGACCTCGGAGGTATAGGCGACCTCGGAGGTATGGGCGACCTCGGAGGTATGGGCGACCTCGGAGGTATAGGTGACCTCGGAGGTCTCTACGGCTCACCCCACTACTGTAATAAGATATCCTTTATTCCTTACTTCTCTTACCCTTATGCTATACTCAGAAGCGTGAAAAGAATTGCCTCCCTGATCCCAGCCCTTGTAGCCCTTCTGCTGCTCAACTCGCAGACCGTGCTAAGCGCGCCCCCAGCGCAAGGTACCATCGCCCCCAGCATTTTCATCCAGAGCCCTCGCGAAGGACAAGCCTTGCAGGGAGGTATGCTGCTGGATGGCCGGATCCGCGGGGATGGTTTTCTAAAAGGGAAGATCGCATTCAGCTACGCTGGCGTGGCAGATCCAACCTGGTTTTTCATCGCTGACATCCTTCCAGGAGTAGATGGGGGAGCCCAAACCTCTTTCCAGGTGGAGTGGGACACGACCCAGATCACAGATGGCAACTATGACTTGCGGGTGGTGGCCGAATACCAGGATGGGGCAGCCATCTATGAACTAATCCCAAATCTGCGTATTCGCAATCATTCTCCTGTGGAGACAGCTACACCTGCTCCGGTGAGTGAGGATTCCACATCTGAACAGATCCCAACATCGACCATTGAACCCACTCCCGCGAAATCGCCCACACCTCTGCCGCCGAACCCGGCTGAAGTGCAATCTGGGGACCTTTACCAGGTCTTACAGTATAGCGGAATAGCGGTCGTGGTATTATTTATTGTCGGTGGAATTTACTGGCAGGTTAAGAACAGAGACCGCCGCTGAACTATGTTTAAAAAAACCAAACCCTTTCTCATTGTAGGCCTGGGAAATCCCGGACGGGAATACCGCACCAGCCGACATAATGTCGGTTTTATGGTATTGGACCGTCTGGCTGAAGAGCTGGATTCTTCATTCACCCGGGTGAAAATGAACGCGATGATGACCGCAGTGCGCTGGAAAGGGGAGCGTTTGATCCTCGTTAAACCCCAAACTTTCATGAACCTGTCCGGCCAGGCGGTTTCATCCTATAAGCGTTTTTATAAACTTCCGCTGGAGAATATCCTGGTGGTTTATGACGATGTGGATCTCCCATTTGAGGCGCTGCGCTTAAAACCCGATGGAGGAGACGCTGGCCAAAAAGGTGTCCGCTCTATCATACAGCAGCTGGGCAGTAAGGAATTTCCCCGTCTGCGTGTGGGAATTGGGCGCCCCCCAGGCCGTACTCCAGTCAGCGATTATGTCCTGCAGGAGTTTTCAAGTGGTGAAAAAGAGAACCTTCCTTATGTCCTTGACCAGGCAGCTCTGGCAGCTAGGCATTTTATTGAAAACGGCCTTAATTCGGCGATGACCCGATTCAATCAACAACCCAAGTAAAAGAATTCATGCAGCAAGCCATAGTACAAATCCTTTCCTCGCAGCCAGCTTTTCGGAAGCTGGCAGGTGATATACGCTCCGGAAAAATCCAGGATCAATTGGGTTTGGCCCGGGCAACACGCATACCTGTTCTGGCTGCCCTTCAAGCAGAACTGGATCGCCCTCTGCTGTTGATCACTGACAAGATCGACAGAGCCTTGATCCTGGAAGATGAATGGGATTTCTGGTATCAAGATGGATCTTTGAAGTGTTTCCCGGAACCTGATCCACTATATTATGAAAAAGTGGCCTGGAGCCGTAAAACTCGTCGTGATAGGCTGGCAGCCCTCGCGCTGCTCTCAGAATTGATGATGCCAGGAGTGGAGAGAGAGAGCCAGCCACTGATCATAGCTCCAGTCCGGGCAGTTATGACCCGAACCTTGCCGCGGCGTTCTTTTCTAAAATCTTCCCGTGTGATTAAAACAGGAAATTCGTATGAACCCCAGGCTCTGGCGGTGGAATGGGTTAGGGCTGGGTATGATCCAACCCCGATCGTCACTTCTCCGGGGCAGTTTGCCCGCCGGGGAGGAATTCTGGATATCTGGCCCCCGGGAGACCGCTTCCCTGCCAGGTTGGATTTCTTCGGAGAGGAAGTAGAAATGCTCCGCAGGTTTGACCCCCAGAATCAGCGTACGATCGAGAAAGTGGATTCGATCAGGGTCACTCCTGCCAGGGAATTTGTGCTCCCTGAAGATCCCCTGGGAGACCTGGATGGAAATATCTTCACAGAATATCACTTGCCATCTTTAAGTTCTGAGATAGCTACTTTGTTGAATTATCTTCCTCAAGACACTCTTGTTTTCCTGGATGACGGTGTTGCAATCCGTGACTCTGTAAACGAAATATGCACTCAGGCGGAATCGCTTCGGAAAGGATATCAAGCTGACGGATTGATCGAAAAGGATTTTCCGCTGCCATATTTGCCCTGGGAGGATCTGCAGAAAGAAATGGAAAAGTTCAATCCTGTTTCTCTGGGGCCAGCAGGAGAAGGATCTGAGATCGGATTAAGCGCTCAATTCTCTGCCAACCAACGTTTTGGGGGAGAGTTGAAATCCTTTACCAGTCACACGGCTGAACTTGTCGGGAATGACGACCAGGTGGGAATCGTCTCACGTCAATCAGCTCGCCTTGAAGAAGTTTGGAAAGAGCGCACGCATTTAACTGGCTCACCGGTCTTTATTAAAGGAAGTATTGATGGGGGCTGGATATTTAATCCAGAAGAAGGAAAATCCATTCATCTTTTCTCTGATGGGGAGGTCTTTGGCTGGCGCAGGATCCAGCCCCGTCGTCGGCCCGTTCAGCGTGTATTGGCTCCGGAGATCAACTACGCCGATTTTCAGGAAGATGATTGGGTCGTTCATATTGACCACGGAATTGGCCGGTATCTGGGTCTGGCATTCCGGGAACTGGATGGCGTAGTAGGTGAATATCTGGCAGTGGAGTACGCCGATAATGATTATTTATATATTCCTGCAGCTCAGGCTGACCGGCTAACCCGGTATGTTGGCCCGGATCATCATGACCCCACTATCACCCGCCTGGGGGGAGGACGCTGGAACCAGGCAAAGGCCCGAGTGAAGGAAGAAGTGGTCCAGGTTGCTCAGGATCTGCTGGATCTTTATGCCAGGCGCCGGACTGTCACGGGACATTCTTTCCAACCTGATAACGCCTGGCAGCAGGAATTGGAAGCCAGCTTCCCTTATATTGAAACCGACGATCAGCTCCAGGTACTCTCTCAAGTGAAAGAGGATATGGAGAAAGCCAAACCCATGGACCGGTTGATCTGTGGTGATGTAGGTTATGGAAAAACCGAGATTGCGGTCCGGGCGGCTTTCAAAGCGGTCATGGATGGCAAACAGGTCGCAGTTCTTGTACCGACTACAGTTCTCGCCCAGCAGCATTACGACACTTTTATCCAGCGCATGAGCGGTTTCCCGGTGGATGTGCGTATGCTCTCCCGCTTCCGGACTCCCCGCCAGCAATCAGCTATCCTGTCAGGTTTGATCAAAGGCTCTGTGGATATTGTGATCGGTACGCACCGGCTTCTTTCAAGGGATGTGATGTTCAAAGATCTGGGATTGATGATTGTAGACGAAGAGCAGCGTTTCGGTGTTTCGCATAAGGAAATGATCAAGTCCAAGCGGGCAGATATTGACGTTCTAACTCTAACAGCCACACCCATTCCCCGAACCATGTATATGGCGCTTACTGGTGTGCGCGATATCTCGCGCATCAATACACCCCCCGAGGAAAGATTGCCGGTAGTCACTCACGTGAGTATTTATGATCCAGGTTTGATCCAAAAAGCTATCTGGCGCGAACTTGAACGGGGTGGACAGGTCTTTTTTGTGCACAACCGGGTTAAAACCATTCAAGCTATGAAATCCCATCTGTCCAGCCTTGTTCCTGAAGCAAGGATCGGTATAGCTCACGGACAAATGGCGGAGAAGCAATTGGCTGAAAGGATGCGTGAATTCACCAGAGGAGAGATCGATGTCCTGCTTTCCACATCGATCATAGAATCCGGGTTGGATATCCCCAATGCAAACACGTTGATCGTTGACAGAGCTGATCGCTTTGGTTTGGCGCAGCTTTATCAACTGCGAGGGAGAGTAGGCCGTGGAGCCCAGAGAGCGTATGCCTATTTCTTCAAAGGTCGCCAGGGAGCTCCAACGCAAGAAGGCCGCTTGCGCTTGGAAACCATCGCGGAACATACAGACCTCGGCGCAGGGTACAACATCGCAATGCGGGACCTGGAGATCCGTGGTTCAGGTGACATTCTGGGTACAAAGCAGTCCGGGTATATTGCCTCGGTTGGTTTTCATCTTTATACGAGGTTGCTGGCTGATGCGGTCAATCGGATCAGAAAGGATGATGGAGGGCCGTCAGGTGTGGATGAAATGTCGGCTCAGATCCTACGGCCGTTGGTAAAGATCGATCTCCCTCTGCCTGTGGGCATTCCAGAAGATTATATCCAGGACCGTTCAGTACGCCTGGCACTGTACAGGCGGGCGGCAAATATCTTGAAATCTTCGGAGATCAATGAGCTCAGATCAGAATTCAAGGATCGTTTTGGCTCTTTACCAGAGACTGTTGAGAACTTGCTTATGCAGTTGGAGTTGAAGTTGCTGGCAGAAAAAGCTGGTTTGGAGAGCATCTTCATCCAGTACGGTAAGATTACGCTCGGATACCCGGATGGGAAAGCGCTGCCGCAGCCCTGGGAATTTGATATGAAGGTCAGGTATGGGGATTCTTCGATCTGGATGCCTTTTAACGACCAGGATCAGGACTGGGTCAATAAATTGATCACTGTCCTGGAGGGATTATCTGCGTATTAGCCCCGATTGATAGCTATTGTGCTTTGACAACCACTCCTCTGAAAGGTATAATTGACCGCTGTTGAAATTGAAGTGTAATTGGAGAGTGTTTTATGGCGAACGAAGAATTGATGACGCCTGAAACAATTGAGGACTTAGAACCTAAAATGAAGGTTGCGGGAAAGGTTTTGAAAACTTCCCTGGCAGGTGCGATTGTTGACGTTGGTGTCGGTTTTCCTGGTGTGATTCACATTTCGAAAATCTCAAAAGATTCAGTATCCCGGGTTACTGATGTGTTGAAAGAAGGCCAGGAAGTTGAGGTCTGGGTTCAGCGCGCTGATCCGGAGACCAAAAAGATCGAACTGACCATGCTGGAACCGCTGGGAATGGATTGGCGGGAGATCAAACCGGACATGGAATTGACCGGTGTGGTTACTAGGATCGAAAAATACGGCGTCTTCGTTGACATTGAAGCAGAAAGACCTGGATTGGTACATATCAGTGAAATGGCCCACGGTTACGTGCGCACTCCAACGGATATTGTCCAGAAAGGCCAGGAAGTAGAAGTTAAAGTCTTGAAAGTCAACCGACGCAAGAAACAGATCAAACTGAGCATGAAAGCTCTTGAAGATCCGCCAGTGAATGAATATGTCATCGAAGATGATGAGCATGAGAAAAAAGAAGTTACCCCAACTGCTTTTGAAGCAGCCATGCGCAAAGCTATGGACACAAATGGAGATTCCGAACTGTCTGACCAGCTATCTGAGTTTGAAAGCTAGATCCCACTGTTAGGAAATGAAATAATGAAAGGCTGCTGATGGAGCAGCCTTTTTTGTTTAAGAGATCCATTCCTGAGGATGGGACCGAAGGCATGGAAACCAGATCATCGAGCGGAGCCGGAGCGCTAGCGAAGGCGCAGACGAGATGCTCTTCACCTGCAAAACAGCACCCTGTTGTCCGGGAAGGAATCCCTCTTTGCTGGAGGGCGTCTGTCCTGTCATTGCGAGGAAACGCAGTTTCCGTGGCAATCTGAACTAAATCAAACTGAGGCTTAAATGAAAGACTGATGGATCTGATAACAGGATGTAGCAGTACCTCGTACCTTATCCTCTCGAAGAAGATTCCAGATACCTTTAGTTCAGATTGCTTTGTCCCTCACTTCGTTCACTCCTCGCAGGACTGATAGATCTCATAGCAGGATGGAGCAGTACCTCGTACCTTATCCTCTCGAAGAAGATTCCAGATACCTTTAGTTCAGATTGCTTCGTCCCTCACTTCGTTCACTCCTCGCAATGACATATCCGCGAATCCTTACTTCGTTCGCTCCTCGCAATGACAGTAAATGATTTCGATTGACCAACCTGTCATCGCGAGGAAACGCAGTTTCCGTGGCAATCTGAACAAAATCAAACTGAGGGTTAAATCAAGGACTGATGGATCTGATAGTAGGATGTAGCAGTAACTCATACCTTATCCTCTCGAAGAAGATTCCAGATACCTTTAGTTCAGATTGCTTCGTCCCTCACTTCGTTCACTCTTCGAAATGACATATCCGCAAATCTTCTTAGCCTTGATATAATCTGTAACATGCGGCCATTCTTGACAGGACAGGCCAATCACTTACTGGTGTTCTGAACCACATTAAAGGAGATCTCATGCTTATTGACCCTCCTGTATCTTCTCAATTATTAGAATTCCTGGACCAAAATGGGGAGCGGGGCAGAGAAATGCTGCTGCCAGCCTTGCTTGAAACCCAAAAGATCCATGATTTCATTCCACCTGCTTCTGCTGAGGCAATTGGGACCGCCTTGAAGGTGCCTTTGGCCGATATTTATGGCGTGATCGAATTTTATTCGATGTTATCCAGTCAACCTCACGCTGAGATCCCAATCCGTATCTGCACCACACCCTCCTGCGCTTCACAAGGCAGTGGCGATCTCGTAATGCAGGTTTGCCAGCACTTGGGTGTGGATATTGGTGAAGCCACCAGGGATGGCAAGTATATTGTTGAAGAGGTCGAGTGCCTCGGATTATGTGACCATGCTCCTGGTGTGCTGGTAGGTGACGCTATGGTTGGAGAGGCTACCCTGGAAAATATCTTCAACCTTGAAGACCACCCGCACTCCTTGATATACGGCGATCCGCTGTACTTGATGGCCCGGGCTGGCGTGATCGATCCCCTCAGCATAAAACAGTTCCAGGAACAGGGTGGATTTAAAGGGTTAAGAAAAATCCTCACCCTGGCTCCAGAAGAGGTGATCGAAATGGTGACCGCTTCTAGACTTACCGGCCGGGGAGGGGCAGGCTTTCCTACAGGTTTGAAATGGAAAAGCTGTGCCGAGGTGGACCGCTTCCCGAAATACCTGGTATGCAACGAAGATGAATCGGAACCAGGGACCTTCAAGGATCGGGCTTTAATAGAGGGTGACCCATTTACGATCATTGAAGGTATGATCATCGCGGCCTATGCAGTTGGAGCCGGGAAAGGCTACCTGTATATTCGTGGGGAATATACTCATTCCCATCAGGTGATCTCCCGGGCTTTGGAAATTGCTGCTCAAGAAGGATTCCTCGGAAAAGATATCCTGGGATCGGGTTTTGATTTTGAAATTGAGCTGCGCAGTGGAGCGGGGGCCTATATCTGCGGGGAAGAAACTGCACTCTTTGAATCCATTGAAGGCAAACGAGGTTTTCCCCGGATAAAACCCCCATTCCCAACTACCCATGGATTATTCAATCAGCCGACTGTGATCAATAATGTTGAAACATTGGCAAACGTAGCTTTGATCTGCAATATTGGCCCAGAGGAATATAAAAAACTGGGGTCGGAGGATTCCACCGGTCCGCGCCTTTTCAGTCTTTCCGGTGACATTAACAAACCCGGGATATATGAAATCTCCCAACCAATCACGCTGGCAGATCTGATCTATGAAAAAGCTGGTGGTGTCCGGAATGATAAAGAGATCCGGACGGTGCTGCTGGGCGGCGCTGCAGGAAAATTTGTTGCCCCGGATCAGCTGGATGTGCTGCTAACTACCCAGGGAACCCGGGATGCCGGTCTTTCCCTGGGATCAGGTGCTGTGGTTGTTTTTGATGAGGATGTGGATATGAAGTTTGTGCTCCATGGTCTGGGACATTTCTTTGCCCATGAAAGCTGCGGGAAATGTTATCCCTGCCAGCTGGGTACCCAGCGCCAGGCTGAGATCCTGGACAGGAATCTGCGCGGCCAGGCGCTGCCAGGGGATATCGAACGCCTGGAGGATGTGATTGCCACCATGACGGACAGTTCACTGTGCGGATTGGGACAAACAGCTGGTTCAGCAGTCGGCAGCGCGATCAAGATCTGTCCAGAATATTTTGGCATTGAGGAGGTCAGTCATGGCGAAAGATAGAACCATCCAGCTGACCATAGATGGAAAGAAATGCAGTGTGCCAGAAGGCACTACTTTGTATGAGGCTGCAAAAAGCCTGGAAATCAATATCCCTGTGATCTGTTTGCATGAAGCCACCACTCCGGAAGGCCTCTGCCGCCAGTGTGTGGTGGAAGTAGAAGGATGGGGGCGATTGGCACCGTCTTGCATCACTCCAGCAGAGGAGGGTATGGAGGTCCTGACAGAAAGTGAGCGAGTTATCCGAACTCGACGCACGATCCTTGAAATGCTCAATGCCAGTGTGGATCTTTCCCAATCGCCCGCTTTGCAGGCTCAAATGGATAGGTATAAAGCTGATCCAGAACGGTTCCCGGGCGCTAAAAAACGTGAAAAAGTGATCCTGGATGACAATCCATTTTATATTCGGGATTATTCCCAGTGCATTCTGTGCTGGCGCTGCGTGCAGGCCTGCGCCGATGATATGCAGTACACATATGCCCTTGGTATAGGGGGTAGGGGGCATGACAGCCGGATCACTACCTTTTTTGATTACCCGCTTCCGGAAACCACTTGTGTTTTCTGCGGAAACTGTGTGGGTGTCTGTCCTACTCATGCCTTACAGGGGAAAACGGAGCATCTGCTGGAAAAAGGACTTCAACATCATGAGATCAGGGCGCGCAGACGGGAAGAACGTAATGAAAGAAGGAGGTCCACATGAATGAGGCGGGGAAAATCGTACGCAGCACCTGTCCTTATTGCGGTGTGGGCTGCCAGGTAGATTTGCAGATCAGGGAAAACCACATTACCCGGGTGGATGCACCTTTTGATGTTGCTCCCAATTACGGGCGATTATGCACCAAAGGCCGTTATGGAACAGATTATGTCTCTCACCCATCCCGGCTGACTTACCCGATGATCCGCAAGGATCTGGGTACCCATCCTCGAAAACCAATAGGATTAGCAGGTTTTCGGCGGGCTAGTTGGGATGAAGCTCTGGATTTGGCTGCAGATAAACTGGCTTCTATTATCCGTGAAAATGGTGGAGATGCTTTGGGAACATTCTGTTCTGCCAAGGCTACCAATGAGGATAATTATCTATTCCAGAAATTCATCCGTGGCGTACTCGATACCAATAATGTTGACCACTGCTCCCGCCTGTGCCATGCTGCCTCGGTGGCTGGGCTGCAGATCACTCTTGGTTCTTCGGCAATGTCCAATTCCATTGCTGAGATGAAAGACCTCGAGGTGCTGCTGATCACCGGCTCAAATACCAGCGAAACCCACCCGGTTATTTCCACCTTCATGCGCGAAGCTGTTGTAAAGAATGGAGCCCGGCTTATCGTAGCAGACCCCCGCCAGATCGAAATGACCCAATTTGCGGATTATTATCTCCAGCATAAAGCTGGAACGGATGTGGTCCTCTTCCAGGCGATGGCCCATGTGATTGTTAAGGAAGGGCTGGTAGATAAGAACTTCCTGGATGAACGGGTTGAGGGATTAGAGGCCTATCTGCCGACCCTTGAAGACTACACACCTGAATATGCAGAAGAAATATGCGGCGTATCGGCGGATCAGATCCGTGAAGCTGCGCGATTGTACGGAAATGCCGGCGCAGCTGCCATCTACTGGGGCATGGGCATCAGCCAGAGTGTTCACGGCACAGACAACGCGATCTCTCTCGCTAATCTGGCGTTGTTGACTGGCAATATAGGACGACCCGGGACTGGATTGAACCCGCTCCGGGGCCAGAATAATGTCCAGGGCTGTTCAGATTCTGGTGGACTGCCTAATGTCTTTCCGGGATATCAGCCAGTTTCCGATCCGGATGTTCGGCAGAAATTTGAAAAATTATGGGGTGTTGAGCTTAACCCTGAACCAGGTTTAACCACCATGGAAATGGTCGATGCCGCGGAAATGGGCGTGATCAAAGGCTACTATGTGATGGGGGAGAATCCGATGATGAGCGAGCCTGATCTCATCCATGCTCGCCATGTGATGGAAGAGCTTGATTTTGTGCTCTACCAGGATATCTTCATGAATGAAACAGGTGAGTTTGCAGACATCATCCTTCCGGCTGTAAGTTTTGCCGAGAAAGAAGGCACCTTCACCAACAGCGACAGGCGCGTTCAGCTGATCCGCGAGGCTGTAGAACCTGTCGGGGAGGCCCGTCCAGACTGGGAGATCATCCAGGATCTGGCCCTCCGGGTTGAAGAGAAATTGGGCCGCCAGAACAGCGCTGGCTTCAAATTTGAAAACCCTGCTCAGATCTGGGATGAAATGGCTGAGCTAACCCCACCTTTTCAGGGTATCACTCATGAGCGTATTCAACTGGAAGATGGCGTTCATTGGCCCTGTCCTACGCCAGATCATCCTGGAACTCCTTATTTATTCTCTGATAGCTTCCCGAGAGGAAAAGGCAAATTAACTCCTCTGAAGTATCGTCCCTCTGCCGAACTGCCGGATAAGGATTATCCACTGATTCTTTCTACGGGGCGAGTGCTGTATCACTGGCACGGCGGCACCATGACTCGCCGCTCCAAGCTGGATGATATTTACCCTGAAGCGCTGGTGGAAATTCACCCGTATGACGCCACTACTATCGGTGTTGATTCGGATGATTGGGTGAAAGTCCGATCCAGAAGAGGAGAGATCGAAGTCAAAGTGCTGGTTACAGAGCGTTCGCCGCAGGGGATGGTTTTTCTTCCTTTCCATTTCGTGGAAGCGGCTGCCAATATCCTTACCCTGGATGCCAGGGATCCCCAAGCAAAGATCCCGGATTACAAGGTTTGCGCTGTTGCTGTAGAAAAACGCTGATACCATCTCAGCTCAATCAAAAGGTATAATTGTTCTTATACGATCAGGAGGACCTTTATGGCTGGGAAATTGGTGCTAGTGGCAGGCAATATCGGAACCGGAAAAACATCACTGGCTGAACGATTAGGAGATAGGCTGGGATGGAAAACGGCCTATGAATCAGTGATCGATAATCCCTACCTGGGTGATTTTTACAAGGACATGGATGCCTGGTCATTTCATCTTCAGGTCTATTTTCTGGGCCACCGGGCTCAGCAGCACTTGGAGCTGGTGAGTGATAATCAGTCTGCCATAGCAGATCGCAGTATATATGAAGACGTGAAGATCTTCGCCAGGGCACTCTATCAGCAGGGAAGCCTTTCGGAGCGGGATTATCGTTCCTATCAGCGTGTATTCAATCTGATCGCTGACCACCTTCCAGAACCAGATCTGCTGATCTATTTGATCGCACCCCCGGATATATTGTTGAAGCGAATTGAGGAAAGAGGCCGGGCGATCGAATCAGGTATCAGCCTGGAATACCTGCAGCTGCTGGATTCCTTCTATGATGATTGGATGAAGACTTTCAACCTCTGCCCGGTTTTGAAGATCCGTTCAGATGATCTTGATTTTGTTCATAAAAAAGGTCATCTCGATACCGTTGCTGAATTGGTCCAGGAGAAATTAACCGGTAAGGAAGAGATAGTATTTTAGTTGGATAGCTACTTATTCTGACAAGGATGGATTTGGGCTTGCTGATTTCTATCCCGCGGGTTGATGCTCTTTTTCTAAGTTATGGGTATTAAATTCAAGAGCATCGCTGTTGCGTGGTTTTGAAAAATAGTACCCCTGGCCAATTTCACACTCTAATTCCAGTAATTTATCTAAATGATCGTTTGTTTCGATGCCCTCGGCAATTAAAGATATGCCCAGGGCCTTTGTCAACAGCTGCATAGATTTGATCAAGGCGAAGTTTTTCTCTTCATTGAGAGCCATAATGAATCGACGATCGATTTTTATGGCATCAATAGGGAATGTCGTCAAGAAACTCAGTGATGAAAAACCTGTACCAAAGTCGTCAAGATGGATTTTTACACCATATTCTCGAACTTCTGATAATTTAACTTTAGCATCTGTTGGGTTTGTGATCAAGGCGGTTTCGGTTACTTCAAGATTCAATTTATCTGGGGGTAACTTTGTATCATTGAGGATCTGCCGGACCAGATCTACAAAACCTGAATGCATAAGTTGGATTGCGGAAATATTTACACTGATCGTAGAGTTATCACTCACCAAATCATTTTCCCGCCAAGATTGGAATTCTTGACATGCTTCTCTTAATATCCATTTTCCAAGCGGATGTATAAGACCGGAATACTCCGCGATTGGGATGAATTCATTTGGCGGAACTATACCTCGTTCATAGTGATCCCATCTGACCAAGGCTTCATAACTGATAGGTGCTCCAGATTGAAGTGAATTGATAGGTTGATATACTAGCCTGAACTCATTATTTTTGATTCCGACACGCATTTGACTTTCGATGGATAGCTTATTCAATTCACCCGTATGCATCCCTTTCCTGAAGATAGTAGTCTGATTTTTACCGTTTTTTTTCGATTCGTACATGGCAAGGTCAGCATTTCGAAGGTAGTCTTCCGCAGTTTTATAAACTGGGGATGAGTACACTATACCGATAGAAGCAGACACTACGATCTCATGGCCTTCTATGACAACTGGCTTATCCAAATTCTCCTTAAGGCGGTTGCAAAATTGATTGACTACATCATCGGAGTTAATATTTTCCAGCAAAACAACAAACTCATCCCCTCCAAAACGGGAACAGGTGTCAGATGCCCTGATCGATGCCTGTAAACGATAGGCTACCTGGATGATGAATTGGTCACCGATACTGTGCCCCAGGCTGTCATTGATGCGTTTGAAATTATCCAGATCCATATATATTACGGCAAATAAATCTTCTGGAAATCTGACAGAGCGGGCGATTGCATGATTTAGATGTTGGCTGAATAGAGCCCTGTTTGGGAGACCAGTCAGAGAATCGTGAAGGGCGGCGAATTTTAGCTGCTCTTCATACTTCTTCTGATCTGTGACATCCCTATTGATGCATTGAATTGCCATATTCCCTTCGAACTCTACCAGGGAAGAATTGATTTCAAATGTCATTCTTGAGTCTAGCACGGAATAATGTGTGACTAGTTTGTTACAATATCCGTTCTTGTAGGTTTCATTGACCAATTTGTCCGCTAAATAATCTTCATCAATAATGGAGTGGATCTTGCGCTTTAGAAATTCATCCTCCTCAATCCGGTATAGCTCACAGGCTCTTTTGTTGATGTTGACGATATTTCCATGTTTTGCATCGATAATGATGATTGCATCGTGCGCGTGGTTGAAAATACCCTGAAGCTCGTGGCGGGAGATTTCAAGTTCATGTTGAACTTTTTTCCTTGACTCGATTTCAGAACGGTTACTGTCCATTAATCGTGTGTTTTCCAGAGCATTTGCTGCCTGGGTGCTGAGAACCGAAAAACTGGGTAGATCATCCTCCCGCAATGTATCTCCCCAGACCATGATGGAGCCGATTGATTTTCCATGGTAGACCATCGGAACGTATATGGCAGGAGTATTTTGTGAGATACCGAGCATTTTTGCGCCCTGGTCCAGCAATGCCTTTGGAAGTGGGGCGAAAAGATCATATAGGTGATCAATGAAATTAGGAAAGAAAACTTTGATTTCCTGCTCGTATAGGGCTATATCTTTTCTGGTCATATTTTCCCGGGTGAAGTTTCTCCCGAGAACTTTAATTTTCAATTTGTTTTCAATGATATCGATTAGGGAAAGATCGGCATTTGTATAGTTGATCTGGGCATTCATAAAATCAGAATCTACTAATACAGCAGCGCAATAGTAACCGTTGTCTTTTAATTTGGATCCCAGGATCGGGAAGATCTTATCGGGATCATTCACCGAAGTGATTTCGATAGCCACTTCACTGAGTGCGTTTAAGAGTTTGTTCGTATGCTCAAGTTCACGGGATTTTTCTTGTTCCGCATCAACGAGCATAGCGTTATGCAGAGCATTTGCCAGCTGAGAGGCAAAAACTGAGAAAGCTGGCAGGTCATTATTTTGAATTTTCTCTCCCCAGAATGCAATGGATCCAATTACCGCTTCTCCAGAGATCATGGGGACATAGATTGCCGGTGAGTTTTCATCTATTCCCACGAATCCCAGCGCACGATTTCGTACGCTTTTAGGTACCTGGGGGAACAGCGGGGCGATATGATTGGATAAATTGGGGATGAAGACATTTTTTCTGTCATAATAAACAGATTTCAGGCTTTCAGGCCATCTTGATGAGAGAAATTTGTAACCGATCAATTTAAACCCAGCCAGCTTTTCAATTTTCGTTAATATTTCTTCTTGTGTATTAATGAATTCAAAAGAGCTTGCCTCCCCATCTTCCGCCAATTTCGATACCATGCAGTTGTATCCAAGCTCTTTGATTTCCCTTCCGAGGATTTCGAATAATTCTTCCTGGTTGGTTGTTGATGTCAATTTAACAGAAACATCACTAAGAGAGTTAACCAAGGAATATGAGTGGCGCAATTCTTCAGACCGATCGCTCTCTAACCTCAAAAGATTCGCTTTTTCGAGCATGTTTGCGATCTGGTCTGCGAATAGTTTAAAAGTACCCAGATCTTCTTCTCTTGCACTCTCTCCCCAGATGGTCAGGGAACCAATTGGTACTTTATGGCTGATCAAGGGAAGGAAAAATGCAGGGGTTCCTTCATTGATCTCAAGCATTGATAAAGCTCTGCGTCTGATCGGTTTTGGAACGCGGGGGAAAAGATTAACAAGATGAGTGAAAAGATCGGATTGAAAATTGGGTATGTTGTTTTTATAGATCCATAGAGATGGACCTTCGTTATCTGCCCTGGAAAATCTCCGCCCATGGATTTTTATACCGAGCAGTTTTTCGATCTGACTGATCTTTTCTGTTTCTGAAGTATAGCTAAAATAACCCGTTTTTAGGTCAGGCTCCATCAGCGTGATCATGCATCTAAAACCAAGCTTCTTCAGTTCACTACCCAGGATGGCGTAACCATCATTAATATCTGTTGTTGAGGTGATCTTTGCTGACAATAAATTCAGGGCTTTTAACTGGGCATTGGTACGAATAAGGTTTTGGTTGGTCTGTTTTTCGGATTCGCCTAAATTCGCCTTTTCGAGCATAGAGGCGATTTGACCGGCGAAAACCCTGCAGGCGGGAAGGTCATTCTCTTTGAGATTTTTCCCCCATATGATGAATGTTCCTATGATCTCATCATTGATCTGCACCGGCAAAAATCCGCCTTTCGTTTCAGCAGATACACCAAGAATGTTCAAGGAGGGTTTAGCTAGCTTTACCGAAATGGGGATAAACTGCAAAACCACATTCTGGAAATCATCGAAAAATAGGTTTTCACCTTCTTGATAAACTGGTTGGAATAATTCGTGATATTCGCTGATATGTTTTCTGGCTATACCAAAAGTTGTCCCGGATAGTTCCTGGGCTTTCTGGAGAAGAGGGACATTGATTGAATTGTATTTGAGATAGGCATATTTTGTTTTGGGATCAATGAGAATGATCACAAAATCATAGTTGAGGTTTTGGAATTCATCAGCCAAAGTGTGAAACAGTGTGTCTGGGTCTTTGATCTGGTTTGTTCTGTTCGTTATCTCTAAGAGGTGATTGGCTATGCTGTCGTCACTGACAGTATTGCTTATATTATTGAAAGCTTTTGAATTTAGTTTTAATTTGTATTTTTGAAAATAAATAATAGCAGTCAGGATAAAACCACCTCCGGCGATTAAGAGCACCAAAGGTCCAGTAAGGAATGCAATATAGTCCCCATTCCAGTTAAGAAAGTAAACTAATATCGCCCCGGTTAAGGTTGTCACTGTGAAAATAATACTTTGCACCCGGTTCAACAATAAACAGGCTAATGTGATCGGGAATATCAGATAGAGGAGGTACCAGTAGTCAATTATGGGGTAGATGGCGCCAACAGCTAATATCGCAAGGCTGCCCGTACAGGCAGCGATAAAACCCGCAAGGGTTGTGTGACCTCTTCGGGAAATAATATAGGAGATTGAGATGATGATAGTCGTTAGCAGGGCCAAGAACAAGGAAACGATTTGTTGAAAATTTTGGAAGGTTTTCGAAAACGCCAACATCAATGAGTACGAAAGCCCGATTAATACCATTCCTATCAGTACGGATGATATTCCAGTTTCCAGGTGGGTCTTGGCCCCTTTTTTATCGCTTGAGGGTATCTTTGAAGTGGACATAAATTCAATCAGCGATCCCCCTATTTTTCTGGAAATCTTTCCTTTCAGGGCAATATTAAACAATAAGATGATCTGTTTTCAATTTCTGCATATATATTTTAGAAGGATAAGGGGGATATGACCTTACAGGCACCTAACAACAAGAGACTGCAAAGAAATTAGGTTCTCAATTTCCCTCGAAAATATTAGATATACCCGGATTCTACGTCACCCGATCAAGAAATGAAAGGCCCCCGAAGGAAAAACGATCGTTTCAGGGCAAAATGAGTGATTCTGAGCCTGTTTTCAGGCATTTTTGAAACAGAAAAGACGTTTTTTGTCCTGCGGGAAAGAAAAATAGTCGCTTGAATTCTATCCCTGTTTTTCACCCATTGGGTGAAAGGAAAAACGTCGAATTAACGCATGTTAAAATGCTGAATCAGAGATCATTATGCCCCAAAGGATGTCGATGTGATCAACAAAATTGAATTCTCAGCCAGGAACCTCACCTCGAATGCTGGATTGTTTCTGCTGCTTGAACATACCAGAAATAATGGGATCTTTGAGCTGATCGATCATGATCTGGTCTTTGAGAACCAATCGACCAACAGGATCAAGATGAACCATATTAAAACCCTGCTCTGCGGCAACTTGATTGGCATCGACAAACTGGAACGGCTAAAACTGGCGCAAAGCGATCCGGTAATCAGCGAGTTTGACATTTCAGTCAGAGAACCAGAAACGGTATCTCGCTTTCTGGGGAACTTCAATTACAAGACAACCCAGATGCTGAGAGAGATCAACTTCAAAGTATTCCAAAAGCTTTTGAGGAGGAGCAAGCTCAAATCCATCACCATTGATATTGACAGCAGCGTGGTCAATGTGGAAGGCCACTAGGAGGGGACAGCCAGAGGATACAATCCCAAAAAGCCGGGCAACCCCTGTTACAACATCCAGTTCGCCTTCTGCGATGAACTCAAGGCTTACATGACGGGCTATGTCAGAAGCGGTGACACCTATACCGCCAATGGCGCATCAGGAATGATCCAGGAAATTTTAGCCCACCTCAAAGAAGAGGGCCTGGAAGTTACCTTTCGCATGGACAGTGGCTACTTTGATGAAGAGATGTTGGAAACGATCGAAACGCTGGGCTGCAGGTATGTGATCAAGGGGAAGGCCTATCCAAACCTTGTGACTCAGGCCGCCGATCCAGATCTCATCTTTGGTGCAGGTGAAGAAGGCCAGGAAACCACGGTACTTGTCACTTCCCTGAACACATGGAAAAAAGACAGAAGGTTTGTTGTCTCACGGGTGTTGAAAGATGATAAGAATAGAGCGCAAATGTCTTTTCTGGATGGTGAAGAATACGCCTATTCCTTTTTTGTCACCAACACAGATCTGTCCCCCGAGGAAGCGGTCGATTTCTATCAGAAACGGGGCAACAGTGAGAATTACATCAAGGAAGCCAAGTATGATATGGCAGTTGGCCAGCTGCTGCTCAAGTCCTTCTGGTCCAATGAAGCCATTTTCCAGCTGATGATGCTGGCTTACAATCTTTTCTTACTGTTCAAGATTGACAAGGTAAAGGTAAAGGAATACCGGCAGCAAATCAAGACTTTTCGTTTGAAGTACATTTTTCTGGCGGGGAAGATCGTCAGGACAGCAAGGAGAGTGGTGATGAAGCTCTCAGAAAGATATCCTTACCAGGAGATTTATGAACAATCTCTTTCTGGATAAAACGCGCCTCTTCATGTTTCAGATTGTTTTACCATTTAAGTTGAGCAGGATAAATTACATCGGAGCTTCGAATTTGTGAGCCTGAGTGCTAAAATTTGGTCGAAATGGGCGACAACGGTGGTGAGTTCAGCCATACCCCGCCTAACTTTTCGACTGTTTTGACAATTTGATGAGTATAGTGATTGCGACGTGGAATCCCGGTATATAATTGAAGCACAAGAATTTATCCCTTCTTGCTTCATTACGTATTCTACTTTTGGGATTATCCTAAATATCATCATCCACTCTGGAAAATCATCCTTTCAAATTAAGGAGGTTCAGATGAAATACAGATTAAAGAATATCAAAGGTACAAGGATGTTTTTTGCTGTATTATTTGTTGCCATTTCCTCATTAGTTTCATATGGGGCATCGCCACAAACACCCACAAGGGAAATAAAAGAAGACTTGTATATTACCCAGAACACAACTGCTAGAGGATCAACCGCACTTATTAATACAAGTTTGAGTGATGAAGAACAGATCAAAGCGGTCATTGACGCTTACTTCACTATCCGATATGAAGGACAAAAATCCATTGTAGCGCAGGATTTCTCTTCTTTAGTACAAGATGTTACATCAGAATGGGTAAAAAAAGAAAGAGATAAACGAGAAATCGAGTTATACATAGCAGATTTATTTGACCTTGGATATCAAAGTTATGAATTCTACCTGGATTACGATTCAATTAAAATCGATGGAGATCAGGCAATTGTCCAGCTGCGTGAAAGCCATCAAGTTGTTTTCAGTGCAATTGCTCCTGAAGTGTCGTATATGTCCAATCTTGAACACACAATCTCGCTAATCAAAGAGAAAGATGGGTGGGTTATCAGTAAGGATGATTATCAAGATGAGTTATCCAGTCTTATTGACAGT